>WBZU01000079.1_pt1 | contig 109168 bp, 93 predicted proteins | sample 5204311 | NCBI WGS metagenome assembly WBZU01 (sample SAMN12344359, study PRJNA552823) | activated sludge metagenome | biome: Activated sludge suspended growth; feature: Nitrification reactor; material: Wastewater; isolation source: activated sludge from nitrification reactor of wastewater...
AGGAACGCCACAACGCGGCGAGGGCGATCTGAACGGTGACCAGAGTCGGTTGCACGACGTCGATTCGCGTAAGCTGCGAATTCGCTTCATCCGCAAATAGCTCTTCGATGACCGAAAACTCCGATTCCCGTTGAATGATCGCGTCGCACGCGACGACCATTTCTCGAAAAACACTTTTTTCGGAGAAAAGAGTGCGTCCCATGCCGACCCATTGCGATCCTTGACCCGGAAAAACGAAAACGAGCCCGGGTCGACCTCCCACCGGAGCCGTCCCGGTACGGATCGAAGCATTTTCCCGGCGTTCCGCCAGAGCGCGTAATCCTTCGAGGATCTGTCCGCGCGTTCGTCCCATTACCACCGCGCGCGTGCGATGATGCGTTCGCCGCACGCTCGACAAGTAACTGATATCGCGCAAGCTTATTTCGGAATGGCGTTCCATGAAATCAGCCAAATTCTTGGCGCCATGACGCATGGCCAAGTCGATTTGGCCCGAAACGGGCAATAAGTAGACGTACTCCTCACGATATTTTCGCTCGGTTTCCGCCCGATTGATGATTTGCACGCCATTTACAAACAAAGCACCGAGCGCTTCGCGAATCGACCGCCCTTCGTCCTCATGACGCCAATTCGTCGCCACGGCGACGGCCGCGGCACATTTGCCGGTGTGCGCAATGCATTCCTCGATCGATTCCTTGACGATGGGGTGGGGGGCGATCTCCAAAAACGCGGTAAAACCTTCATTCAGCAAATGTTGAATCGAACCCGCGAAGCGTACGGGTTCCCGCAGTTGCCGCGACCAATAATCCGCGTCCAGATTCTCGCCTTGAATCATGCCTCCCAAAATGCTGGAGACGATCGGCACGGTCGACGCATTCGGATGAAAATCCAGCAAATGGCGCGGCAATTCCAGGCGCAGGTAATCAACCCGCGGCCCATGCACCGCAACGCTCGCCTGCACGGGTCGAGTGAATATGCCTCGGGCTTGGAGCGACGCTTCGAGAGCCCCGATCGCGGCGATATCGCCCGAAAACACGGACGTCTTGGGGCTCGCCGAAATAGCGCAATGGATTTTTCCCTCGGAAGCTGCGGCAATCGTCAACGCCTCCGACCAATCCACCGCCGCAACGAGCATCGCCCCTTTGCCTGCGGATTTCTGCACGAGCTTCGATTGGGCCGCAATCACTCGCGCGGCGTCGCGTAACGACAACACGCCCGCGACCTGCGCCGCCGAAACCTCGCCGATGCTATGGCCTACGATGGCCGCCGGTTCGAGGCCCCATTCGCGGAGCAATTCGGCTACGGATACCTGAAATGCAAAAAGCAGCGGCCACGTGATGTCGACTCGTTCGGCCGTCGCCCTCGGACAGCCCGCAATGAATTCATCGAGCACCGACCAGCCGAGCAGGGGCTGAAGTTCGCGGTCGCATCGAATCAGTGCGGCGCGAAAAACCGGTTCGTCATGGACCAGCGTTCGGCCCATACCCTCCCATTGCGATCCTTGGCCCGAAAAAACCCAAACCAAGCGACGATTGGGAAGTGACTTTCCGCGGAAAATGCCCGGCCCGTCCGCTCCAATGCGGACCTCGTCGAGCCGCTGGGTCAAACCGTGCAGGTTGTCGGCGATCGCGGCAATGCGCTGCCCGCTGCCTTTTGCTGGTCCCCACAGAATGTGGCCGACATCGAGATCATGGTTGTGTATTCGTTCCAGGGTCGATTCCACCGCCTCGTCGACCGTTTCGTCCGAACTGCCTTCGATCAAGGTCAAACACGTCGTCGCCTTGCGGACGCTCTCCAAAACAGCATGAGCATTCGTGCCGCCATATCCGAAGGAATTGATCCCGGCACGCGCCGGCTTGCCATCGGATATCGGCCACGGCTGGGCCTCCGTGACGACGCGCAATCCCAACGTATCGAAATCGATATTCGGATTTGGGGTTTCGAAATGCAGGCTCTTCGGAATCGTCTCGTGGTGCATCGCCAGCGCGACTTTCATCAGTCCCGCAATGCCGGCCGCCGCTTCGAGGTGCCCGATGTTTGTCTTAACCGAACCAATCAGCAGCTTTTGATCGCGATGTTGTTCGGAACTCAAAACCGTTCCCAACGCTTTGGCTTCAATCGGATCGCCAAGCGGCGTGCCCGTTCCGTGCGCTTCCACATAGTCGACCGTGGAAGGCTGAAAGCCGGCGGCTTGATACGCATCGACGAGGAGGCTCTCTTGAGCTTTCGGGTTTGGCGCGGTCAAACCATTGCTCACCCCGTCGTTGTTGACGGCGCTGCCGCGAATCACTGCATAAATGCGGTCGCCGTCGCGAACGGCATCCGACAGCCGCTTCAACGCCACAATGCCCGCGCCTTCACCGCGCACATAACCGTCGCCTTGAGCATCGAACGCGCGACAACGCCCCGTCGGACTCTGCGTGCCGAGTTTGCCCATGCGCATCGTCGTTTCCGGCACGAGCGTCAAATTCACTCCGCCCGCAAGCACGAGCGTCGATTCGCCAAGACGCAAACTTTGACACGCCAAATGCACCGCAACGAGAGACGCCGACGACGCCGTATCCACCGTCATGCTCGGGCCTTGCAATCCCAGCGCGTACGACACGCGATTGGCGATGATGCACGCCGCTCCACCGGTGCTCGTGTGCGACGTGATCGACTCCCAACCGGCGCGGTCTTGCAAAAGCGCGTGGTCCATGAAAAGCGCCCCGACAAACACCCCCGTGCGACTGTCACGCAACGACGCGGGCACGATGCCCGCATCTTCGAGCGCCTCCCAGGACAACTCGAGCACCAGGCGCTGCTGCGGATCCATCTGCACCGCTTCGCGCGGCGATATGCCGAAAAATTGTGGATCGAATTGATCCACTCGATCCAAAAATCCACCCCAGCGGGTGTTGAGTTTGCCCGGCGTCGTCCCGTTTGGATCGTACAACGCCGCAGCATCCCAACGGTCGCGCGGCACTTCCGTGATCGCATCGACCCCGTCGCGCAGCAGTTGCCAATACGCTTCGACACTCGGCGCTTTCGGGAAACGACACGCCATGCCTACGATCGCAATGGGTTCGTTCGAGTTTGTCTTGATCGCATGCGACGGAAGCGATGAACGCGGAGACGTCGACGGCTCTGTCAAGTGATTCGCCAACGCACGCGGCGTCGGATGTTCCCACACGAGCGTCGGAGGCAACGTCCGACCGAGCTTCTGCGACAGCTCGGCAAGCAAACGCATTGCGCCAAGCGAATCAAGCCCGTAGCGGTGAAATCGCTCCCGCGGATCAATCGCACGCGCATCCATCCCACGTGATTCCGCGAGACGCGACACGAGCCAAACTTCGAGGTCATCTGCGTTGGGGAAACTCATCGCCGCGCAACCAAACCCCGCTTCTTCGATGCCTCCACGCGTGCGCCACTTCAGCTCGCCTTGGCGATCCATTTACCTGAAATAACTCTTGGCGAACCCTCATGTGCGAACACGACTGTCTGTTCCAGAAGCTCGACCACAAAGCAAACGAAGTGTCTGCCCTACACGGGCATCTTGTACTTCTCGCCCAAACTCTGCCCCGCGTCTACGGGGAAACGCCGCAAAATACACAAGGTCGATGACAGGTTTGCCGCATCTGCTTGAAACATTACGCGAGCACGGTCCGTTGACACGCCACACTTCTTCTCGACAAGATCCGCATCAAACGCTCAGTTGCCCGCGCTTTCCACCTTGGGCTCCGGCGGCAACGCAGCCAGCCCCGCCGGTGGGCGGTAGCCGGGCTTGCGGTACGTCAGAATCGCAATCTTTTCATGCTTGTACGGCTTGGTTTGTCCCGGCAGTGGACACTGATCCCGAAGCCAATACACGTCGAACGCCACGAGCTCGTCTTCGGGACGCCCCGTCTCTTCGTGCCAACGCAGCAAATATTCTTTCAGCCCCTGACGAAAAACCTTGTTGCGATCGAATCGAATTCGATTCCAGTAGTCCTGTCGAATCTGGCCGAGCCCCATCCCGCGCGCATCGGTCAAGTCGAGATCCGGAGCTTCACCCGTGAACGGATCGACATGTCGTCCATCGATCGTGACCGCATCGATCGCCACCACGCCGTCGTCGCTGATGGGGTTTGGCGCGAACATACCCCACCCCTGATACATGCGCGGATACCCGATCGTCACTTGCATCAGCCACGGTTGCGTGTGCTGCAAAAATTTCGGCACCGACTTGTTCTCGAGGATCGTTTGACTCACCGCGCACAAGAAAAACCAGCCGATCAAAAGCTCGCGCGCACCCGCTCGAACGCGACCGATACGCATCGCGATCGGCGACGGCGCTCCTGACGACAACGGCTTCGAAACAGCCCGATCGAGACCCAAGGCGCCCGCAACGACATCACGTCGACGCACGACGAAGTCGAACAAAATTCCTACGAGCCCAAACGTTACGACGCGACAGACCGGAAGGAAAAATCGACCCCCGGGCAACGATCGCACCATCTCTTCGATGGCCTTGCGATCGTGGATCTCGAGCCCCGTTTGCGCCTCGCGCACCGTCACGAAGGGCGGAGATTTTTCACCGTCGTCACTCTCCGCGAACGTCAGTCGTTCGCAGTTGTCGAGCCGCGCGAAGAGCCGACACATCTGGAACGCAAGTGGAGAAGTTCGATCGTAGACGACGGTCCATGCGCGGGATCGTTTGGTGTACCAACGATTCAGGATGTCCCAGTGCACCGGCTGAGGGAACAAAAAACTCCAACAAATCATGAACCACGAGAACGGTCCGAGACGCATCATCACGCCGAACGTGCCGTGCAAACCGGTCATGAGCAGCATCGCCAGAGGCCTCGTGATGCGTCGACCTTCCGGCGCCAGAATCAGCATCATGATGAACGCTTCGACGACGAGCACCGTCCACGAGATGTAGCGGGTCACGACAAGCGGCACGTGTTCCCGGAAAAACACCGCGATGCCCGTGACCATCCGGTCGAGGTGCAGGACGTAATGCACCGTGTCGCCATTACGCCAAATAGCGCCCGATTTATTGACGACATTGAAATAATAGACGACGGCGATGTTCAATATCGCCACGAAACTGATGAATGAAACATGAGGCTTCGTGTGCCAGGAAAAACTGGATTGCGTGCCGTTCAAATCCGCCGCGTTTCGCTCATGCCGCTCGCGGAACGAACGCAGCAAGGCATCCACGGAGAAACGATCGCCCGTGGGCATGAACATCGCCCAACCCACGAGCAAATTCACGACGACATAACCGCCGTTCTCCACCATCACCAGGCGATTGTCGATGCTCGTGACGATGATCCACGAAAGCACCGAAAATAGTCGCGTATGCCATCCGATCCAAAAGAAGAATTGGCACAACGTCATCAAGGCGAATGCAACGTGCACCTCTTCAATCGTTGAAAATGCATGCAATAAACTGAAATTGAACCCGCTGCTCGGACGATAAAGATGATAATGGTTCGTAAGGACGCCCGAATTCGAATAATAAATCCGAGCCTCCCACCAATGCCGTAAACAATCACCCGTCACCAAAAATCCAAGCACCAGCCGAAACAGGCCGAGCGTGCGTGGATCCATCGTCATGTAATGATCCCGAAACCACGCATAACCCTCACGTAAAGCCTGAAATCGCTTCGGCTTGTCCACCGGCGCCGCAACCGGCGCCACCGCGGCCGCATTCGCGGAAACGTCGCCTCGAGCGGCTTCTGCCGCGTCCCCCGAAACCTCGCTCTCCGCTTCCTCGGCCGCTTCTTGCGCCGACCCTTCGTCGTCCACGTTCACGTCCGTTACTCCGGCTTGCGACCAGGGTTGACGTTGAAAAGCGGCAAGCGATCAATGCCCAATTTTCCACCCCGCGAATGCGTAAATATCTTCGTCCGGCCGGTCATCTCTCGCAAAGGCGTTTGTCCAGGCGCGCCGATCTTGTAGCGCAACCAATATCCCTCGAAACCCGCCAGGCCGTCGTCCCCGGTTTTCCCTTCCAGCCACGGGCCGCCTTTGCCCAAGTAATCGCGAAACGCCCGCTGATAAGGTTCGTATTCACGCGCCTGAATCCGCCCCAAATAATCGTTCCACAATTGCCCGAGCTTCCGAGCATTCAACGTATCCGCCTGCACCGCAGGCTCGACACCCGTCAGCAAATCAATGCCGGCGCCTTTTTTGGTTTGTCCGTCAACGACGAATACGCCGTCCTCCGCCTGCACGTCGAGTACGTTCCATCGTTCGAGCATCCGCGGCCAAGTCACGATCGCCGAGAGCTTCGGCCCCTGCGGCAACTTGAAAGGTAATGGATTCTCTTTCGTCGCTTGGGCCAATGCCGCGACAAACAGCACCACCACCGCCGCTTCCCGCACGAATCCCGTCACTCCACGCAGTCCACGCACCGCCGAAGGCGCTTCGGTCAACGCCGGCTCTTCGTCGTTTTCCGAGGCATCTTCCGGCGCCGGAATCCCGCACGCATTCAATCCGCACAGCTCGCTGATGCGCGTGCGTCGCGTCGCGATCGCATTGTACAGCGCATTCAAGAGCTGCGCGATCCCGGGCAAACCCATCAAAAACGCAAACGGCGATCCAAATGGCAAAACCCGCACGATTTCCGCCGCTGCCGCGCTTTGCGTAAATACCTTGCCCGATGCATCCACCACCACGACGCTCGTCTGCACCAATTCCGGCTTCACCGCCGCGGGCATGTCCACGCGCTCGAGCGAAAGGTCCGCCTTACGCCGCGTCAATTGTTCGAGGTCATCGTTGCCCTGGAAAACAAGCAGTCCGCGTTTGTCGAGGCGTTTGCACAATCGCGAAACCCACAAACAAATCCCGCAATCGACGTCGTAAATGACCGTCCGTTGCTTCTTCGCCGAAAACGTCTCTTCGAAGCTCTCCCACGTTTCTCGCGGAATCAGCAGCGCCGCCGCCGCGAGCAGCGTCCAACCGTACAACCCCAGCGAAAAGAAGAGCCCCAAAATCAGGGCATAAACAGCCAATAAACCCGTTGCGAGACCCCGCGTGACCTTTCGCGCCACCGGAATCAAAATCAACAACGGAACGGCCCATTCCGTCGCAACCATCAGGAACGACAAACCACGCAACAGACCCATCGGTGCCGTACGCATCGATGCGCCCAGATCGCTCGCCCAACGTTCGACGAACAAGGCTCGATAAAGACCGTCGCCTGCTTTCCATGTATCCGCCTGATGCCAATACGCCGACGAAATCAAAATGATGCCGATTTGCAGAATGACGGCCAATGCCGCGAACGACATCGGCGACCAACCCGGCAATCGACGGGCGGCGACCTCCGCTTCGCTCGGCGTTTTTCGATCATTCAGATCGTCCGCGTCTTTCTCATCGTGCAAATCAATCGACGCGACGCATTCGTCAATCGAGTAACGGCTTCCGAGCGGCAGGAACAAGGTGAAAAAAACGAGCGCCACGGCCGCGTAGTTGCCTTGGTTTTCCAGCAAAATATTGCGCGATCCAAGGCTGACGAGGCTCACGAGCGAGAGCGCATGGAAGACCCGCGTTTTGTATCCGACGAGAAACCCAAGGTAAACGAAGAGAATCAGCGTAAACGCGAAGAAGTTTTCCCCGGGCGATGAAAACGCGTGGAGAATGCTCCAAACCTGCGCTTTGTCGCGCAAGTTGAAGATGTGGTTGTGATTCGGGAGAACTCCGTCGTTGGAGTAAAAGACACGCAGCCACGCCCACCGCCGGAATAAATCGCCGAGCAGGACGAGGGCCATTGCGATGCGAAAAAGCCCGAGCGACCGTGCATCGATGCGGACGAAGCTCTCCAGAATTCGTTTGCCCACGTCAATCCTCGACTTTGAACCCGTACGCGTCTTGGTTTTCGATGATCGGCACGCTCGGTTTGCGCAGCAAAATGGTCCGAACCGCCCAGAAATCGCCGAAAATGCGATATTGCAAGGCCGTTTTGTCGAGGTAATCGACGCCGGCCGAACCGCCCGTTCCCGTGCGCCTTCCAATCACGCGCTCGACCATGCGCGCATGACGTTGACGCCAAATCAGCATTTGCTGCTCGACCGCCAACACCAAATCGATCACTTCACGCGGCCACGTTAGTCGCGGCAATTCGCGATAACTCTCCAAAAACACCGCCGCCGCTCGTACGCGTCGCCGAAATGCTTTCGTTTCGTCGTCGATGCCCGGCTCGTCTTCCGCCATGAGGAATTTTTCGGCAAACGCGATTTCCGCCCGATAACGCTCTTCGAGGCGCTGAATATCATCGGGCGTGAGCGCGTTTTGTTTCGCCAATTCAATGCGATTCTTGATTTCATCTTCGTGCGCACGCACGAACGATCGGGAAAAACGCTCGGCCGATTCTTGCGTGGCCGGTCCGTCAATCGGCGTGCGGCTGAGCCAATCATAAAGAAGCGCTTTCAAGCTCGGACCGCTCTCCATCCGCTTTTTCACTCGCGCCAATGAAGGTGAAGGCGAACCGTCCGAAGATTCCAGCGCCTTCAAGAAACTCCCTTCACGACCCATGGGCAAACGCATCGCATCCTCGAGGCCCAACAAAACCTCGATTTCCCGCAATTGCGCCGATTGAAATCCGCTCGCCGGAATCAACCGATCCCGAAATCCCAAATAATCGCGCGTCGTCAATGTCTCCATCACGCGAAAATGGGGAATCGCCTGTTCGAACAATGAAACCACGCGGCGCAAGGATCGCGCCGCGTTCGCCAGCTCAATGTCCGGAACAGGGTTTTGCCGGAACACATCGCGCGCCGTTTCGAGCTCGCGCAACACAAGCTTGAACCAAAGCTCGTACACCTGATGAACGACAATGAAGACAACTTCGTCGTTCGAAAGTGCGCTCTCGTCATTGTCAAAGCCGCCCTGCAAAGACAAGAGCTGCTCGGTCTTGATGTAGTCCCAGTAGTTGCGCATGTGCGAGCGCAGTCTACTGCCCGCGCATAAAAACGGAAGCACCACGCATCAATGTCGAGTGCGTCGTTCCGTAACGTTTCAAGGCTGGATCAACGTCGTACCGGGCGGACCGAGAACCACGGGCGGACCGTAACTCCGAAGCTCCGCTCGCTCGTGCTGCATGCCGCTCTCCGCTTCGAGCAAAACAATGCCGACATCGGGGCAAAACGTCGTCGTGTACGTCGCGCGAACATCACCCCCACGCTCTTCGATCGTGACCACGCAATCCGTAAACCGCCCCGCCGCGACATTCACCGTCGCACCTACCGTTTCGATACGGGAAATTCCCCCGTGCTCGCCACGCCATGTCGTTCCGATCGCAAGAGGCAGCCTCAATACGAACGCCGCGCGATCCGTCACGCCAATGCCTTCAGGCATGTACGCAAATCGTTTCGATCCTCGAGGCGTGATCAATTCGCCTTCTTCCGCGCGCACACGTCGCGCCCGCACGAGAAACGAGTTCGTCGCGCCATCGTCGCTCTGCGAATCATACGTCCACAAATGATCGTGAACGATGGGGAAGTACCGCTCGATGGGCAAACCCGACGAGGCCGATGGAGCGGCGTTCGTCGGCGAGTTTGTCGGAGTGGTCGATGTTTCACCACACGCTCCGCACGCGATGACGCCGAGTGCGGCAAGACAAACCAAACGCCACGAGCGGCGCGTCACGGACCCAGCCGATGGGTGAAGTACCAGAGCGAAAAAAATACGAGCAAGAGCGTCGCCGTACCCATCAAGTATTGCGACATCGGATCGGGCTCGAGACGTCGCAACAAGTCTTCAGCGGCTTGTTTGACCGCGGGTTTCGCGTCGCTCGTCAGCAGCTTTTGCGCACCTTCACGCACGGCCGCGTAGTTGCCGCGATCGAAGTACCCAAGCAATGCATCGAGCGTTTCGTCCTGCGGATAGCGTTGCGCAAACGGAGGCACGCCTTCTCGCGCCGTGACTTTCTTCTTCTTGCGCTTCTTGCGCGGAGCCTCGTCACCCGCCGTCTTCTTCGACGAGGCTTCTTCTTTTGCGCGTGCCGTCGTTTCGCTCATGCCTGCTTCCTGTCGTGCGCTCGAAGTCGCATTCTTACCGCACCGTATGATCGGTGGGATCCGGTCGATCCTTCCACGGAACGAACTCTTCTCCCTCGCCGTGAACGACGCACTGCAAACCGTCACAAGCGGTTCGATAATACGCCTTTCTGCCACATCCCACGGCCTTGTACTTCCCGCCCCATTCTTCCGTGACGCGAATGTCGCTGTTCGGACAGTCGAGGTCCTTCGTCGCATGCACGCGCACGAGCGGCTCGGCCGGATGTTGCGTCAGAAGACAACCTCCAACGAGTAGGGACGACACGAGAGCGAGCAGGCGTTTGTCGCGCATGGTTCAGAACTGAAAATACACGAAAGGCACCGCCGCGACTCCCGATGCTTCGTGCAGCACGACGGCCACGAGGAACAACATGGCTCCTTGCATCGGTGCAGGCATTTGCGTGAAGCGAGCTCTTGCGGCTTCGTACATGGGCCGCGGCAAAAAGTGCGTGATCATCGCAAACGCGAGAAGCGAAAGGATGATCGGCGGAAGGTTCGGATGGAACGTCGTCAGCGTCGCGATTTGCCGAAGCACGCGCAACGCACTGCCGAACGTTGGTGCTCGAAAGAAGATCCACGCCAGACACACGTAGTTGAACGTCAGGAAAACCCCGACCGGCATGGGCATCAGCGAGCGACCGTTTGTCTTTTTGGAATACCGCTCGAACGCCCGCGTCACCCCTAATCCCGCGCCGTGCAAGAAGCCCCAAAACACGAACGTCCAAGACGCTCCGTGCCACAACCCGCCGAGCAACATCGTGAGCATCAAGTTGCGGTACGTCGCGACGCTCGAACCGCGATTTCCACCGAGCGGAATGTAGAGATAGTCGCGTAACCACGTGGACAACGAAATGTGCCAACGACGCCAGAAATCCGCCAGGTTTGTCGCGATGTACGGCGCGTTGAAGTTCGGGGGAAAACGCACGCCGAGCAAGAGCGCCGAACCGATCGCGATGTCCGTGTAGCCCGAGAAGTCGCAATAGATCTGCACCGCGTACGCGTAGACGCCCATGAGCACTTCGAGGCCCGAGAAGTTCTCGGGACGATCAAAGACGCGGTCGACCAGATGAATCGCGAGTTGGTCCGCAAAAACCACTTTCTTCACGAGCCCGAGCGCGATCAGAAACAAACCTTCGCTTCCGGACTCGCGTGTCAGCGTCGGCATCGATTCGAATTGCGGAAGCAAATCACGCGGACGAACGATGGGACCCGCAACCAAATGCGGGAAGAACGCGACGAAGAGCAAGTAACGGAAATAGCTTCGATGCGCGGGCAAATCGCCGCGATACACATCGATCACGTAGCTCATCGATTCGAACGTGAAGAACGAAATGCCGACGGGAGGCAGAAGAACGCGCAGTGATTCTTTCGTCGAGACGGGCGTTCCATGCAGCCATGCCGACACGACTTGCACGTTCTCGACCGCGAAATTCCAGTACTTGAAAAACCCCAGGAAACCCAGGTTCAAGACGACCGTGATCGCCAACAATCGTTTGCGTCGCAACGGATTCGATTCTTTGGCGATGGCGCGAGCCAAGAAGAAGTCGACCGTCGACGAACCGAAAATGAGCGGCAAATAGCGCCAATTCCACGCGGCGTAGAAGCCGTAACTCATCACCAACAGCAGGATGAGGCGCAACCACATCGCCGATCGACGAGCCTCGGACGACGCGAGCGACCGCGGAAGTTCCGCAAGGGACCACGATCCGACAAACGCGACGGCGAAAAATACCGCGTACTCGATGCTGATGAAGTTCACGCGCGGGGCGCATGTTGAACGGGGCCGGCGGCCGTGCCAAGAATCAGAACGATGTTTGCGCGCCTGATCGTCGGGATTCTGAAAGGCCTCGTCGTAGGCGGGCTGCTCGGGTTTGCACTGGTCAAACTGAATGTGAGCCTGTTCGTCGGGGGATTGGCCATCGTCGGGTACATCGCGGCGGCCGTGACGGGGATTTTCATCGGCCTCATCGCCGGAAAACCGATTTGGGCGAAAGACGCGAAAATCGAGGCGGGTATGAAAGCCTTCGTCGGTGCCCTTCTCGGCGCGGGCTTGATGTTTGGCTTGAAAAAACTTCAGCTGCCTCTGGCTGATGCAGTGCCCTACGCGTTTGGCGTGATGACCAAAGACCCGCAAACCTTGGCCACATTTCCCGTCACCGCGTTGGCGCTGATCGCCGCAGTGCTCGGTGGTTTCTACGACGCGGACAACACGCCCGATCCGGAATCCGCTTCCAAGTCCGACAACAGCGCGAGTTCGTCCGGAAAAGCGGTCCCGAAACAACGCGTAGCGACGCCTCCCGCCGAAGAAGACCTGGGTCTCGATGAAGACGAAGACCTCTCGGTGAACGACAAAAAGGCGAAAAAGTAGAACGTGCCGGTCGCGCGGATCCTGTTTTACCTGGCCACCGTCGGCGCTCTCGCCCTCGTCGCCCGTTCGCTGCTCATCGGGCCCGTGCCGACGTGGATCACGCTTGTCGTCTTGCAGGCCTACGTAGCGCTGCTCCTCATCGGAGTGTTTTTCCTACGTCTCCAAATGTTCGTCGATGCCGTTTGTCATGGCGGACATGATGTTCGCGGCGTGGCGCTCACGTTCGACGATGGACCGTGTCCGATTCACACGCCGAAGATCCTCGACATGCTCGACGAAGCCGGCGTGAAGGCGACGTTTTTCGTCATCGGGTACAAGGCCGAAGCTCATCCGGACATCGTGCGCGACATCGTCGAGCGCGGTCATCTGATCGGCTCGCACAGCTATACGCACAACCGCGCATTTGCGTTGCTCCCGAAACGTGCCGTTCAACAGGACATCGAACGCGCGATCGTTTGTATTGAAAAGATTACCGGCTCGCGTCCCGCCCTCTTTCGTCCGCCGATCGGACACACGAATCCCCGTATCGCCAAGGTGATCGACGACCTCGAGCTCACCGTGGTCGGTTGGTCCGTGCGAGCGCTCGATGGAGTCGCTTCCGCCGATCCGGATCGCGTGGCGCAACGAGTGATTCCCAAACTCGAAGATGGCGCCATCGTGCTTCTCCACGATGCTTCGGAGCGAGACGATCGCACACCCGCAAGCATCGAAGCGCTACCAAAGATCCTCGAAGCGATGGACCGGAAAAACCTCGTCGGCGTAACGGTTACTTCGCTGCTGATGCCGCCGGAAGCGTAAAGACAAACCGCGCTCCGACCGCGCCGTCCTCCGCGCTGATCGATCCTCCCGCTCCTTCGAGCAGTCCCCGACAAACCGCGAGGCCCAAGCCCGTTCCTTTGCCCACTTCCTTCGTCGTCGTGAACGGTTCAAAGAGTCGATCGCGGATCTCCGGCGCGATGCCCGAACCGTTGTCTTCCACTTCGACGCGTACGCCCAGGTCGCTTCGTTTCGCCCGCACATCGATCCGTCCTCCGTGTGCAGGCACGGCGTCCGCGGCGTTGAGCAACAAGTTGAGCAGCACTTGCACGAGCTGTTCATCCGAGAGCGTGACGGGAGGCAAGTCGTCTTCGACATCCAGGAGCATCTCGACATCTCGCAAAGCCTTTTGAGGTCCAAGCAATGCGCGGGCGGTGCCCAGAGCGTTCGGAACGGAGCCCGGCGAGGCGAGAGCATCGGCGTTCTGCGAGTTCGTTGCGGGTCGAGCGAAATCCAGCAAGTCCCGCAAGATGCGATGAATGCGTTCGGTCTCGCGCTTCATGCGTTCGAGGAAATCTTTTTGGTCGGCATCATCGAGACCACCGGCGAGAAGCAGTTCTTCGAAGCCGAGAATCGCGGCGATGGGATTGCCGATCTCGTGCGCCAATCCTGCGGCAAGTCTTCCGACGGAAGCGAGACGTTCCGACCGGACGAGACGCGCTTGCGCTTGTTCCAGCTCCTTTGCGTAACGCGTGGCTTCGTCGATTTTGGCGCGTAGTTTTTCTTCATCGGCGCGCAGACGTTCGGTCATCTGCGACAAACTCCGGCCCAAATCCGCGAGTTCTCGCGCACCTGCACGAGGCACTTCCAAACGGCGATCACCTTCGGCGACACGGGCGGCTGCCCGGGACAAACGTTCGACCGGATCAACCACGAGACGCGTCATCGCGATGTACATGAAGACGAGCAATCCGAGCGCGAAGATGCCCATGTACAACGCGAGGAAGCGCATGAGCGGCGCGCTGGGGATGACGCCCGCCATGGATGCTCGCGTGAGGCTCGCGACGGCGAAGAAGAGAGACAGGAACGCCAAGACGAGAAGCGTTCCCAAGGCGATGAGCAACTGAAGCCGGATGCCGGGGCGCACGCGATCAGACTATCCGGAATGTCCAAGAACTGGGCCGGTTGCACGGGCTTCTGATACGGCCCCAATCAGCCGGAATGACCGCATTCGTGCTCTCCCTGCTTCAATTCGTTCGAGTGACCTTCGCGTCGCTCGTGTCGCTGGCTCTCGCCGCGTGCATGGTCATCTCGACGTCGACGCCGACGCCGTTGTGGGCCGAAGCGGTGGCCGGTGCGGTGCTCTTCGCGACCGTGGCGATGTGCGTGTCGGCTCGGGCGAAAGCCATCGAAGGAACGTTTCGACGTGACCTCGAAGTCGGCATGCTCTTCGTCGTGCTCGTGTACGCCATCGTCACACGTGGCGATGGAAAACTCGACGGAGCTTTGTATCCGCTCGTGTACGTGTGCGTCGGTCTCGTGAGCGCGTTTGCGCGTCCCGCCGCAGCGGTGATCAGCGTGCTCTTCGCGTTGTGTCTCGATGGAGCGTTGCGCTTGTGGGGAGTTCGTCACGGCAACGTGGCGCGGTTCCTGTATGCGGGCGGGTTCATGACGATCTTCGCGTCGCTCAATGCGCTCGTGTTGCGCGGGGAAATCAGCCGCGTGCGTCGTGCGCTCGAAGCTCGCGTGAAGGTTGAGATCGACAAACTTCGCGACGATGCTCGCAGTTATCGCCTCCATACGCCGGCCAATGCTCGCGTTGCAGTTCGTCCCAACGAAGACGATCGCCTCGTTCGTTCAGGCGTGGAAGAAATTCATCAGTCGGTGCTCTTTGCGTTGAAGGTCTTGCGCCAAGCGCTCGACCTGCACACCGCGGTTCTTCTTTGGCAAAACGACGCGGGCACGCACTTGCGCGTGAGTGAAGTTTCCTCGGACGAACCCAACGTCATCGAAGGTCCGTTCCTTGTGGGCGACGGCATCTTCGGAGCGGTGATCACGCAGCAATCGATGGTCTCGCTGAGCAAACTCAAGCCCGGTTACAAGCTCCCGTATTACGTCGGCTCGTGTCCCGTGCGTTCGGTCTTGGCTTTGCCGGTGTTCGAGCATGACAAACTTCGCGGTGTTCTCGTCATCGATCGCAAGTCGGACGAACCGTTCGGTGCACGAGAAGAAGAGCTCGCCCAAGAAGCCTGTCGTTACGCCGTTCGGGCCGTGCAAAACGAACGAGTCTTCGTGCAGCTCGAACGGGCCAAGGTTGAGCAGGGCAAACTTTATCGCGCCGTCGAACAACTCAACGCGGCCATCTCGGAATCGGAAGTCGTCGATGCCGGCTTGCGTAGTGCTCGCGAGATCACGAGCGTCGATTTCGCCGCCGTCACGCTCTACGACGAAGCGCGCAAGTCGCATGAAATTCGCGCGGTGAGCGGTGCGGACGAGACGGGCCTCGTCGGTGAGTCTTTCCGGGCAAACTCGAGCCTCGTGTCGATGGCGCTCGAGAACAAGCATCCGCTTCCGTTGCGTGGTGAATACGACGAGAAGCGACAAGTGGTGTTCACGCGCAACGTCACGCCGCCGAACATGCCGTCGATCATCGTGTTGCCGATGCTCGTGCATGATCGTCCTTTGGGAACGCTCGTGCTTGGTTCACGTCGTCCGCGAGCGTTTGGTGATGCCGCGCGAAGCATGTTGGAAGTGCTGACGAGTCACGTCGCGGTGTCGCTCGCGAACGCGCGCATGATGCGTCGCCTCGAAGAGCTCGCGACGCTCGATGGTTTGACCGGGCTGCTCAACAAACGCGCGATGCTGGAAGTGGCAGATCAAAAGATCAAAGCGGCCAAGCGCTTCGGTCGAAAACTCAGCGTGCTCGTGACGGACATCGATCACTTCAAGAAGGTGAACGACACGTACGGACACGACGCAGGCGATGTCGTCATCAAGGGATTGGGAGAAATTCTTCGTCGACAAAGGCGCTCGACCGATGCGATTGCTCGGTTTGGCGGGGAAGAATTCGTCGTGATTTGCGAAGAGACGGATGCGCGTGGTGCCGAGCTTCTTGCGGAGCGAGTGCGTGTCGAATTGGGCAAGACGACATTTCATGCGCCGAAAGTCGGTCCTGATGGTCAGCCTGTCGCGATTCGCGTGACGTGTTCGATTGGTGTTTCCACGTTCCCGGATACGGGTGGCGATACCTGGGAAGACTTGTTCAAAGCGGCGGATGAAGCGCTTTATGTATCGAAGCGATCCGGTCGAAATCGCGTGACGGTTTATGCGTCGACGCAACGAGTACCGAGCTCCAAGACGCAACACGCGGCGTGAATACGTCGTCAATGCTTGCGATGGTGCGCGCATAAGCGCATACACTTGGATCATGGGAACGCGTGACGACGACAAAGACGACATTGATGAAGCGACTCGCGCGAAGGTGCATTTCGTGCAGGGAATGGGGCTCTTGTTTCGAGCTGCGGGAGAAGCGGCCGAGGGGTTGCGCAAAGGCATCGACAAGAGTGACGTGGGCAAACAGCTCGATACGGCGGGTCGCGAGCTGTACCGGGCGGCGAACAACGTCGTGAGTCGATTGGGGAACGAAGTGTTTTTCGGGGCCAAAGACGACAAAGAGAAGAAAGACGACGACAAGAAAGTCGACGACGATCCGCCGCGATATGCCCCCGGTGAAAAACCGAAAGGCCCGACGAAGGACGATCCCGGTTTTCGCATTGCGACGGACGACGATCAGCCGAAGTGAATCAACCTTCGAAGCCGCTCTCGCCGATGAATTCGCGAAGGGACGGCTTTATCCTGACAAACCAAGAACGTAGTGCCGTGGTGGACCCGCGGAATTGCGTATTGCCGTGAGCCATTGACGGCCACATTCGATTGGTGCGGCACGCCAAACTTGTTTTCGATCTATAGCGAGGCATGCAATCACTCCGGTCGGTGCGAGAGGCGCGTATTGCTGTGGATTGGTAGACATCCATCGTCAATCCCGTAACATCTCACGTTTGGAGGGATTCATGCGTATTCAACTGGCAAGTGCAGGACTTGTGGCGGCCGGACTGACGCTTGCAATCATTCCGCTTGGCAATACCTGGTTGTTCGCAGAGATCTGTCGCGAACACGGACAAACCGACGTTGGGCTTTCGGTGATTGATCCCGTCATCGCGAAGGTGGAAGGATTACGCGCAAAACCCGGCATCACGCAGTGGGCAACTGAGTATTATGAACAAGAACTTGGCTACCTGCGAAAACTCCGAGCCCGACTCGAAACGGAGCGCGGTGAGCGGAAAGAAACGTGATTGGTTGAACGGGGTGTGATAGCTGTTTCCACGTATCCGATTGCCATGAAGAACATTCGCCCATCGATTCGGGTCGTGTTGTTTGCATGGCTGATGGTTTCAGCGTGTAGTCGAACGGCCTTGGAAGTGGATATCGAAGGTGCTCCCACCGTTGAAACGATCTATTGCCCACCGCAGTTGGGGAATTGCACAACCGACGACCAAATCGTGTGTGAAACGGACTTACTTGCCTCCAATGACCACTGCGGCACGTGTGGACACGCATGTCCTCATGGACTCGTGTGCGCGTTGGGCACGTGTCGCAATGGGAAGGAAATGGTCGAGATTGAATCGGTCGCCTTCGCCTCGTGCGTGCGAAGGGCTGACGGGACAATGGCCTGTTGGGGTCAAAACGACACCGGCCGGCTCGGTCGAGGCGTTGTCGGTGATCCATTGCCTGTTGGGGACGTTCTCGGAATCGACGACGTCGCATGAAGGAACTTCGCCTATCCATGATTGTGGGCGGCACGATTCCCCGTATGGGAGTTCTCGACGGAATCAGACTTCGAAGCCGCTCTCGCCGATGAATTCGCGAAGAATGGACGTGGGCGGCACGTGGTCCGGATAAATGGTCACGAACTTGTCGATGAGTTGTCGTAATCGATGCGCCGTGACAAACGCCGGATGGTCTTGCGGTACTTCCAGCAAATAACGATCCGCGAATACCTTGATGACGCTGAGCTCGTACACGAGCGACGAATCGAAAATGGCGTCGGCTTGGGCGATATATGGGAAAATATGCTTCTTTTCGCCCGCGCGCACCGACGGCCAACGCAGAACGTTCGACGCCGCATTGGACCCGCGCGTATGTCGATCCCGCACGATGCGTCGTAAAAGTCGAATATCGGACACGTTGATCCGATTCAAACTGTCGAAGGGCAACGCGGTCATCGGTTGAATGAAGACGCGAAAGATTCGGTTTCGCTCGAGAATGGAATCGAGGAGCTTTGGATTTAATCCATGAATGCCTTCGATGACCAAAACATCCGATGAGCTCAACGTGACGTCATTGCCGCCATCGGGGACGCTTTTTCCCGTGACGAAATCATAGCGCGCAGTTTTGACCGATTCGCCGCGAAAAATGCGCCGAAAATGTTGTTCGAGCAGATTCAGGTCCAAAGCTTCGAGGGCTTCGAAATCGTATTCGCCATGTTCGTCGCGCGCGGTTTTTTCGCGATCGATGTAATAATCATCCAATGACAAGCCGACGGGGCGCAGACCATTGACCAGCAGCTGTACGTTGAGCCGTTTGATGAAGGTCGTTTTTCCGGATGATGACGGTCCGGCGACGCAAATCGCCCGAATTTGTCCATTGCTACAAATCGCGTCGGCGATACGCCCGAGGCGTTTTTCTTGTAAACCTTCGCTGACCCGAATGATCTCCGGCGTTTTTCCGCGAACACACGCGTCATTAAATGCCCCCACGTGCGTGATGCCCAGCGTCGTCAGCCATGGTTCGTCCGTACGTACACCCAAATGAAGTCCTTTGGGCTTGAGATATTCCGCATTCCGTTCGGAAACGGGAGCGGCGCCTCCGAGCGCTTCGACCTGCGCTTCGTCGCCATAACGAAGACAAACGCCGTCCGAATCCACGAAAAGACTGAATGGGATATTTTCCATGAGGCCCGCATGGGGAAGGACCGGCCCCAGATATATGGCCAATGTTTCTCCGGCTCGGACGAGCTGCACGTGGCCCGAACGTGACGTGTGCAAAAGGGCTGCCAAGTCCTGGGCGCCGATATCGGTGAAATGCCTCCGCGCTTCGTCCACCGTCCACAATTCCTGGCGCAAGATGAGGTTCGTTGCGACAAGCTCGCGCATCATTCCATAAACTTGTTTGGCCCATGTTTCGATGGACAGACCGTGCAATCCCGTGACTTCCACCGGTTGGCCGAATCCAATCGACGGACCGAGGCGCACGTGCACCTTCGGATCGACGCGATGGGCAGCTTCGAGCAGCACGAGGCCCAGGCTCGACCGATAAACGCGTTTACCTTCCCAATGCGAAGCGAGCAGCGGTTCGACGTGGGCATCCGATAACAGCGGCATGGCCAGGCCCACGGCTTTGTTGTTCACGAGCGCCGCGACGACGCGAATACCGCCCACATCGGCCGGCAATAACGACAGCAATGGCGTACCCGTTCGCACGCGTTGCCACGCATTGCCGATCGTGACGTTGACGAATACATGTTGCGGCAATGAACGTTCGCGCAAAAGCAATCCGACGTTATCGGTCATGGCGACGAGGTCTTGTTGAATGGCATTGGCGAGCGTTCCCATGAGGTGCACGGCCAAAGCCGGGTCTTCGTGGGTCAATGCGGCGAATTGCTCGTCTCGGAGCCACGCCAGTTCCACCGCTGTTTCCGCAATGAGCGACGCGTGATTTTGCGCTCGCACGGCATTACCGAGCGTCCCGAAATGACTGCCTTTGCCATATCGACCGAGGTCCATACCTCCGCGACACAATCGCGCCGTACCGCCAAGGAGAATGAATAACCCCCGCGATTCTGCTCCTTCGTAGGCGATGATGGTTTGAGGTTTGGCATGGACACGTTCCAAAAACTTCACGACGCGCTGGAGGCCGGCGTCGCCCAAGCGAGCGAATAACGTTCCCGGTTCGGCGAGGATCGCGGCGGCATCGGTGGGCAAAGGTTCGGGGGGATAAAGCAGGGTGGAGGTCATGGGTGGGGGATGTGTATCATGATTTGCCACTGTGGATGCGAGGACTCTCCAAGCCGTCAAGCATTGAATGATTCAACGGCGAAATCGTCCTGCGCCCCAAAGACAATTTATGTAATGGGACTATTTACGCAATGCTTTGGCGCACGCGTCGTCCATGCTGACGCAACCGGGGACCCGAAATGACCGACGACCTCGGCAACTTCATTTGGACAGCCGCGGTCGACGTTTTTTCCACGCGCCGCCGTCATCCTCCACAACCCCCTCCAACATTCCCCCACCGCGAACTTCACCAGCGCCCCCTCGTCGAGCGTATGCTCAACGTCCCGGCGATGGCGTTGCCCCCTCTGCCACCAATCGTGCTCGTCCAAGAATCCGTCCGTCGCACCGATGATCCGTCGGCGCAGGCGTTTCTCCACGTCGAAAGATCCGTGCTCCGAGCGCGGTTCCAGAACGACGAACCCAGCGCACCCTTCACCTACGACACCGTCGCCCGCGAGCGTCTCGATGCCGTCGTGATCGCTGCGCACTACACCGACGATTCCGGTCGACGCATGGTCTATCTGCGCTCCGCGTTGCGTCCTCCCGTTGCGCTTCGACCTCGCGAGGTTTGGCCCGTACCCGAACGTGATGACTTGGGTCAGCTCTGGGAGCTGCCCGCGGGGTTGGTCGAGACAGACGAACGCAGTGTGGAAGGACTACGTCGTTGCGCCGCGCGAGAACTCTTCGAAGAACTTGGCTTCGAGGTTGATCCGGAAAAACTCGAAGGACTTGGACCGTCATCGTTTCCAGCGCCGGGCATCATCGGCGAGCGGCACTTTTACTTTCACGTGTGCGTCGATCCTGCGCGTCGCGTAGCGCCGTCCGAAGACGGTTCGGTGCTCGAACAGAACGCGGCGATTGTGGCCGTGTCGCTGGACGAAGCCTTGGACCTTGCGCGTTGTGGAAGGATCGAAGACGCCAAGACCGAGCTCGGACTTCGACGACTTGCGGAGATAAAGGGACCATGAGCCGCCGCGCAGTGACTCCGGTGGAGAGACAACCGAGGATTGCGGTCGTCAGCAAACGGTCTGCGTATCGCGAGAAGGTCGAAGAGCAGAAGGACGCGCGTATTCGTCGTTTGCTTGCGAAGGGCGATCCGTCCGTTGCCCGTCTTCGCGCGTCGCATGATGAACACGAAGCGACGATGACCGAGGTCATGGCCGCGCTCTCCGTTCTTGGCGTGGATGTCGTGTTTCAAGGCCGTGCGGGCGAATCGTTTGACTCGACGAACCTCGATCTGGTCATCACCGTGGGCGGCGACGGCACGTTGCTCAGCGCATCGCACTGCGTCGCGAACGTTCCCGTCTTGGGCATCAACAGCGCGCCTTCACATTCAGTAGGTTTTTTCTGCGGTGCGCAACGAGGTCATGCGGCGGAGGCGATTGGACGGGCGCTTCGTGGCGAGCTGCGTCGCGCGGTGCTCACGCGCATGCAAGTGCGTCAGAACGGCGAAGTCGTGCATGCGCGCGTGCTCAACGAAGCGCTCTTCTGTCACATCTCGCCGGCGGCAACATCGCGGTATCTCATGTCTTTTCGCGGCATCGAGGAAGAACAGAAGTCGAGCGGATTTTGGATTGGACCCGCGGCGGGTTCGACGGCCGCGCAGCGTTCTGCGGGTGGTCGCGTACTTCCTTTGACCTCAAAGAATTTGCAGCTCGTCGTGCGTGAGCCGTACACGCCGCATGGTGAGCGTTACGAGTTGCGTCGCGTGCTCGTGCCTGCGGGTGAGCAGCTGGTCGTGCGCAGCAAGATGCACGAGGCGTTTCTCTTCGTGGATGGGCCGAATCGTTCGGTGAACGTGCGCTTCGGCGACGTGCTCGAGTTCCGTCGAGCGGCTGAAAACCTTACGGTTTTGGGCATTTCGCCGACGCGAAGGTGGGGAGCGTAGTCGGGGACAAACCCCATGCGCGAAGGTCTTTCCCCACGAAACTCGGCACGCAAATCATGAGTTTGTCCACGGTCGTGGACGACAAACGCCGGCGTGCGCAATGGAAATCGACGTGAAATGCCCGGATTGACCGTGTAGCCGTGTGAGCCGGCCCGGAACGTCGGTCTGTGGATCCGAATGGAGTGTTCGCGATCTGCTTCTATTTAAGGTGTTTGGCGTCTCGTTCGTGCGAGATCGCGAGAATTTGTGCGCGAGCGTGACGAGAAATGTGCGGTTTTTGCCCATGAATTTGCAAGGTTTCGTGGGGCGAGTCCCGGCGGGAAGAACGGGCGTCGCGACGTACCGTGACGGTGCGGGCCTTTTTTTGTCGTGCGAAAATGAAGATCGACGCTGGACCTATCGCTTTGCTTGTGGTTGTTTGGGCCCGCGAGACGGCAAATCTCCCGGAGGAAAGTCATCATGGCGAAAGCAAAGTCTGAATCGAAGAAGCCCACGTCGATGAGCAAGAGCGCTCTTCTCAACGCAATTGCCGAGGTTTCGGAAGGCGTGACCCGCAAGCAGGTCAAGCTCGTCCTCGACAACCTCGCGCAGATTGCGTACCGCGAGCTCAAGAAGAACGGCATCTTCACGATGCCCGGCTTCGCGAAGTTCCGCGTTGTGAAGAAGCCCGCGACGAAGGCCCGTGAAGGCATCAACCCCTTCACCAAGCAAACGATGACGTTCGCTGCGAAGCCGGCCAGCAAGTCGGTTCGCGCGCGCCCGATCAAGGCGATCAAAGACGCGATTGCTTGATTCGAACAGACGGCCGCGACAAACCGCGACCGAATGAGTGGCCGGCAAGAGGCGCCGGCCATTCTTTTTTTGTCATCCCCAATCAGCCGCGAACGCCGCATATCGACGATCCCGCTCGGCCCGAATATCCGCCGAGATCGCCAACAGTTCGTCCAACTTGCCCCCGCGAAGACGCTTGAACGTCCACTCCGCCCGGTCTTGCGAAGCTTCCTCGGCTTCCTCCACCGAGCTCGCAAACACCGTTCCTCCTTCGTGATTTCCCGCGGGTATGAACTGGACAAACGGGTCCGGCGCGCGTCGCAACAGCCCGATCATCCGATGCGCATTGTCCCGATCTCCAACGAGTTCCGGGTGAAACGCCGCCATCACCGGAGGACTGTCGAGCTCGCCGCGAAGCGACGCCACGAGGTTCGATGCGAAGCGTTCGAAGAGGTTTGGCGCGGGCAACGCAAGAGGAAAAACCACGTGCAACACCGGGCTTTTCGCCTCCAAAATCGCCGCGCGCGTCGCGTCATGATCCGGCTCGCGATCGAGCATCACGCAGAACTTGCCAAACGCCACTTCCACATCACGCGTGAACGGACACAGCGAAAACCCTTGCACGATCTCCGTCGCGTATCGCTTGTGCACATGCAGCACCTCCGCCGCGAACGCTTGCGCGTGCGGATGCGTTGCCAACTTGCCGCGAATCATCGGCTCGAGCGCTCCCATCTCGTCACTCCTTCCAACTTTCTGCGCCGACATCTCGAAGAGGTTTGTCCGCGCATCGTACGACCTGGACGCACCTTTCGACGGGCAAACCAACGTGGTTTGAATTACATGACCGTTTTGTGAAACAGCGTGTTTTCCCTGATTCGCGCGGGTGGGTCGAGTTGTTTGCAGTTATGACGAGGATCTTGTCCGCGACGGTGCGGGATGCGTGGTACTTTCCGCCGCAATTGTGGAGAGTTGAAAGGAGGACGCGTGCAGGAAACGGCCAAGCTCACCCTCGAAAATGAGGGCAAGACACAGACACTCGAGCTTCCGATCGTGACCGGGACGGAGAACGAGAAGGGAATCGACATCTCGACGCTCCGCGGCAAGACCGGATACGTGGTGCTCGACCCGGCATTCGTGAATACCGCGTCGACATCGAGTTCGATTTGTTTCATCGACGGCGACAAGGGCATCCTGCGTTATCGCGGTATCCCGATCGAACAACTCGGCGCCAAGTCGACGTTTGTCGAGGTCGCATACTTGTTGATCTACGGCGAATTGCCGAATCGTGACCAACTCGCGAAGTTCTCGACGTTGCTCACGCGCCATTCGCTCATTCACGAGGACATGAAGCACTTTTTCGAGGGCTATCCTTCGACGGCGCATCCGATGGCGATCCTGTCGTCGATGGTCTGCTCGCTCTCGAGCTTCTATCCCGAGGCGCTCGACGCCGATAACAAAGAACAGATCGACATCACGATCGCTCGTTTGCTCGCGAAGGTCCGAACCATCGCGGCGTTCTCGTACAAGAAGTCGATCGGCCAGCCGTTTGTCTATCCGCAAAACTCGCTCTCGTACTGCGCGAATTTCTTGAACATGATGTTCTCGGTTCCCGCCGAACCGTACGAGATCGACGAAGAGATCGTGAAGGTGTTGAACCTTCTGTTGATCCTTCACGCCGACCACGAGCAGAACTGCTCGACCTCGACCGTGCGTCTCGTCGGTAGTGCCAAGGCAAACCTGTTTGCCTCCATCTCCGCGGGTATCTGCGCGCTCTGGGGCCCGCTGCACGGCGGCGCCAACCAAGAAGTCGTCGAGATGCTCGAAGAGATTCGCAAGAACGGCGGCGACGTGAACAAGGCCGTCGCGATGGCGAAAGACAAGAACTCGGGCTTCCGCCTGATGGGCTTCGGTCACCGCGTGTATCGCAACTACGATCCGCGCGCCAAACTCATCAAGGTCGCTTGCGACGGCGTTTTGGACAAGCTCGGCATCAACGACCCGTTGCTCGACATCGCGCGTCGTCTCGAAGAAGCGGCCCTCAAGGACCAATACTTCATCGATCGCAAGCTCTACCCGAACGTCGACTTCTACAGCGGCATCATCTACCGCGCGCTCGGCTTCCCCACGAACATGTTCACCGTCATGTTCGCCCTCGGCCGTTTGCCCGGATGGATCGCGCACTGGAAAGAGCAGAACGAGAATCCGAGCACCAAGATCGGTCGCCCGCGCCAAATCTACACCGGCGCTGTCGAACGCGATTACGTGCCCATGGAAAATCGTTGAAGTTCGAATAGTCAAACGGGGTTTGGGGCGAAGGGCGCCGGCAGCGACCCGAAGCCCCAAATGCCAAAACGGGGTTTGGGGCGAAGGGCGCCGGCAGCGACCCGAAGCCCCAAATGCCAAAACAGGGTTTGGGGCGAAGGGCGCCAACAGCGACCCGAAGCCCCAAATGCCAAAACGGGGTTTGGGGCGAAGGGCGCCGGCAGCGACCCGAAGCCCCAAATGCCAAAACGGGGCGTCTGCACATCACTCCTGTGCGCGCCCCGTTTTTCTTTGTCTGCGTACTTTGTTTGAAAGGTTGTCGAGACAACCTCGTCTCAACGCAAACGAATCAATTGCTGATCGAACTGCCGAAGCTCGGGATGGGTTCGTCGTCGATACGATCGATCGCGGCTTTGAGTCCGGCCCAGGTATTGCGCAGCGTGTCGGCATTCATGCGCACGGTGATGCCGTTTTGATTCATGGTCACGTAAACCATTCCGCACGTGCATTGAGTGATGCGCACGGCGCTGTTTGACGTGAGCTCCTTGTGTTGTCCGCAGGGTTTGCCGGCCATCGACGATGAACCTCCAGGCGTCACCATAGCAGCGGCCGAGTTTTCTTGTCACCTAAACGCCGGCTGCTCGTAACGTCGTTGGCAGACGAGTTGCATCGTCCAGCACGGCCATCGGGGTCAACTGCGAGCAAGGGAGGAATCTCATGCGAAATCACAATCGAATCGCGATGCTGATGCCGGCGTTGGTGCTTTGGGGGTGCGGGGGCGATCCGACACCGACGCCACAGCCTGCGGCACAACTCGAACCACCTCCCGCCGGTGAAGGTTTTCAGTTGAAGACGGGCACGTTCGAGGTGCCTGCGGGGACTGAAAAACAAGATTGTTACTTCTTCCGTGTTCGCGATCTGGCGAAGGACGGAGGGCTTGACTCGACAAACCCCGTCTACGTGCACCGCGTGCAGATCGATCAGGAACAAGGCTCGCACCACATGAATGTATTTCGAGTTCGTACGATCGTGGGACTCGATCCGGCCAACGGTGCGGTGCAAGAAGGCACGAACGGCGTCGGCGAGTGTTTCAAAAGTCCAAACTGGGCTGATTGGCCGCTCGTCGCGAATTCGCAAATCGATGGCAAGCTCGATTGGACGTTCCCCGAAGGCGTCGCGAACGAGTTTCAACCGGACGAATGGTTGATGCTCCAAACTCATTACGTCAACGCGACGACCCAAGGCACTCCATCGGGTGAAGGCAACGTACGAGTCAATTTTTGGACGATGCCGAAAGAGAAAGTCACCGATCAACTCGGCACTCTTTTCGCCACCAAACAATCGATTCGAGTTTGTAAATCCAATCCCGCACCATCGTTCGACGGCACATGCCAATTCGGCAGTCAGACGCCGGTGAACATCATCGGCGCCAACGCGCACTTCCATAGCCGTGGAAAACAGTTCGACATGTATTCGTGGGATGGCACGAGCATCGATCCGCCGCCTGCTGCGGATCGTTTCTACCAATCGAATGTGTGGGACGAACCCCCGATGCTCATCTCGCCCAAGCTCAATACCGTGGTGCCGCCCAACGGAGGTGTTTGGTACACGTGCAGTTACCAGTGGCAGATGCCGAACGCCTCTGTGGGATGCAGCGGCTTGGATGCACTGGACAAACAGGGGGCCAACGATTGTTGCTACACGTTCGGTCCGCAGGTGGAAGCGAACGAGCATTGCAATATCTTCGTGTACTACTACCCGAAAAGCGACAACATCAACTGCTTCTGATGCGCCCCTTCGTTTGTCTCTCCATCCTCGCGTTTGCCACGACAATCCTCTTCGCCGCCTGCAGTCCGCCGCCTGATCCTCCGACGGATGGAGGTGTCATCGGTGGGTGCAGATTGCCCTACGTCGGTAATCCCAACGAGCCGATGGAAGTGAATGTCGTGGCAATCGGTCCCGGTTATGAACTCGTGCCGGTGACGGACGGTTCCGATGTGACGCTGATGTTTCCTCCGCAAGGAGGGCGGGTGGTGTTTGCAGGCGTGCGTGCGCGCAACTTGAATCCATGCGCGGTGCGTTTGTCCGGTGCACTCCGTGATCCTTCGAGCCAACAGGTTCGTCTCGACAGTCGCATCATCAACTTGCAAATCGCCGAAGACGGCTATGGCCAGAGCGATGTCACGGATATCTTTACGTTTGCGAACATCGCCTCGTGTCCCAACCAATGGTCCGACCAAGACCTCATGGATGTACCGTATGAATTAACCGTTTCGCTCACGGACAAAGACGACCGCAACGTGACGCATGTTTTGCAGGTCTTTCCGCGTTGCAACGAACCCGGGCAAGTCGAAGCGTGTTTATGCCAATGCGACTCCGAGTATGTGCTCGGGATGATGTGTTATCCGACGGATGGGGGCGGGATCAAAGACCAAGACGCATCCATCGAAGATGCGGCGGGAGATTGACGTATGGTATGCCGGGGGTTCCGAAGCGTTTGGGGTTTGGCGGGGACGGTCATTCTCGGCGGTTGTTCCGATCCCGAGCCGGTAAAACCCATTCCTCCGGCACCTCCCGCTTGGCACGTCGTTCTTGACGAGACAACGCTCGATCGTGCGGTGCTCAGCGTATGGGGTTCCAGTCCGACCAACGTATTCGCGGTTGGTGGGGCGCTGGGCAACGGCCAGGAATCGCTCGTGCTGCATTACGATGGAAAAGCTTGGAAGGAATTGCATCCGGGCGGCACGGAGACGTATTGGTGGGTGGGTGGATCGGGTCCGAACGATGTGTGGATGGTCGGTGAAAATGGCCGAGCGACGCATTGGGATGGAAGCGTTTTTCAAGAGCACGCATCCGGAGTCATGGCGACTTTGTGGGGCGTTTGGGCCGCATCGCCGACGGATGTTTGGTTTGTCGGAGGCACTCCGGAAGGCGGCCCGGCCAAACCCAATGACATCGTCTTGCATTGGGACGGCCAAGGTTTTACGAATGTCACATTGCCCAAGGCGTTGGGTCGATCATTTTACAAAGTATGGGGAACGAGCTCCGATGATTTGTACGTCGTCGGGGAAGCCGCGACGATATGGCATAAAAAAGGCCCGGATTGGATTTTGGAATCGGATCCGCCGCTCGCTTCGAGCACGTTGTTCACGGTGGCCGGATCGAGCAGCACCGATGTGTACGCCGTGGGAAACGTCGACGTCTTGCATTCCAATGGCACGATGTGGGAAAAAGTGCCGGTGCAATTGACGGGCAGTGTCAATGGCGTCGCCGTGTCGGCCAACGGCGACGCGGCCATCGTGGGGTTTGGCGGGTTAAAACAACGTTTCGCCAATGGCGAATGGGTGGATGATTTTCTCTCCGAACCTTATGCCGATTTACATGCGGTCTGGGCGGACGGCCTGGGCGCCTATTGGGCCGTCGGAGGCAATTTCATTGGGCAGCCGAGTCCCGGAGCATCGCGTCGCGGGATTGTGGCTCGATACGGGGCAGGGCAGGCGTCGAGCGATTGGGTGAAGTAGCTTCAGCGCCCGGCAGCTTGCGCCAAGCCTTCGCGGGCCGCGCGTGTATGCGCGGGCGAGAACGTGCAAAAAATGACGAGCTCGACTGATGTTCTTCGCGCAAAGAATTCCAGCGTCGTTTTTGCGGCAATGAATGCGGCTTCATCCAAAGGAAAGTGCTTCGTTCCCGTGGAAATGCTGGGAAATGCGACCGTCCGCAAATTCGCATTGGCGGCCAGCGCCAAACTATTTGCATAACACGCTTCGAGTTTTCGCCGTTCGCTCAACAACCCGCCGCGCCACGTCGGTCCCACCGTGTGAATGACGTGTTTGACGGGCAGCGAATGGCCTTTCGTTATTTTTGCTTCGCCCACGGCGCATTTGCCCAGCGCTCGACATTCGGCCAAAAGACCCGCTCCCGCGGCGCGGTGCAATTCTCCATCGAGGCCCGGACCTCCAAGCAAGGAAGGATCCGCGGAGTTCACGATCGCGTCTACCGTGAGGGTTTTCAAATCACCTTCGTGGATCCAAATGCGCTGGAAAGGATAAAGCGATTCACCGCGAGCGGACATGGGCGAACCCATGGGATCTTCGCCGAATAACTCGTCGAAGAGTCGAGCCAGCAAATTGGCATTTTGCATGGCTTTTTTATTGGCCGCCACCCAGGCTTGAGCAATGCGCTTTCGTCCGCGACTCGCCGGTTCGAGGATGACTTCGTACACGGGATCGGCCGTTTGGCTGCGATGGAAGAAGACACGGTTATGTTCGGTAAAAACAAACCATTTGTCATTTTCCGATCGCGGGACGTAACCCAATTCGATGCGGGCGACCATGGCCGAGTCGAACGTCCTGGCGACGACCAATGGCGAGCGTTCGGTGGGAAAAGGCGGAGCATGAATATCGCTGCGCTTGGCGGCATGTTCGGGCGGTACGGACGATAGGCGATCGTCGACGAATTGGCTGATCGAAGGTGGCGGGGCGTCTTCGGTCGTGATGAATGGTTTGTCCGGCGCTATCGGTGACTGAATGAAGTTCACCGCGGGCATATCGCTGACGCTTCCGGGTTTCGGCGGCAATGTCGACGGCCGAATCGGCCTGGGCCCGGGGATGAGAATGGCGGAGAGCGATTCGGCCATTTCGCGCGCCGTGGAAAATCGGTCTTCCGGCTTTTTGGCCAGCGCTTTCTGCATCCATTCATCCATGGCCTCCGGCAAATCGTGCTGCACTTGCGTGGGCGGCGTGAATGGTTTTTCCGTAATGGCCCGCGCCAATTGGAACATATTTTGCGCTTGAAAAGGACGCACGCCCGTCAACGCTTCATACGTGACGACGCCGAGCGACCACAAATCCGTACGTAAACCGATGATTTTGGGATCCACGTATTGCTCGGGGCTCATATAAGCGGGAGTTCCCACCATGAGGCCGGTCGTGGTTTTCATCGTGAAATCCGGTGGTGCGTCCACTTGTTTGGCGATCCCGAAATCCAAAATTTTGATGAACAACGAATCGTGATTTTCGACCAAAAACAAATTGTCGGGCTTGATATCGCGATGCACGACGCCTTGGGCGTGTGCGGACGCGAGGCCCCGGGCGGTTTGTTCGATGATTTGGGCCACGTCTTCGGGGGGCAAGGGGCCGCAACGTTTGATGCATCGGCCCAGCGTTTCGCCTTCGAGCAGCTCCATGACGATATACGGTTCGTCGGTGTTCGTGACGCCGTAATCGTAGACGACGGTGATGTGCGGGCTGCGGATACGCGCGGCGCGTTGCGCCTCCTGCTTGAAACGCGCGACGGACTTGTCGTCCGTGATGTACGCGCGATCGAGCATTTTGACGGCGACGGGAGCGCCGAGCGTCAGGTTTGTCGCGGACCAAACGGTGCCCATGCCGCCTTTGCCGATGAGGCGCACGAGGCGGATGTTGGAGGTGACGAGTCGTCCGATGGTCATCGCGAGCGGTTCCGCGCTCAACGTAAGCGGAACGGAAAATAATTGGAAGAGGGAATTATCGTCGCCGAAGGAGCGTCAATCACGGCCGCAAAACCTGGGCGCCGGAGATCGATGCAAAATGACGTTCGGCCCATTCGGGAAATCGAGGTGTCGGTTTGACTCGGCGATAGGTGACCGCCGCCATTCCAGGAATTTTGGCATTGAGTTGCGTCAAGTCGGATGCGATTTCACGAGGTACCTGCGATTGACTCCACCAACCCCCGATCAACGTATCATCGAATTGCGCGTGCAAGACGATGTATCCTTTGAGATGTTTTGTCGTGGGCCACAGAAATCGTGCATAAAGCGAATGATCAATGACCTGGCAATCGTAAATAACGCCATTCAACTGATCATTGTTGCTGAAGCAGTATGCAACGTGCAATTGATTTTGAACGACACGGAAATAATACCAGCCTTTGTTGCTTCTCCAGCAGCCTTCGAAAAACTTCAAATCCGCCAGATTCATCGGAATGTCGCGAACCGTCTTGTCTACGACCGTCGAATCATCGACGGGTTTGGATCGAAGTTGCGTTCGACGTACCGGCACGGTTGCGTCGAATGGAAGCGTTTCCTTGTTCGTCGATTTTGCGCGTCGAAGAGGTGATCGCAATGCTTTCACCAGCGATTCCATCATTTCTGCCGCCGTGCGATATCGTTTGTCGGGGTCCGTCGCCAAGGCTTTGGTCATCCACTCGTCGATCGGTTCGGGCAAATCCGGTTTGGCAAGGCCGGGCGCCCGATACTTCCCTTTCGTAATCGCCAAAGCGACGGCCATCGGCGTTTCTCCCGTAAATGGCCGTCTGCCCGTCAATGCTTCATAAACAACGACGCCGAGCGCCCACAAATCCGTCCGCAAATCGACCGACTTGGGCTGCATGTATTGCTCGGGGCTCATATACGCGGGCGTGCCCACGAGCATGCTCGATGTCGTCAAATCCGGCGGCACGTCCATTTGTTTCGCAATGCCAAAGTCCAATACCTTGACAAACAATTCGCCTTCATTATCGACCAGGAACAAATTCGACGGCTTGATATCGCGATGCACGACGCCCAATTTATGCGCCGCCGTCAACGCTTTCGCCGTTTGTCCAATGACCGTCTCGATTTCATGCAATGGTAAACATCCGAGGCGCTTGATACGGTCGCCCAGGGTTTCCCCTTCGAGCAATTCCATGACGATGTACGGTTCTTTTTCCGCCGTCATGCCGTGATCGAATATCGTCGCCACATGGGGACTTCGCACCTTGGCCGCACGTTGCGCTTCTTGCCTGAACCGCGCGATCGACTTTTCGTCCTCGATGTAGCCTTGCGCCAGCATTTTCACGGCGACCTGCGATCCAAGCACCTGGTGTTCGGCAGCCCAAACCGTGCCCATTCCGCCTTCGCCGATCTGGCGAACCAGTTTTAATGAGGGAGAAACGTGTCGTCCGATGGCCATGACAATCGAGTCCCCGCGCATGATACATGAAATTCGTTCCGTTGGAACAAGAGTCTTTCGAGTACATACACGCGTGCTATAGTCGCCGCGTGCATGAAGTAGATGTGGAAAAAATTCGCGACCTTCGGGTTCAAGAACGGTGCATCGCGGAATCCTTGACGAGCGACTCGAGGAAGGTGAACTTTTCCCCGACGATGTCATGACGCTGGAAGAATCTCTGGTTCTCCCACGTTCAACATCAGCGGCTCTCCAATAACCCATTCCTTCGGTCCGATAATAACGGTGCCTTTGTTACGCATGAATGCCCCCCATCGTTTTACCGCCTGCCTGCTCCTCGCTATTACGTCGTGCGCATCGCCCAAACCGTCCCCCGTCGACGACGTGCCCTCCGCGACGATTGCGTCGGCAATGGTGTCTTCCGCCAAACCCGTTGAAACGGCGTCGATTGCATCCATGACCCCATCGGCATCCGCGGCTCCCGCGCCCGTTCCCGCGGTTGACGCGTATCCGGATCCTCCTGCGCCGAATCCGCCCATTACCTTGGCCGCGGGAGGTAAAAAAGCAGCCCGCGGCGAAGCGGGTATGGTCACCACCGTCGAACCCAATGCGACGCGTATCGGCGCGGAGATCTTGCGGCGTGGAGGCAATGCCGTCGATGCGGCCGTGGCGATTGCGTATGCGCTCGCGGTGACGCACCCGAGCGCCGGAAATATCGGCGGCGGCGGCTTTTTAATGGTTCGTCTGGCCAATGGGGAAACCCATATCGTCGATTTTCGCGAGACGGCGCCGGCGCTTGGTGCAACCACGGAAAAAGTCATGGCGATGCTCGACCGAGACGGTGGCATTGGTCTTCGTTCCGCAGGCGTTCCCGGGACGGTCGCGGGTTTGTCGCTGGCGCTCGACAAGTTTGGCACGATGAAACTCAAAGAGCTCATCGCGCCGGCTCAAAAATTGGCCGAAAAAGGCTTCAAACTTGGGCCGAGGCAAGCGCTCACGGTGGCGTGGAATTGGAAAACGCTGAAACACGATCCAGCCGCGAGCGCCATTTGGGGCAAAAATAAGAAAGCGCTCGGCGAAGGCGACATCGTCAAGCAAAAGGACCTTGCCAAGACCCTGGCTCTGATTGCCGAACAAGGTCCCAAAGCATTTTATGAAGGCCCCATTGCCCAAGCCATCGATGCCGCCATGCAAAAAGGCGGCGGATACGTTTTGGCCAAAGATCTGGCCGATTATCGGGCCAAATTACGAAAACCATTGAAGTTTTCTTATCGCGGTTTCGACGTCGAAACCGCTCCGCCTCCGTCCATGGGCGGCATTGCGTTTGCCCTCATCATGCGCACGCTCGAACGCTTACACGCGTATGAAAAACCCGCGAATTCCGCGGATGCTCTGCATTTGTACATCGAAGCTTCCCGTCGTGCGTATGCGGAAAGGCGCCTCGTCGGGGTCGATCCGGACTTTGCTCCGCCCGACCTCGAATCCACATTGGCCAAGTTTCTCACGGGCGCGCATCTCGCAATGCGAAAACCGCCCATTGATTTGGCGAAAGCCACGCCTTCCGCGGATATCGCCGTTCCGACGGCGGAAACCAAAGAATCACCGGAGACGACGCACTTTTCGGTGGTCGATGGCCAAGGTAATGCCGTTTCGTGCACCTATACGTTGTCCGCGGGATTCGGATCGAAAGTCGTCATTCCCAAGACGGGCATTTTGTTGGGAAATGCCTTGGGCGGATTTTCCAAAGACGGACCGAATGTGGTTGCTCCGGGCAAACGTATGGCGACATCCATGACGCCCACGATTGTCACGCAAAACGGAAAACTCGTGATGGTCCTCGGTTCTCCCGGCGGCGATACCATTCCGAATACCGTGGCGCAAGTCATGCGGAACCTCGTGGATTGGGGAATGACCATCGACGATGCGGTCCTGGCCGGACGCGTACATCATCAGTTCATGCCGGACAAACTCCGCGTCGAAAAACAACACCCGCTGCCCAAAGCCGTATTTTCAGATCTCGTCAAACGCGGGCATGTCATCGAACCGAATGGGCTTACGCAAGGCGACGCCAACGATATTCTCGTCGATGCGGCGACCGGCATGGCGTACGGTTTTGCCGATCCTCGTGAAGGCGGAACGTCGGAGGGAATTCAAAAATCCGAATTGGTCAAATCCGCTGGGAATTCACCTTGATTGGGGTAGGTATTCGTCAACGCCCGAATCGTTTTCATCGCGTTTTTGCCGAACGATGACCACGGGGCAGGGCGCATTTCGAGTAATCCTGTCCGCCAATGGACCGCCGAACCAACGTTCGAAGAGGGTGGGCGGGTGACTCGCAACGACGATCAAGTCCGCATCGATTTCTCGAGCCAATCGCACAATGGCTTTGTCCGGACGACCGTCGCGATAATGCATCGCCATGAGACGCGCTTCTCCGCCCGCCGAACGATGTTCGAGAATGCGTAACAAAGGCAATGGCGCGGCTCCGTCCTGCGCGTGAGCCGTCGAAACCCGAGGTGTGGCGACATCGGTTTTTCCCGGCGTAAGTCCGGGCGCGCCGATGACCACGGCGTGAATTTCCGTTTCTCCGCCCCTTAAATTGGCCAAATCAAATGCAAATCGCCACGCTCGTCCACCCGGTTCGGATAAATCGAGACCCACGAGCACAATGTAGGGAGCAGCGTTTTTCTTGGGTGGTATTTCATGATGCCGAGAGGCGTCGTGGGCGGAGTCGGCCCGGTCGGGCTCGATCAAAAACGGGGCAGGAGCGACCATCGTCCGCGAATGTTCGGATCGCATTGCGCGGTCGCAAGTCCCCGACGTAAAACCAGGCGACGATTGTTGGTGAATATCGAGCGAGCGAAGGGAGGTGCGGCGATTAGAATTGTCCGCGCACCATGATCGAACCCGGGCCGACGAATACGGAAGGAGGCGGAACCTCCAATGCTGCGGTGTGTTTCGGCACTTTCTTTGCGCCCTTTACGGCCAAAACAATGCCTCCGGTGGTCATTCCCGCGCCGAGGAGCAAAACGACGGTACCCGCACCACCTCCGGCAACGGCAAACGTGGGAAGACTGGCTATCGTCGTGATTCCGCCAAAAGAGGCGAGAACGATTCCACCGGCCATCATTCCTTTGCTGCGCCGGACCATGACGACTTCGGGTTTGGGTTTGGTATCACCGGACGCACCATTGTTTCCTTCGGGCGTGGCTGCCGGGATTCCCGTGGCATCGATGGTCACTTCGCCGGTCGATTTTTCAGCCACATCGACTTTTTTGTCCCGCAATACGGATTTTCCGCGGCGGAGCGTGACGACGTGCGTGCCTGGATCCACCGGCAATGGCACACCGAGCATCGCGGAATCGAGTTCGAGTTCGTCCCGGTAAACGGCGAGTCCGGCGGTTGGTCCCGTGACATTGACGGTCAATTTGGGGACTTTCGGATCCAATTCTTTTTGACGACGAATCGCCAAATCCGTGCGAGCTTTGTCATTTTCGCGTTTTGCTTGGTCGCGCGCTTCTCCCCAATCCGCCCAAGCTTGCGCCAATTTGCCGTCCTTTTCATGGCAATCGGCCAGGTTCAGTTTCGTCCCGATTGCCGGATCGAGCTTGTAGCTCGCTTCGAATTTCGGACAAGCTTCCGAATATTTCTTTTGGTCCATCAAGGACTTGCCGGCTTGAAACAAGGCTTCCGCCGTCGCATCGTCCGCGTGGGCAACCTGTGGTGCCAACGAAATTGCCGCGCCAAACAACGCGGAGGTCAACAGGGGCAACGCATGACGTCGCATTGAATCACTTGCGGCCAGACATGAGGTCATCATCGTTCGGCTTCTTCGTTTTCGTTGTTCCGGTGGGATTCGTTTTCGTCGTGGTCGTCGTTGAATGAGTCGTAGGAGCGGTTGATACCGTCGTCGCGCTCGGTTGCGGTGCAACCGAGTCCATGGCTACCGGCGTCGGGTTTGTCGCAACCGTAGGTTCGGTTTTTCCGGATTGCGTCGTCGCGGAAGGCAAGGGATCCGGCAATGCGCCGTGTCGTCGTTCCCGGCCATTGTCCCGTAATCCAAAAAATGCGCCCACGCCAATGAGCCCAATCACGACAACGGCTCCGGCGACGATGCTCACCAGTCTGCCGCTCGAATTGCCCTTTGAAGAATTGGTTTGGCCAAGCGGAACTGTCGAGGTCTCCGACGCCAGCATCGTCGACCCCATCGCCGCCGTTGCGTTCATCGATCCCGACTGACCCAGCGGCGCGACGGAAATCGGGGCCGACGGCGTCGTCAACATCGGCGAAGCACTCAATGCTTGCACCGCAGGCATACCGACGACGGTGGCGGGCGAACCGCCCTCCGCCGCTCGCGCTCGTTGCAAAATCTCCGTCACATCCACGACGAGCTGCGGACCTTCGACGATGTTCAACGACCTCGCGAGCTCGGCAATGGCTTCTCCCGCCGAATGAAATCGTTGCGTGTGATCACGTTGGCAACACCGCACGAACCAAGCGTCGAACGCCGGTCCCAACGTGCATCCTTTTTGGCTCGGTGCAGGGATCGGATCGACGACGATCTGCACGATCAAGTCGGACAATGTCTCGGCTTGCCAATAATCGCCGCCCATCAAAAGACGCGCCGCAATGAGTCCCAACGCCCAGACATCCGTATGAGGTCCAACCAAATGCGCCTGCGCACGGGCTTGTTCCGGCGCCATGTAAAGCGGCGTTCCGAAGACCGCACCCGTCTTCGTTTTCGACTGATTCACGCCTCCCGCTGATGCGCCCGTGAGCTTCGCGATGCCGAAGTCGAGCAGTTTCACGCACGGCGTGCCGTCCTCACGAACGGTGAGGAAGATGTTCTCCGGCTTCAAGTCACGATGAACGATGCCGATGCCGTGCGCTTTGTCGAGGGCTCGAGCGGTTTGTCGCAGATAGAGAACAACTTCTTTGGGGTCCAACTTTTTTCGCGCGTCGACCTCCGCACCGAGGTCTCGTCCACGCAAAAATTCCATCACCAAATACGGAGCTCCGTTGAGCTCGGGAGCAACATCCGCATCGGTCACGCGCACGATGTGATCACTGTCGATGCGCGCGGGCGCACGGGCCTCCGTGCGAAATCGTTCGATGGTTGTCGGGTCCATCGCGACTTGTGTGTGCAACACTTTGAGCGCCAAGCGTTCGTCCGTGTGGATGTGTTGCACGAGAAAAACTGCACCGACGCCGCCTTCTCCAAGCTGCTTTACGATGCGATATCGACCGGCGACGACCATCCCCGGCTTGATCAAGTCGGCACTCATGAGACCCTTCGAAACAAGACTTCCCGAGCGTAGCACGATCACTCTCGCGAATGACTTTTCTGCATCGACGTCATGCTCGCGCTTCGTCGCTTGACGCTCGTCGACGCATCACCCAGCCTTCGCCGCCGATGATTCCGCGATACACCCCACAAGCTTTTGCAGCGCTCTGGGCACCACAAACACGTTACGAAGTGTGGCTCGATGTCGAACTCGCCGCGTGCGCCGCCATGGAGGCCGCAGGCAACGTTCCAACCGGCACTGCTCGTTCGATCCGTGAAAAAAATCTGCGCCTCGATCCCGATCGAATCGAAGAGATCGAACGCACGGTGAAGCACGATGTCATCGCATTTCTCACCCACGTCGAAGAGCTCGCAGGCCCCGATGCTCGCTGGCTGCACCTCGGCATGACGTCGAGCGATGTGCTCGACACGAGCCTCGCGGTGCTGCTCGTGCGCAGCGCGGATCAGTTGCTCGAGCGTCTCGACAAACTCGTCGAAGCACTGGCAAAACGTGCTCGAGAACATCGTCGAACGCCGATGATCGGACGCAGTCACGGCATGCATGCCGAGCCGATCACGTTTGGTCTCGCGCTTGCCGGGCACCTCGCGGAGATGAAGCGAGGTCGAGCGCGGATGCGTGCGGCGCGTGAAGAGATCGCGGTCGGAAAGATCGCCGGCGCGGTGGGTACGTACGCGCATCTTTCACCCGAGATCGAAGCGCAGGCGCTTGCATCGCTCGGGCTTGCACCGGAAACCGTTGCAACTCAAATTGTTTCACGGGACAGACACGCGGTGTTTTTCTCGGCCATGGCCGTCGTCGCCGCGGGCATCGAACGGTTTGCGACGAACGTGCGTCACTGGCAGCGCACCGAAGTAGCCGAAGCGGAAGAGAGTTTTACCGCGGGGCAAAAAGGTTCGAGCGCCATGCCGCACAAACGTAATCCCATCTCGAGCGAGAACCTTTGTGGGTTGGCCCGAATGGTCAGGGCGGCGGTGATCCCGGCATTCGAGAATGTCGCGTTATGGCATGAACGAGATATTTCGCATTCGTCCGTCGAGCGCATGATTGCGCCGGATGCGACGACGACGCTGGGATTCATGCTGGAACGGACAGCGTCTTTGGTGAACGGCCTCGTGGTGCGCGAAGACGCATTGCGGAAAAACCTGGACCATTCCGGCGGACTTTGTTTCAGCGAAGGCGTGCTCTTGGCGCTCGTGCAAACTGGTTTGGCGCGGCAGGAAGCGTACGTGCTGGTGCAGCGTAATGCGATGCAGGCCTTGCAGGGAGCCGGAGCATTTCGGGATTTGTTGAAAAACGACGCCGACATACAAAAACGGCTCGATCCGGGCAAAATCGACCAATGCTTCGATTTGGATCACGTGCTCGGGCACGTCGATACGATCATCGACCGAGCCATCGCGGCGGATTGATTCAGGCGAACACTTCTTCGCGCGGCGGAGGTTCGACCCCGCGATAATACTCATCCCACTTGCGAATCTCGGCCAGCAATGGTTTACCGATGGCCGTGCAGCGCCCATTTTTCAACACCACATCGGCTCCTTCGGCATTGATTTGCTTGATTTTTTCATATCGAGCCAAAAATGCCGGATTGCCCGCCAACGGGTGCTTGGCCTCGATCATCTTTTCGTAAAGTCGTGCGACCGGCAAAAACGCATGCACCGCCAAAAGGACACCATGCAATGGTCGCGGATCCGGACGCACGGGCGACGTGTACAAGGGAGAAAACGCATTTTCCAAGACGTCGTCGACTTCGAACAACGCATTGATCTTGTTGTGCGAAAATTCGTGGATCAACGCTTCCGTCATCGTCATGAGACTCGGATGCAAACTCATGTAAATCGTCCCGATGGCTTCTTGGTACGACGCCGACAAATGCTTGTGCTCGTCATACCCCACGGGCACGATTTGCTGCACGAACATGTCGAGCTCGCGGCGCAAATCCGGAAGAAACTTCGCAATCAGTTCGAGTCCGTCCCGTAAAACCCGCGTCCATTCTTCGACGCGTTTTCCGCCCAAATCAATGGAGTTACCCTGTTTGTCCGGATGCGCTTCGAACATGGCCAACGGATTGTTGTCCACCAGCGCAAGCACTGGATTGTGAGACGTCGCCGGGGGATCGTAGATGCCGTAATAAGGTTTTTCGACCCGGATACCGTCCAAAACTTCGGAAGTTCCCGACGGTTTGTCGGCAAAATGCTCCAAGTCGATGTCGACCGTCTTCGACGACGACGTAACCGTTATTTTTCCAGGTGCATACGTGATCGATTTCGGCGTTTCCGGCATCGTAATGGCCAAACACGCACCAAGGGAGACCAGGCGCTTCGGAGGGCATTGTTGCCGAATGGGTGTTTCAATGGCGCCCACACGTGAAAGCTCGAAATACACGAGCCCCACAAATTCAGCCAACAAGGTTTCCGACGGCTGATTTCGTAGGCAGCGCAAGAGCGTCCCCACGGGCGTACGCGCGACGAAACTCTCCAATGCGCCGCGTTGCTTCGTCGCGAGTTCCGCACGTAGGATATGAAACTGCCGCATATCCTCGAGCATCGCGGGTGACAAGGCCAAACCTCGCCCCAACGTTCCCACTTCTTGGCGCAACAGATCGAGCGCCACCATCAAAACCCCTCGCGCCGTCATCGAACCGAGCGAGGGAATCGTGAGATCGTCAATCGTGGGGAAGAATTGCAGGCGGGGGCGAGGGCGAGGCATGACGAACCCTCGAGGCTTTATTCGGACGGCAATGCGGCAATGGGAGAACGTACCCGTTCGGCCGACATTTCCGTCATGAAGATGGGCGGGCAATGCAAGGCCAGGATGTTCGGATTCGGCGGCGCGGTTTGTTTCGCCATACGCAACGCCTCGTCCATCGTGCGCGCCGTTTCCCAGCCCAAGAGCTGCGGAATGTATTCGTTGTCCGCACCGACGACGATCACGCGGCCCAGGTGCTGTCGACCCGCTTCACCCCAATACCACATGAAGAATGGATGCGTCGGGTGGTACGAATTGCCATAGCGATACATTTCAATGTACGCCGGGTTCTTCGCGAACTTTCCTTCCCATTCTTTGTGCAGCTCCATGGCGTCGCGAGTAATCGGGAGCAGGCGGTGCACGAATTCGATGTACGGGGCGTGATGGTCATTGTCGAATTGATCGGTGCACGGATGCAAAATGATCATCGTGCCGCCTTTTTTGACCATCGGAATGCCCTTGTACAAATTGAACAAGTACCCCTGCGCCATGACCTGGACGAGCAGCGGATTCAGAAACGAATTGACGTTGTACGGACTGATGTACGGGATGCCCGTGATCAAAATGTCCGATTGCCCGACGACCGGCACGAGGTATTGCTCGTAGCTGCGTCGCAACGTGTGCTCGTGAACCGCCTCCGTTTCGCCGGCAAATACGCCGGTCACGCCAAACGGCGATGGTACGCGCTGGAAAATCGCTTGTCGTGCCGGTTGCGGCAATTGGTCGAGCGTAAACCGCAGGGCCCGCAAGGCGTTTTTCTCGGTACGCGTCAGGTCGTCTTCGTTTTTCGCCAGAAACTCGAGCGGCGTGTCGAACATCCGATTGTTCACCGTCGTTTCAATGGTGAACACGTTGAGCTTCTTGTTCGCCAATCGGCCCATGCGCACGACACTCGTGTTCAGCTCCGACGAACTCGGATCCATGTACGAATGGCAGTTGCGCATGACTTTGGGATTGTGATGCGCGCGTAAGCTGCGATAACCGCAAAGCCCGACGGCCACGGACTTATGCCCGCCGTCCATCGGCACGAGGTTCAAATTGACGTAAATGATGAGGTCGCTTTCGACGGCTCGTTTGTTGAGCTCGACCTCTTCGCCAAACTCGGTCGTCCCGAGGTATTTCATATTGGCGAGGTTTTCGGCGTCGTGGTTGTAGAGTTTCTTCGGCCAATAGGCCTTGAAGATTTTGTCGCCGACGATATGCCGCACTTCCCAATCTTTCATGCGGCGATGCACGCTCGTGGCAATGATGATTTCCACGTCGTCGACGGCGTAATCGGCGAGCAAATCGAGCACCACGGTGAGCACGCGTTCGCGAATGTCGGGGCGCTTCATCGGGGGCAGCGGCAACGAAATATCGTCCACCGCGATGGTGACTTTCATCCCCGGCCGAAGCTTGGCGTAAAGCGGCTCGGAATTGTACGGATGATTGATGGCGTAACGAATGGCCGCATCGACGTCGTTCAGCGGCTTGAGCGGTGGTTTGGGATAAACGACGCGCGTGCCTGTCGGCAGGTCGACCTCGACGAGCTTATCGCCCGAAAAGAGGACGCGGGGTGCACTGCGACTGTCGATCGTGACGACACTGGGGTGGCTCATTATGATTCTCGTATTCGGCGTCCGAGTTCGGCGTTCAGGTTCAAAGCGCGACGGGCATTAGGCGACGTTGATGATGGGCCAGTGATACGCACTGGCGAGAAGCTGAAGTTTGCGGTCGGGATTCACCGCCGCAGGATGACCCACGATGCTCAACATCGGAACATCGGAGTAACTGTCGGAATAAGCAAAACACTCGTCGAGATCATGACCGCGACCGCGCGCGTGTTCACGAATCAGACGAGCTTTTTCCGGACCGGCGACGACGGGACGCAACAGTTTGCCCGTTGCATGCCGATCCTTGATCTCGAGCCGATTCGCAATCACCCCCGTGGCTCCGAGATGTTTCGCCAAGTGCTGCATCAGCACATCGAGCGCACCGGAAACGAGAACCACGTCGTGCCCCTTGTCGAGGCTCGTTTGGACGAGGTCTTTCGCGCCCGGAAAAATGTTGGGTTTGATGACGCGATCGAAAGTTTCATCCGCCAAACCCACGAGTCGGTCTTCGCTCATCCCGCCGTACGACGTAAAAAGAAGCTCGTTGAAGATCCGCCGATCCCGCGTTTCCGCCCACGCCATCCATGGAGCTTTGACCAGCGCCGTGCCCAGTTTCGCCAAGCTGTGCAAAGGCGTGTTCTGGTTCAGGACGTAATAAAGCGTGGGGTGGACGAGGTTGGTGCGGATCAGCGTGCCGTCCACGTCGAAGTAGCTCGCTGCCATTTGCGTCCCGAAATCCCCTTTATGGAGCGATTCGTCAAGCAGAAGGTGACGCGAAATCGAATTCGCGCTGTGTGATTGCGCTCCTCGCGACGCCAGGCAGGCGTGAATTCGTGCGGGTGAAGAAAGCGTTGACAAGGGCCGGCTCTTCGCGGGGGGCAGCTTTGACGCCCGATCACGACGTGTTTGACCTGTGCGAACTCGCTCTGCACACAGGTGAAACAGAGACGATGGTTTTGCGAGGGCCCGATGGTGTAGCGTAGCCGAGTGACTTGGAGGCTCGATCGATGCGTGTTTCTCGAATCTTGACGCCCGTGCTCCTTGCGTTTCTTGCGACAAACTCGACCGCGTTCGCCGTCGATCGTCCACACTACGACGCCTCGTTCGATCATGCCGCAACGCATGTCGGGTCTCGCGATGTTCGAGCCCCAAAACAGCTGGTTTCATCGGACAAATCGTCGCGAACCGCCAAGACCCATGCCCCGCCTCCCGTCGTCGCTTCCCAGAACGTTCGTCGCGACGCACCGTCGTTTATCTGGGCGGGAAAAACCCCCGCCGCGGCACCTTCGGCGACGACCGATCCGCGTATCGCCGCCAGGATGCACCTGGACAAACTCGCGCTCGTGCATAACCTCCCCGTTTCCGCAGTGGATGCGGCGATCGTCAAACACGTTCACGATACGGGCCGCGGCGGCATCGTCGTGACCTTCGGTCAACAAGTCGATGGGGTCGAGGTTTTTCGCGAGCGCATGAGCCTGCTCCTCGGGCGAAATCACGAACTGCTCGCCGCGGGCGGCAACTTGCACCGTGCAGCGTCGAGACAAACCAAGGCGGCGATGAATCGTTGGGTGACGTCACGACCGGACGCGATTGCTCGAGCTTTGACTGATTTGTACGCAATGCCGGTCCAGGCGACCCACTTGATCGAGCAATCGGCGGCTTCCGGCGGGTATACTCGATTTGCGTTTGTCCCGGCATTGCCGATGCAATCAGCGCAACTTCGTTTCGATCGCCCGGCGCGGATCAAACACGTGTTTTTCCCGATGCCCGATTCGCTCGTTCCCGCATATTACGTGGAACTTTTTGCCGGCAAAGTGAACTCCAAGGCGACCGACACGTACGCCTACGTCATTGCCGCGGACGACGGACGCATTCTGTATCGCTCGAATTTGACGTCCCACGTGGCTTTCAATTATCGCGTTTGGGCGGAAACGACAGGCAATCAAAGGCCGCTCGATGCGCCCGTCGAAGACTTTACGCCGCATCCCACGGGGATGCCTGACGGAAGTTATCCGCAGTTTGTCGCACCGGTACTCGTATCGATGGAGGGTTTTAATACGCCGCCGTCGGGCGTACCCGATCCGTGGTTGCCCGTTGGAGCATTGGAAACGCAGGGAAACAACGTCGATGCGTATTCCGATGACGATTCGCCGGATGGGTTTTCCATGGGCGACGTTCGAGCCGTGACAAACAGTAAAAATAGCTTCGATCGCATTTATGATACCTCGCTGGATCCCTTGGCGAGCACCGAGCAAACCATGGCCGCCGTGACCCAGCTGTTTTACACGGTCAATTGGATGCACGATTCCTGGTACGATTCGGGATTCGATGAAGCGGCCGGAAACGCGCAAGCCGACAATTACGGTCGGGGAGGTTTGGGCAATGATCCATTACTCGCCGAAGCTCAAGACGGTGCGCTCTTGGGGTACAGCGACAATGCGAATATGTCGACGCCGGTCGACGGCGAATCGCCTCGAATGCAAATGTTCTTATGGAGCGGCAAACCGAGCGGTTCATTGAATATCCTGCAAGGCGGCGCGACCTACACGCCCGGCTTCGCGAGTTTCGGGCCGGGGCAATTCGAAATTACGGGCGACGTCGTTCTCGCCGCAGATGCCGATGCGCCGCTCAATGACATTTGTTCGCCCATCGTCAATGACGTCAACGGCAAAATCGCCCTCATCGATCGCGGCGCATGCTCATTCGAATCCAAGGCGGCCGAGGCTCAAAAAGCAGGCGCCATCGCGGTGATCATCGCCAATCATACGGCGGGCGCACCCGCTCCCGACATGCCCGGCGGCGGAAACATGCCTGCCGTGACGATTCCGATTTTATCGGTCACGCTGGAAGACGGAAAAACCATCAAAGACAGCTTATCGTCGACCGTGACCGCGACCCTCAGCCGCATGACCGGCGTTCGTCCCGACGGAACCATTGACAACACCGTCGTGACGCACGAATGGGGACACTATTTGCACAATCGCCTCGTCTATTGCAGCACCAATCAATGCGGTGGTGAAGGCGAAGGCTGGGGCGATTTCGTCGCCCTGACGCTCATGGTTCGCGAAAACGATAACCTCGATGGTACCTACACGAGCAGCGTGTACGCACCAGTGGCGTTCCCGAATGCGGGATATTTTGGCGACAGGCGTTATCCCTATTCGGTCAATCTTCAGAAAAACCCGCTCACGTTCAAATACATCATGAATGGCGAGGGGCTGCCGCCCGGCGTTACCAACAACGACAATGGCATAGGCAATGCGGAAGTGCACAATTCCGGGGAAGTTTGGGCGAGCATGCTTTTCGAGGGGTATGTCGCGTTGCTCAAAGAAAGCAAAGCCGCGAATCCTCGATATACGTTCGATGAAGCTCGGCGGCGAATGCAAGACTATGTCGTCGCGGGCATGAAGCTCGCTCCGGTCGATCCGACATTTACGGAACAACGCGACGCCATTTTGGCCGCGGCTCTGGCCGCTGATGAAAAAGACGCAATGCTCTTGGCGCAGGGATTCGCGAAACGCGGCGCCGGGTCGTGTGCGCAATCGCCCGCGCGTGAATCCGAAGACAACAGCGGCGTCGTCGAAAGCTTCGATGTTGCCCCGGCTTTGTCGATCGTCTCGGTAAAACTCGAAACGACCGCGGATCAATGCGACATGGATGCGGCGCTCGATGCCCACGAAAAGGGGACGTTGACCATTGAAATGACGAATTCGGGCATGGTCCCCTTGTCCAAAGCCGAACTTTCCGTCACCTCCGCATTCCCCGGATTGCAATTCATCGATTCGCCGACGGTGAATCTCGAGAATATCCCGCGCCTCAGCACCTTCACGCGCACGTTCGATGTCCGCGTGGGTGGCCCCAACGAGCCGGCGATCCTTCCGTTCGACATCAAGATCACGAGCCCCGAAATGTGCGAGCCGGAAGTGAAGAAGACGGCGAGTTTCCGGGTCAATTACGACAATGCGCCGGGCGTGTCGACCACCGATACGTTCGAAAGCGATATCGAGGTGTGGAAGGCGCTGGGAGCCGACAAAGATCTGGTGTGGTCCCGTCAGGCCGACGAAGCATTGAATTACGCGTGGCACGGCAATGACTTGGGATTCCCCACCGATACGCGCCTCGAATCACCCGTTTTGCCGGTGAGCGCCACGGAAGATTTCGTTTTGACCTTCAAACATCGGCACAGCTTCGAAGCGAGTCCGGAAATGGAAGGCGGTCCGGACGAATATTGGGACGGAGGCGTCATTGAAATCAGCGGCGCGAACGGCAATAAGTGGGAAGATGTCTCGACGTACGTCGATCCCGGTTATGGCGGCACGCTGTACGATCAGCCGGAAAACTCGTTATCGCCGCGCAAAGCCTTCGTCGGCACCAATGCTTCGTGGCCCGAAATGGACACGGTGACGTTGTCGTTTGGCAAAATGCTGGCCGGAAAACAGATCAAGATTCGATTCCGCATTGGATCGGATTCGTACGTGGGCGATTATGGTTGGGACGTCGACGATGTAAGTGTCCAGGGCATCGAGGGCAAACCATTCCCGGCCCTCGTGCCGAGCGCTAATGTCTGCAATTCCGCGCCGAATGCGAATGCGGGAGAAAATGCGCGCACGACTTCTGCGGCTCATACCACGCTGGATGCTTCCAAGAGCTCCGATGCGGACGGCGATACGCTCACATTTGCATGGACGCAAGTCAATGGCCCGACGGTCGAATTGGACGGCGCAACGAATCAGACGCCAACGTTTATCGCACCGGGTTTACGCAATTCCACGACGTTGACGTTTCAAGTCGCCGTATCCGATGGAATCGCCACATCGGTCGATACGGTGGATGTGCTCGTCGAAGCGGCGCCCATCGTGGCCGGCGGCGGATGCAGTATGGTTACATCTGGAAAAACGCCGTCAATGCCGCTGGTGTTCGGCGCGTTTTTAGGACTCGCAGCATTGCGCCGCCGAAATCGTCGGTCAAACGGATAACGGCGTCGGTTCAATGCAATCCTTGGTGACGAAATCACTGCCGGCCCATGCCTTGGGTAATCCCGGCCCGGTCATGGTGTCGCCCAGCGCTTCTTTTCGCGCGCATTCGTGATTGAGCTCCAGCAAAAACGTCAACGCATCTTTTCGCGCAGGCAGCCCATAAGCCGCACGCACGGCCTTATCGAGGGACGCGTGCGCTTCCTTTAATGGATGCTCACCTGGCTCCTCCACGGAAGTGTACATCGCGCGCAACGTCAAATGGTGCTCGGTCCCGAGGCTGTGCCGCAGCCCGCGCAATGCAACAGCAGCCTTGGCGACGGCCTGACATTGCTTTTTCGTGGGAGCCTGCGGCCATGGAAAACTGTCGAAAACCGTATCCGACGTATACCGGAATCGCGCCGTGAGCGTGGAACAACGTGCGGTAAACCAAGCCCAATGCATAGCGGATTGCAGAATGCCAAACGAATAATCGTCTTCCAATGGGAACACGGAGAGCGCGTCGCTCGGATGAATCTTGGCATGAACGAAGGCGAACACCGGTCGTTTCGTGACCCTCGAGCACACGATATAACGCGAAAGCGTGCTCAGTTTCGTCATCAATTCGCCGCGCGGATAACTCAAATGCCACCAACGTTTCAGGAAATTGGCATGATGATTGTTTCCGGAGCCGCCCAATTGTTCATTTCGTTCTTTTTCGTCGCGAGCTGCGGATTCGCGGTCCGGTAACACCATGGCCTTGACCCGTTGAAAAGGCAGCGCATACGTGCGCGCCACGAGAAGTTCCCGAGGATGAAAATCGATCACCCAACGCGATGGAGCGCCATCCACATTGGATAATAAATCGTCACCGATGAGGTAAGGGTGAATGACGTCTTCGTTTTTCTTGGATGTACGAAGCATCGTGGACGCTTCGTCATGGGACAATAAGAAACCTTCATGTCCATGGGTTTGCCCTTGAAAACACGAGCCTGAATCGGCATTGATTTGCAGGGTTTCCGCGCCCGTGACGTCCGCATCTCGCGATAACGATGCCGGGATGACGGGAAGGCGCGTTTCGTGCCACGGGCTGTCGAGCGAATCGCCCTCTTGCCAGGACAATCGTTTCTGTCCATCGAGCGGGCCTTTGATCCAATTGACGACGGAAACGTGGACAATCGCTTCACCGGGCCAAACCATGCTCGATACGGCATCGGTAATGGTTCCGCCATTTTTGACGATATAATCCAGTCCTCCTTTGCGCGAATCATTTTCCCGAATCGTATTGGTTCCGACGAGCCCCGCGCGAGCGCCCGGGGCGAGCTCATCGTGCGCGCGACGAAACCAATACACGCAATAATCGGCGCGTCCTGGAACATCGGGGTATTTGTTGCGTAATCGTCGTACGTAGTCCGGGCCGAATTCTTGTTGCATTCGGTTCTTGGATTGAAACGGAGGATTTCCCAAAATCAAGTCGGCTTTGGGCCATTCGCAAAAAAGCGCATCGGCGCATTGAATGTTGGCGTCGAGCATCGCCGGCGCAGTTTCGATATTCGTTCCTTCGGAACATAGCCGGCGGTGACCGAGCCATAAGGTGATTTTGGTCAGGTCGACGGCCTCCGGGTCGGTATCCAGCCCGAACAATTGAGCGATGCCGAAATGCGCAGAAGAAGGGGCGGTAATTCGATTTTCTACGAAAAATCGCTTCTTGGCATGATCATCGATGTCATCTCGAAGGCGATGCAATGCAACGAGCGACGCATACAGAAAATTCCCGCCACCACAGGCCGGATCCAAAATACGTAGTGCCGCCAAGGCTTCATACACAGCCGTCAGTTCCGACAATGTGGATGCGCGATCGATGCGCTCTCGCCAAGCTTCGAGAAACGCCGGCTTCAAGACGTATTCGACAATGGCGTGATCGGGCGTGTAATGCGCGCCCGATCGACGCCGATCCTTTGCGTGTTGGGTCGATTGAAAAAGATCACCGAGTACGCCGGGATGAACCCGTGACCAATCCTCCAGAGCCAATGCCTCCAGCAGATCCCGGGCGACGCCGTCGAGCTGTACGGAGGCCAAACCCATCGCCGCAAAGGTTTGGGGAAACAAACAATTTGACGTCAAAGCATTCGGGTCGAACGCGCCTGTCGGGATGCGTCTGCCGTTCTCGACAAACAGCGCACCGGCGCATCGCAAGACAAACCGCCGGGACTCGGCGCGAGTTCGTCCCTTTGCAACCAGCGCTTGCACGAGCGCAATCAGGCGAGAGGCCACGCGCTCCGTGGCGTCATCGGCGACAGGTGCGGCTGGTTCAGCGCGCTTCGGCATGGTTCGTCTGCACGAACCCGCGGACAATCACCGCTGCAACCAGCAGCAGGAGCAGCGCGATACGCAACGGCCACGGGACAAACCGCACCCAACCGTCGGGCTCGAGGCTCAAAACGGCAACGGACAAACCCAACAGACCCGCGGCGATGTCCGTGATGCGATGACGCAGGTCCACTTCGTCGGATCGTTTCGGCGCATGCAAGAGCGCGTGCAACAACAAGCCCGCGACCGCGGAAACCAGCCATGGTTTGCTCTTCGCGATCACGGCTCCGTCGATGACCTTCAGCGATAACGCGCCCGCCACGGTGGCCAAAGCACATCCGGTCAACGTGAGTGCGGCCCGAAAAACTCCGCGATGCGTGTCGCTCGTCGTCGTGAGCGCCCGAATCGCAACGATCATCGCGAGCGGGATCGTGTGCGCTGCAATCGCCACGACGATCGCCGGACGCAGTTCGTTCGTCTGGGCCAGCGTCGCGATGGCCGTGCCTTCGCCCGCCTGATGCACGAGCACCGCTGCGTAGCCCGCGATGAGCGCCACGTTCGGTGAAGCTTGATCTTCGTGCAAGCGCCGCTCGAGGATGACCGGGACAAACAGCGTCGCAACAAGCGGAATCAGCGTCAGTACGCCGCCTTCGACCACCGCTTCGGGAAGTAGATGCAGCAGTGCCACGCCTCCCGCGGCGATCGTCGCAAACGTCGTGATCCCCGGCACGACGCGTCGGCCGTGATCACGCCATGCAGCGCCCAAGCCGCCAAGCGCAACGGCGATCGCGAGAACCAGAAGAGCGACGGCGAGAGACACCAACGCCCTCCTAGCATGAATTTCCCCGCGCCCGAGTATTCGCAGCTTGCTTTTCGCACGCGCACCCGCGCTCCGGGCCGGTTGTCACTTCGGATCACATTCGAGAAGCAGCGCGCGACAAACAGGCTTGTCGAGCATCCGATGCGACCCGGGCGACGAAAGCTCGCGCCGGCTTCGCTTGCAGGCAATCGGAAACAACACCCAGCGCCTCGACGGCGGGCACAACCGTGCGCCCAAGCTTGCAGACGCGGAGTCGACGCAGCGGAAGTTGCGCTCTGCGCCAAGGTTCGGCACGACAACCTTGCCCGAGTCGCCACGGGGACATCCAGCCAAGACAAACGTGCGTCGAGGAAAACCACGCACGAGACAAACGACGGCGTCGCGGATCGGGTCCAGGCCGTTTGGAAAGGGAAGCGGGCGTTCGCTGTGATGCCCCATTCAATGAAATGGGTTTTACGGTGATTTTATTTCCGCCCCCGTGGCCACATCCATCGTCACGGATCGTCCCGTATCTCCCGTCGATAGGACCAAGGTTTTTCCGTCATCCGTAAACGAAACATCGAATTGGTGAGTATCTCGGGGCCGACGACCCAGTTCTTTGCGCCAAATGATATCGCCCGTATGGGCATCGGCGAGGGTCAAGGCGATTTCTTCTTCATCACTCGGCGGTTTGGTATCGCGCTCTTCCATGAAGGCAAGCTTCGAGCGATCCGGGCTGAGGTCCTCGACTTTGACAAGATAATAAAGCCCGCGCAAACCTGTTTGGTGTGACCAACCTGGGGTCAATGGAACATCGATGATGATCGATTCGATATCGCTCGTCGAGGCTTCCGCAATCCATGCGCGCCCGCGATTGGCGAAGATACAATGCCTCACGTGACCTTTTTTCCGTTCGTGAATGGAAATGGTCCTCATCGAGCCTTCTTGCTCGATACAGACGGAATTGCCATCGGGGGCGAAATAAGGCGAGCTCGGGTAATAACGCGGATGTTCGGGTACGTCGCCTTTTTCGAGCACGATGACTTTGTTCGTGGTCGAATCCCAAACACTGACTCCGCCGAGCGCCCAACCGATCTTTTTGCCGTCCGCGCTGATCGAAAAAGCCGGCAAATTCATGAATGACTCGTTCATCGGAATTGAACCGATGAGTTTTTCCCTATCGGTATCATAAACGAACAGACGCAGATCCACAGTCCCGGTATTGGGGCGGGCGGTATCGGCAAGAACGAATGCTCGATGTGCTGTTTGACTGTATTCGGAGTGTCCGCCGAGTTTTTCCATTCTCGTCACGAGCGATGGAACATCGATGATTCGAATACCGTCTCCAATTTCGATAATACGTTTTCCGTCGGGAAAAAACGCAGCCGAGCCCGGCGCCCCCGTCGGGCGTTCCGAAACCTTGTTGCCCGAGGGAAGTTCATAAAGAGCGGCGGCGGTATCGCTCCAAGCAAAGACCAATTTACCTTCGAAATCAAAGGTGGCGCGGCTCATGCCGCTCATGGAAAACAGCCGCACACCCTTTGCGTCCCATACTTCGAGGGCACTTGAATCCGCGCTCGGTTTTATTTTATGCCCGAGAGGACTTCGGGCGTAGACTCCCCAATCCTCGTCGTTCGTCGGCGAACTCGATGGCGGAGGTTTTTCCGCGGTGGATGCCGCAGGTTTGGCCTGAGACCTTTGCGGCTCCACGGCCGACTTCGACGTCTGCGTGATGGGTTTTGTCTGAATGGCCGGGGCTCCTTTTCCCCCGCAACCCGCAGTCAAAATGCACGATACGACCGTGTACATCCATGCGCGCATCGGCATTGAGGTTACACCCAAGGCGGCGAAGTTCGCAATGAATTCATTTCGGCCGATTCGTCAATCATCGCAATCCGTCGCGACGCCATCGGCCTTTCCTTCAAGATTGCCGGCGTGCATCAGGTCGGTCGACATACCGGGCAAACACAACGGAAAAACAGTGCGCGACAAACTGTCGGATCGAGCATCCGATGGAACATGGGGAGCGAGAGTTATCACGAACCGTACGAGCAACTGTCCGAGGCGAGTCGAGACATGCACCGTGCCCTCACTTCGCTCGTGGAGGAAATCGAAGCTATCGACTGGTACGCACAACGGGCGGAAGTAACGACCGATCCCGAACTGCGGGATGTGCTCCTGCACAACCGCAGTGAAGAGATCGAACACGCCATGATGAACCTCGAGTGGATCCGGCGTCATGATGCAAAGTTTGACGAGACAATCCGCACGTACTTGATGACGGACGTGCCCATCGTAGCCATTGAAGAAAACGTCCTGGAAAAAGGTGCGTCGGGACAAATGGTATCCCGGACGAACACGCCCGTGCACGGGCTTGGCATCGGTAGTTTGAAAGGGAGATGAACGTCATGGTCACGACGCTCGAACGGCGCGAACTGGCGCCGCTATTGCCCGAGGCATTGGCATTGGTCGACGCCGAGGCGCGTCGGGTTTTGGAACAAAGATTGGCCGCGCGAAAAGTAGTCGATTTTCGCGGACCTTTTGGATGGCAATTCGCTGCGGTGAATACGGGACGATTGCGCGTTCTTCCGTCCGAACCGGTGCCCGGAGTCTCCGTCAGGCAGCGCATTTCGGTGCCGCTCATCGAATTGCGTGCACCCATTGCGCTCGATATGGAAGAGCTCGATGCTGCCGGCCGCGGAGCCGAAGATTTGGACTTGTCGGCGGTCGTCGAAGCGGCGGAACGAATTGCCAGTGTCGAAGATGCGGCGGTATTTCACGGATATCCCGAAGGAGGATTGTCGGGGATCGTCGAAAAAAGTCCGCATGAACCGGTGAAAGTGCCCAATGTCGCGGCTTGGCCGAGTGCCGTCGTGCAAGCGAAGGAAATATTGCGTTTGGCCGGGGTGACCGGTTCTTATCGCCTGGTCGCGGGACCGACCGAATATGATGAATTGGCGGCGGGGGCGGATGATGGATATCCGATTTTGAAACGAATCGAGCGGCAAATCATCGACGGTCCGGTCATTTGGGCGGCGGCATTGCAGGGCGCGGTCCTTTTGTCCGTGCGCGGAGGCGATTATGAATTAACCGTCGGGCAAGATCTGTCCATCGGCTACGCGTACCATGAAAAACGTTCCGTCGAGCTGTATCTGACGGAATCGTTCGCCTTCCGCGTGCTCGAACCTCGAGCGGCCGTGGTCTTGCGCAGGGGCTAGCCGCAATGCGGCTCGTCACGCATTCGGCGGAGGCAGAATCGTATTCGTCAACTTGTCGGTTTGGCGCGACGACCAAGTTTCGCGAGACGAACGCTCGGAGATCGGTTCTTCCCGGCCGCCCACGTTCGCCCGCACTTCCGGACGTATCGCTCGAACCGATCCGAAAAACGCCACCAAGAACAGCACGGCGGCGAGGATGACGAGCCGCCAAGCGACCGAAGGCACGATCGCACCCAGGCCGATCATGATGGCAATCACCGCACACACCGAAGCCGTTGCTGCACAAACGATCGCCACCGCTCCCCACGCAACACGCGGAGCTGCGTCGCGCACCGTCCGCTCCGTCTCCTCCCGCGCGAGCGCTACGCCATCACGGACGAGCTCCGTCGCGACGTCGAGCGTGTCGCGAGCAACCGCCACGAGCACATCGCTCGTCGACTTTCCATCGAAGGTTTGTCCTCGTCCATCTTTGGCCGGCGAAGCCGCTCGATGTTGAGAATCCATTGAGGTATTGCGCTGATTCATCGCTCGCTCCTCTCACAAAAAACGCACTCGAATACGCCGTCGCCGACGGACGACGGCGGTCACGATGCCCAGCACCAAGAGCCCACCCATCACGAGACTTGCCAAGACAAACCTCTTGCCGACCGTCGTCGCCGTGGACCCGAGCATCGTCGACAGTTTTCCGAGGTCCGCGACCAAGCGCTCCTTCGCCAGTTCGAGGCGGTGAGCGAGCGCTCGCTCACGTTGATTGATCTCCGGTACTTCGATCATCGAAGTCGCCGTGCCGCCTGTTCTTCGCCCTTCTCGCGTACGTGCCGCGAACCCTTGCGTGCCGAGACGATTCATCCCCGTAAGCGCGTGCAACATGCGTACCCATGCGCCCCGGCGTGCGAGCGCGCAGCGACGGAACGACAATCACCGTTTGCCCTTTCGTTTCGTCGCTCGTCGTGCCAAATCGCTTCCCCAGGACGACGAAAAACCATGAAGATTCCGCGCCACATCTTTCGCGAGTACGACATTCGCGGCGTTGCCGATCGCGACCTCTCCGATGAACTCGCCCACGCTCTCGGTCGAGCGTTTGCCCATGTACTTCGTTTGAGCTCCAAAGAACGTAGCGCTCCGCTCCGCGTCGCCGTGGCGCGTGATGGTCGTTTCTCCAGCGCTCGCTTGTTCAACGCGCTCACGGAAGGTTTGCGTACCGGCGGCGTGTCCGTCGTATCGGTCGGCGTGGGACCGACGCCGATGCTTTATTTTGCCGCGTTTCACCTCGAAACCGACGGCGCGATCATGATCACCGCCAGCCACAATCCGGCGCCCGACAACGGCTTCAAGTTGATGCGCGGAAAGAGTTCGTTTTACGGCGCAGACATCCAACACCTCGCCGATGTCATCGAGAGCGATGCGGCGTCGAAAGAACCGGCTCCGGCACGCGGGGAGTTCGTCGAGATGAACGTGCAAGCGGAGTACATCGAAACCGTGCGGCGCTCGAGCCGTTTGGCGCATACGAACGTGAAGTTCATCGTGGACGGTGGTAATGGCGCGGCCGGGCCATTGGGCGTAACGACGTTGAATGCGCTTGGTTTGACCCCGGAAACGCTGTATTGCGATATCGACGGCAGTTTCCCCAATCATCACCCGGATCCGACCGTCCCGAAAAACCTCGTTGCATTACGAGAGCGCGTGCTGGCCACCGGCGCGACGCTGGGCGTGGCTTGGGACGGCGATGGAGATCGGATTGGGGCCATCGACGAAACCGGAGAAATCGTTTGGGGCGATAAACTCCTTTTGCTGTATGCTCGGGCCGTTCTGAAAGATTTCCCCGGGGCTACGGTGCTGGGCGAAGTCAAGTGCTCGGAAACGCTTTATGCCGACATTGCGAAACATGGCGGCCGACCGCTCGTCTGGAAAACCGGACATTCGCTCATCAAAGCCAAAATGAAGGAAGAGCACGCCAAGCTGGCCGGCGAAATGAGCGGGCACATGTTTTTTGCCGATCGCTGGCTCGGATTCGACGACGCCATTTATGCGACGGTTCGTCTGGTTGAAATCATTGCCTCCGAAGGCAAAACATTGGGCGAGCTGTTGGCCGACGTTCCGAAGACCTTCGCCACGCCGGAGATTCGAGTGGATTGTCCGGACAATATCAAATTCCAGGTCGTCGCGGACGTCGTGGCCCATTATCGAAATACGCATCGCGTGCTCGATATCGACGGCGGACGAGTGGATTTTGGTGCGGGTGCCTGGGGCCTTTGTCGCGCTTCCAATACGCAACCGGTGCTCGTGCTGCGTTTCGAGGCGGCGACGCCCGAGCGGCTCGAAGAAGTACGTCTCGAAGTGGAAGGCGTCGTGGCTCGAGCGATTACGCAGGTTTCGAATCAGGGCGGGGGATCGTGACGAACGAACGCACAGAAAATCAGAATGCGCCGTGGACGATTCGTCGTGTTCTCGCTTGGGCTGTCGATGATTTGAAGAAGCGGGGTTTTTCCTCGCCGCGTCTCGATGCGGAATTGCTCTTGTGTCATGTGCTGAAGCAAGACCGCATCAAACTCATCATGGACGCCGAAAGGCCGCTCGAAAAAACCGAGCTCGCACGATATCGCGAATTGTTTCAGCGCCGTCGTGCGGGTGAACCGGTCGCGTATTTGCTGGGCGTGCGTGAATTTTACGGTCGCCCGTTTCGCGTGGATCGGCGGGTGCTCATTCCCCGGCCCGATACCGAGACGCTCGTCGAAGTGGCGCTCGAACGCACGCGACACGTGTATTTGTGCGCGCGTGTGCTCGATTTGTGCACGGGATCGGGCTGCGTGGCGATTACGTTGGCCAAAGAGCGGCCGACGACGCGCGTTTTGGGCGCCGATTTGTCCATGGATGCCGTATTGGTTGCGCAAGACAATCTCGTGCGGCTCGGCGCGATGAATTGCGCCATTTGGCAATCGGACTTGTTTGCCGCGCTCGAACCGGCCCGACCTCGATTCGATTTGATCACCGCCAATCCGCCGTATATCCCGGACGGTGAAATTCCGGAGCTCGAGGTGGATATTCGCGGATTCGAGCCGCATCTGGCCTTGTCCGGCGGTGGCGATGGTTTGTCCGTCATGCGCCGCGTGGTGGCCGAATCGCCAAAACATTTGCTCGCGGGCGGAGTTTTGGCGGTTGAAATGATGACGGGACAGGGTCCGGACGTCGTGGCCATGTTCGAACAGGCCGGGTTTTCCGACGTGCAAATCAAAAAAGATTTGGGTGGACGCGAACGGGTCGTGTCCGGCGTCATGGCTTGATTTGTCGACGAATTACTTCTTATTGAGCGGATACAGCGCCGTTCGCCAACCGAGAACGAATGCACCGCCACGAAGCGACGAGCTCCACACGTAATCGTACCCCAAATACGGCCCCATGCTCACTTTGGGCCCGAGACGAACGCCTTCATAAAAAGCGCTCACGCCGACGCTGGACGAATATCCCCCGTCGACGAGCAATTTGCTCGTGTCCGTCCCCGGCATGACAATGCCCGTGCCGATGCCGGTTTCAAGCGCCAAACCTAATTCTCGATAGGTGCCGCCGAGGGGGAACAAGGGGAAGATTTCGGTGTGAAATCCGACGGTTCCCAGAATGACGGTATTGTCGCCCGTTGGAAAACCCAGCGCGGCGACGGAGGCGCCGAAGATGAGAAAATCACGTAATGCGAAACCGGCCCAAGCGCGGGAACTGAATCCGAAACCGATCCCAGAATCGGTGTAATAGCCGATCAAGCCGATTTTGGTCGGATCATTCGGAAAACCCGCCGCGCTGCCGAGAGAGCCGCCGAGGGAGATTCCCATGGTCAAAACGGTGCGCCGTTCGGCGGTCACCGGACGTAGAATTGGGTCATCGGGATTTTCAAGGCCGCTCGTGCCCAGAACCCGAACGCCGGCCTCTTCTTTTTTTTCTTCGGCTTGAGCATCCGTGGTGGCGCGACTGCCGCGCGATCCGTCCGCCAATGCGCTCGTCGTGATGACCAAGGTCGCGCCGCCCGCGAGCACGGCGACGATTGGCGCGGAAAGACTTTTTGAAAAACCAGCTGTGACCATTTCGAGTCTTTCTTTAGTGTAGGAATCGGCTCACGTCCAGACTCGATTTCGACGGTCGTCAAAGGTTCGTTCGCGCTCTCTTTTCAGCTCGATTGCAGAGTCGCGGAAATGCTCCATTCGCGAATGGCGACCGATTCGCGGATGAGCAGCTCCCGTTGTTTGTCGGCGTCCAGCGCATGATTGAACATACTTTTGCGATTCTTATTGGCTCGGGAAACTCGTTCACCAGCCAATGAGATGGCTTCGTAAAGCAATGCATCGGCGACGGTGGGGCAGGCCCTGACGATCGACTTGAATGCATCTTGGGTGATTTCGAGTATCGTGCATTCGGTTTTCGTGACGGCCGAGACGGGGCGCGGAGCATCATCCCACAAGGCGGCGAGGCCCAAAATGGCTCCGGGGCCAAGGCGTGCCATATCGTATGTATCCGCGCCTTGCGTGCGCTGAACGTCGACTTCGCCCGAAATAATCACGAAACATGAATCGGCACGGGTGCTTTGCACGAAAATGGACGTTTCCGTCGGCATCGTGGTGAGTTTGCCGAGAGCAACCGCGCGTTCGATATCCGCGTCGGCAAGGCCGGCGAATGCGGGAACGACCCGCAGTTGGTCCGCACGAAATGGCACGAATTGCATTGTGCTGCGATTGGCGCCGTATTGCGGGAAATCGGCGCTCCATAATGATCGACCCACCTCGCCCGCGAAAGGCAAAAGAGCATTTCCCAGTGCGCGTATGGAAGGAAAGCGATCTTCGGGGGCCAAGGCCATTGCTTTGAGAACGAGCGCGTCGAATGCCGGAGGCAATGAAGGACGATGGGCCGACGGCGGCTTGGCACCTCCCACGGCAATGGTCCCGAGCAGCGCGGGTACCGTCGCTTCGTCATAAGGCAATTCTCCCGTGGCCACGAGGTAAAGCGTGACGCCGAGGGCATATTGATCGCTGCGGGCGTCGAATCGAGCCATTCCACCGGTGGCGACCTCCGGCGCAATGAATGCGGGAGTTCCGACGATTTCTGTCGAAGTCGTCACCGAATGCGCCCCGCTGCCCGCGTCCAATTTGGAAATGCCAAAATCGAGGAGCACCGGGTGTTCGCGCGGCGGCTTTTTGGCAATGAAGATATTTTCCGGCTTGATGTCGCGATGAAGAATGCCCGCTTCATGCGCCGTGGCGAGCGCCGAGACGATGGGTAAGAAAATATCGGCGATACGTTCGACGGGCAAATCCGGCTGCTTGTTGCACAAAGTGAACAAATCCTGCCCTTCGAGCAGATCCATGGCCAAAAATGGCATGGATTGCTCGACGCCGATATCGTGAACCGCAACGACGTGCGGATGAGCCAAACGTGAGGCCGCACGAGCTTCGATGACGAATCGCTGCACGACGTCATTGCGCAACGAAAACCACGGATGAAGGATCTTCAGGGCGACACGCTTTTGCAAATCGGTATGCAATGCTTCGTAAACAGCGGCCATTCCGCCGCTTCCGATTTGGCGCACGATCAAATAGCGACCGAATCGTTCGCCCGCGTGCAGCGTCTTCATGCCTTGCAAATCTTGCGTGTCCATGCATTCACCAAAGCATGCTCATGCGCTCGATTTCCGTATCGAGCTGTTTTTCGATCAGGCGAATACGACGCAGCAGACTGCGCAATGAAACCGCCGCCAACGCGTGCGCCGCCGCCGGCACATTCTTACGCAACGCAATCACCGCGTCCTCGTGAAGCTCATGCACGAGCGCCGGCGTCGTCGCTCGAAGCGTCACGGTTCTCGGCGCAGGATCGAACAAACTCGCCTCGCCAATCACTTGGCCCGGGCCAAACCGCCGCGCCAAAAGCGCTCCGCTGGCCTTCGACGTGGCACTCAACGTGCCATGTTCGATGAGCAGCATGCTCGATCCCGGGTCGCCTTCATCGAACACCGTATCCCCGGGCGCGTAGCCGCGGCTTTGAAAATAAAGCGCCAACGCTTCGCGATCCTCGTTGGACAAACCTTCGAGGAAAGGCAGGGCTTTGAGCAGTTGCGGGTCGAGAAGCATTACGAGCCGGCGATGCTACCAGGGACATGAACGTTTGGGAAGTGGTCAGACCGGAGGAGCCGCCGACAAACCCGCAGGCTTGTTCGGGTTCGGCGAAGTGGAACGCAAGCCGTCGATGTGTTCCAGCAATGACTCGCTGATTTGATTCCACATGGGGTCCAAAATGAAATCGATTCCTTCGCGGCGTGCCAATTTCGCTGCTGGAACAAAATCGGAATCGCCGGCAACAAGGACGATCTGGTCGGCGAGCTTCTTGTACGCAATCGAGGCAATATCAAGCCCGATACGCATATCGACGCCTTTTTGCCGCCCCTCATAGACGAAGTGATTGTCGGTAAGGTCCGCCGGCTGAAGCGTTCCTTGGCGAAGTGCATCGAGCGTCTCCGTCTTGTACTTCCATTCGGAAATATCCGATAGATGTCCAAGTCGTAAAGCGACTTTTCGTAGTTTTTTAATTTCTTCGTGTAGCGCAAGACGAAACTTCGCCATTGGCGTCTTAGAAAAATCGACTGATTTCTTGGAGATGGGATAGTGCGCCTTTTTTGTAATGGGTGGGCAATCGTAGAAAAAAATTCGATAAAGGTCGTGCGATGCAGACCCCTTCTTGTCGTGGAGATGGTTGCACGCCATCTTGTGCATCGTTTTGGCGACCACGACAGGATCCATTGGGTCATGGCGTGCGTAAATTCTAGGAAATCGCTTCAAAAAGAATGCACCGTCAATGAGAATTGCCGTCAACATGGTTTGCTCGGGAAAGAAAAAGCCCTCGGGCTCGGCATTCCCGCTATCAACAGTGTTGAACCAAGAAGGGAATGCGTACTGCCGAGGGCACTATGACCCTCGCTTACCGCTCGCGGTTGCCCAAGTCAAGTGAATTTTATTCCGTCCGTTCGTTTTTCCAATCAGCGGACAAACCCTTCCCACCACGAAACATTTCCCTTACCCTACGTCACATGTCGTCCCGCATCGCGGTCGTCTTCCCTCCGATTCGCGTCTCGCGCGATTTCATCGACTATCCCTATTTCGCCGATCTCGGTACCGTCCAAGCCGCCGCCGTTCTTCGCGAAGCCGGCTTGCATGTCGACCTCATCGATGCCCTCGCGCTTGCCGGTGCGACACTTGCCGCGGATGATGATGCCAAGCACGTTCGTCTCGGCGTAACCGTCGAAGAAGCTTTCGCGCGCATTCCACCGGAAGCCGACGCGGTGCTCGTCGCGTACACGCCCTTTCATCGCCCACCCGCGCGTGACCCATTGCTCGGCGATTTGCTCGCTCGTTTGCATGCGGTTTGTCCGGGACGTCCGATTGTCCTGGCGGATTTGTACCAAAGCGGGCAACACGTCGTCGACGCACCTTCCGCACAAATCCTGAAGGCTTATCCCGAAATCTCGGCGCTCGTTCGGTATGAAGCGGAAAGCGAAATCGTTCCGCTCCTCGAAGTATTGTTGAAAAAAGGCGCTCTCGAGCAACCTGTGGTCGTGGATGGTTCGGATCCGAAACATCTCGACGAATTGCCTTTGCCCGCTTGGGACCTCGTCGACATGCCCGCGTACTTTGCGTTTCATTCGGCCGTCGTCGAAGGACTTGGGCGTCCCTCGTGGGCGTTTCCAATCGATGGTTCGAGCGCCCCGGTGCTCACGAGCCGCGGTTGTCCTTATCGTTGCGTGCATTGTTCGTCGAATCCCACGTCACGCACGAATGGAAACCTCGACAAACCCAAGACCCAACGCCGTTATTCTGCGGCGTACCTGGATCGTTTGTTTGGATTGCTGCGCGAGCGCGGCGTACGGCGCGTGCACCTGTTGGACGAGCTCGTGAACGTGAACGAAAAGCATTTCGATGCGGTCGTGGAGCTTTTGGAAAAACACGATTTGGCATTCGAAATTCCCAACGGCGTGCGTGCCGACTACGTCCTCGAACGGCATATTCGCGCCATGAAGGGGCGAATGACGACGCTCAGCGTGAGCGCCGAGAGCGGTGTGCAACGCGTGGTCGATGAGGTCGTCGACAAACAGCTCGACCTGTCCGCCATTCGTACGACCGCTCAATTGGCGAAAGAGGCCGAATTGCCGCTGCTCGTGCATTTCATGATAGGTTTGCCGGGCGAAACCAAGCGGGAAATCAACGGGACATTGGAGTTCGCGCTGGAATTACACGAACAGGCCAACATCATTCCGAGCGTTCAATTCGCCACACCGCTGCCGGGGACGCGTCTTGGCGCGATGGCGGCGAAAGAAAAACGTTCGTTGCCGATCGTCGCGGATTGGGGCCCGCATTTTCAACAAGTCCCCACCATTGAAACCGACGAATTTTCTTATGAAGATCTGAAAAAATTCAAATGGACCTTCGACAAGCGGATCGAAGCTTCGGCGGGCCCGAAAAAGGTGATCATGAACGTCACCTACAAATGCAACAATCGCTGCACGTTTTGCGCGACGGGGACGCGGACGCAATTCGACGGTAATTACGATCGCCAACGCGAGCTGCTCGTGAAGTATCGAAAAGTCGGCGTCACGTTGCTCGATTTCGACGGCGGCGAACCCACCCTGAACCCGAATCTCCTGCGCCTCGTTTCATTCGCCAAACGTATCGGGTACGAACGAATCAACGTCACGACGAATGCGCGTATGGCGAGTTATGAAGAGTTCGCGGACAAACTCGTGCATTCCGGCGTGACATCGCTCCTCACCAGCATCCATGGACCGGATGCGCAAACGCATGCGCAAAATGTCGGCGTCGCCGAAGCCTTCGATCAAACCTGCGCCGGCGTGCGCAATTTCGTCAAGCTGGCTCCGGCCGGCGTGGAGCTCGGCGCCAACATCACGATCACCAAGTCGAACCACAAGAAACTCGAAGCGACCACCGCCTTGATCTACGACCTCGGCTTGCGTTGGTTCAACATCCAATTCCTCACGCCGTTCGGTCGAGCCACGAATTCCGTTTGTCCGGATACGACGATTGCCGCCGAAGAAGCCATGCGCGTCATCGACAAATGGAAAGATCGCATCAAGTTCCAAGTCATCAATCTGCCGTTTTGTTTCATGCCCGGCTTCGAAGAATTCCTCATGGGCGACATGCTCAAACTCGAGCGGCACATGCTCTTCGTGAACAACGAAGAAGTGAACCTGTTTCAATATCTGCGCGAACGACGCGCCAAAAAAGACGTGTGTACGTCATGCCCGCATGCGATCTTTTGCGGCGGCTTCTACGAGCTCGACGATGTCCCCGAACCGACGTGGTTGGTTCGTCCGGAAGATCTGGTTCGTCCCATCCAAACGGATGTTCCGCGGCCGTATTGAAGTATTTTCAGGGTGAAACGACCAGCTCCCCGAACAACGCGGTGGCGTAACGATCATCCATGTCGATGAACGCCCGGTTCGCGTCGCGATCGATGGGATTGATTCCGCAATACTCGACGCTGGCCAAGTGGCGCCATCGTCCCGCGCGCTCGGGTTCGTGAGGAAGAACCGGAGTCGTACAGGTGAAACACCCGATCGTCGGATAACCCATGGCATGCAGCGGATTGACCACGATGTGCGGATCCGCGTCGATCATGGCGTCGAGTTGGTCCCGTGAAACGTGCACGAGCGGATGGATGCGCAAAGCGTTCAGTTCCATGTCGATATCGAACATACGTGTGCGGCTGCGCGCTCCGCCTTCTTCACGTCGCAACGCGCTCACTAGCGCGTCGTAGCGGCCTTTTTGCGCGAGGAGCGGTTCGCGTTTGCGCATCGAGCAGCAACGTTCCTGGCCTTCGTGCGTCATGTACAAAAGCCCCTCCTGCGCTGTTTGATCGGCGAACGAGCGCAGCGGAAACCGCGTGATGATGCGCAAATGCGTGTGTGTGCGGGCGAGCTCGTCGCGCGTGGCGAGCGTTTCGCGATGCATCACGCCCGAGTCGACGAAGAGCACGTCGAAGTCGAGAGCTTCTTTGTCGGCCAGGCGGCACAAGAGCGATCCGGCGCGTTGCATGCCGGAAAGGATGGCGGCGCGTGGGCCGAATACTTGGTGCACAAAGCGAAGAATTTCGATCGGTCGGGCATGAAAGAAGCGCTCGTTCAAAGCATCGAGCGCGTCGGACGTGATGCGCATGGCGCACGTGCTAGCACAACTCGAGCCTGGTCGTTGGGGCTTGCCTCTCTGAACGTCGTCGCTTACAAAGTCGCCCCAGACATGTCCACATCTCCCTCGAAGGCCCAGAGTTCGGGGCGCATCGTCCATGATCTCGGACGGCGGAAGTTTTTGTTCGTCACGGGCAAAGGCGGCGTTGGAAAAACGACATTCTCGGCGGCTTTGGCCGTAGCGCTCGCGCGTGAAGGCAAGCGCGTGCTCGTGGCCTTGTGCAATACAAAAGAACGCCTGTCGGCCATCATGGGTACCAAACCCATCGGGGACGAGATCGTGCCCGTCGCCGACGGGGTGTGGGCGGTCAATATTTCGCCGGAAAAAGCTTTATTCGAATATGGCGCGATGGTGCTCAAGGTTCGAGCCGTGGCGCATGCCGTATTCGACAACAAATACACGAGTGCGTTTTTCCGGGCCGTACCTGGTCTTCATGAATGGGCGATGCTCGGCAAAGCCTGGTTTCACACGACGGAATTGCTCGACAATGGCAAGCCGCGTTTCGACGTCGTGCTCCTCGATGCGCCCGCGACCGGTCACGGTATCGATATGTTGCGCGTTCCCAAAGTCATTCTCGACGTCGTGCCGCCGGGAGTTTTGCGTCGCGATGCCGAAGCCGCATGGGCGATGTTTCGCGATCCCAAACAAAGCGGCGTCGTGGTCGTGACTTTGCCCGAAGAAATGCCCGCCCAAGAAACGCTGGACCTCATCGGGGCAATCGAGCGGGATCTTTCTTTGCCGGTGCTTCGTCTCGTCATCAATGGCGTCTTGCCTCCGCTGTTTACCCCGGACGAACGGGATCGATTGGCGGGACAGACCGATTTGTTGGCCATCGACGCTCCCGAGCGCGCACAAAATACGCCCGAGAGTGCGCTCGTGGCGGGGGCTCGGCGCGCGGTGCGCGAAAAAGTGCAAGCGGAGAGTTTGGCGCGGCTCAACAAAGAATCGAAGTTGCCGCGGATCGAATTGCCTTACCTATTCGACGAAGCATCGACCGTGCAAGGCACGCGGATGCTGGCCGATTTGTTGTAATCGGTTTGGCGGGTTGTTATGGCTCGCAGATGCTATTCAGGCACAAGTCGCTGATGCATTGACCGTCTTGCGAGCACATTTGCCCATTTTTGAGCAAACAGTCGCCGCTGAATCCGGCGCAAGCTTTGGTCATTTCGCAGACCCCGGGGTCTTCGGTGCCTTTTGACAAGGTCGAACAAGTCCCTTGTTTTCCGGTTAAATTGCAGGCTCGGCATTTGTCGGTGCAGGGCGTGTCACAACAAACGCTATCGACGCAATACATACCCATTGCGCAATCCGCGTCCGACGTACAAGCCATGCTGCAAGGTGCGCAATCCGGCCCCCCGCAATCAACGCCCGTTTCGTCCCCGTTTTTCTCGCCGTCGCTGCACGAAACGCACGTGTTGTCACTGCAATAACCATTGTTGATCTCGCAATCGGAATCGTAAACGCACTCGACGCACGATCCATTTCCGTCGCAAACCTTGTCGCCGTTGCATTGCGTGCCTTTGGGAATCAACCCGGCAACACAAGAACCGTCGGAACAACTCATTGTCGTGCAGGTCGTCACGGCGGGACAATCCTGGACCGTCATGCACGGTTGTCCGGACGTGCCCAATCCCGCGCCGGAGGATGTCGCGCCAAACCCGCCGTTGCCCCCCGTATTTCCCGTTGTCGTGAGGGTCAAGCAGCCGCCGACCGACATGAATCCGATGGCAATGAAGCCGATCGCGACTCCACGAAATTCACGCATATCGTCCTCCTCCTCCAAGGAGGATACCGCATATCGATGCACGTGGATATGGCGCAACGGGCGCAACGGACAAAAAAGAAAAGAGCGCCGGGCTCTACGGTGGGGGGGGAACCGGAGCGGGCGCTCGGGATACGGGTATTGCAACCACCGGGCCAAGTTGGAAGTCTTTGGATTTCCATGCATTGGGCGGGATCGGGAACCATCCTATTTCAAGAATGAAACCCCGGCGTGAAAGCAGTCTTTCACGAATGCGAGCCGAGCCTCAATCCATCGCGCGGCGAATGAACGTCGCCATCTGACCGCGCGTCACAAAGCTGCTCGGGCAATACAGCTTTTTGACGGAATCACAGCCGCTCGTGACGCCCGCATTGCCCAGCGCATTGATGTTGGCTTCGTGCAGGGAATCTTCATCGTCGACGAACAGATCGTTCGAGGAAGCGGCGAGTTTGAAGGCTTTGACGAGGAACGTGGCCATTTCCGCGCGCGTGACTTCTTTCGCCGGGCAGAATTCCGTGCCGGCGACATTGCATCCGCTCGTGATACCCGCCGCGGCGACGGAATTGATGGCGGCTTCATACGGCGAACCGTTGTCATCCGTGAAGCGTTCGGGACCTGCGGACAATTTCAAGGCGTTGGTCAAGAAAACCGCCATTTGCCCGCGGGTGACGACGTCATTGGGACAATAATTGCCGCCGCCGCAACCATTGACGAGACCTTGTTTTGCCAGCCAATCGATATCGGCTTGAAACGGCGAGCTGCAAGTATCCGCGAACGCCGCCGAACACGCCGGTTCGCCGCCGGATGCATTGCATGAGGCGCCCATGGGAAAACCATTGGCCGGCGACTTGCGCATACGCGATTCCGTTCCCGGCCCCCAAGTCCCGTCCTCGGCGATCTTATCGCCGGGGTTGTTGCGATTCCACAATTTTTGGAAGGCCAGCACATCGAGTCCCCGCTGATCCACCGAGCCCGCGCCCACATAATCGAAATGCCACGGGTCACTCGAACCAAGCCAACGAAATCCATTGCTCTCCAGCGTCGTGCGCCAAGCCGAATATTCCTGAATATCGATGGCCGTCCCCGTTTCATGGTTCGACAAACCAGGTTTGGCCGCGAGCGAAATGCCGCAACGCCCCGTTTGGTACCAGTTGTAGAGCAGGTATTGCTGGGCCGCGGTCCGCAACATCGAATTGACGTTCATCGCGCGACTCGGATTCGCTTTCAGCACCGATTGCAGCTTGTCTCGAGCCGGCTTTTGGATATTCAGAAAAACGTTCGTCCCGGCGGATGCATTCGAGGTCAACGTGAGCGGGGAAAATGCTCCGGGTGAAATGCAATTGCTCTCTTCGATGATCTGTTGGGAAAGACCTTTGACGCTCACCGTGCCGCACGAAGTCGCCGCCGCATCGGCGACGGTGCCTCCGGAAAATCCCTCGGCGAATTGCCCGATATTTTCATCATGGATATCGGCTTCGTCACCGTTTTGATCGACGGGTGCCGAGTCGATGGGATTTTCCGCGCCGCAACCGGCCAGCATCCAAACGGAAACCAACGGCGCCAAACGGCGAGCCGTAAATGCAAAAGCGAGCTTGTTGTTCATGCCGGCGGTATCAGCAAGGACCTTGCCAACAACGTCACATTGGTTTTTCGCATTGTTTTCGCGTTCGTTGGGGGTGCATCTGGTGCGTGTCGGGTGGTGAAACGCTGATCCAGCCGGCGCATCCGAGGTCCGGGAGATGCTTGACAAAAGGCAACAAAAAGGGCCTTATGGGGCGATGTCCTCTACCAATCATTTGTTGCTCGATGGTCGTGCGCTCCTCGATGCCGAGCGTCTCGTTCAGATGCGCATGGCCGAGCGTCGGGTGAGTTTCGAAATTGCATTTCGTGCGGCTCCTCCGCATACGGCGTTTCTGGTCGTTGCCGGCGTCGAATCTGCGCTCGAAATGCTCTCCCGCCCGATGATCGATCCCGAACGTGTCACTGCGGCGCAAGATTTGGTGGGTTTTTCGGACGATCTGGCGAACCGTTTACGGAATTTTTCGCCCAAAATCGATGTCGATAGCGTCTCGGATGGGACCATCGTTTTTCCCGGTGCGCCCGTCGCGGCCGTCGAAGGATCATTTATCGACGCATTGCTGACGGCGTCTTTCGTCCGAGCAACATTGCGGCGAGCCACCGCGATTGCGACGCGCACCTGCCGTTTGCACATGGCGGCCGAAGGTGATCCCATCATTGACGGTTCGAGCGCTCAAATCATGAGTCCCGAAGCTGCGCTGCTCATGGCTCGAGCGGCGGTCATCGGCGGCGCTAGTGCCACGACAAACGTTTTGGCGGCGCTCGAGTTGGGAATTCCGTTTCGGGCCACCTCGGGCGTGGCGCTCGGAAAGATGGGTTTGTCCGTGGAGATGACGATGGACGCGTGGAGCCCTCCCGATGAAGAGGAGCTGCTCGACATCGGCGAAGGAGACGATGAAGAGTCCGTTTTGCTCGAATCCAAGCGTCGAGGTCGTCGGGCCGGCGGCTGGCTCGCTCGCGGGCTCGATGATGCCGAAATTCGCGCGCTGCCCATCCGCTGCGAGCTCGTGGCGCTCGATACCGGCGGTGCTTGGGCCGCGCCTCCGATTGGATTCAGCGGCGAGGAAAAACCTCGGCCGGGTCGAAAGGTCGTCGCACGGTATGCCGACGGGGACGGGCGGCTTCTCGGGGATATCGTCCATTTGATGTCCGAGAAAATGCGTGCCCCAAAGGATATTGGCGCGACAAACCTCACCATTTTGGCCAAACCGCGCATGCGTGAAGGGCGAATTCTCGAACCCGCCGAAGCGGCGAACGTGGGTCGCGAACGCGCGATCGCGACGCGGGCGGCATTGCCCGATCGGGTCACCTATTTGCGTGGTCCGGCGGCGTATCGCGTCGACGAATCGGCCGGCGTTTTGGCTCAACGTGGTGGAGCAGCCCGCGCAAAGGAACGATTGGCCGCGTTTTCATGAGGATTGATTCGGGTAATTCCCGCACCGAGCAGAATTCGGTTACCATGTTTGTCGAAGGAGCCGCGCGCATGCGTTTGTCCCATCTTTGTTCATCGCTTCCAGCTCTCGCCCTTTTCCTGGGCACAACGTCGCTTTTCGCCGCACCGGCCGATCCGCCGCCACCGCCGCCGCCTCCCGCTCCTCTGGAAGCCAGCGGCAAACAGCCCGATCCGCCTCCGGCCGAAGTTGCCGCGCCTCAGGCTCCCGAAGTGCAACAGCCGGCCACCGTTCCAATGGCCAAACCCAAAGTGCTCGAAGTGCCTGCGTATCCGCCGCCACCGCCGCCGCCACCTCCGGCCGACGATGACGACGACGCGATCGCCAAAGGCGACCATATCGAGTTCACGATGGGTTTTTTGGCGGGCCAACGATCGTATTCGAAAACGTCGTTCACATTCGATGGTGGAACCGCGGAAGGTATTGGCGGCGGTGGTCTCGTCGCCCCGTTTACGCGAGTTCCCTTCGATAAAGCGACCGTGCTGGGACTTCGTTACGACGTGCGTCTCGTCATGAGTTTCATTCGCATGACCGTGGGTTTCGACCTTCCCTTTCCCACGTACAAAGTCAGCGATTCCCAAATGGCGGAAAACATCAACGGCACCATGCGCCAAGTTTCGGTGCAATCATTGTCGGCAAAAGAATTGCGTTTTGGGATTGGCGCGGAATACCAATTCAAGAAAGTCGCGCTATTTGCCGATTTGATCGGTGGCGTGCATTGGGTCAATTCCGAATTGGCCATCGATGGATTCAAGGCCGACTATTCCGCGACGAGCTTTGCGTTTTCCGGCCGCGGCGGCATTCGCGGTTACGTGCGCAAATGGTTCTTCGCGTCGGCCACCGGCGAGGTCGGCTTGATCGGCGACTTGGTTTGGAATGCCGAACTATCCGTCGGGTTTGCAGGAAACTTCGATCGCTGAAGCTGACGAACGTCAACAAAACGAGAACGGGTTCGTAATCACGAACCCGTCGAACTCGTTGGTGCTGCAAGCATCTCGCGGGATCCCCAAGCTCATCGAAGGAGCTGCGGGACCTCGGTCATCACGGCGAGATGTTGTAGATGAACACGAAGAACGCGCCGAGAACGGTCACCGCAATGCCGAGAAGCTTCGGCACGGTCCAGTCGTCGGTAACTGTGGGTACGATTGATTCGTTCGCCATGGTATCTCCAAAAAACATCGGACGTCGGTACGCCGACAGCCCAGTTGTTCAGACTTGGTGCCATCGAACGCGTGACGCGTCAACTCATCAGACGTTTCATGCGGAAGGCGGCGTCGATCGGACCACGAGCACCGACGCATGCGCGTTGCGCGTGACTTTTTCCGCCACGCTGCCGAGTGCCACGCGCGCCAGACCCGTACGCCCGTGCGTGCCGATGACCACGAGATCCGCGTTGTGACTTTCGGCCGTGCGAATGATCGTCGCCGCCGCGTCGCCTTCGATGACACGCACGTCGGCTTTCACATCGAGCCGTTCGACGATGCCTTCGAGTCCCGCGCGAGCACTCGTGCGCATTTGCTCCACGAGCTCCGGGGGCGGGATGATGGGCACGCCGCCAAACGGCACGGTCAAACCCATCGCCGGCGAAGGCATCACATCCAGGGCATACAGCACGATGAGCCCGGCCGAGTTTTTCTTGGCCAAGTCCGCCGCCGCCGCGACCGCGGCCATCGATGACTCCGAGAGATCCGTCGCCACGAGGATCCGGTTTGTCTTGGCATGAGGGCGCGCGACGAAGACCGAACAATGTGCGTACCGGACAATCCGTTCGGCGACGCTTCCGAGCAGCATCCGCACGATCCCGGACAAACCGCGGCTCGCCGTCACGATGAGCGTCGCCCCGACCTCTTCTGCGACGCGCAAAAGCGCGCCATCGGCCGCACCGCTCTCGACGCGGATATCAAAGTCTTTCGCCGTTCGTCCCGTGAGCTGTTTGACGCGATCTTCAACGGCTGCCGCAGCGCGGCTTTCGGCGTGAATCACCGCTTCCATGTCGGCCTGCACGGCTTGCGGAAAAAGCGGCGAAGCACGAAGAATCTCGTGCACGACGTGACAGACGACGAGCTTCTTGTCGGCTCCGGCGAGTTCATGCGCAATGCGAATCGCCTCATCCGCCGCGTCACTCAAGTCGGTCGCTACCAACACCACTTCATACAGGCCCATACGGTCTCCTCGCGCTCACCTTAGAAGGTCTCGACGCATCGTTCAACGCAGTCCGTCATCGCGGCGCACAACCTGGGCCGAAGACTGGATCGAGCCGACAAACCCGGATGCGTCAACGACCCGCCGGCGGCTCGTCGAGACGTCGATACTTGCCGTGCCAATACGCGAGCGGCAGGCCTTCGCCTCGCACGTGGGAAGCCACCACGAGCCCCACGTAAATGATGTGATCACCCGCATCGATCGCTCGATCCACACGACAATCGAGCCACGCGAGCGCTTCGTTCGACACCGGTGAGCCCGTTTCCGCCGACGTGAACTCCGCACGCAGTTTGTCCGAACGCTCCTGTTCGGTCGTCTTGCCCGCGAACAAATCCGACAGCGGACGTTGCTGCTCCGCCAGGATGTTGATCGCGAAACAGCCCGAAAGGCCCACTTTTTCACCCGTTCGCGCTCGTTTGTCCGCGCAGAACAACACGAGCGGCGGGTCGAGCGACACCGACGTGAACGAGCTGGCCGTCATGCCGTACGCCATCCCCTCGTGGTTCGTCGTGACAATCGTCACCCCGGAGGCGAATTGTCCCAGGGCTCTGCGAAAAGCGCTCGCGTCGATAGGCATCGCGTCACTGTAGGTTGCGTCGGCGATCTTGGCGAGATGATTGGCCCGAGCGGCGCGATCGAGAGGTCACTTGTTCCGCGAAACGCAGTAGGCGGCGCCGAGCATGCACAAGGCGGTGCTCGTCATCAGCACGACGTACAAGAGGCGGGACGTGGTCATGACAAACCGTCCCGCAGTGATGCAGACGATGCCGAGCAGTCCGAGCACGACGGCGTAAAGGATCCACCTGGGTTGTTGGAGCAGCATGAGGTTCCCGGCGCGGCGGATGTTATGCCGGGAGGGGGAGGGGTTTGTCAATATATTACTGCACCATACCGATGCGTTGATCGCACGGACGTTCTTTTTCGTCTTGATGCAAACCGGCGATTCGTAATGGGCTTGCATCTTTCAACGCAATGGCGCCGCGCACCTTCGACAGAATGAGCGCATCCAAATTGCCGCTCGAATAATCCGTGTGCGTCCCTCCGCAACTCGAACGCGGATCTCCTCCGCCCACCGACGCCGGCCCGGCGCCTCCACGCAATACGAACATGTGCGTTCCGCCCGTGTATTGCGAAAGCTGCCGGAAAACCACTTGTCCCAATGCATCCATCCCCGACGCCGCAATGCTGAAGATCTGAATGCCGCTGTGATTGGCTTCCTGCATGGCCGTCACGTAGCCTTCATCATTCGAGTAATCGAGGTGCGGGGGCGCGTCGCCGATCAAGAACACGAGCCGCGCAATCGATTGCGGTTTGAATTTCAACGTGCGTACGGCGACTCGAACCGCTTCATTGACGTGTTCGGGCGTATCGCCGCCGCCTTGGGCTTGCAGCGCCGAAATGCGACCTTGCAATCCCAGAACGTCGGTCGTCATCTGATGCGTGCGCGTGACGAAAGCATCGCTGCGATCTTTGTATTCGACCAGGCCTACGCGGGGCTGAATTCCAAGCGAGCTCAAGGACCGCGAGACTTTTTCCAGCGTATCGCGCAAAGCAGTGATTTCCTCCGACATCGATCCGGTCGTATCGAGGACGAAGGCGACGTCGATGGTTTGTGCGTCGGGTAAAACGCGATCTTTGGGCAACGTCAAGTCCACGATTCCATCGCCTGCGCCGGCTCGAAACGATTGCGAAACTTTCACGTCCTGGCAATTGGCCGTCGCGGTAAAATCGTCTCCGTGAAAACCTTCCGCACGAGGGAAAAACAAAGCCCGTCCCGAGCTGGTCGTCATGAACGTTTTGGTTTTTCCCGCCGCATCACCCACGGTCACATTGCAGCTCGGGACCGGTTTTCCCGCGGCATCGCGAACCACGAGAAAACGGCGTACGGATACGTCGATCGACGAAGCCCCGCGGCTTTTTTCCGTCTTTAACCATCGCCCGAATTCACGGAAATTCGCGTTATCGTCCCATTCACCTGTTTTTACGCCCGAAGCCCATTGTGAATCGCTCGCAGCGGCGCCCGCGGCGCTCGTACCGCCCACGCGCACAGCCGGCAGCACCGCTCGATGCGACCCGGCCAAACGTCCATGTCCCGAGCCATATCCAGCGCCTGCGCCAATTCCGGGAGCGGTTCCCGTTCCGGCCCCGCGGCCCAATGTGCCAATCGTACCGAGGCCGATACCTTCGCCGGTTCCGCCTCCGCCTTCGCCTACACCGGTCAAACCAAGCCCGCCGTCGCCCCACATATGACCCGTTGCAGCCGCAGGATCGGGCGCTTTGCCCCAATGCGTTTCGACCGGAGCTTCCAAGGGTTCCGCCGTACCGACCGTGGCGACGACGACCGGCGTTTCTTCTTTGACGTCAGCGTTGACGATGGGCTCCTGCAATGGTTCGTTCAGGGGAGGTGTGGGTTTTTTGGCCACGATGGCCGGTGTATTTGCTCCGGACGCCGAATGCGTGATCGGCTGCGTCGTCGAGCACGACGAAGCGAGGAAGGACAAGATACCGGCGGCGAAAACAGCAGAACGACGTTCCATGGCGATGACCCTATGGCGCAAAAAGTGTGCGCGATCCGAGCCCGCGGAGACGAGAAAGTTCCCAAGAAAATTCGTTCGGTCGTTCGAGCTGCAAGAAGGTCGGGAACCCGCAGCCTAGATTTCACCCTGCAACATGACCTGGGTCAGAATGTAATTGGTGACCAAGATCGATACGCAGCTCTCGACGACGGCATTGGTCGTCGCCAATCCGACGCCGCGAGCACCGCCGGCGGCAAAAAATCCGTGACGACACGCAATGGCACAAATCAAAAAACCAAATACCGAGCTTTTGATGATGCCCATGAACAAATCTTTGGGAACGGCGGTATTGCGAATGCTGTTCAAGAAAATACCGTAATCGCCGCCAAGCCAAACAATCGATACGACATAAGCACCGAGCATTCCCACGGACGTATAAAGAATGCATAACAACGGCCCCATGATGGTTCCCGCCAAAAGCCGAGGCGAAAGTAAATATTGAATGGGGCTGACGCCCATCGTCGTAATGGCATCGATCTGCTCGGTCACCCGCATATTGCCGAGCTCGGCGGCCATCGCGCTTCCCGCTCGGGCCGTGACCATGATCGCCGAGAACACCGGCGCCACTTCCCGCGCCAAACTCACCGCGACAATCCCGCCGACACGACCTTCGGCGCTGAATGCTTTGAGGGCATACGTTGTTTGCAGCGCGAGCACCATGCCGCTGAATGTACCGGTCAAACCTACGATGAAGATCGACTGCACGCCGATGTAGTCCATCGCGGCGAGCATCTGATTGACTCGAAACGGCGGTCGGAAGAGCCACGCCACCGTTTGGAACGTCAAACCAACCGTCATCCCGACGCTCTCGAACACCGACAAAATCGGTCCGAAGATCCGCTGCCATACGCTTGCTTCGGGATCAGCCACGGGCGCCACTTCTATCACGCATCGAGGCAAAGACCGATCGCTCGGCACAAACCTTCGTGAAGCTCGCGAGATCGGCGTCCTGTCGCTTCGATCCGCGCCGAACGAGATCCGCTTGGATCCAAGTCGAACATGATGCGCAACGCGTCGCCTCCAAGCGCCGCTTCGTACGGCCGACCCCATTCGACCACGAGCACCGCGCCTTCGCCGCGACGATCCCGCAAACCCAAGTGTTCGAGTTCGTCTTCGTCGCCCAGGCGATACAAATCCGCATGCGTCATCGGCAAACGCGCCTCGTACTCGTGCACCAACGTGAACGTGGGACTCGTGATGGGTTCGCTTGGTGAAACCCCGAGCGCCCGCGCGAGCGCTCGCGTGAAGAACGTCTTGCCCGCGCCCAAGTCCCCGGAAAGAATGAGCAAATCTCCGGGAACTAGCAGCGTGGCCAGCGCTCCGGCCAGCCGAATCGTTGCGCGGCGAGTGGGAAGAGGAACGGTCGTCACATCAAAACCCGTGCGTCGAGCATGTCGTAACACCAGGTGATGCGCTTGCGCCAGAGCCTGCATTTTCGGGCCTGGACGAAGCGAATCGTCCGCTTGACCGACGCTGCACCGACGGTTTGTCCGGGCCTGGATTGTCTTGGCAAACGACCTTGCATCAACGCACCTGACGTACGCCGAGTTGCCTGGGCAGCTTGCGTTGTCCGCCAAATCCACGCGCATCCGTCGTCCACAAGGGGGCATCGGCCGCCGCCAACATGTCGCCCGCTTTGCGATGCCGCGCCTTCACCTCGGCCGGATCCTTCGTTCCTTGCAGCGGCAAGACTTGCACGGCCGACCATGCAAGCACCGCCGCATCGCGACCAAGCCCCGCCCAAATGCTCGGTGGATCCGCATGGTGACGCATCCACTCGACGAGCATCGGGTTCGAGATGGCCCGTACATCGATCGGATACACACCCGCCGTCGCGGCAAACGTTCCTTTCGGCAGCGAAACGCCTTCGAGATCCAAGCCCACCGCCGTTTGAACGGACGTACCCGAGACCGACAGAAGCACGTCCGAAACACACGACCCGTACGCAACGACGCCCCCGATGCCTCGCCAGGATGGAGGCAATCGTTGGCACTCAAAGGATTCGGCCTGGCCCATGTCCACCGAACCTTTGTCTCCGACCCACACAATCTGTCCGGGTTTGACCTGAGGTGCACCGGGACGAGGTTTGGCCGAGGCAACATGCGGTGTCAGCGCTGCGAGCAGAGTTTGTCGCAGTCGTTCCGGATCTTCACCCATCACGAAGACAAACGGTGACGAGGGCGCTGACGGAGCGGGCGGATGAAGCAGCACGACGGGCACCGATTCACGATCGGCAAACGTCGCCGCGATCGTTGCTTCTTCACGATCGACCCCGGCGATGATGATCGCCGCGCCGTCGGATACGAGACCTTCCAGCGCATCTTCGATGCCTTCGACGCGCCCGAGATCATCGCGACTTGCCAGACGCGCGTCCGAGCCGGGCAAACCCAATCCAAACGCGATACCTCGCGCCACTTCCGCTCCGCGTTTTCGCGTTTCGTTGCTGCGGACCGGAATGACAAACCCCAGCGTCGGCGCTTCGACCCGAGCTTCTCCGCCGCCTCCGCGCGCGAGCGCGGCGATCGCATCGGCGCGAGATCCCAACAGAGAACTCGACTTTTCGAGCAGCTGCGTGGCCAAGGGTTGGTCTTTCGTGGCCAAGGCCCATTCGGCCAGACGCGTGATCAGGATCGTTTGAACAGCAAGCTCTTCGTTTGTCGGATCGGGATTTTTCGCGCGGCGCTTTTCAAGGATCGGGAGCAGCTGGTCCATGGGCACGCTCCCGGCGAGATCGTCCAGTTTCGCGCGGATTTCCGCACGATTTTCCACGCCCGCTTCGTGCAGCCACGCCAGCATCAAGTCGATGGCTTGACCGTAACGCTTGGCGCCCATCGCGCTCGTGGACAGTTCTTCATTCAGGAACATCCGCGCGTGGGCGTCGATGAGTTTCCCGCGCAGCGGCAAGAGTTTGTCCAGGGCCGCTTCGGGTTTTCCCGTGCGCCGCAGCGCCGCGCCTTCGATCATCGTTGCCAGATCCGCCGTCGTTCCGCGCCCATGCGTAGCTGCGGATGCCCGCGCGCCACGTTCACGGGCTCGCGCGATGTCTCCGCGTTCGAGCGCGATCCACGCGAGCATCACGTCGGCGACGGGAATCAGCGGATCGTTTGCGTATTGCTTCTCGAACGCGACGATGCGGCCTTCGAGCTCGAGGCGTTCGGTACGGTTTGCCACGGCAAACGATGCCGAGATCGCTCGCAGCTCCACCTGCGCCCGAACGACGGGTGAAAGCGGAACCGTGGGAGCGTCGGACTTGGGCGCACCTCCGCAACCACCCGCGATCCAAGCGCTTAACGCGAGGAGCAGGGCGAGGGAACGAATGCGACCGAGGCTTCCCCCGGGCCCGAGTCGAATGCCAAAAGATTGCGTCACCTTGACGTCCCCGCGAGAGTCCCATACATCGCCCACTGCCTGCAAGCCGACGAGGTCTCGTGTCCTCCACATCGAAAGATCAATCGCTCTTCGCCAAGAACCGTCGCGCATTTCTCTTGCGCAAACTGCACTCGCTCACGGGCATCGTACCCGTCGGCGGTTTTATGGTGTTTCACTTGTGGACGAACGCCAAGGCGCTCGGCGGACAAGAGCCATTCGATGCAGCGGTTCGCGAAATCTCGCATACGCCTTATCTACCGGTCCTCGAATGGGGCCTGATTCTTTTGCCGCTGCTGTTTCACGCGGGGTACGGAGTCAAGCTGGCGATCGAGGCGCGTTACAACGTGACGAAATACAGTACGTCGCGGAATTGGGCGTACACGCTGCAACGGATCACCGGCATTCTCGCATTTCTCTTCATTGCGTTTCACTTGTACGGATATTGGTGGAAGAAGTTCAACAACACCCTGGCGACCGATCAATTCTACACGCGGCTTTGTGAACAAATGTCGTCGACGCAGGCGGGTATTCCCGTGATTGCGTTGGTCTACATTTTGGGTATCGCGGCGTGTGTGTATCACTTCGCCAACGGTCTTTGGGGATTTTGCTTTTCTTGGGGCATTACCGTCTCCAAACGATCGCAACAGATGGCGGCTTGGGTGTTTGGCATTCTCGGCGCCGCCGTGTTTTTCCTCGGCGCCAATACGATCATTCACTTCGCGACGGGCAAAGGCATTTTGCAAGAGCACTTCATGCACACGGAAGAAGGCTCGGGATCGCGGACGTGCAACGATATTCGCGAAGAAGCGCTGAAAGCTCGAAATGCGCAAGCGACAAACCCTTGAATCGATTGGTCTCGAGCGACGGCGTTGACGGAGCATTGAATCGATATGGCTGGCAAAAGCACGAGTCGGAGTGAAGGGGGCAAAGTGAGGCGGGTGATCGTCGTCGGCGGAGGTCTCGCGGGCCTCATGACGGTCATCAAATTGTGCGAAGCGCGCGTTCCCGTCGATTTGATTTCCCTCGTTCCGGTCAAACGCTCGCATTCCGTCTGCGCCCAAGGCGGCATCAATGCGTCGGTCAATACGAAGGGCGAAGGCGACAGCCCGCAAATTCACCTGGAAGAATCCGCGTACGGCGGCGACTTTTTGGCCAATCAACCGCCCGTCAAAGGCATGGCCGAAGCCGCTCCGGGCATTGTCTTCATGCTCGATCGCATGGGCGTTCCGTTTAATCGTACGCCCGAGGGATTGCTCGATTTTCGTCGCTTCGGCGGCTCGCTCTTCCATCGCACCGCGTACGCGGGCGCGACGACGGGACAACAACTCCTGTATGCCCTCGACGAACAGGTTCGCCGTTACGAACTCGAAGATGTCACCGACGAGCATGGAATCACGATTGCGGGCGAAAAGATGGTCCGCAAATTCGAGTTTTGGGACTTCTTGCAAGCGGTGCTCGACGACAGCGGGACGTGTGTCGGGTGCGTCGCCCAGGACCTCAAGACGATGGAGATTCGCCATTTCCAGGGCGACGCGGTCGTCTTGGCGACCGGGGGACTCGGCATTGTTTTCGGTCGCTCGACAATGAGCGTCATTTGCACGGGCACGGCGGCGGCGAGCGTGTATCGGCAAGGCGCGGTGTACGCGAATGGGGAGTTCATTCAAGTGCATCCGACGGCGATTCCCGGCGCGGACAAACTGCGCTTGATTTCGGAGAGCGCGCGTGGCGAAGGTGGTCGAGTTTGGGTGCCGAAAGATGCTTCGGACAAACGCGAACCCAAAGACATTCCGGAAAAGGAACGCGATTATTTCCTGGAGCGGATGTATCCGGGATATGGAAACCTGGTTCCGCGCGATATTGCCTCGCGAGCGATCTTCAAAACGTGTTTTCACGAAAATCGTGGCGTCTTCAATGGCAAGACGGGCCGAAATGAAAACGAAGTCTATCTGGACTTGACGCACAAAGACGAAAAGTTTTTGCGCACGAAGCTCGGCGGCATTTTGGAGATTTACGAAAAGTTCGCCGGCGTCGATCCCTACAAGAATCCCATGAAGGTTTTTCCCGCCGTACATTATTCGATGGGCGGCTTGTGGGTCGATTTCGAGAAAGACGCGCGAGGTTCCTTACGTATGGGTTCGCCGCGTAATCACGCGACGAACATTCCGGGCCTGTATGCCGTGGGCGAGGTTGATTATCAGTACCACGGCGCCAATCGATTGGGTGCCAATTCGCTCTTGTCGTGCATTTATGGCGGTATCGTCGCCGGGCCGGCCGTGGCGAGTTACCAAAAGAGTTTGGCGAAGAGTGCGTTTGACTTGCCAAAGTCGATCTTCGAGAAAGCCGAGAAGAAGTGCCGCGAAGAATATCAAGCTATTCTCGAGAAGAATCGCGACGCTTCGGACACGGAAAATCCGTATCGATTGCATCAAGAATTGGCCGAAATCATGTTGCGCGATTGCACCATCGAGAGGGACAACGCGACGCTCGATGGAGTCATCGAAAAGATTTCGGAGTGCGACGAGCGCTTCAAGAAAGTATCGTGCGCGGACAGGTCGCAACGCGTCAATCAAAATGCCCAATTCATTCGGCATCTGGAAAATATGCTCGCCTTGTCGCGCGTGATCGCCGAAGGCGCGAGACGTCGCGACGAATCGCGCGGAGCGCATTACAAACCGGCATTTCCGCGGCGTAACGATGCCGAGTATTTGCGCACGACGCTCGCGCGCTACAAAGGCGAGGGCGAAGTCGAATTCATTCGCGACTTCGATTATTCCTGCGCCGGACAAACGGTGCATGTGACGGATTGGGTCGATACGACTCTCGTGGCCCCGCGCGAGCGTAAATACGAGCAGGCGGGAGCGGCGAGCGCGGCAGCAACGGGGAAGAAGTGACCATGGCCAAAGACACGACAAACGCAGACAAGGGCACCGGCCGCCTCGTTCATCTCCGCATCAAACGGCAGGACGGACCGGAATCTCCGGAAACGAAGCGGTGGGAAGAATTCAAGGTCCCTTATTTGCCGCAGATGAACGTCATCAGCGCATTGCAACAAATCCAGAAAGAGCCGCGGACGACGGACGGCAGAGCGGTTGCGCCGGTCGTTTGGGAATCAGCGTGTCTCGAAGAAGTCTGCGGTGCGTGCACGATGGTCATCAATGGCCGCGTGCGTCAGGCCTGTTCGGCCTTGGTGGACAAACTGTCGCCCAATGGCGAACCCATCGTGATCGAGCCGATGACGAAGTTTCCGCTCGTCCGGGACCTCGTGGTGGATCGCAGTCGCATGTTCGAGGACATGAAGCGCGTGCATGCGTGGATTGATATCGACGGCACGCATGATCTTGGTCCGGGGCCGAAAGAATCGTCGGAGCAGCAAGAAGAGCGTTATCCGCTGTCGCGTTGTATGACGTGCGGGTGTTGTTTGGAAGCGTGTCCGCAATATGGTCCGACGTCGAAGTTCGTCGGGCCGTTTGCGGTGAATTTGGTGCGTCTTTACAACATGCATCCCTCGGGCGCATTGCATAAGAACGCGCGCCTCGAATCGGTCATGGACGAGGGTGGCGTGCAGGATTGCGGCAAGTCGCAGAACTGCATCGAGGTTTGTCCGAAGGACATTCCGCTCGTGGACAGCATTTCGTCGGTTTCACGGGACGCAACGAAGCGGCTGCTCTTCGGGTGGTTGTTGAAGTAGCGGGGTTGGTGGTGTCAGCTATTGGGACGAATTTTGTCGTTTGCTGATGCGTCAGCCGGTGCGAGCCATTGGTTCGCATCATGGGTCGTGCCGTCGAGTTACCCGACAAAATAAAAACCGCGGGCGAGGAGCCGCTTTTTCAGGCTCACTGCACCCGCGGGAAATGATCCTGGATTAGAATTCTCGTCCGTGTCTGACCCAGGATTCCGTTGCATATGGATCCGCCGATTCGGCATCCGGCACGTCCGTTGCCGGTGCAATCGGCAGATGCGCCGAGTTCACGCCTTTCATATCGGGCGTGGTGTTGTTTGTCTCGATTAACCACGAAATCGTCGCCAACGTCCCGAACACGGCCAGGACGAGCAACGAAATAATCGAGCAGGCCAAAGGCAACCGCGTTCGAGCGCTATCCACTTGCAACATCGCCAATGTCACAATGACCTCCATTTGTTGCGGACAGGTCAAAATGGGCTGAGCACCATGCCCGACCATCGAGCACTTTTCGACCCGTCCCTCGAATGACTCTCGTTCGGAATTGCGAATCGATTTCGTCGTCGAACGAGAGCCGCCCAATATAATGCCGATCGGCACGAAATGCCGGCGAAATGAAATGAGGGTCGGACAAAAAATGTCCGTGATCCACGGCGTTTCATGCCGGCGGAATGTAATGGAAGTGCGGTGATTACAGCCGAATCACAACGCGACGCGCGCTCGCCTGGTAGGCGACGAATACGCACGTGGCGTCACGTCAAGGGATCGATCCCATTGCGGGACATCGCGGAAAATCAGTTCGATTTGCAATGCGAGTCACGTGGCCCGGCATTGAAATCCTTGGTCTCGCAAATGCATAATGCACGAAATGGGCCGCGGGCGCAGAAGCCTTTACAAGCTCACTGCACCCGCGGGAAAAGCCCGGATTTGGGGCGAAAGCAATGCATCGCCCCAAATCGTCGACGTTCGAATCAGAATTCACGGGCGTGCCGGACCCACGATTCCGTCGCATCCAAATCCGACGTCTCGATTTCCGGCCCCGCTTGCGCGGATGCATTCATCTGCGGCACCTGCGGCATCTGCGGCATCTGCGTCATTTGCAGCATCTGCGCCGACGTTGCTCCCCGAAAATCAGGGGCCGAAGTGTTTGTCTCGATCAATCGCGAAACGAATCCAAGCGCCCCGAAAACCACCAGGACGAGCATTGAAATCACAGTGCATACCAAGGGCATTCGCGTTCGAGCGCGATCGACATGCAACATGGCCAATGTCACAATTTCCTCCTCACGTTGCCAACGAATCTCGAAAATGTGCAAATCAATGCACAATACCTGACCCCCAGGCTCGTCGAGACCCGTCCATTGAATGACGCTCGCTCGGGACGACTTCCCAATTCATTCGTCCAACGAGCGGCGCCTATCATAACGCGCGAAATAACAAACGCCATCCAAATAAAATGCAGATGGGACAAGAAATGTCCTATCTAAAATAACCGCTATTTACGCTGCGAATGCCGCTCGACTGCTCAACAAGCCATGCCGAGACCTATTCCAGATCACGTTGCGATCACATCGAATTTCACAAACACGACCGCCGACGTCGCCCGCTCGATCGTCGGCGATCCACCGATTCCCCATTTCCGTGAAATATCAACGATATGGCCAAAAACCCGTGCCCGGCATCATCATCCCCGGCGTCGTGCCCATGGGGTACATGCTCCGATTGGGTTGCAGCGAATTCAGAATCTGCGGCGCCATCAAGTGACTCAAGTACGTGCACACGTGATGCGCTTGATACGTCGGGCCACATCCCACCCACGCGCCCAGTGAACTGCGCGTTCCGTCGTCGGCGTATTGCACCACCTCACCCGTCGCCAACACGCTCAGCCACGCATGCTGCTCGCCATCCTTCGACGCGTGCAAGTACCCGACGTTGCCCAGCTGTTTGTCCCCCGGACCCTTCACGTTCCCCGATGGCTCGAGCAGCGCAACCGGATCGTTGTTCGTATCCCACACTCGACCGGCTCGATCGATCGTCATCTGCTGGTTGTCATTCACGAGCACCCGTCCGTCGGGAAAAACATCCACGACCGACGTCGCGACAATCCAACGCGCCCGGGGAATGTCGAGCATCGCGCCTCCGCGGGCCCAGTTCGCCGGTGGCGTGTGCGAACAGCCGACAAGTCCGGAAAGACAAACCGAAGCAAGAATCAACCAGCGCTGCATCGATCCCAGGATAGCGCAACAAATGCTCCCGAGCCGTGAAGGCTACTTTCGGGTACGTCAGACCTTTTCGATCGACTGTTTGCCCAAGAGTCCCGTCGGCTTGACGAGCAACACCGCGATGAGAACGGTGAAGACGAGGACGTCCTGAAGCCCGGAATACTGCGTGAGTTTCGTCAATTCGCCGATGATGCCGATGAGCAAACCACCGAGCATCGCGCCCGGAATACTGCCGATGCCGCCGATGACGGCCGCGACAAACGCCCGCGTGCCGATCACGACACCCATCGTCGGATACGCTTGCGACTGATCGAGGCAGTAGAGCACCGCGCCAAGCGCCGCGAGCACCGAGCCCGTGATGAACGTGATCGCAATGACGCGCGATGTGCGAATGCCCATGAGACGCGCCGCTTCGATGTTCACGCTGAGCGCACGCATCGCTTTGCCCATCCACGTTTTGTGCACGAGGAACTGCAGCGCGAGCATCGTCGAAAACGCCGTGATGAAAATGACCTTGCGCGTGTGTTCGATGGGCAAAAGTTGCGGATAACCGCGGTATTGCGCCGTGAACAAGAGCTGCGCGAGGTTCTGCAAAAGCACGCTCATGCCGAGCGCCGTGACGAGCGGCGTGATGCGCGTGTTCGCTTTGCCTTTGCCGCGTGCGCGTAAAGGCTCGTAGGCGATGCGTTCGACGAGCATGCCGAGCAGTCCGGCAAACGCCATCGCGACGAGTGTTCCGCAGACGCCGGCGAAGAGCGGAGCGTCTTTCCCGCCCAACCCGGTGATGGCAAACAGTCCGACAAACGCCGCCATCATGAAGACTTCGCTGTGCGCGAAGTTGATGAGCTTCAAGATGCCGTAGACCATCGTGTAGCCAAGCGCGACGAGAGCAATCATCGACCCTTGGGCGAGCCCTGTGATGAGGGCGTTGACGATCTTCATGAGCATGGAGCCACCAAACCTCGAGCCTCGAAACAGCGCGCAGAGGGTACTCGAAACGGGACCTACGCGGGAAGCGCGCGAAGCGCGTGAACCGTCGCGGCTCAGTGTTTTTCGTTCACTGCCGCGTAATACGTGAATTTCTTGTTCTTGATCTGCACGATGACGATGGATTTGTCGGCGTTGCGGTTCGGATCGATGGTGATCGTTCCGGTCGCTCCGGCAAACCCTTTCGTCTCGGCGATCGCGTCGCGAATGCCTTCGGGCGTATCCGTTTTCGTTCGACCAATCGCGTCGAAGAGCAGTTTGGCCGAATCGTACCCCATGGCGGAGAGGCTGGTCGGATCGCGTTTGAAGCGCGTTTTGTAGGCCTTGAGGAACGCCTGCGCATTCGGCCAAGGCACGTCCGGCGCGTAGTGGTTTGTAAAGTACGCACCGTCGAGTTCATCGCCGGCATCCGAGAGCAACGTATCGGCGTCCCACCCATCGCCCCCGACAAACTTGCTTCCGGGAACGCCCGCGGCCTTCGCTTGCCGCGCGATCGGCACCATCGCGTTGTAGAAAATCGGCGCGTAGATGAGCTCGGCCTTCGAATCCCGAATCTCGTTGATGTACGTCGTGAAGTTTGTCTCGGTCTTGAGGAAGCTTTTCTCGATGACGATCTCGGCGCCGAGCTTCTTCGACTCGTCGCGGAACTGCTGGGCGAGACCCGAGGAATACACGTCGTCGGAAGCGAAGAGGATCGCGACCTTCTTTTTGCCCATGGTTTTCACGACAAACTCGGCGCCCATCTTGCCTTGAATGTCGTCCGTGAAGCAGACGCGGAAGATGAACGGACCGATCTGCGTGACCTCCGGCGCTGTCGCGGAAGGCGAGATCATGGGGATCTTGTGCTTGTTGGCGACGAGCCCGCCGACCATCGAACGCGATGAAGTGACTTCACCGAGCAAAGCCACGACTTTGTCGCGCGTGATCAGCTGCAAGACTTTGTTGTTCGTCTCTTGCGGCGTCGACTTGTTGTCTTCGTAAAGAACCTTGATCTGACGGCCTTTTGCACCACCGGCTTGGTTCACTTCGTCGACCGCGAGCTCGATGCCTTCTTTGGTCTCGATGCCGAATTGCGTCTCAGCCCCGGACAAACTCAAGTAAGCGCCGACTTTCCACGGCTCCTGCGTGCCTTGCGGCGCTGTGGCGCCACCGGCGGGATCCGGAGTGGGATCGGGGTTTTTCTTGTTGGGGTCGCAGCCGGCGAAAGACAACGCCGCCGCACCGACGACTGCGAGTGCCAACAGCTGCCTTCGTTCCCAACCTGGTCGTCCGACCATCACTGCTCCTTCTCGTCCGTGCCGCGACCGCGCAAAGTCGCGCCGGGGATTGGTACCATCATCGCGAGGAAACGTCAGCATTCTGCGCACCTGAAGATGCGCTCGTGCCCGTGCGACGCGCCCAGACGAACCGCTCGACGTTGCCTTTCGGCCCGGCAACCGCGCTGTCCACTTCGGCGACGACCTCGAACCCCGCCAATACAACGGCATTTCGCGCCGTTTCGATGGCTTCGCTCCGAACCTGCTGATCCCGAATGACCCCGCGTCCTTTCGAGACGGCTTCCCGTCCAGCCTCGAATTGCGGCTTGACCAACGCGACGAGGTTTTTGCCGGCGTCCAAGATCGCCGCGATCGGGCCGATCAGTTTTCCAATGCCGATGAACGACGCGTCGACGACCACGAGATCGAGTCCATCGGCGAAGTCTTCGCGGACGAGCTCGCGAGCGTTCGTTCGTTCCCGTACGGTCACGCGCGCGTCCGTGCGGAGTTTGTCCGCGAGCTGTCCGTGACCGACATCCACCGCGACGACATGCGCCGCACCTCGCTGCAACAAGCAATCCGTGAAGCCGCCCGTCGATGCTCCGACATCCAGACACCGCGTGCCGACGACGTCCAGACCAAGCTGCGAAAAATGTTCGAGCGCGTGATCGAGTTTGTCCCCACCGCGAGAGACAAACTTGGGTGATGCCGCCAGCTCGAGATGCGCATCCGGAGCCACGAGCATGCCTGGTTTGTCGATCCGTACCGGGCCGCTCGTCACTTTGCCCGCCATGATCAACGCTTGCGCCTTCGCACGCGAGTCCGCGAGCCCTCGCGTCACGAGCAACGCATCCGCACGTACCCGAGCCGTCGATCGCGTCATGGCTTGAAGTCGTCACCGTGCATCGCGCGAGCGACCGCCCAAAGTCCATCCCCGATCCGCGGACCGGGACGCAACGCATCGGATCCGACCGGACGGATGCGCCCTTCTTTCACCGCGCGAAGTTCTTTCCAACCCGGCGTATCCGTCACGCGTTCTTTCATCGACTTGGTCGCTTGCATGTCCGTTGCTCCATCGAGGAGCACATCAGGATCGAGCGTCAGCAAATGTTCGAGGCCGATGGTCGGATACGCGCCGCCTTTGGTCACGACGTTTTCGCCGCCCGCTTCGCGCAACACTTCATCCGTGAAGCTTCCCGGACCCGCCGCGATCACGGGCGCAATGTCGAAAGCAAAAAGCACGCGAACACGAGGTTTGCCCGAAAGCTTTGCCTTCAAAGCATTTTGTTTGGCTTCGATTTCCTGCACCACACGCGCCGCATCGTCGACATGATTCACGCGTTTCCCAAGGTCCGTGATCATCGTCTTGATGGCCGCGATGGTCTCGGTCTCCGGGAAAAACGTGTCGATTCCGTGCGAGCGCAACGTGTCCATCAGGGTTGGTCCCGCCGGACCTCGAGCACCGATCACCAACGTCGGCGTCAAAGCCACGATCGCTTCGATGTTCGGGTCGGAAAAACCCCCGACCGTCGGCAGCTTCTGCGCTTCGGCGGGAAGATCGCAATAACGCGAACGCCCCACGAGCAGATCACCCGCACCAATCGCGAACATCGTCTCGGTCGTGTTCGGCGATATCGACACGACGCGAAGCGTCTTCGACCTGTTTGGCGCTCGCGAACATGCCGCCGTCGAAGCGGTCAACAACGCGAGCAAACTCTGGCGGCGGGTGATCCTCATGAAGCGTTGTGGAGGTGGATCTACCGTTTACTGCGGCGGAAACCAAGCGCGACCAGGGCCAAAGCGAGTACGGCGCCGTAAGCCGGGGTCGGATTGGAAGGACCAACCTGCACGCTGCACGAGCTGTCGTTCTTGGGATTGACTTGTTCCGGTGGCGGCGGGTCTTGGATGCAGATCGATTGTCCCGCACTGTCGGCATCGCAATGCCAGCCTTCGGGACAAGGCGCCGCTTCGTTGCACAAACGCGTGCAGTACTTCGCGAACCCGTCGTAGATGCACCGACCGGATGCGCACGTCGTCGGATCCTTGGTGTCGCAACTATCGCCGATCGGCATCGAATAAGCCGGATCCGTAGGCCATCCCGTCACCCACGAAGGCACGGGGTACTGACCGAGCTCCGCGGCGTGCGTCGTCGTGTCCTTGATCCATTGCGCCCATGGTTCGAGGTACCCGTAGATCGGATCCGAACAACCAACGTTGCCTCGAGACAACACACCGACGACGCGGTTGTATTGGTCGATGGCCGGACCACCCGAGTCGCCTTGACAAACCCCGAGGTTCCCCTGCCATTCCGTGGGTTTGACGTAGAACGGCTCGCACTCGTCAGCCACGCAGGTGATCTTCAGGTCATCGCGACGACGACGTGTCCCCGCGCCCGCTCCCGAATCGTTTGTCGCGCCGTACCCGACCGCCGAGTACGTTTCTCCCGTGACCAGCTTCTCGTCGATGCGCGGAATGAGCGGCTTGGCGATGCTTGGATCCACGTTGTCTTTCAAGATCAGGATCGCTTGATCGTTGCCGCAGAAGCTGTCGTCCGACGGCGCAACGAGCACCTCCTGCACCGGCACGTACCCGATCTGCGACATCGGCATCGTCGTCTCGAACGTCACGTAGTACTGGTTCGCCGCAGCGGGCGGGAAGAACTTGGTCACGCCGCATTCGACCGTGCCTTGCGCGTTGTTGATCTCGGACACGCAATGTCGCGCGGTGAGCACGAGGTTTGGCGTGAGCAACGACCCGGTGCAGATGCCGCCAAGGTTGTTCGCGTAAATCCCGACGAGGTTCTTGTCTTTGTCGTCGGTGTATCCCCCGGAAATCGGCTGCTCGACGGAACGGATCGTGATGGTGGACTCATCGATCGGCTCGGGTCCGCAGCCAAGGGCAGTGAGAGCCAAAGCTCCGGTAAGGAAAAGAAAGCAAGTACGGGGGGCATGGGACGTCATCGACAAACCTCCGAGAGTTCTTCCAAGACAAACGATCATCCATGGGCCGTAAACCGGGTCCGGATGAAGCGCCGAAGTCTACGAACGAGGTTTGCCAAACGCACGAAGTTGCGCGTCGGTGGAAAGGTTCGATCGGACCGTACACAGTCGGGAAGAACGTGGTGGCGATCGCGCTGTGCGTCTTTCCAAACTCTAGGGGTACGCGAAAAGACTCAGAACTTGACCATCGCGCCAAGCGTGTGGATCGACTGCTTGGGCGTGTTCAGGTCGAGTTGAAATTGGTACATCAGGTCGAAATACTTGGGGACGCGAAGGACAAACCCGATCAACGGGTCGGTATGGTTTTCCATGCTCGTTTCACCGACTGTCGTCATGTCCGCGCGTAAGCGTCGCAAGCTGGTGTAATCCGTTCGTTCCGCCACACCGATGTAGGGACTCAAGCCGAGGTTGATAAATCCGCCCCCCGGCGAGCCGATGTCAAAAACGTGGTTGAAGCCCACGACTCCCTCGAGCTGCGTACGCCAGCGAAAGACCTGAGTGGCGTCGGCGTAGTCGCTGCGTTCGGGAACCGTGAGCCACTGGGCTCCGAAGTTTGCGTTCAGGAAAAACCGCGGCGCCCATCCAATGTGCGCAAAACCGAACTTGAGTCCCGCGCCGATCTCGCCCGGGCGCAACGCCACGACGACCTTCGGATCCAAAAACCCAACACCGAGCTGACCTCTGGGTTCGGGCTTCGGCGCATTCGAAAGCAGTTTTGCCAGCTCGGGGCCGGTCACGCTCCCGCTGCGCGGGCTCTCGTCCCACGGATTTTTCATTTGAATACCAACCAATTCTCCCGAACACGAAAGGATGGGTGCACCCACCGCCGGTGACGGCGCCGCCGCAATTTGGCCCTCCACAAGGTTTGTCACGTGCGCAAACTTCATGTCCCACGCCGTCGTCTTTTCGCCGTGCAAACTCTCGCCGACGCTGACGACGGGCGTGCCGAACGTCGGGTTTGTCTTGGCGATCGTGCGTGGGGCAAGGTTTGGCGGAGGTGTTTCCAGCTTCAAAACCGCCAGATTCGGCTCGGACAGGTGGTGAAGCACCGTCGCGGCCGACTTCTTCCCATCGGCGAAGTACACGGTGATCGGCCAACGTTCATCGAGCACGCGTCGGTCCGGCACGACCACGCGATCCGGTCCGATCACGACGCCCGTCGTCGCCGTCATGTTTTGCCGTGCATGCACTTCGACGAGAAATTGCCCCGCAGCAGCATGCAAGTCGGCCAGTTCTCGCACCGCACAACTTGGCGGTGACGCTGGGTTTGTCGCGGCTGTCGCTTCCGGTTGGACGACGGCAGGCGGCGTTGGAAGTGGCGCGGGTGGTGGTGCGCTTTCCGCGACCTGAATCGTTGTTGCGGCCGGCGTTGCCGGCGCTGTCGGCTGCGTATTCGGCCCGGTTTGGGCGGACGCACCCGGCGTGAATGACAAAAGCGAAGCGGTAAAGGCTGCGCTGCGCAGTCCTGAAATAAGCGCGTGAAGAGATGTTTTCATCGTGTTGCCCCTCGAACTCGAGCGCCAACGAGCAACGCGCCCAAACCTTACAGTGGAAATTTTGCTTACCGGCCTGCTGCGTTGGTTCGGTATTTGATTGGTGGACAAACGATCGCGTGTGAGCGCTCCAGCCTGGCGAAGCGCCGGCGGCCGCCACCCTCCGCCATGGCGACCGCCAGGGGGCGGCGATCAAAATTGCCTGAAAAATAAGCGTAAAGTGGTTTGGCCTAAGGTTTGCCAAAGCAAACGGGCATGACCGACAAAGTTCTTCTCGTTGCGCTCGCGCTCACGGCCGGTTCGGCATTGGCCCGTGCGCCGATTCCGGCGGCACTTGCCGCGACGATTTCTCTGTTTCTGTTGCGTCGACACGTGTCTGCGTGGGCCTTGGCCATGCTCGTCGTCGCGTTGGGCGTGGGCGCGTGGCGCTCGCGTGTGGCGATCGATCATGCGGCGGCGCTGCATGCGCGGGTCGTCGAAATGCTTGGTGCACCGGGGCGATGTGAAGGTGACGCCGTCGTGATTCGTTCGCCCGTGGTGCAACATGGTGAAGACAAACCGCACGAAGCAGCAGCGGGGGATGCGCGGGTCGAGCTCGAACTGATCAACGGCGCGTGTGAACGAGGGCCGATCGTCGAGCCGTTTCGAGCGCGTTTGCATGGCGCTCCCGACGATCTTGCGCGCGGGGATCGCGTGCACGTGATCGTCGATGTCGCTCCCGTTCATTTGTTCCTGAACGAAGTGCTTCCGGATCCGCGACCCTTCATTGCGCGAAGTGGCGTGGCGGCATCAGGGGCGCTCGTGGACCTGGTGCGTTTGGAAAACGGAACGGGTATCGGTGCGTGGATCGATCGCGCGCGGGTGCGCGTACGTCGGCGTATCGAAGCGACGTTCCATGCCGAAGCGAATCCGCTCGCGCGGGCGTTGGTTCTTGGTGAAACGGATTTGCGCGTCGCCGACGATGAAGCGTTCCGACGCAGTGGTTTGTCGCATCTGCTGGCCGTTTCGGGGACGCACCTCGTGCTGGCTGTTGCAGGTGTTGCGGCGGCCTTGCGAGCGCTTCTCGTGCGTATCGAAGCGTTGGCTGCGCGTTACGACGTGGGACGGTTTGCCGCCGTGTTCGCCATTCCAACCTCGTGGCTTTACGCGGATTTTGCAGGCGGAAGTGGCTCGGCGTTGCGGGCGGCGGGCATGCTCTCCACAGCGATGCTCATCCGCGCGCTCGCGTTGCGACCGAACGGAGTCCGCGCGTTTGGTGTGTCGCTGCTCGTGGCGGTGCTGATCGATCCGCTCGTGGGGAGTGATCCTTCGTTTGTCTTGTCCGCAGCTGCCACGGCGGGTTTGTTGGGGCTCGATCGCCCCTACGCACGGGTGCTCGTGCGTGGGCCGGCGCTCGTGCAAGTCGTGTTGCGGCCGATCGCGACGACGCTCGCGGCGATGACGGGATGCACGCCGTTTCTGGCGATGATGACGCCGCAGATCTCGGCGCTGGGCATCTTGGCGAACCTCGTTGCGGGGCCCATCGGCGAGATTGCCGCGCTGCCGGTTTGTCTTGCCCACGCGGTTTTGTGGTGGCTGCCGCCGGTCGAACAAGGCGCGGCGACCATCGGCTCGGGAGCGCTTCTGTTTGTCCGGGCTGTGGCCCGCGTGACGAGCGATACGGGCGGCATGATCACGTTTCCGCCTCCTACACCCGCGCATTTGGCGACGCTTGCCGTGACGGCGTTGGCTGCTGCGTTGGCCCAAGGTCGTCTGCGTCGTGGAGCGACGATCGTGTTTGGCGTAGCGGCATTGTTCGTGGTCGAAGGGTTTGCCGCTCGTACGTTTGTTTCACCGGGCAAACTTCGCGTGCGAGCGCTCGATGTGGGGCAAGGCGATTCGCTGCTCGTCGATCTGCCCGACGGCAAAACGATGCTCATCGACGGCGGCGGATTCATGGGCAGTCCCGTCGATACGGGCACGCGCGTGGTGTTGCCGGTTCTGCGCGGCATGCGGCGTTCGCGCGTCGACATCGTCGTCTTGTCGCATCCGCATCCCGATCATTTCACCGGTTTGGCGTCGACGATGCCATCGATCGAGGTCGGCGAATTTTGGGACACGGGCCAAGGCGAGGATCACGGCGCGGGCCCTCTGTACAAGCAGATGATGGCCGGGTTGCGCGAGAAAAACGTGCCCATTCGCAGGCCGGATTTCTTGTGTGGAAAGCATTTGATTGGAGGTGCAACGATCGAAGTCTTGTCGCCGTGTCCAGGGTTCGTCCCGGATGAAAGCGCCAACGACAACTCGTTCGTGATTCGCATCAGCTACGCCCGACGTTCGGTCTTGCTCGTGGGCGATGCCGAAGCCGAAGCGGAGCGCACGTTGCTCGAGCGTGATCCCACTTTGTTGCGCTCGGACCTGCTCAAGATTGGCCATCACGGCAGCCGAACATCCACGACCCAAGCGTTTCTCGAGGCGGTTTCTCCGCGCGTCGCGTTCGTGTGCTCGGGCGTGCGCAATCGTTACGGACACCCGGATCCAGGCGTGATGCAGCGTCTCGAAGCGTTTGGCGTCGCTGTGGCGCGGACCGATCGCGGCGGGGACATCGTGTGGGAAACCGACGGCGAGCTTGTTCGTTTGGTGCGTCCTTCCGCACGTTGATCGTTTTGAAAGCTTGCATCGACGTCGCCGCTCGTGAACGCTCCGGCCGAAATGGCTCGCGATGCGTACATGGCGACGTTGCGTCGACGCCTCTCGGAAGAGGTGGGTCGAATGGAGAAACACGCGTCGTTTCGGATCGCGTTGTCGTATCCCTCGCCGTACCGCACCGGCATGAGTTCGCTGGGGTTCCAACAGATCTACCGGTCTGTCCAAATGGAACCCGACATGGCCGCGGACCGAGCGTTCCTTCCGGATGACGACGACCCTCCGCGCACGGTGCCGCTGACGTACGAGCACTTTCGCCCCATCAACGACTATCCGGTCATCGCGCTGAGCGTTGCGTACGAGCTGGAGATCGCGGGGGTCATCCGGCTGCTCGAAGCCGCCGGCATCCCGGCGCTGCGTGAAAAGCGGGCCGAATCCTTTCCGTTTGTCTTGGCCGGTGGTCCTCTGACAAACTCCAATCCGCTCCCGCTCTCGCCGTTTGTCGATGCGATCGTCATGGGCGAAGCCGACACGCTGGCTGTCGATGTGTTGCGAGTTCTTCGCGACGCACCTTCGCGTGAACACGCGCTCGACACGCTCGCGGCAACGCCGCACGTCTTCGTTCCTTCGCGCCACGGTTCGGACATGCCGCGTATCGCGCAATGCGACGACGATCTCTTGCCTGCTTGGGCTCCGATTCGCACGCCCGACACCGAGCTCTCCAACATGTTTCTCATCGAAACGGAGCGCGGTTGTTCGCGTGGATGCGCCTATTGCGTCATGCGTCGTTCGACGAACGGAGGCATGCGCATCGTGCCCAAAGAGCGAATTCTGGGCCTGATTCCCGAAGATGCGCGACGTGTGGGTCTCGTTGGAGCGGCCGTCAGCGATCATCCGAAGATCGTCGAGATTGTCCGGACGCTCGCGGAACGTGGGTGTGAAGTGGGTTTGTCGAGCCTTCGCCCGGACAAACTGACCGATGATTTCGTCGGGGCGTTGAAGCTTGCCGGGTATCGAACGTTGACGACGGCGATGGATGGAACGAGTGAACGCGTGCGGGAACTGCTCGATCGTCGCGCACGAATTCGGCACCTCACGCGGGCTGCGGAGCTGGCGCGCAAGCATGGAATGGCGCGGCTCAAGCTGTATCTGATGATCGGCGTGCCCGGAGAAACCGACGAAGACATCGACGAATGTGTGGCGTTTGTCTCCGAGTTGTCGAAACAAACCCCGATCGCGCTCGGCATCGCGCCGTTTTGTCCGAAGCGAAACACGCCGTTGTCGGATGCATCGTTCGCGGGCATCGATGTCGTCCAAGCGCGTCTCGAACGCTTGCGTCGTGGTCTTGCGGGGCGGGCGGATGTTCGTTCGACGAGCGCGAAATGGGCTTGGGTTGAAGCGGTTTTGGCCAAAGGCGGCGAAGCGGAAGGTCGCGCGGTGTACGACGCATGTCACGCAGGCGGCGCGTTTGCGGCGTACAAACGGGCCTTCGAGGCGCTTTCGCCGGCGCCGGGAAAACGTCGCCGTTTGCAGGTCGTGGCGCCCGCATGAAAACCATCACGTTCTACACGCGCGACAACTGCGGCTTGTGTGATGAAGCCTTGGAAATCGTCGAGAAGGTTCGACGAAGCGTGCCGTTTGAACTCGTTCTCGTGGACCTCGATCGAGATGCATCGATCGAGAAGAAAACCGCCTACGATTGGGATATTCCGGTCATCGAGATCGACGGTCGGAAGATGATGAAACACCGTGTCGATGAAGCTCGTCTGTTGCGATTGCTCGCGCCGGACAACAACGCATCGCCGGGGGAGTGACTCTGCGCTAAGGGGTACGAGGCCCATCGAGGAGCAATGTTGAAGACCTCCACGCTCATTCAGCTCGCGTTCATCGTCGTCGCCGCGGTTGTCGTATTCGGGTTTGTCTCAGCCGCGAAGTCGGATCAAACCCGTTCGAGTTGCACGGCGCTTTGTGCGTTGCGTCCGGCGTATGCGGGACGAGATCGTCGCGCGCCGGATTTCGACTTGCCGGACCTCGATGGCAAGCGCGTGAAGTTGTCGTCGTTTCGCGGCAAGGTTGTCTTTCTAAACTTTTGGACCGAGACGTGTGGTCCTTGCAAAGAAGAGATGCCCTCGGTCGCGATGCTGGCGCGGATCGCCAAGACGCGAAGCGACATGGTCGTCTTGACCGTGACGATCGATGAAGATCGCCAAAAAGTGCGGGATTTGCTGAGTGTATTGCTGAACGGCGAGACGCCGTTTCCCGTGCTCTTCGATGAAGATTCGCAAATCGTCGGCGGCAAATACGGAACGAAACTTTTCCCCGAGACGTGGGTGATCGATCCGGAAGGCATCATCCGAGCGCGCTTCGACGGTGCTCGAGACTGGTCCGAGCCGCTTGCGGTTGAAATCGGCGAGATGGTCAAGCGTCCCGCGGGACGGATGCTCGATTTCGGTTGTCCGGTCGACTTTGCGCTTGGTCAACCACGCGGCAGTCATGCTGCCTTATGTGTGGATGATTCGTAGCGTAATCTTGAGCTGTTCTTATGGGGACGAAGGAAAAACCCAACGGTGCGGAAGCACGTGACGCTCGCGTGCAAGCGGCACGGCAAGCGTTGCTCGAAGGCGTAGGGGCCGAGATTGCCGCGTCATTTCCCGGCATTACTCGCCTTGGCGGGCAAGTCGTTGCGGCGTTGTACCTCTCGGATGGACCGCGTTCGATGGACGAGCTGTCGGCCGAGTTGTCCCGGTCGAAGAGCAACATCTTTGCGAACCTGCGCGGCTTGGAAGCTGCGGGCATCATCGAACGACTGCGTGAACCCGGATCGCGTCACGACACGTACGCGCTGCGCGGCAAGTACCCCGACGTCATCATCGGCGCGTACCTGGCGCGTTTGCGTCGGGTTGTACAAGACAAACGTGGGTTGTCCCGACGATCGCTCGCGTTGCTCGGCGATGCCGACGGCGATGAAGCGTTGGCTCTGCGCAAGCGACTCGATGACCTGTCGCGGAAATACGAACTCTTCGGCGAATTGATGGATAAATGCGTGCCGACGATCGATGGTCCGCTCGACCTCGAACGGCTCATCGCGATGGTGCCGCAGCATGTGTTGCTCGCGTTGATGGCCGCAGCCAAGTCGGCGTGGTCGTTGGCCGATGTGCAAGGCACGCGTCCCGAGGTCGGCGATATCTCGGCGCTTCCGACCGACGAAGATGACAGCAGCGACGCCTAACAGCCCGTTGACTTATCTGCTCGCACCCGAAATCGTCGGTCGACATCGCTCGAAATACCTGCGTATTCCTCGCTCCGTCGCCCTAGCTTTCGGGCGCTCGCGACGATGATTCAACGGGCTGCTAAGGAGCCTTGTGCGCGGCGCGCACGCGGCGAGCGACGTCGTCGCGCAGAAGACGCGCGATGACGAGCCGGTCGAAGATCGGTGCGGCCGTGTCGTGCAGTGCGGCGGGCCAAACCTGCATGCCGGCCACGTTGACGGACGGTGAGGCATCACCGAGCCACACGCAAAAATGCTTTGAAGTCAAAACATGATCGAAAGCACTCACGTGAGGCGCGGTCATGCCGACTTCATCGAGGACCGTTTGCACGTCGTCGGGCAGTGGTTTCTCCGGACCAACGACGAGCGCGATGGCGTCGGAAAAACCGAGAGATCGAGCAACTGCGGCGCAAAGTCGCGCCAGTTCACCACCTCGTGCGTCGATGAAGCACAAGGGCGGAGTTGTTGTAGTGGTCAACGTGCAACCTAGTTCGTGTTGAGTTCGACGCGGAGAAGCTTGCGTCCGATGAACAAGTAGTCGCCGTGGCCGAGCTCTCGCTCGCTCTTGATGCGCACGTACGTGCCGTTGCGACTGTTCAGATCCGTGAGCGTGAACTTGCCGTTGGTCTCTTCGATGCGGCAATGCGAGCTCGACATGTACAAGTCGCCGGGGAAGTTCAAATCGCCGCCTTCACGACCGATTTGGAGCGACGTACCGCGGGCGCAAACGGTCATGCCGACAGCACCGCTTTGCAGAAGCTGCGTGAGGCGGAACGGGCTCGGATGTTTCGGCGATGAATAAAAGTACGTGCCGTCGGGGTCTTGGCCGTCGGAGGGCTTGGGCGTCAGATCGAGGCGGAAGACTTGTTCTCCGGCGAGGAACGTATCGGCGGGCGCGATGTCGACGGTGCCGCGGACGCGAATGTAGACGCCGTTGAGTGAACCTTCGTCACGCACGACGAGTTTGCCGTCGCGGTAGAAGAAGTTGGCGTGTCGCGGAGAGACAAACGGATCGTCAGGAAAAACCAGCTGACCTTGACGACCGACGATGTGTTGTTCCGCTTTGAGGTGGAAGCTGAGGCCGTCCATGCCTTCGCCGCGAATCAAAATCAGCTTGGCTTTTGCGGGGTTTTGCATGTCCCCGAAAAAGAGCGTTTGGGCGTTGAGGATTTCGAGCGGAACGCCCGTCCCGCACCTCCCACAGAACTTGTGACCCGAGGGCACGCCGCTCGAACACGAACGGCAGATGTAATTGCGGGCTTGTTCCATGAGCTCCTCCTGCGTCAACTCCGAGAAATTGGTTGGTGCGGATGATACCGCGGTCGATGGGTTGCGAGAACCGGTCGTGGGTCGCGATGTCGTTGCGGTTGTCGAAGGGAACGGTGTTGCGCGACGATTTCCCGGCATCGGTTGCGCCGTGCGCGAGGATGTTCTTGCAGGCGGTGCCGAACTCGCCGCCGCTGTGAACACTGCAAGATCGTTGGTGCACACAGGACAACTCGCGGTGCCCATTGCGCTCCACGTGTCGCACTGTCCGCAAACGACACCTATTTCGTGCTGCTCGTCGCCCAACGTCATTCCCAAAAGACGATCGGTTGTAGACGTGCTCGACGAGAGGGGTCAAGCAACATGCAAAACACATTCATGCCTTGGATCCCGAACCATCCTTCAGTGGATGAACATCATGCGGCGTTCGGCATCTTTGAAGCCGGCTTCGCCCCAAAGACGGAAGACGACTTTTTCCGTGCATGAGCTTGCTTCGAGCGTTCCGAAGTCGCGCGAGTCGTCGTGGAAGTCGATGTTGTCGCTGAGCAGAAAGACCATGCCGTCACCCACTTCGGCTTTGAACGTGGTGGCTGGACCGACTTTCTTTTCGTTGCCGCGATAGTGCCAGCCGCCACCCATCTCGACGACACCGCATTGCATTTCGACTTCGGCTTCGGTGTTTGGATGGACGAACCAGTAACGTTGGTCGGGGCAGGCTTGCTTGATGTCGTACAATTTGCCGTTGACATAAACGCGACGCCCCTTGAGCTCGATGATGTCGCCGGCGACGCCGATGATGCGCCCGATCAAGAACTTGGTCGAGTCATCCGGATCCGTGCAGCGTACCAGATCGCCAAACCCTCGTTTGCCGCGGGTCAGAACCACGATCGTGTCCTTCAAACGCAACGACGGTTCGACCGATGCGCCCAGCAACAGTTCGTCGCCGGGTATCGTCCAGACTTTGAAGAGCACGGCACGCAGGATGCCGCCGATGGCCACGAGGGCAATCGCCGTCCACAGAACCGCTTTCATGAACTTCGGCATTGAATGGATCAGCGTACTGCATCGACGCGCCGAATGGCGAGATCACAGCGCGTTCAAATGCACGGAGGGATGCTCGGGAACCACTGAACGTGGTCGATGACGTTCAGCGTTTGCAACTGCGGAAAGGCGGAAGCTCGTTGGGGCTCGCGCCCTCGGCGATTTCTCGCGCCGCACTAAAAAGTTCGGGCCACACATCGAGCCGCACGAAGACCGACGGCGAGACCGTCATGTCGTCGCCATCCATGACCGATGCCGACACGACGCCGACGACATCACTTCGCCCCGGACTCACCACCGGACCACCTGAATCGCCCGGACAAACAGACGCTATGGCGATGAACTTTCCATCTTCGATTCGTGCGACTCGTCCGCCTGTTCGTTCCACACGATGAATGGCGTTTCGAGTCAGTGCGCACCGGCCAAACCCAATCGGAACGATGGGCTCACTCGCGATCGGCGGCGCTTCCAAACGCGGCACCATCGTTGGAACACCAACGAGTTTGCGGCTGAGCACCAAAATCGCGATGTCGCCTTCGCCCGATACATACCCGCAGTCCGGACTGACAACCGCTCGCACCTGAACTTCGCCCCACGGCAAATCGTCTCCCCCAAGCTCCACCATGAACTTCTCGGCGGGTTTGTCTCGGTTGAGCACCTGTCCGTCGGCGTCTCGCTCCGCCACGCAATGATGCGCCGTGAGCACGAGGTCTTCGGCGATCAGCGTACCCGTGCACGCCACGTCGCTCACGACCCGGACAACCGCGTTGTTCGGATGCTCCACGTCGAGATCCACGGGCAGCTGAATCGTGAACGGACGATCCTCAGCCTCCGAATGCGCCGCTGGTGTCGCCACGGGCGCGTGCTTGGATGCGTGACCACACCCGGCAAGCAGGGAGGTCGAGACGAGTGCCGGAAGCCATCCTCGAATGCCGCGAGCGGCAACGGATGAAACAGCACGGGATGTGGGGCGACTCGTCAGCACGGGCGCTGTAGCCTCCCAAGTAGGGCGTGAGCAAACGCTCACGAGGACGAACCGAAGGGCAAGGAGCATGGCGGCGTCGTTCGGAGCATCCGACAACGCCGACAAAAACTCCTTGGGTACATTAACGTCTTTTTTGTCGCGTCATTCAAAAATTCTTGTTTCGGTCAAATTGTATCATCGCATGGCAACCATGCCAACTCGATGCGTGCTGCGTTCATACGCACTGCGCAACGCCGACGGATCCGCCATCGGATCTTCGATGCCCGCCACCACGACTTCATGCAAAAACGCAGCCTGTCCGCGCGCTTTGGTGGTTTGCCATGCTTTGCACGCGATGCTGCCATTTTCGCAAGCCGTCAAAGCATCCTCGACAACAGCCAACGCCTGACGCGGCTGTCCGCGATGAAATAACGCGCGAGCATGAATGTCCGCGACCGCCAAATCCCCTTGAATCGCGCGATCCGAACGCTCGATTACCGCGCACGCCAAACCCGGCTGACCATGATCGACATACGCCGAAGCAAGCTTGCTCACGCTGTCAACGCTCGGAGCAAGCGCCGCTCGTTCTTCCAATGCGGAAAATTCCACTGATTGTGTTGCTTTTGCAGTCTTGGAAGAATTCGGCAGAAGGCTTTTCGACGGAGTCTCAGGACCCACAAAGCCAAACCAAGCCACCGCAGTCAGAACGAACGCATTGCAAACGAAAAGTGCCGAGCGCATGAGCGGCTCAGACACCCGTTTTGGCGAATGTTCCGAGACCCGAAAAAGATTTCGGAAATAGGTGGGTGAATGTAGGTCTATTCCTTCGGCAGGACGACCAGGTCATCGCGATGGACGACGACGTCTTCCCCGTCTTCGTCTCGCTTTTGTCCGGCGAGACGTGAAGCGTCGGAGTGGGATAGCCGGGACAAACCGCGCGCGATTTCGTGACCGTCCGGGTCGACGATGGAGACGGCATCTCCAGGTTGAAAACCTCCGCGCACGCCGAGCACGCCGACAGCCAAGATGCTGCGGTTTTTCGCGCAGATCGCTTCGGATGCGCCACGATCGAGAAGAATGGTGCCGCGAGGGCGAAGCGTGAAAGCAATCCAATGCTTTCGGGCGTTCAAACGTTGGTGTACGGCCGGGAAAAACGTTCCGACATCTTCCCCGGAGACGACTCGACCCAAGATTCCCTGCTCGCGCGCGTGGGCGATCACGACATGGGCACCTGCGAGCGTTGCGCGACGGGCCGCTTCGACTTTGCTCGACATGCCGCCGGTGCCTACGCCCGATGTGGATCCACCGGCGAGATGCCGAGCTTCGCGGGCGACGTTCTGCACGATGGGCACGCGTTTGCCGGTTTCATCGAGCAAACCTTCGACGTCGGAGAGCAGGACCAGAAGGTCGGCTTCGACGAGCGGCGTCACCATCGAGGCGAGCTGATCGTTGTCGCCGAACTTGATCTCTTCCACGGCGACGGCGTCGTTTTCGTTGACGATCGGGACGCATCCGGCGTCGAGCAGCGCGGCGAATGCGTTCCGGGCGTTGTTTGTCCGGGTACGATCCGCCAAGTCCGCATGCGTGAGCAGAATCTGCGCGACGGGCAGACCGAGTTTGTCGAAAGCAACCTCGTAACGCCGCATGAGGATGCTCTGTCCCGCCGCAGCGGCGGCTTGCAAACGCGCGATGTCCTTCGGGCGTTTGTCCATGCCGAGTTTCTGCATGCCGCTCGCGATCGCTCCGCTCGAGACGATGACCACGCTGCGACTTGCACGTTGGCCGCTCGTTCGGAACGCGGCGACGTCTTGGGCGAGTCTGTCCCAGGCGTCTCCGGTGAGGCTTTTCGAGCCGATCTTGACGATGACTCGGCGGACTTTTGTCAGAACGTTGCGGCTCGTGAGACCTTCGGCGACTTCGGCTGTTCTTTCAGCGACCACGTTCATCCTGGTGTTCTGCGGTGACTTCATCGAAGGCGGCTTCGAGACGTCGTTCGAAATAGCTGGGGAGCGAAGCGCTCGTGAGAATGGCGGTGTCGACCCAGCGCGTGAATTCATCGCGCAAGTCGTCGACGATGTCTTGCATCGTGACCGATGCCGGGCGCAAGTAGGGCGAAAAGACGCGCAGCATCGAGCGATCGATGAGCTGTCGGATGTGTTTGGCCTCGTCGATGCCGATGCGTACGGCTTGGGTTGTGCGGACTTGCGACAGGTAGCGATCGAAGAGGTGTCCGAAAGCGTAGACTTCGAGGCCTCCGGCGATGGAGGTCAACGCGCCGAGCGGACCGCGGCTGAGCAAGGTTCGTCCGAGCATCTCGAGGGCGGAACGGGCGAGGTTGCTCGGGCCGACTTGGCGTGCCGGGTCGGCCAAGATCTTTCGCGCATCGTTGGTCATGCTGAGGCCGTAACGAGCGGCGACGTCATGCGCGAGGGCGCCGCGTAAACGGCCGACGACGCGTTCGGGCAAAACGGGAAGCGGCAAGGCAAGAGCGCCCATCGAAGCGGCGGAAAGCACGGCGAGCCGACCGGACGGCGCGGTTGTCGTGACAGGTACGGCAACGGAGCTTGGCGCGGGGTTGGTGGGCGTTGAGGACGTCATGGGTCGACGGTAGCAAACGTGCGGGGCAAAGGTGCCAACCACTTTTGATCGAAGTGTCGGAGATTCAGGGGCCTCAAAGTGCGCCTCACATTCCGAACGTGCCTTTCGAGTCGTCGCGGGAAGGTGTACGGTGGGATTCGAGTTCGTCAGGAGAATCGTTGATGTTTCGCGGTCGTGGCGTGGCTGTTTCGTTCGGGGTTTGGGTCTTGTTTTCGGCGTTCGTGATGGGATGTTCGCCGGAAGGCAAGGCCAAGCGGGCGCTCGAGACGTACGAGACGGTGTTTCGCACGTGCAAAGAGCAGACGGAGCGCGAAAAAATGCAACCCGGCGAACATCGTTGTGCAAGTATTGCCAGTTCAGCGATTGATTTGGGTCTCGAGCAAACGAAGCTCGAGGAGCCGAGACGCACTGAATTGTTGAATGGGTGGCTCGAGAAGAAAAAGTTTGTCGGGTATTACGTACCTCGTGACAAACGTCCGGTTGAAAAATGAGCGAGGCAAACGGCGTGTCGGAAATGGATGATCCGCGGCAAATATTGCAATTATCGGCGTTCGATTTGAATGCGGGCGCTTTTGCGGAGGCGCTCGAACGATTGCGCGGCGCGTTTTCGGTGCTGGAGAAAAGCCCCGAGTTTTTGGCGCCTTCGCGGGCGCTCGAAGCGCGGGCGCTGATGAGCCTCGGGCGTGAGGACGAAGCTGTCGCCACGTTGGAAAAAGCGATTGGCGAAGCGAAACAGGCGGGCCTCGAAAAACACGTCGTGGGACTTCGGGGTTTACGAGAACAACTGCATCGCGCGGTGGAAATGCGCAGGCTTGCGGCGACGCCGGTGGATGAATTGTCCGGGCGGCATATCGATCCGGGCGAACGAGCCGTTTTGTTTGCGAATAAAATCGTGGCGTATTTGGGGATGGGTGACGTTTCGAGCGCCGAGGCGTTGCTTCCGCGGGCGCGGGCGAGCGCCGAGGAGGCGGATGATCCATTGGCGCTATTGCCCGTTTTGCTGGCGACGAGTCAATTGGGAGCGGCGCAGGGGGATTGGACGTCGGCGAAAAAGGCGCTCGATGCGGCGCGAACATTAGCCAAGCTGCATGATCCCGAATCAATGGTGCTCGTGGAAGAGATGACGCGTTATTTGATGCAGCATGCGCCGAAATGAGCGTATCGCATCAACGCACCCATAACATCGCCACACCAATCACCGCAATGAGCGCTCCGAGGCCGGCGCGAAGGGTGACTTTTTCGAGGCGGGCCAAAACAACCACGGGGATGAGCAGAACGGGCGTGGTGGACATGATCGTCGCGGCGACTCCCGTTTCCGTATGTTGAACGGCAAAAAGCGATAACGTCACGCCCAAGACCGGGCCCATGAATGCACCGATCGAGGCATAACCCAGGGCGGTTTTGTCGCGAATGGCGTCGCGCGTTTTTCCCCACCAACCGACGATGAAGAACACGGCGGAAAACCCCAATACTCCGGCGAGAACTCGAATTTGTCCCGAAGCGACGGGATCATAATTTCCCATGCCGATTTTGCCGAGAGCCATTCCGCCGGCTTGACCCAGCGCCGCACCAAGGCCCAGCAAAATACCTTGACGAAGCGTATCACCTTTGGCTTCGGTATGGTTTGTCGCCGAAGAGTCGGGACGTTCGCGCACGACCCAAACGACGCCCGCAATGGTCACCGCCATTCCGACGAGACCGAGCGTCGAAATGCGTTCATTGAGAAAGAAAAACCCGAGCACGGCGGCGATGGGCGGAGCGAGGGCCATGAGCAGCATCGACAAACGCGGCCCGATGATGACAAACGCCCGGAAGAGGCAGATGTCCCCGAGTACATACCCAACAAACCCACTCGCCAATAACCACCCCCACGTTCGCGGCGATGCATCCAAAGGCAATAGTTGACCTCGACGAACCAAGCCGAGGATAGCGAGCAAGCAGAAGGCGATAACGAGTCGGACGAGGTTCAGGGACAAAGAACCCATGCGGCGTCCGGCGGCGGAGAAAGCCAAGGAACTGGCTGTCCAACAACATGCTGTACCGAGAGCGGCGAGTTCGCCGAGGGGAAGAGGCATAGAGGAACCGGCTCGTGTAGACGTCGTTTGGCGTGACGAAGGGGCATGTATGCACGCAGACGGGCACTTGCGCAAGGGAAGGTACGCACGGATTGCTCATGCGCACGGGCAGGTACCTTTCGACCGGCGAAGGGATGCGGTCGGAGAGCATGTCGCCGGTCGAATCGAGCCGACCATCACGCTTGCGATGGGTGTTGGAATCGCATATACGTGGTTATTTCGCGATCGTCGGACATTGTCAATGGCCTGAATCGGGGGATTTCCGCGATGAAACTCGAAACGTACAGTTTTCAAAATGATCAATGGTCAAGCAGGCATTTTCCGAGCTTGGATTCGGAACACACCTTGGTGTTGGCCTTCTTTTCGCCGCGTTTCGGTCTCGAATCAAGGGCCCTTGCAGAACTGCGTCAAATGTACCCTCGAGCGCAGATGATGGGTTGTTCGACGGCGGGAGAAATTCTCGGTACGGAAATATTGGATGATTCCATTGTGGTGTCGATTATTCAGTTCGAGCGCACGGAATTGCGTACGGCTTATGCGACGGTGGGGTGTGCCGAGGACTCGGCGGCGGCTGGAGCGGCATTGGCGAAGGAATTGGCGGACGCGCGATTACGAGCGGTGTTTGTTGTGTCCGATGGCACTCGCGTCAATGGCAGTCATCTCGTCGAGGGCCTCAACAGTGGTTTGTCCGCGGACGTCGTGGTGACCGGAGGTTTGGCGGGGGACGGTACGGCTTTCGGAAAAACGTGGGTGCTCGAAAATGGCGTCCCGCGCGATGGAATCGCAGCGGCGGTGGGGTTTTACGGGGAACATGTTCGTGTGGGTCATGGATCGAAAGGCGGTTGGGATATTTTCGGACCGGAGCGGGTGATTACGCGTTCGCGCGATCATGTCCTTTACGAGCTCGATGGTCGTCCGGCGCTGGATTTGTACAAAGAATATTTGGGCGAACGAGCGACTGAATTGCCTGCGTCGGCATTGTTGTTTCCATTGAGTATTCGGGCCGGCAGGCAGGACGGCAATCGAGTCGTGCGGACGGTGCTCGCCGTGGATGAAGGCGAAAAGAACCTCACGTTTGCCGGTAATGTGCCGACGGGTCATTTGGCGCAGCTGATGCGGGCGAATTTCGATCGGCTCATTGATGGAGCCGCGGGAGCCGCCGCGGAGCTTCGTTCGGCATTGACGAGTTCCGGACCGACTTTGTGCATTGCCGTGACGTGCGTCGGAAGACGCCTCGTTTTGGGTGAACGGGCGGAGGAAGAGGTCGAAGCCGTCATCGAGGGAATGACTCAGCAAACGCAGCAAATCGGGTTTTACTCGTACGGTGAATTGTCCCCGTACACGAATGGTCGATGCGATCTTCACAATCAAACGATGACGCTTACCGCGATTGGGGAAACATGATCGAGAATCGTTTGTTGTCGCGTCAACTTGCGAAAGCCGGGGCGAATGAGGAGCGTCCACCGGATCAGCAGCATTGGAAGCAATTTCTCGAGCGTATCGAGCGCGCGTACAAGGATGCCGAGGCGGACAGGTATTTGCTCGAACGGTCGCTCGAAAAAGTCTCCGCGGAGATGCAGCAGCTTTACGAGAGTTTGCGACGGGCTTCGGAGAATGCGCTGGCGATTGAGCGAGACAAACTCAAAGCGATCATTTTCGCCAGCGGTGACGGCCTTGCGACGACGGACAAGCACGGCAACATTCAATCGATCAATCCGGCGGGTTTGCGCATGCTCGGCTGGGACGAGAACGACGTCGCGGGGCGTGCGCTTCATGATGTATTGGCCTCCGAATCGTTGCCGTTCGATCCGTCTTTGGGCGCGGCGATTCGCGAGGCGCGGGTACATCGTGACGAACGGGCGCGTTTTGCGCGACGCGACGCGGAGCCTTTGCATGTTTCATATATTTTGACGCCGATTCTTCAGGAGCACGAAACCAGTGGGTTTGTCTTGGTATTCCACGACATGACCACTCGAAAACAAACCGAAGAACAGCTCGAGCGTGCGCGAATGGAAGCGGAGAGCACGAGCCGCATGAAGAGTGAATTTTTGGCCAACATGAGCCATGAAATTCGTACGCCCATGAATGCGGTCATCGGTATGGCGGGGCTCCTTCTCGATACGCAGCTCAATGAAGAGCAGCGCGAATACGTGGCGATCGTGAAGAGCTCCGGCGAGCATCTTTTGAATCTTTTGAACAGTATTCTCGATTTATCCAAAATCGAATCGGGGCGACTGGAACTCGAAGCCGTGGTTTTCGATGTGCGCACGGTGCTCGATGAAGTCTTGCAGATGTTTTCGGATCGCGGCGGGGGGCCGGATGTCGAGCTCGTGGGACGCGTGTCTTCCAACGTTCCGCGGGAATTGGTGGGTGATCCGCATCGATTGCGCCAAGTGCTCTTGAATTTCGTGAGCAATGCGATGAAATTCACGGCGCATGGCGGCGTAACCGTGCATATCGAAGGCGTGTCCTTTGTGGAGGGTGTGGCCGAGCTGCGCGTGACGGTGCGCGACACGGGGATCGGGATGACGGAAGAGTCGATGGCGCGATTGTTTACGCCATTCATGCAGGCGGACGGATCCACCACGCGTAAATTCGGCGGCACGGGATTGGGATTGACGATTTCCAAGCAGCTCGTCGAATTGATGCATGGAAAAGTCGGTGTGGAGAGCAAGCCCGGCAGCGGAAGTACGTTTTGGTTTACCGCTCGATTTCCGACGGAATCGGTCGAGCTGCCGTCGGGTCCGTCGGCGGAATTGCGTAATGTCAAGATCCTGGTGGTGGACGATAACATCGCTTCCCGGACGAGCATCGTCGAGGCAATGAACGAGTGGGGGATGCAGACGGTCGCCGTCGAAACGGGAATGCAAGCGTTTGTCGCGTTGGCACAAGCCAAAGCCGATCGACCGTTCGAGATGGTTTTGATCGACCAACACCTGCCGGGTTTGTCGGGGATGGAAATCAGCCGCGCGCTCGATGCCGACCGGGGATTTGAAAACTTGCGAAAAGTGTGGATGGGGACGTTCGGGCATGGACTCGGGGCGCGTGAATTACGCGACGTGGGTTTTCATGCATTCGTACCCAAGCCGATCCGCATGCAGAGCCTCGAGAATGCGCTGGTGCGGGCTCTTCAGCGCCAGGATTCGACGCCCGCGATGCCCACGTTGGTACCGCCTGCGCCGGAGGTCATCGCGCCGAGAAATCGCCCGCGTGGAGCGCAGATTTTGGTCGCCGAGGACAATCCCGTCAATCAGCGACTCACGGGCAAGCTGCTCGAACGACGCGGGTATTCTTACGACGTCGTGCAAAATGGCATCGAGGCTGTGGAAGCGGCCGTCACGCAGCCGTATCAATTGATTCTGATGGATTGCATGATGCCGGAAATGGACGGTTATCAGGCAACGCGGGAGCTGCGCCATCGGGGATTCAAATTGCCGATCGTGGCGATGACGGCGAATGCATTGTCGGGTGCGCGTGAAGCTTGCATTGGCGCCGGGATGGACGATTATTTGACGAAACCCGTGGAACCGCAACGTCTCGACGCGGTGTTGAATCGCTGGCTCATGCCGGCGATCGATTTGCCGACATTGCAAAACATTCGCGAGATCATGAACGGGGATGAAGAAGCCATTCGGGACTTGATTCGCGTTTTTCTGGACGACGCAAGTCAGGGTTTGGAAGAGATGACCGTGGCCATTCAACATCGAGATACCGCGGTGTTGGCGCGCGTCGCCCATAAGATCAAATCCGCGAGCGCATATCTGGGCGCCATGGCGATCCGGCAACGATGTTCGGATATCGAATCGGCGGCCAACGGCGCCGACGCATTTTGGGCATTGCAGCTCGCTTCGCAACTTGGGACAACCATTGACGCATTTCGGGACGCGGCGATCACGCACGGCCTCCTGCTGGTTTAGTCCACCCGATCCGCCCGTCTCATCACGTTCGCGTTTTGCTTCGCGCCGGACCAATCATCCGTCTTTCGCAACAAACGCTGACATCTTGCCCCCGCTGGTGCTAAGAGCACCTGCGTCATGACGACTTCAGCCGAACCTTCCGCCACGACAAACGAACCGAATCGCTACGTACACGCCGAGGTCGAGCCTCGATGGCAACGCTACTGGGAAGAACACGACGTGTTTCGTTCCGAGCGTCGCGAAAATCGCCCCAAGCGCTACGTGCTCGATATGTTTCCGTATCCGTCGGGCGCAGGGCTTCACGTGGGGCATCCCGAGGGGTACACCGCGACGGACATCTATTGTCGTTACAGTCGCATGAAGGGTTACGACGTCTTGCATCCGATGGGCTGGGACGCTTTTGGTTTGCCCGCGGAACAACATGCGATTCGCACGGGTACGCATCCGGCGGTGACGACGACGCAAAACGTGACGAACTTTCGGCGCCAGTTGAAAATGTTGGGGTTCAGCTACGACTGGTCGCGGGAAGTCGATACGACCGATCCGCATTACGTGCGCTGGACGCAGTGGATTTTCTTGAAGCTCTTCGAGAAGGGTTTGGCATTCCAGGACAAGATCTTCGTCAACTGGTGCCCGGCGCTCGGTACGGTGCTCGCCAATGAAGAAGTGACCGACGGCAAGAGCGAGATTGGAAATCATCCCGTCGTGCGCACGCCGCTGCGGCAATGGATGTTGCGCATCACCGCGTACGCCGATCGTTTGGCCAAAGATTTGGAGAGCGTCGATTGGCCCGAAGGAACGCTCACCGCGCAGCGCAACTGGATCGGTCGCTCCGAAGGCGCGTTGATTTCGTTTGAGGTCCAAGGACATGGCGGCGCGAAGATCGACGTGTTCACGACGCGTCCCGATACGCTCCAGGGCTGTACCTACGTGGTGCTCGCGCCCGAACACCCGCTCGTCGCCAAGGTGACCACGCCCGAGCATGGCGAGCGCGTGCGCGCGTACGTGGAAGCGGCGTCGCGCAAGAGCGATTTGGATCGAACGACGGCGCAAAAAACCAAAACGGGCGAACCGACGGGCGCGATGGCCATTCATCCGCTGACGGGACAAGCCGTTCCGATCTGGGTCGGCGATTATGTCATCGGCACGTACGGCACGGGCGCGGTCATGGCGGTGCCCGGTCATGACGAACGAGATTTTGCGTTTGCAAAAACGTTTGGCCTGCCGATCATCGAAGTGATCAGCCCCGACGGGGCATTGCATGATTCTCTCGAAGCGGCGTATGTCGACGAGGGGATTTTGGTGCGCAGCGGCGAATTCGACGGGCTCAAGTCGCCGGACGGAAAAAAGGCGATCGTCGGGGCGCTCGAAAAAATCGGCAAAGGTTCGTCCAAGATTACCTACAAATTGCGCGATTGGGTGTTTTCGCGTCAGCGATATTGGGGCGAACCGATCCCGATTTATTTCCCGGTGGACATGAAAAACCCGGGAGGAGATCCGCGAAAAGGCGACGAACACCTGATTCACTTCGACAAACCGATTGCGGTGACGGAGAGCGAATTGCCGTTGCGTTTGCCCGATTTGCCGGATTTCACGCCGGGAGACGATCCCGCGGGACCGCTCGCTCGGGCCGTGGATTGGCGTTACTTCCAAAAAGACGGCCAATGGTATGCGCGGGAGACGAATACGATGCCGCAATGGGCCGGCTCGTGCTGGTATTACCTGCGGTATCTCGATCCGCGTAATGAAGCCGAGGCCTTCAGCAAAAAGGCGTATTCGGATTGGATGCCCGTGGATTTGTACGTGGGCGGCAACGAGCACGCGGTGCTGCATCTCTTGTATGCGCGGTTTTGGCACAAAGTGCTCTTCGATATCGGTGTGGTGACGGATCCCGAGCCGTTCAAGAAGCTCGTGCATCAGGGATTGATTTTGGGCGAGGACGGCGAAAAAATGTCGAAATCGCGCGGCAACGTGGTCAATCCCGACGATATCGTCAAAGCCTACGGGGCCGATTGTTTGCGGTTGTATGAAATGTTCATGGGGCCGCTCGAAGCGGTAAAACCCTGGCAGTCATCGCAGATTCAAGGTGTCGTGCGTTTTCGAGATCGCCTCTATTCGATCTTGACGCGACCGCTGACGGATACGATTGACGATGCGACGCGGAGGCTTTTGCATCGGACGATCAAGAAAGTCGGCGAAGACGTCGAGCATTTGTCTTTCAATACGGCGATATCGGCGATGATGGTGTTGCTCAACCATTTGGGTTCATTCAAGGATGTGCCCAAGGAAGCGGCGCAGGGTTTGGCGCTGATCGTGTCGCCGTTTGCGCCGCACGTGGCGGAAGAAATCTGGCATTCGTGGGGTCATGACCGGAGCGTATCTCTCGAGGCGTGGCCGTCTTTCGATCCGGCGTTGTGTGTCGACGATGTGCTCGAAATGGCCGTGCAGGTGAACGGCAAAGTGCGCGGTCGCGTGACGTTGTCCGTGAAAGCATCGGAGAATGAAGCGCGGGAAGCGGCGCTCGCGGCGGATGGCGTGTCTCCGTATACGTCCGGAAAAACCATCAAGAAGTTCATCTACG
>WBZU01000070.1_pt2 | contig 106917 bp, 93 predicted proteins | sample 5204311 | NCBI WGS metagenome assembly WBZU01 (sample SAMN12344359, study PRJNA552823) | activated sludge metagenome | biome: Activated sludge suspended growth; feature: Nitrification reactor; material: Wastewater; isolation source: activated sludge from nitrification reactor of wastewater...
TTTCCTTTACGAGAGCAATCCATTTCGCCCGAAGAAACGCTCAAATACTTTTTCCGAGCCATTGCGATGGCCCGGTTTGGTTATGCCTGGAGCGCCTTGTGCCCCACGGCTCGAGAACAATCCGTCGAACCGCCCGATTTGGGTCCCGTTCCCGTGGGCTCGGGAAGTTTTACCCTCCGAACCACACAAGAATTGAAGGATTACACGGCTACGTTCGCTCGACCGGGCAACGGCCAAATGCGTACGGTTCAAATCAAACACGTTACGCTTCTTCGCGAAGAAGACGACGTGGCGACCGTCGAGGTGCATGCGGTGTTTCAAGCGTGGCCGCAATGGGCGCAAATCGTCTCCATCGTGGGCTTGGTCATCATTCGAATCGTGGGCATCATCATTTTCTTCACCCTCTACTTCATTCTGCGAAAAACCCACGAAGTAACGTTCCGCAAAAAACTCATCCGCGGAAGCAACGGCGTTTGGTACGTCTATTCGCCCCAGATCCTCGAAAACGTCCGCGCCGACGATTGATCGTCACGGATCAGAACGCACCACCGTCCACGTGAGCTCGTGCCAATAGGCCCCAGCCTTGACGCTCGGCGCCGAACCCACTCCCACCCACGTAAATCCCTTGCCATTGCTGAATTCCGCTTCGGGTATTCCGCCGCGAGCCAATGCCGCCTGCAAGGGCGACATCGAATTGGGCTGCGTAGATCCGGGCGGCGTCGTCAATATGTTCGTCGCGCCGATCGGGCCCAACGTTTTTTTGGACAACACACGAAATGGAGGCATTTTGCCGATCGCCCCCAGCGTCAATCCCGGCGCAATGGTCAGCCCCATAGCCATGTCCACGCCCGGTAAAACCTGAATGTCGATCTCCTGCATCGCCGCCGAAGCATGCGCCGCTTGCAACGACAATACGTCGGGCTCGACGATACGCGACATTCCCCCAGCTAAAAGCCCCGGCGTCGGGGAATCGAGCGAATAGGTTTTTCCGCAAATAACACTATTCGATGGATCATCATGCCCGGGTCCACCCAAACAACCATAGGGAACCAGAAGCAGACTTCGCGGCGCATCCAAAGCCGTCCGAGGAATCACCGCCAATGGCACGACGAGCACCTCCGGAGGCAACCCTCCCGCCGTGATCTCCGCACAACCTTTCCCTGCGGTTTGTCCCAAATCACCGGCAATCACATACATGAATGCATCGGTCGCTTGAGGCACGACGCCGGAAGCCAAATCGATGACGGCGGAGCCTGCAAAAGCAAGTCCTTTGGCATCCGCGGGATAAGCAGGGGAATCGCCGCCATCGGGCCAAGGCAAAAAACACAATCGAATCGCGTCATAATCATTCACACCATTGACGATGGTCAGTTTCGACGGCCCATCGGGCTCGGGAATGTTTTCCTCGACAATGCCGCCATCACCACCGCCCGATCCGGAGCTCGATGAGCTCGACGAAGTGCCGCTCGAAGTACCAAGAGGAACGTTTCCTTCGGCGCAACCCATGAGCAAAACAGGTACGAAGCTCGCGCAAGCTTGGAACAATCGCTGATTCATCCGCCCAGTGTACCGCTCGTGTCGATCGTTCGCTGCGTTTGTCCCGCAATCGCCGGATAGATGTACGCAGCGCACGCGCTCGGAGTAACCTTGCGCCATCCACGTGAAGGTACGTTCTTCCAAACCTCGCATCACCACGTTTCGACTGACACGATCCGCCGCGGCATCGGTGCGTCGAGGTCATCCCTGGGTCTTCCGCGAAGGCTTTGTGCGCCTGCCGGAGCTGGAATCGGGTGATGTCGTCACCTTGGTCGACGAAGAAGACAACGCGCTCGGTGTGGGTCTGTTCGATGCGTCATCGCCCATCGCCGCTCGCGTGTTCGCGCGCGAAGGAACGCTTGATCTGCGCTTGCTGCTGACGCGATTCGAACAGGCGTTTCGGCGTCGCGATGTGTTTATCGGGCCAAACACCACCGCGTATCGCTTGTGCAACGGCGAAGGCGATCACCTGCCCGGCATGGTGATCGACAAGTACGGGCACGTCGCGATCATGCGCATCGACGGCGAGCATCTCGTGTCGTGGCTCGATGCGCTCGTGCCGCCTTTGGCGAAGCTTTTGGCCGCGCGCGGAGTGACGAGTTTGGCGCTCCGCCGAGCACGCGATGAAGCCGGGGACAAGCGCACACGCACGCTTGCGGGAGACGAGCCGCCGGATCGACTGGTCGTGTTCGAGCACGGCATGGCGATGGAAGTGGACCTGGCCCATGGTCAGAAAACAGGTGCGTTCCTCGACCAACGAGACAATCGCGCGTTGGTTCGATCGCTGGGAAAAGGACGCGCACGCGTGCTGAATTTGTACAGTTTCGCGGGTGGTTTTTCCGTGGCCGCGGCCCTCGGTGGCGCCAAGCACGTGACTTCGGTGGACATCGCAAGCGGTGCCCACGCGTCGGCTCAACGATCGTTCCGGGAGAACAAGCTGAACCCCGGAGAACATGCGTTTGTCACGGCCGATGCGTTTGTTTTTCTCGATGCCGCCGTGCGCCGCGGGGATCGTTTCGATCTCGTGATTTCCGATCCTCCGAGCTTTGCCCCGAATGAAAAGACCAAGCTTCGTGCCCTTGGCGCGTATCGAAAGCTTCACGGCGCCATTGCGCGCGTGCTCGACAAGAACGGCGTGTTTTGTGCGGCGTCGTGTTCGAGTCACGTATCGATGGAAGAGTTTGTCGGGACGCTCGATTCGCAAGCGCTGGGACGCGATGACTTGTCCGTTGTTTCCGTGTACGGGCATGCGCCGGATCATCCGACGCTGCCGGCGTGGAGCGAAGGTCGGTACTTGAAGATGGTGGTGCTCGCGTAGAGTTTTTCGCGAGAAACACTTGGTGAACGAACGATTTTCCCGCCGCCGATTCAGAAGCCTGGATCGCGAACACGCGGAAGATTGTCGTTGGTGCCTTTGGCCGTGCCCGTGCCTTTCGTGGCCGGCCCCGATGGAGGAGGCGTACGCGCGGAGGACTTGCCGGCACTCGCCGAAGCAGACGCGGCGGGCGCAGCCGTTTCCGTCGGTGCAGGCGCGGCCGTTTGCGTGGCCGTTGGAGTCGCAACGGATGTCGGCGTCGTCGCGGCGGAAGGCAGCGACGGAGGCGTGGGATTGGCGGAGACTGTGGGCGGGGGGCGTGTGCCAAGAAAAACCGCGGCCCCCATCGCGGCCAAACCCACGAGGCCAAACCCTACGACGGCGAACTTTTTCTTTCCGGAAGGCGCAGGCGGAGCATCGAGGTCCGCGACCATCGCTTTGTTGGTGAGCGACGACGTTGACGACGTGCTCGGCGATGTCCCCGGCTGCGGCGGAATGCTCGATGTGCTTCCCGCCATGGGCGGCGGAATCGACATGAGCGGAGGAGGAATGTTGGACGGCGTCAGCGCTCCGGATGCGCGGAGTTGTTCGAGCATCGCGGCTTGTTGCGCTTTTTCTTGGTTGCGTTGCTCGGCGCGTTCGTCGGCGGTCTTGATGCCTTCACGAATGGCCGCACGGCGTTTTTCCGCGCGCTCACCGAGCATCGTCTTGACAAACCCTGGAACGTCTTCGTCGGGCAAACCCTGCAACTTCAGCTCGGCAATCGCCCGATCGATGGCCCGGGCAAACTCGGACATCGATTCGAATCGATCGTTGACGTCTTTGGCCAACGCTTTGGCGACCAAATCATTCAGTGCGGCAGGACAATCCTTGACGACCGCTGAAAGCTGCGGCGCGGGATCATTGTCGCAAATGCGTCGCAGTGTGATCATGTCGTTGTCGCCGCGGAATGGGTGCTTCGCCGCGATCAACTGGAAGAGCACGATGCCCAGGGCAAACACGTCCGTGCGGCGATCGATGTCTTTTCCAAGCGCCTGCTCGGGCGACATGAACGGCACTTTGCCTTTGAGTTGCCCGTCTTTTGTTGCGGCATTCGCCAATTCGCTGCTGGCTTTGGCCACACCGAAATCGACGATTTTCACCACGCCGTCGTACGTCACGAGAATGTTTTGAGGCGAAACATCTCGATGCACGAGGCCGATGAGTTTTCCATTTTCATCTTTGAGCTCGTGCGCCGCATGCAAACCAAGCGCGGCATTGAGCACGAGGCGCAACGCAATGAGGATCGGAACGCCGCCTTTTTGCCGCGCACTGCGCGCAAGTTGGCTGAGCGGTTCGCCGTCGATCCACTCCATCACGATGTAAATCAGGCCGTCTTGTTCACCGAGATCGAGAATCTCGCAAACGTGCGGATGTTTGATGCGCGAAGCCAAACCCGCTTCGGCCAAAAACATTTCTTCGAACTGCGGATCTTCCGACAATTCGGGGAGCATCGTTTTGACGGCGACTGTCTTTTGAAACCCACGCGTGCCTTTCATGCGTGCGGCCCAGACAACCGCCATACCACCCTGAGCGATCGGGACGAGCAGCTCGTACCGTCCGAGGGTATGCCCTGCACCGACTTCGCCGAGTGCGCTCACAAAACCCCCTCAAAAGCGCCGATTCGTGCACACAAAATGCAGAGCGCCGGCTCAGTTGCCCAATGATGCAGGAAAACCTTTGACGACGTTTGCACGGTGGTGACCAAGAATCGCAGATACCCGTCCGACACTCAAGATCTCATCCGCAGATTTCGCGCGTCGAACGCAGATTTTTCATGAGAAAACGCGCGAGCGCCTCGGCTTTGGGCACCAGCGTTTCAACCTCAACAAATTCCGCGTGCGTGTGAAATCCTTTGCCGCGCGGCCCAAGACCATCAATCGACATTATGCCCATCGCCGCCGTCGTTGCGGCATCCGAACCTCCGCCAATGAGCGGAGCTTCATCGTCACCCAGCCCCGAATCACGCGCGCACGCCGCATATTCGCGATACAGCGCGACGTTCCCTTCCGACCTCTCGAGCGGCGGCCGAGCAAGTTCCTTCGTAAACGTCACCGTCGTCCCCGCAATCGCCGCCCGACGAGCAGCATCCTCGAGCGCCGAAACGAGCGCGTCACCATCCGCAAGGCGCACGTAACGCAGATCCAAGAGAGCTTCCGCTTGATCGGGCACCGTGTTTTTCGAGGTACCGCCGCGAATCACGCCCACGTTCACCGTCATGCCCGACGCATAATCCGTCAACGCTTCGGCGTACTCGACAAACCGACACAATGCGCGAATCGCATTGGCGCCTTCCGCATGCGCATTTCCCGAATGCGCCGCCCGACCCAAAGCCACGGCGCGCCCACTGCCCGTACCTCGACGCGACGTGATGACCGCATCTTTTGCACGGCCCGCTTCGAATACGAGCGCCGCACGAGCTCCCGCAAGCTCCCGTTCGATCACGTATCGCCCTTCAGGTGAACCCACTTCTTCATCCGACACGATCACGAGACGCACCGGGATCTCGCGCAAAACGCCCACCTGCGAAAGCGCCCGCAATGCTTCGAGCACGACCACGAGACCACCCTTCATATCGAGCACCCCGGGACCTCGAAGAAGCCCGCCATCACGCCGAAATCCTTCGAAGGTTCCAGGAGGAAAAACCGTATCGAGGTGTCCGACGAGCGCGATGAAATCGGTTTGCGCGGGTTGGTTTGTCGCGACGATGTGCGGCGCGAATCGATCGCTCGGGATCGATCGCACGTCCGTCATTTCCGGAATACTTTGCAGCTCGGCGGCCAGCATTTCCCCAACGAGCGCCCCACCGCGAGGGTTGCCGGTAAACGAGTTCTCCAGGACCAACTTTTCGAGCAGCGAGATCGCCATGGGCGCTCGATCGCGAAGACATCGCTGAAGCTGTTCAATCATCGCGGCGAGTTTGATCGATACGCGACGTTTTGGCGAGCGTCCGGTACGGACGAAGTCATTCCCCGGGTGGAACATTTGGGGCTTCGGACCAAAACCCCGTCACGGCCCACGATCGTGGGTTGCTCGAGGCAATCTCGGCGTTAGGTTGTCGGCGACTGCGAATTGCCGCGACCTCGGAACGTTCAACCTGCTCATGAATTTCGACCCATTCGAATTCCAAGAAAACCGGATCATTTGGGGACTTCTATTTTTTGTCGTCGGCCTCGTGCTGAGTACGCTCGCCACGATTTTCGTCATCATTCGATTGCCCGCGAATTACTTTATCGACGATGGTGCGGCATCGACCGAAGCTGCGCATCCACCTTGGCGGCGAGTCTTGGGGACGCTCGTCAAAAACCTCATCGGCGTGGGGCTTGTGATTTTGGGGCTCGTCATGGCTTTGCCGGGAGTGCCGGGTCAAGGCCTGCTGACGATATTCATCGGTATCGTTTTATTGGATGTTCCCGGAAAACGTGAATTCGAGAAACGTATCATCTCGAAACCGTCGATTCTTCGGGCTTGTAATCGATTACGTGCTCGTTTTGGAAAAGAGCCGCTGCTCATCGAACGAACGCCGGCATTGATGGGCGAAAAGAACGAGGCCTCCGTCACGGACGAGCGGGACGATGATCATGGCCGAGCGAAGTGATAACGAACTTGCACGCTCGCTGTCGTGCTGATCGTACCGGGTTCGATGTTGGGCATTGCGCGCAAGGCCATTTCTTGGCGGAATAAAATCGGATCGGTTCGTTCGGGCGAACCATTGACGTCATGCACGGGTCCCACGCGCAAGCCCGCCGATGAGGCCATGATTTTTGCTTGATGTTCGGCGTCTTGAATGGCCAATTCGAGCGCTCGAGCCCGCGCTCGCTCGGGATGGGACAGGAAAAACGCGACTCCGTCGACGATATTCGCTCCCGCATGCACACCGGTATCGACGATCGCGGCCGCTTCGGCACCGAGTTTGGCTGGGTCGACCTCCAGCAGCGTAATCGTCAACGTCGTTTTTGCTCGATATGCGACGATACGCGGCGCTTTGCCTTGAGCGGCTTCGTCGAATATGGGCGATACGCTGAATTGCGAGGTTTGCAGGGTGAGGTTTTCGCGCCGCAATGATTTCACGGCTTGCGCGACTTTTTCGATTTTCAGCGTCAATTCGTCTCGCGCCTGCGTCAACGTACGAACACGAATCTCCACCCCCAATTCAGCCCGCAAGGCGTCGGGAATACTCACCACGGTCGCTTGCCCGCTCGTTGTAATCAATTCCGAAACGCGATCCTCCACGAGCACGACGCCCGCACCTTTCGGCTGCATTGTGGTCGCAGGAGGCGCAACCTGCGTCGCCCCGTCATCGGCTTGGGCGGATGACGATAACGTCGGCGCCAACATCGATACGAGACCCAGCAGGGTTTTACCAAGCCGCGAACGAATCATTTGAATGGACATGTTCCCCTCCCGCGTCGACTTCGACGCGAATGTGCATTCGGCATGAGCCGGCAAGACGAACATGAGACGCCATCCGTCGGAACGGAAGCGGGCGGGCGAAATAGTTCGTCGGGGAAATGCGAGAATGGAGGGAGGGGAGCGGAACGAATTACTTGCAGCGCTTGAATACGCCGACACCCGTGCATTTCGGTCCGGTTTTCGTCGTTTTGGACGTTCCGGTTCCGGTGGATTTCGTCGTGGGAGGCGGCGTGGGATTCGACGCCGTTTCTTTGGGCTCCGCCGTGAGCTTGTATTCTTTTTCGAATTTCTTGCCGGCTTCGACCGTAATGTCGACGTCTTGCGATTGATATCCGCTCTTCGACAAATTGACCTTATGAGGACCCGCCGCGATTTTCGTCGGATTCTTTAGATCTTCAATTTTCTTGTCGTCGATTTTGATCTCGTCACAAGCCGGCGAGCACTTGATCATCACCTCGCCTTCGGCAGCAGCAGGCGGAGGCGTTTCCGCGGAAGGCGCAGCCGTCGGAGTCTCGGGAGGCGGAGGCGTATTCGTTGCGCTCGAAGGTGCCGCCGATTCGCTGATGGCAATCGGTCCATCGCCTTCTTCTTTCTTTCCACCGGAAAGAGCGATGACGGCAACGATGATACCAATGACGGCGACAGCGGCGACGCCGATGATGATGGGGAGTTTGGAACGACCACCCCCACCGGCAGCGTCGAAGGAAGGCGCTCCGGGCATTTGTCCCATCGGCATTCCGCCGCCGGGCCCTGCGTCCATTCCCGGGCCGCCCATGCCGGGACCACCCATTCCCATGCCGGGTCCGCCCATGCCCATGCCGGGCCCGCCCATTGCGGGACCACCGGGCGGAGGCGGATAACCTCCCACGTCTTGGCCCGGAGGTTGATATACGGGCGCAGCCGCCGTGGGACCCATGGGATCGGCAATCGCGGGGAAAGCAACGGTCGCTCCCACAGCGGAATCAGGCATGTTCGCAGCCGCGGCAAACGCAGCCGCCAAGTCGCTCACTTGCCGGAATCGTTCATTCGGATCCGCCGCCAACGCTCGTGCAAAGACGGCATCGAGGACGGGAGAGACTTGCGCGCCGACTTCAATGGCGCGTTGTGAAGCCGGCGCACGAGCACCGACCAATTCCTGTTGCCACGCACCGAAATCCGGCTGGCTGCCTTGGCACGAACGCCAATAAGGACGGCCGGTGAGCGCGTAAAACAGGAGCAGCCCCATGGCAAACACATCGGCTTGAGCACCCGCGGGAGTGCTGCCCTGCATTTGCTCGGGCGCGACCCACGGCGCCGCGACCGCATACCCTTCGTTTGTCTGTTCGTAACTCCGAGCAAGGCCGGCCCCGAAGTCCATCACGCGCACGGCGTACCCTTGCGGTGCGACAAACACGTTCGCCGGCTTGAGCGCGTGATGCATGAGTTGTCGCGTGTGCGCCTGCTCGAGCACCCGCGCGAGGTTCTGCGCAATCTGCGCGACCTCGTGCGGGGCAAGCGGACGTTGTGAAACGAGCTGCGCAAGGGACGGAGCTGCGCTGAATTCGGTCGCCGTGAATGGCGCGGCTGTTTGCGGATCGTATCCCGCATCGAGCACGGGCAACACGGCATCCGGCGGCAAACCGTTTGTCGCAGAATAGATCTGCTCGATCATCGCCATGACTTCGGGGCGCTGCGCGATCGAAGGCGCATAAATGCGCACCGCGAAAGCGTTGCCCGTCGCATCGACGACACGGTACGTGGCCGAAGAGCCGCCATAACCCAAGAGGGCTTGAACCGAATACTTTCCGGCAATCACATAGCCGGGAGAAAGCTGAGGCGCAGTCACGTCATTCCTTCGGTGAACTATTTTTTATCGTTCTTATCGTCTTCGGACTTCTTGTCGCCCGCTTCGACAGGACCGGGCTTGATGCTCGTCAAGATCGCTTGAATCGCTTCTTGACCCTTCGTGTCGTCATCGAGGACAAACCCGATCGCGATCAAGTTGTGCGTGGCGTCGACAGGCGCGTGCACGATCATCAAGCTGGCTTTCTTGTCCTTGAGGCCCGCGCGTTCGCTGCCTGCAGCGACCCACGTACCCATCTTCAAACCGTTGGCCTCCATGGGCGCTTCGGGCTTCTTCCAGGCGACTTTGTAGCCTTTGGGAAGCGATGCACCGATCGCCTTGGAGAGGTCGGCGAACGCGGCATCACGTGCGGCATCGTTTTTCTTGGCGTCCTTGTCGGGCGTGTACGAACCGACCACGAGCACGGCGGAGTTCGGCTCGGCCGTTTGTTGCGTGATCGAGAAGCTCTCGGTCTGCGCGTACGTCCACTTTTCGGGCGGGACAAACTGCACGCCGGCACTTTTTACTTTGGCGACGGTGTCCGATTTCGCCGAACACTTTTCGTCGAGCGACTCGCATTTCGGCGGCGGAGGCGGGTCTTTGGGTTTGTTTGCATCCTCCGCGTCGGGATCCTTGACTGGAGGAGTTTTCCCTCCGCACGCAACAGGTGCGAGCGCGAGAGAAAGGACAATGGTGGCTAGGAGATTTCGGTGGACCATGCGCACGACGCGAGCGTGGCAGATCGTGGGCCGCCCTCGCAAGTATTTCCGCGACGCTTTGCGTGACATGATCGGGTGGGTGGTGAAGAGACGACGATCACACGAGACAAGACTCGTGCACTCGGCTCTGCGCGATGAAGAGCGACCGGAGGAAACGTACGGGCGACGTCGGAATCAGGGCTTCTTCTTCATGCCCGGCAGATACGCCTTGTCCGGCGCCTGCTCGACGAATTCGACCTTTTCCGACGTCATGATGCCGTACTTCGGGTTCGCCGCGGTGCCGGAGCTCGCCTTCGTAAACGTGATGGCGTAGTTGCCGGTGACCTTGACCTTTGCCCCGATGTTGGGGATCGGGTTTGGAAGGTCCGCACCCCAGAACTCGTCGGTCAACTTGGCTTCGCCTTCTTTGCCTTTCGGCTGACGATCGATCGCTTCGATCAACGTGAAGACCTGCGCGAAGTTCGAGGCCCAGCCCATGACGGCGATCATGTCTTTGGTGTCGCCTTTTTCGTCGGCGATCCAGAAGGTCGGGATCGGCGCTTTGCAATCCGGCGGGTCACCTTTGCCGGTCTTGTGGATCGCGCACTTCGGCGCTTCGTCGTAGTTTGTCTTGACGACATACCCGACGATCGAAAGATTTTTGCCGTTGACGTCTTCGAAGTGAACTCGGCTGCGCAGATCGTGCGTGACGCCGTAGACCGTGTACGCACCGTCCGAACCCTTTTTGGGTTTCTGCGGCAACGTCGGAACGGCAGGCATCGACGCCTTTTTGCCGCTGACTGCGGGTTTTGCCTTGTACGGCTCTTCGGCGGGACCGCAGCCGAGCGTGGCCGAGGCAGCAACGGACGCGAGTGAGAGGAGAAGTGCAAATCGAACGTTCATGGATCTCTCCGGCTGCAAAAGGGCACACGCGCACGGGCGCGAGCAGCCGCCCTCGGTAGGGGCGCGGGGCACAAGAGCGCTAACACGACCTCATACGAGCCGTAAAGAACTTCGCCGCCCTCTTCTACGTTCGCCGTTCGCCCAGCCAATCAACCTGCGATAGTCTCCCGTCATCATGCGCGAGACCAAGCTGCGCGCCCCGTTCGAAACCTCACGCATTTTGGTGATGGTTCTCGCCGGCGGCGAAGGACGAAGGCTCGGACCACTCACCCACGACCGCGCCAAGCCCGCGGTTCCGTTCGGTGGCCGCTACCGCATCATCGACATCGTTCTGTCGAACTTCGTCAATTCCGGACTGCACAAAATCAAAGTGCTCACGCAGTACAAGAGCGCTTCACTCGAAGAACACATCGCGCGTGCGTGGCGTTTGTCCCCGATGCTCGACAACTTCATCGAGACCATCCCGGCTCAACAACGCACCGGAAAGAGCTGGTTCAAAGGCTCCGCCGACGCGGTTTTTCAAACCCAACACATCATCACCGACGAACATCCCGAGCACGTGTTCATCTTCGGTGGCGACCACGTCTACAAGATGGACATGCGCCAGATGCTCGCGCAGCACCTCGATACGCAAGCCGAGCTCACCGTCGCCGCCATCCCCGTTCCTCGCCATGAAGCTCGCGCATTCGGCGTCATCGAAGCCGACGCCGATGGACGCATCATCGCGTTCCACGAGAAGGTCGCCGACCCTCCGCCCATGCCCGGACACCCGAACCTCGCGCTCGCATCCATGGGCAATTATATTTTCAACACAAACGAATTGCTCGCGTCGCTCGAGGAAGACGCAGCGAACGAACAAAGCGCGCACGACTTCGGACGCGACATCATTCCGATGATGGTCGCCAAGGGCAAACGCGTTCACGTCTACGACTTCCAGACGAACCAAGTGCCCGGCGAAGACGAAGGCAGCTCGTACTGGCGCGACATCGGAACCATCGACGCCTACTGGGCCGCGCAAATGGATCTCATCGCCGTGCAACCCGCGTTCAATCTGTACAACGAACGCTGGCCCATCCGCACCGGCATGAGTCACGACCCGCCGGCCAAGTTTGTCTTTCGAGAAGAGTGGAACGCGCGCGTCGGTATCGCCACCGAGAGCCTCGTCTCCCTCGGCTGCATCATCTCCGGCGGACGCATCCATCGCAGCGTCTTGTCGAACCGCTGTCGTGTGAACTCATTCAGTCACGTCGAAGAGTCCGTGCTCTTCGAGAACGTCGTCATCGGTCGGCACGCGAAGATTCGTCGCGCCATCATCGACAAAGACGTCGAAGTTCCTCCAAATACGCAAATTGGCTACAACCTCGAAGAAGACCGCAAACGTTGGTACGTCAGCGACGGGGGCATCGTGGTGATCCCGAAGCGGGCCAAGATCGGTTGAATACGGTCGCATCATGACGCGCACGATCATCGTCGGTGATCTGCACGGTTGTCGAGACGAACTCGAAGACCTGTTGTCCTTGATTGGGTTTGGCTCGTCCGATCGGCTGGTCTCCGTTGGAGACCTCGTTGTTCGAGGTCCGAATCCGGCAGGCACCGTTGACTTGATCCGCAAACTCTCCGGACGTGCGGTGCGAGGCAATCACGAAGATCGCCTGCTCCGGCATCGTCAAATGCCCCGTCACCTCGCTCCGCCGCTGGGCTCACTGCAACGCGAAGTCGTCCGGGCGTTCAAGCAACATCACTGGGAATTCCTCGCGTCGTTGCCGCTGTGGCTCGACCTTCCCGAACACAACTTGCGCGTCGTTCACGCCGGCGTCGATCCGCGCTTTCCGATCGATCGCCAAAGCCCGCGCGTGCTCATGTACTGCCGCAGCCTCGATGCGTACGGCACACCCACCGAGCGACACAGTCAAACCCTGTGGGGCGAAGTTTACGCCGGTCCGCCGCACCTCGTGTTCGGACACAACGCAAAGGAAGTGCCCCAAGTTCATCCGCACGCCACCGGCATCGACACGGGTTGCGTCTACGGTGGTCGACTCACGGCGATGGTCCTACGCAAAGACGAACAACCTCCGCCACCCAATGAACGACGCAGCGTCCTCGTGAGTGTTCCCGCAAGACGCAAGTATTACCCGCGGTAAGCGCAGCTCGAACCATGCACAAACTCGCACTTCACGCGCGTTTGTGGATACCCTTCACGCATGCGTTCCGCCTGGTCCCGCCTTACCGCGACGCTCGCTCTCGTTGCCGCGTCTCATGCCGCCGTGTTTGTCGCGGTACCCGAGCGCGCCCTCGCTCAACCCGTCGCGACCGACGCCAAGTCGAACGTGACGTCCTTGATTCAACGCGGAAGCCAACTCTTCGACGACGCCGAATACGAGGAATCAATCCAAACCCTCTCCGCGGCGCTGCTTCGACCCGGTTCGAAGAAAGAAGAGAAGATCGAAATCTATCGCCTGCTTGCCTACAACTACATCGTCCTCAAACGAAACGACGAAGCCGACGCCGCCGTTCGCGGTCTGCTCGTTCTCGATGAGACGTACACGTTGCCGAGCAGCGAATCGCCACGCTTTCGCGACTTCTTCAAAGCCACGCGTGAGAAGTGGGAAGCCGAGGGCAAACCCGGTCGCGAAAAAGCGGATGCCCCCGTGGAAAAACCCATCCGCATCATGCATCAGTCACCGGCGCAAGTCGCTCCGGGCTCGACCATCAAACTCTCGGGACGCGTTGAAGATCCCGACGGACGCGTTCGAGGCATCACGCTCGCGTATCGCTCGGGCGCTCAAGGTAAGTTTGTCCTGGCCCAAGCCACGTACACACTCGGCGAATTTCAAGGCGAAATCCCCAAAGACGTCGTGAAGTCACCGTTTGTCGAGTATTACCTGCAAGCGATCGACAAAGGCGGCTTGCCTCTCACGTCGCGTGGTGACGTCGCCAGCCCGCTGCGTGTCGTCGTTCCCGCCGCGGAGAAGAAAAGCATTCTTTCGAGTCCCGCGTTCTGGGTGCCCGTGAGCCTCGTCGTCGTCGGTGGTGGTGTTGCCGCGACGTACTTCCTCCTTCAACAGCGCACCTCGACCGTCACGATCAACGTCCGCGAATAACCTCGTTCATTCGTGCTACGAACGTTGCTCTCAACATGACCGAGCCCGTTTATCCCTTCGTTGCCATCGATGTCGCGCGCGACAGCGCCGATGAATTGTCGTCGTTCCTGTTCGACCTCGGAGCCATGGGCGTCGAAGAACGCGACGAACAAACGCTCTCCAAGTCCTCGAGCCAAGGCAAAGTCACGCTCGTCGGAAGTTTTTCCTCACGCGAAGAAGCCGATGAAGCCATCGCCGCGCTGAACGAACACGATCCCGATATGTCCGCGCGTATCGAAGAAGTCGTCGGTGATGCGTGGCGCGATGCGTGGAAAGAACACTTCGAACCTTTCGCGCTCACGCCCACCGTCACGATCGTTCCTCCATGGGTTTCTTATGAGCCCAAACGATCGGACGAACGTGTGCTCGAACTGGAACCGGGACGCGCCTTCGGAACGGGTCTGCATGCAACGACCGCGCTCGTGTCGGAACTTCTGCATGCGCATCAAGCAACGTTGAGCGACAAGAGCATCCTCGACGTCGGCACCGGCAGCGGCATCCTCGCGCTCGTGGCGCTCGTGTACGGCGCGCGTGATGCGCTGTGCATCGACAACGATCCCGAAGTCGTCGATGTCGTTCGTGAGAACGCCGAACGCAACAAGATGAGCGATCGCATCGTGGTGCGGGAAGCGGTTGTCGAGACAATCACCTCGGCGTATCCGATCGTCCTCGCGAACATCGAAACGAAAGTGCTGCGCGTGATCGCCGAAGATCTCGCCCGCGTCGTCGCGCCCCAGGGCATGCTGATCTTGTCCGGCATCCTCGCGGCGGAACACGACGAGATGGTGCAACGTTACTCGTCGCTCGCTCGAGGTCTGCGTTATCTCGAAACCCGTCGTCGTGGTGATGGCACCGGAGATGATTGGGTGGCGATCGCCTTCGGATCGCCATGAAGGGGCGTCTTCGCGTTCCTGTCGCGCGTATTCAGCCCGGACGAACCATCCTGGATGAAGATGCTTCGCGGTACGTCGCGCGCGTGCATCGTCTGCACGAAGGCGATCACGTCGTGCTCTTCGATCCCGATCAGGCGCTCGAAGCCGATGCCGATATCTCGAGTGTGGATCGATCCTCGGTGACGCTCGTCGTCGGTGAAGTGCGCGCCGCGTCGGTGCGTCCTCCGAGGCGCGTGACGTTGCTGCAAGCGACGTGCAAGAGCGACAAGTTCGATGCGATCGTTCGGGATGCGACGGAGCTGGGCGCAAGTCGTGTCGTGCCTGTGTTTGCCGAGCGATCGGTGGCGCGTCCTGCCGATGGACGAACGGCGCGTTGGCGCAAGATCGCGATTGAAGCGGCTCGTCAGTGCGGACGTGGAGATGCGCCGGCGATCTCTTCGCCGATGGATCTCGTCGATGCGGTTCCTCTCTTTGCATCGGGCGAAGGCGTGGTGGGATTTTGCCTCGATCCCGCGGCACCGACGCCGCTTGGTCCGGCGCTGCTCGACTTGAACGCCGATGTGGAACTCGCGTTCGTCGTCGGACCGGAAGGCGGTTTGACCGCGGAGGAGATCGACGCGTGCACGACTGCGGGCCTTGCGCGCGTATCGCTCGGACCGCTCACGCTTCGCGCGGAGACGGTGTGCGCGGCGGTTCTCGGGGCGGTGAGTGTGCTTGCGGGTGTAGGCGTCAAGCGTACGTCCTGACAGACACTTTGAGGAGCAACGAAATATTTCGCGGATACGTTCGGACGCCCGTGACGAACACGACGTGTTCAGATCTCGACCACCCCTGTCTATCCGCGAAAAATCCCTACCCTCCGCGCCATTCTCGCGCTACCCCGTCGCATCGTGGCCATCGCACTCAATCCTTCGCAAAAGCAGGTTGTCGAGCATGATGTCGGTCCGATGCTCGTGCTCGCGGGTGCAGGCTCGGGCAAAACGCGCGTCGTTACCGAACGGATCGCGCGGCTGCTCGAACGAGGTGTCTCGCCGCAGAACATCCTCGCGATGACGTTCACGAACAAGGCTGCGGCGGAAATGCACGAACGTGTCGTGCGCCTCGTCGGGGCCAAAGCGGGCAAGGACCTCCGCGTCTGCACGTTCCATCGGTTTGGCTTGGACACACTCGGGGCGGAAGTTCGCGCGCTTGGGCTCCGCGGTTCGTCGTTTGCGATTTTCGATCAAGCCGACGCGACGAGCGCGATTCGGGAAATCTTGCGCGAAATACGCGCTGGGAAAAACTTCGACATCGGCGCGATTTTGGCGCGTATCTCCGCCGCGAAAAACGACTTTTTGGAGCCGGAGGAGTGGCTGGAGAAACAACGTAAAGGTCGCGGCGTCGACGATTACGATGAAATCAGCATGCTCGTGTATCCCAAATACTTGGCGGCATTGCGAGCCTTCCAGGCTTTCGATTTCGACGACTTGATTTGCGAATTGGTCAAGCTCTGGAAAAAGCGCCCCGACGTCTTGGAACGATATCGCATGAAATATCGTTACCTCATGATCGACGAATACCAAGACACGAACCACGCGCAGCTCGAGCTCGTCATGCAGCTCGGCGGAAAACACCGCAATGTCGTCGTCGTCGGTGATGACGATCAATCCATTTATTCGTGGCGTGGCGCGGACGTGCGCAACATCCTCGAATTCGAGGAACACTTCCCGGGCGCCAAAGTCGCCAAACTCGAATACAATTATCGTTCCCGCGCCCCGATCCTCGATCTCGCCAATGCCGTACTCGCAAAAACGACGGGCAAACGCCATAAGAAGACGCTCATGGCCACGCGAGGTGAAGGACCGATCGTGCTCGTCGTCGCCGCTGTCGATCCGGACGTCGAAGCGAGCTACGTGGCGACCCAAGCTCAAGAGCTCATTGAAAAACAAGGCGTTCGTCCCAAAGACATCGCCGTACTTTATCGATCGAATCTGCAAGCCGCACCCATTGAAAGCGCGCTCAAAGAACGCACGATTCCTTTTCGCATGATCGGCGGGCAGCAATTCTTCGAACGAAAAGAAGTCAAAGACCTCATTGCGTATCTTAGGTGCGTCCTGGTACCCGAAGACGAAATGTCGTTGCGGCGAATCATCAATTATCCCGCTCGAGGTATCGGCGAAGCCGCATTCAATAAATTGATCAATCACGCCACAGCGCACGATTTGTCATTGTGGACCGTGGTGCAACGGGCCCATGCCGTACGGGATTTGCCCCCCGCCGCGCTCGATGGTTGTCGAAAACTCGTCCGAATCATCGAAGGTGGACGATTGGCATTCGAACAACGCGACACTGGCGCCATCGTCGCGCAAAAAATATGCGACGCCGTGGGACTCAAAGAAGACATCATGGTCGGTTCGGCCAATCCTCAAGTTGCCGCGCGGCGCTGGGGAAATATCGAAGGACTTTTCAAGTTATTCGCGCGTCGGGACGAACAGGGCAAAGGCGATCGAGAATCGTTTACAGAATTCTTGCGGCTTTTGGCATTACGCACGGAAGAAGATGAAGCGGAAGCGCAAGACAAAGTGACGCTCACGACGATGCATGGAGCGAAAGGTTTGGAGTTCCCGTACGTGTTCGTCATCGGCGCCGAAGAAGGGTTCTGTCCGCACGCGCGCACGACGAATGAACGGGCTACCGATTTCGTCGGCGATGGTGATGCCGCCGTGAGTTTGGAAGAAGAGCGCCGATTGTTTTACGTGGCCGTGACGCGAGCCAAGGAAAAACTCGTGATTACACGCTGCAAAACGCGTCCTCAACGTGGCAAAGTCATGCCGCGAACGCCCAGTCGATTTTTGCTCGAATTGCCCAAGCACCTTTACGAAGAGCGCGAAGAAAATACCCCCGTCGCTCCCGCATTGGAAAAAACCAAAGCCGGCGCGGCCGGCATCTTGGCCATGTTATCGCAGGTGCCTCCCGCCGAACTTCCCATGATCCCGCGTCGCCAACGCTATTGAAGCTGGGTTTCACCCAGACCCACCCGGGGCTCCGCGCCCCGGGACCCGCGCAAGGGCCCAGGCCCTTGACCCTTGTATTGGTTTGTCCACTACGTGGCCAAACCAAACACGGTTCAGGAGGCCATAGCAGACTTTAACCTGGTCGTTTCGGGTGCGCAGCACACGAAACGTATTGGTCCAGCGCTCGCTGGTCCGGGTCCAGGGGCGGATAGCCCCTGGTCGGGTCTGGGGTGAAACCCCAGGCGACGCGGCCGGCTCAGTTGTAATTGAATTTTTTGGGAAACTTCGTGCGCAATTCGAAGATGGCTTTTTCGAGGTCTGCGCTTTGCGGGAAACAGTCGCGCCCGAGCGTTTCGAGCACGATGCGCGTGCGCATATCGCCTTCTTTGGCGGCGCGATCGAACAGCTTTTGCTTTTCGGCGCATGAACCTACGCGCAAGGCGAGGGCAATTTGCATCGCGGGCGTTCCTCTGGCCACGCGACTTTTGTCTTCCAAATACTTCATTGCTGCGAGCGCGACTGGAGCTCGGCCTTGGCCTTCGACCAGGGCATAGAGAATATCGAGCCCTTTGCTGCCGAGGTCATTGGCCAGAGCTTCGAGCAAATCGCTTTCGGCATTTTCTTTCGACAACGCAATGGCCAATCGTTCCGTACGTTGGGCCAAATCCGGGTCATTAAAGACCGACGGCGCGCCTTTGATGAGCGTAATGGCTTCTTTGGCTGCTCCGCGCCAATCTTTACCGCGCCAAGCGACCTGATACTTTGCTTTGATCCCGTTGATTTCGGATTCCGACAAAGTCGTTGCGGGCGGCGGAGCGGCTGCGGACGGAGCCGGTGCGGGTGCTGCGGCGCTCGACGACGATGCATTGGGAGCGACCTGCGTCGTCGTCGTTTTTGGAGTGGCCGGCGGAGCGGCCTTGTTTGTCGGGGCAACCTGTTGCGTCGGGTTGGGTTTGTCGCCGCCCGGGTTCGTCTGACTACTCTGGTAATACTTCAGCCCGAGCGCGACGATGATGCCGAGAACGATACCTGCCGTCACGGTCACCAGATTCGACTGGAACTTGCTCTTCGTGCGCGTCGTCGGCTCGCTCATTTCCGGCGCGGCTTGTTCGCGCACGGCCGCGGGCGTCGTGATGGTCGAAGGAGCTTCGGTGGCCGGCGTGGCTTTCGCTGGTTTGGCGGCTGGAACGGGCGTCTTTTGCGCGGGTTGCGACGGTTTTGCCCCCGGTGTCGACGCCTTTGCCGCAGGCTGAGACGACTTTGCTGCGGGCAACGGCGTCCTGAGCGCAGGCGTCGTTGCTCCCGCCAGCGTCGCCGACTTTTGCATCACCGTCGGCGGCGTGGGCGTGCTGTCGCGTTGATCACCCGAGCCGCTTTTTTCCGCGCCGCCAACTTCATCAAGTTCGTCGGAGCCCAACGTTGCGATCGCTTCGTCGACCGCATCGCAAACATCCTGCCCGGTTTGGTATCGATTTTCGGGCTTCTTCTCGAGCAATTTTCGGGGGATCGCTTCGAGGATGGGAGGAACCACGACCCCCGGCGCTCGCGTCGACATCGCCGGCACGGGCGCGATGCGATGCTGCATGAAAAGTTCGACGGGATTGACCGCGACAAACGGGCGTTTTCCGCAGAGCATTTCGTACATGATGAGACCGAGCGCGTACAAATCGCTTCGGCCATCAACCGCGTCCATGCCTTCCGCAGCTTCCGGAGCGAGATACGCGAGCGTACCGAAGATTGTCCCGGCCACGGTCAACGCCGTCGCGTCATCTTCGTCCGACATCGAATCTTTGGCTTCTTGCTCGGAGAAATCGCCGACTTTTAGTTTCGCCAAACCCAGGTCGATGATCTTGAGCGTCTCGGGAGGACCTTCGACGACCATGATGTTTCGCGGCTTGATGTCGCGATGATAGATGCCCTTCGTGTGGATGGCATGCAGCGCGGACGCGATTTGCTTGGCAAAGTAGGCGGCGCGTCGTGGCGTGAGCGGCCCTTTTTCCAGCACTTCGTGCAGCGTGATCCCCTTGACGTACTCGAGAATCAGGAAGTAGCTGCCATCGGAGAGTTTTCCGAAATCCGTTGCTGTAGCAACGTTCGGATGCTGAATGTGCGCGCCGGCGATCGCTTCACGTTCGAAGCGTTTTACGAGTTCCGGCAGATTTTCCGTTTCCGGATGCAGGAGCTTGATGGCGATGCGCTTCTTGAGCAGCAGATGATCACCGCGGTAGACCGCGCCCATACCGCCCATGGCGATGAGTTCGCGGATCCGGTACCGATCGGAAATCACCTGTCCGATCATGGCCTTGGCGCGCTCTTGGGCGGCGTTGTCCCCAGGCGATTTCTTGTCGGAAGGCGTCGGTTGCATGTCGGAAACTGGGCTCGATCGTGCCTGAGAAGAAACAGGCACGTCAAGATTTAAGATCAAATTATCGGGTTGTCTTGCGAGCGGCTAGAGGGAACGAGTGAGCAGTGACGAATTCTGTCACATCCCACGATGTACCTCGGAACGTGAACACACGGCGAATTCGTTTGAGAACATAAGACCGACAAATCACCGCCTCGTCGCGCAGTTGCGCCGCTCGGTCGCCGGCAGAGCCGGCGTGCATTACAGAATTATTTGCGGTCGCGCCTTTTTTCGCCGACCCATATTCGCGCCGACTGTTCGTTCTCAAAAAACCCCGCCTCGACTTTCACGCCAAGCAATCGCGTTGTGCGGACCAAAAATTCCATGGACGTGCGCAAGAAAAAGCTTTTCACGACAAACGACGACGTACGTGGAGGAGAATGCCGAAATAACTTGGCTACGTGCGTCAATGTTCCCGGCGGTATCGAGGTTTGTTCATCGAACACGATGAGGTCGAAAATATACGGACGATCCCAGCTCCGGCGCTCGAGCTCCGATAAAATCTCCATTTGCTCTCCCGTGATTGCTCCGGGTCCGAATCGATACACGAAGAAATCCTCGTCTTCATGAATCAGCTCATGATTTGCGACTTTTTTTACTTCGATCGCCATGCCAATCGTCCTTGCCGCCGCAGGCATACCATAAGAAGGCCCTGTGGACCGGTGCTCTTTTTTTCGTGTGTGGGTGCGCCCGGCGATGTACAGTCCGGCCCATGAAACCCGTTCGGTTTGTCCACGCATGGCTCCTCAGCCTCGGTTTGCTCGCCTGCAACGGATGCGGCGCGTCTCCCGCGCCCAACACCAAGGCATCCGACAAACCTTCGACGTCATCGACCGTTGCCCAAGGAATGACGGGCGACCTTTCCGAAGAAGAATTCAAAGCCCTGCACGAGCTCAAAACGGGCGCCCCTCCGAAACTCGACGGGCAAGACATCACCGTCGATGGAACCAAAGCTTACTTGAGTTTGCCCGATGCGAAGAAAACGTCCGGCATTGGAATCGTCGTCATTCACGAATGGTGGGGCCTCAACGATAACATTCGCCACTGGACCGATCGGCTCGCCAAAGACGGTTATGCCGCATTGGCCATTGATCTTTATGGCGGCGTCGTGGCCAAGACCCCCGACGAAGCCATGGCGGCGATGAAAGCCGTCGACGACAAAAAAGCCCTCGCGACACTGCTCGCCGCCCACGATTTTCTGGAAAAAGACCCGCGCGTCATGGCCAAGAAAACCGGCTCGATCGGCTGGTGTTTCGGTGGTGCCTGGTCCTTGCGCCTCGCCATGAACGAACCGGACCTCGATGCCGCCGTCATTTATTACGGACATTTGGTCACGAACCCGGACGAACTGAAAAACATCAAAGCCGACCTCTTGGGCATTTTCGGCAATCGGGACAAAGCCATCACCCCCGATGACGTCAATGCGTTCGAAGCCGCTCTCGGAAAAACCAATGTAAAGCATTCCATTTTCCGCTTCGACGCCGATCACGCCTTCGGCAATCCATCGAATCCTCGTTACGACCAAAAAAGCGCCGCGGAAGCTTGGGCTCACGTACACGAATTTTTCGGAAAAACCCTCGCCGGAAAATAATCGCGCGCCGGCTTCGTTCGCACCATGTCCGCCGAGCTCATCCATCGATTGACGATCGCCCACGGAATCGTCGCGTGGCTCGACACCGTCTTGCTGCTCGTCCTCGCTTCGCGGCTATTCTTCAAGCAATGGCCCGACAAACCTTGGCTCCCACGTCTCGCCGTGACCGCGACGTTGGGAGCTTGGATTTCGTTCGCCTTGGGATTGACGCTCGAATTGCATTACCGCGTGCACCTGCGCCAACATCTCTTCATTGCCTCGAAAAACCTCGGGCGGCTCTTCGAAAGCAAAATCCATTTGTCCTTCGGGATCATGACGATGGCGGGCATCGGGCTGCTGATGTTCGTGCTTTCGCGGAAAAACCCGGCGTATGCTCGGCCCATGCGCGCCGCGTACTTCATCGCCGCCTTTTTCGCCCTCGCGACGAGCAGCTTTTCAACGATCGTCGCCATTGCAAAACCCCTGCTGCGCGAATGACGCCGACCACCGTCACAGCTTCATCAAGCCCAAAATAATCTCGAATACGATCAGCGCGACGACGGCCCCTTCCATAAAAAGCATCCGCCGCGTCTGGCTGAATTCGATGAGCGTCTGAAACGAATCCCGAATCGTCGACAATTTCGTCTCGATCGCTTTGTACCGCTCGGCAATTTCGAGCGCCGAACGCAGTTTGTCATGGAGCCTATCCGCCTCCTCGTTCTCCCACGTCAAATCGGGTTTATCGAGCAACGAGATCGCGGAAATCATCTCCACTTGAGAAGCAATCGCGTCCCCGACAAACCTCACGAAATCGCTCGTTCGTCCGGGCGGACGTCCTTTGCGCGCCACGTCCCGCGCGACATCCCCAATGCGATCCAGGATCTGCTGCACATCCTCGTCGTAGTAGTCGAGCGCCACGGATTGCGCGAGCACGGTCGCCAGAACATCCAGCGCACTCGACGCGATTTGCGGAACGACGACCCGATCGAACGTCACCTCGACCGTTGCACCCGGACGAACCTCAACGAGGAAACTCTCGCGTAACGGAGCATGAGGCTCATGAACGAGCTTCGAAGCGAACTTGGCCACGAGCGGTTCGCGATCCGCTTGGGAAATATTGACGAAGACCAGAGCACCGAAGTCGAACACGTAGAGCAGTTTGTCGTGATTGAACTCGACCACGAACTGCGTCTTCGCCCAGCGAATCGCGGCGTCTTCGGGCACCCACGTCGCTGCTTCGCGCAAAGGAAAACGCGAGGCGAACGAATAAGCTTCGACGGCATAAACGGTGCTCATGAGGCGACTCGACTGGATTTCGCGCGGTTTTTGAGGCGCATCCAAAGGTCAAACAGGGGCGAGCAGACAGTGTCGTCGTCTCTGACGCGTCGTGCAAATGATTGGAGGTCGAAAGATTGGAAGAGCTGCAAGCAGGGCTCGAGGTGACTCGAAAACCCAGATGTTCAAGTCAGGGGTTCAAAACGTGGCCCGGACGAGCGGCACGTGAATTTCCCGCGCCTGGTTCACGCCGAATTTGGCCATTTCTTCGATCGTATACGCGTTGCGTACCTGCACGGGAGGCAGGCCGATCGCGACGCGACCGCGATCGAATCCGACGAGCGATTGAGGCACGAACGCGGCGCGCGGCGCTTCGGACGCGGGATTTTTCTTCGACGGATCGTTGGGATAATCATCCGGCGTTTTGTACGCGGTCGCATTGAGCGAAACGATCACGGTGGGAATGACGAGCGCCATGCCCGCACCGAGCATGTACGTCGAGACTTCGACGGGCGCGGCGCTTTCCATGAAGTAGCCGCCAATGCCTCCACCGACGGCAACCAACGGCGGAAACACAAGGTACGGCCAGGTTTGTCCGACGCCGATGATCCCCATCGTCGTCGCCGTGACCGATCCCCCGATGAGCGCCAACCCGGCGATGCCTTTGCCCGTTGCGGTCACGGGGCCTTCCGCATGCGCCGGTTGTTCCGCCATGACAAACGAGGCGACGCCCAGCGCGATCGCCGCTGCCGTCATCTTCGTTCGCGTTGCCCTGTTTTGCTTGTTGCGCCTCGACTCCATGCTTTCTCCGCCGTGCGTTCTCGACAAACCCATGTTCAGGGGCCGTCAAGGCGGCGAGCGTAGCATGTTCGTCGTGATGAAAGCGTCGCGCGGCGCAACTAGTTGAGCAGCTTGCGTGAAAAGTGCTTCATGGCTTGCGTCGCGGCTTCCTGCATGGCGCGCTCGACCGGCTTCGACGACACATCACCTCGAACCACGATTGCAAATGCATCCCCCTCGGTTTCGAACTGCGCGAGCGGCTCGGACAGATGGGCCGGGCCCGCAATTCGGATCGGAACATCGACTTTCAGCGAGCCCACTCGAAGCTCGACATATCCCACGAGTTCGTTGTTCGACAGCGTTTGCATGGCATGCGGAACGTGTGTCCCGGGATGTGAAAACGCAAGGTCGAGTCTCAACTTAATTTTTCATGATTGAGCGACGATCGAGCTTGTCGAGAACTTGACGAAGCAAAAGAACGCCTTCATGGTCGCGCGCGATGAAAACAATCTCGCTCTCCGGAACGTTTACCGCGCTCGTGACGCCGTTTGTCACGGGCGGTGATGCTGTGGATTTCTCGGCGCTCGAGGCTTTGGTCGAAGCGCAAATCGAAGGCGGCGTATCGGGCTTGGTTCCCTGCGGTACGACGGGGGAATCTCCGACATTGACCGATGAAGAGCAGATTGCGGTGATCAAACGCGTTGTCGAAGTGAACCGCGGGCGTGTGCCGGTCATTGCGGGAACGGGATCGTTTTCGACGAAAAAAACCATCACGGCCTCGAAAGCCGCGCTGCATGCGGGCGCCGACGGCGTCATGATCGTCATGCCTTATTACAACAAACCGTCGCAAGACGGCATGCGCGAGCATGTATTGGCAATCGCGCGCGAAGTGTCGAGTCCGATTGTCCTGTACAATATCCCCGGACGTTCGGTCGTGGATTTGTCGACGGAAACAACCGCGCAGATTTGCGATAAAGCCCCGAATGTCGTCGGCTTGAAAGACGCCACGGGCAATGTTTTACGTTGCCAAGAATTGAAAAAGCGTTTGGGCGATCGCTTGACCGTCCTGAGCGGCGATGACGCATTGACCTTGGCTTTCGGTTCGGTCGGAGCAGCCGGCGTCATCAGCGTGACCTCCAACGTCAAACCACGGGAAGTTTCCGCCGTAACGACGGCGCTTTTGGCCAACGATTACGTCAAAGCCCGAGCATTGCATTTCGCGCTCGTGGAATTGCACAACGTGATGTTCATCGAGCCAAACCCGGCGCCGGCCAAAGCGGCGTTGGCTTCGCTTGGAAAAATGACGGATGTCGTGCGTTTGCCGCTGGTTTCGGCAAGTCCGGCGACAAAGCAAAAAGTCGTCGACGCCTTGGCGCGCGTGAATGAAACATTTCCCAAGCTGATCGCGAGCGCGTGATGAAAATTGCGATATCGGGCGCGACGGGGCGCATGGGCCAAAGCATTACGCGTCTTGCCGTTCAGGAAAACATGACGATCGTCGGGGCCATTGTTTCGTCGCAATCGACGAACCTCGGCAAAGACGTGGGCGATGTGGCGGGCGCCGGGCATCTCGGCGTGGCCCTCGGCGACGATGTCGCCTCGGGATTGCTCGGCGCCGACGTCGTCATTGATTTTTCGCGTCCCGAAGGTTTGTCGCGAGTCTTGGCTGCGGCGCGACGCAGCGGCATTGCGGTGGTCAGCGGCACGACGCGCCTCGATGCCGCCGTGGAAAAACAGCTGGACGATGCCGCAAAAACGATTCCGGTTTTATGGGCGCCGAATACCAGCCTCGGCGTCCAAGTGCTCGCCGAATTGGTCGCCGAAGCGGTAAAACGCCTCGGCCCGGGTTTCGACATCGAAATTGTCGAGACGCACCATAAAGGCAAAGTCGATTCGCCGAGCGGCACCGCCGTACGTTTGGCCGATGCGGCCAGGTCGGCGCGCGAAGGATTACGATCGGTGTCGGGACGTGAAGGCAACGTCGGTCCACGCGCCGAAGACGAAATCGGCATCTTTGCCATGCGCGGCGGAGATGTCATCGGCGATCATTCCGTGCACCTCTTGGGCCTCGGGGAACGTATCGAATTGACCCATCGAGCAACGAATCGCGATTTGTTTGCCCGGGGAGCGTTGCGGGCGGCGCGATTCTTGGCGGGCAAACCCGCCGGTCGTTATACGATGGCCGACGTGCTCGCGTCCCGTTGATTGGTTCGTTCGGACGAATCAATTCGCAATTTTGCGCACGCGCAAAAGGACCGGTTTTTCCGGCCGAAGCACGGTACGCACATCCGGGCCGATCGGCTGCTCATCGACGGGCTCGAATTCGAATCGTTGCGCAATTTGCCCCAAAAGTAGCAATGCCTCGAGCTCCGCGAACATCGCTCCGATACAGACGCGCGGGCCGATCCCGAACGGCAAAAACGCCGCTCGAGGCCGCTTGGATTCGAGTTCCGGAGTAAAACGACTCGGATCGAAGCGCTCCGGATCGGGCCACAACGCCGGATTGTGGTGAATGGCGTGAATCGGGATGATGAATGAGCTGAGCCGCTCGAAGTGGTAATCACCCAACTGAAGAGGCTCCATGGCAATGCGATCGACGGCGAACGCGGGCGGGTAAATCCGCAATGATTCACGAAAAACCCCGCGAGTCCAGGCGAGTTTATTCGTATTGTCCGCGGATGGTTTTTCCGGACCAAGTGCGGCCACGTCCTCTTTCCATCGGCGATAAGCTTCGGGATCACGCGATAAGAAATACAACGCCCACGTCGTCGATGTGGCGGTCGTTTCGTGCCCGGCAATAAAAAGGGTCATGGCTTCATCACGCACTTGCCGATCGGTCATGAACGATCCGTCGTCTTCATCGCGCGCCGCCAAAAGTCGCGACAACAAATCGTCGCGGTCGAGGTGCGTTCGACGCCGTTCGTCGGTCATGCGTTGAATTCGATCATCGAGCAAATGAATGGCTTTGAATAGCCGCATTCGCTCCCGTGTTGGCAATGGAACAGGCTCGTGCAATAGATCGACCATCCGATCGCGAATTTTGGCAATGGTCGGCGGCAAACTGCCTTGGTCGACCAATGTCCCGGCGGTCACCGCTCGGATGAGGATCGACAAACCGCCCTGTTGATCCGCGATGTAATCGAACATCGCGTGAATGGCATCGCTGATCTCGTCCGATTCACTCAGCGTATCGGCATCGAAAAGGGTTTTAGCGGCCACACCCATGGTCACGCGAGTCATTTCTCGCCCGGCATCGATGACATCGCCGTCTTTCCACGTATCGAGGCACCGCGTGATGACGTCGTTCATCATCACGGCATAACTGCGAATGGCTTGCGGATGAAAAAGCGGGGCCATGAGTTTTCGTTGACGACGCCAAGGATCGCCGTCGCTCGTGAAAAGTCCTCGCCCGGCCATGGGGTAAAACATGATTTTCAGGGCCATGCTCTTGAACAAGTGCTTGGCTTTTTCCACCAATAGCTCGTGCACCAAATCCGGCCCACACAAGGAAACAGCCGGGAATTTGAATAATTCAATTTTGCCGATCGGCCCGAGCTCGGATTGGGCCCGCAAAAATACGCCCGTCGGGTTTCGACGAAATTCCGCGGCGTGACCATTCCACGTTTTGCCCGACAAGACCGGCACATCGGCAATTGTTTTCATCTCTTTCCTCGTAGCTCAGGGACAAACGACTTTTTCAATGAAGTGCACGTCGTAGCAGCAATCGCTCACGCCCGGCGGATGATCACAGACGACTTGTCGATAGGCGTCTTTTCCGCAACACGCCGTCGGGGATGTTTCAGGACAAACTCCTTTGGCGCCGGCCAATTCGACGAGCAACCCCGGAGAGGTTTGTGCGGGCAAACAAAAGTCCCCATTCATGGGAATGCACGCCGTGACGATTTGTCCCTCCGTCGGCGTATCGCCACAAGCGAGCGGCATACCGGAACCACCCGTCGATCCGGAAGCTCCGGAGGTCGTTGCGCTCCGTTGATCATCCACGTCGCCTCCACACGCAGCAGGAGCGGTGACGATGAGAAAGAGCGCGGCGGCGATTCTTGGCATGCGAACTCGGTTATGGGGAAATTGCGTAGTCGCGACAAGTGAAGGTCGCAAAATGGCGTTCTCCATCGCGTCGGCTAGGATGCCTCGCGCCCATGCCGCTCGACCTCGGTGTTCTCATTTCCGGCCGCGGATCCAACCTGCAAGCCATTCTCGACGCGACCGCCTCGGGAAGGCTCGATGCCCGCGTGCGCCTCGTCATTTCCAATCGTGCGGGGGTTCAAGGACTTGCGCGAGCCGAAGCAGCGGGTGTGCCGACATGCGTCGTGAATCACAAGGACTTCGCGACACGTCAGGACTTCGATGCGGCGATGGTCGACACGCTTCGTAAACACGACGTGTCGTGGGTTGTCCTGGCCGGCTTCATGCGCATCGTGACGCCCGTGTTGCTCGATGCGTTTCCGTATCGCGTCGTGAACATTCACCCTTCGCTTTTGCCTGCATTTCCCGGCGTAAATGCGCAAGCCGCCGCGCTCGCTCACGGCGCGCGGATCAGCGGATGCACGGTGCACTTGGTCGATGCGGGAACGGACACGGGGCCCATCTTGGGCCAAGCCGCCGTACCCGTTCTTCACGGCGATACCGAAGCGAGTTTGTCCGAACGTATTCTCCAGCGCGAACACGAACTGCTCGTCCACGTCTTGTCGGCGATCGCTCAGGACAAACTCGTCGTCGAAGTGGTGAACAACAAGCCGCTCGCGCGACTTGTCGACGTGCCCATGGCGCTCGGTGTGGAACAGGTTTCTTTTGCCAAACCCACCGAGGGATCGACGTGACGGCGAAATACTTCGACGTCATCGTTCTCGGGCGATCGATCGGAGCGTTGATGACGGCGGCGCTCTTGGCGCGTCGAGACTTCACGGTGCTCGTGCTGGGTCAAGGCGCCAAGCCGGCGGGTTACAAACTGAAAAACCACACGTTGCAACGACGCGCCTTCACGATGCTCGCGGCGATGTCGCCCGCGTGGACACGCATGCTCGTGGAGCTGGCGCAGACGCAAACGTGGAATCGTCTGGTGCAACCGGCGTCGCCGATGATGCAAGCCTTGGCCCCGCGACGACGCCTCGACATTCCTCCCGACATGGCTCTGTTCGCGCGCGAGATCGATCGCGAGATGCCCGAAGTTCGGCGCGTCATCGACGATCTGTACGCCGAGCTGGCCCGCGTGAATGGATCTGCGGACGAAGCTTTCGATCAAGACGCGGTTTGGCCTCCTGGAACCTTTTGGGAACGTAGGGAAACGGGTCGCCATGCCGCGATGCTCCCGCATGCACGTGCCGAACCCGATGCCGACCTGCTCGTCGAGCTGCCGCGCGGACATTTCTTTCGCAACGTCGTGACGACGTCGGTTCTTTTCGCGACAAACCTCGCGTCCTTGCCTCCACCGTTCGCCGTGGCGCGCCTGCACGGAGCGTTCACCCGAGGTTTGTACACGCTGAACGGCGGCGAGGACGAACTCGAACGGTTCCTCGAAGGACGCATCGCCGCTCATGGCGGTCGATGCATGTTCGAGGCGAAAGCTCGGGCTTTGCACATGCGCCGCGGGTCGTTGGCGGGCGTCGTGATCGACGGAGACGACGCGCCGACGGGAGCGAATTTCATCATCACGGATCTCGATGGCGAAGGTGTCGCCGCGTTGTCGCAAGGCGAAGGCATTCACAAACGAGCGCAACGGGAATGGCCGCGCATCACGTCGTCGGTGGGTCGGTTTGTCGTGTCCTTATGCGTGCGGAACGCGGGTTTGCCCGCGCCGCTCGGGGTCGAAAGTTTCGTCCTTCCCGCAGATCGACAGCCGGCTCGCCCCATCAAAGTCGGTGTGCCGGTATCGCGTACCAGCGGTCCGATGTTGCCGTTTCGCCCCGCGATCCACTTGCAACGACGTCCCATGCCCGATGCGCCGAAAGAGTCGCTGCTCGTGGCCGAGGTTCTTCTGCCCGATCGAAGTCCTTTCCCGATCGGTCAAATGCGCGAAATTGTCCTGTCGACCTTGGGCGCCGAATTGCCATTTCTCGAGCGTCATTTGCTCACGGTCGATTCGGTACACGACGGTTTGCCCCCGTGGGTTTGTGAAGACGGACGCCTCTACATGGCCGATAAATACGGACGAACCGGAGCGGGAGCGGCGGCGGAACAAATGGTTCGTCAGCTCGATGTCGACCCGCCGGGATATTTGGGCCTGGGTGGCGAGCCGATTCGCGGTCCGATCGAGCGCACGCTTTTGGTTGGTCGAAGCGTCTTGCCGGGTCTTGGTCAAGAAGGGCAACTGCTCGCGGCGTGGGGAGCGGCGCGTCTGGTGACGCGCACCGATCGCCGAAAAGAACGCATGCGCCGCGACATGTGGAGCAAAGTGGAGTTCGGTTGATTTGCCTCGATTTTGCCGCGGTCGGGACAGGTTTTGAATTTTCGTGCGCCCCCCGGTCACCGCGGAATTGCGAAACGATGCCGATGGAGGCTAACGTTGTCGCGCCCATTCATTTGAGCGAGAAGAAGATCATGCGCGTACCTCACTACGGTCTTGCTACGGCGTGTTTGCTGTCGGCATCGATGTTCACCACCTCGCCGGTGCACGCGGCGGATCCAGGGCCGGATACGCTGCCGATCCACGTGATTTCAGTGCAAACGCTGGACGCCGACGATCAGGCCGAAGCGCTCACGAAAGCGCTGCGTCAAGCCGTTCGATCGCTCCCGGGTTGGTCCCAAGCGGAAGGCGACTACGCGCTCGAAGTCCTCACGTTGTCACTCAAATGCCCGGATCCGCCGGACGCCGGATGTCAATCGCGCATCGCGGATCAAATCCGCGCCGATCGTTATGTCTGGGGTCTTTTGTCCAAAGCCAAAGGCGGCAACGTCGTAGGCGAATTGAGCTTTTGGGTCCGAGGCAAAGGCACCACCACCTACAAGCTCGAATACAGCGCAAACCTCACCGAACCCCAAGACGACGCCCTCAAGAAGGTCGCGATGGACGCGATCATGAAGCTCACGGACGGCCCGCCGAAAGGCGAAGTCAAGGTGAGTGCCGGTTCGATCGCGGGTCAGGTGTTTGTCGATGGACAACCCTTGGGCGCGCTCTCGAATGGCCAAGGAACGTTCTTCGTGCCCTCGGGCAAACACGAGTTTGTCGTGAAAGCACCGGGATACGCGGATATGGTCTCCGAAATCACGGTCAAACCCACCGCACCGACCGACGTCACCGTCGTGCCTGTTGCCGTCGGCGAGAAAAAACCGACAAACTGGCGACGAATCGGCGGATTTGCAGCCCTTGGCGCAGGCGCAGGACTCGCCGCCGTCGGCGTGTACAGCTCGTACACGGTCAACAGCTTGAGCACCAATCCGAAGTACGCCAAGCAACCTGACAGCACTGGGCCCGGCATCCGTGACCGCTACTCGACCGGGTCCAACGTCTGCGAAATCGCTCGCGGCAATCAACCGGACAACCCTGTCGGCACCGCCAAAACGCTCGACGAGGGGGAGAAGGCGGACCTCATCAACAACTACTGCGATCCGGGGGGTCAAGCGCAGCTGTTTCAGCTCATCTTCTATCCTCTCGCAGCCGTTGCCGCGGGTGCCGGCGTTTTTCTCATCGCTACGAGCGGCACACGCCCGAAGGACAAACCCACGACCGGATTCATGGTCCTTCCCGTTGTCAGCAGCACCGGCGCCAAGATCGACGTCGGCTTCCAGTTCTAATCCGTTGGACAAACCATGCGGGTGATTGCCGGCGCGCTCGGCGGACGACCTCTCGTCGCGCCCAAGGGACACGCCACGCGCCCCACGAGCGATCGCGTGCGTGAGGCGCTCTTCAGTGTGCTCGGCGATGTGTCTGCAACCTCGGTGCTCGACCTCTACGCCGGCACGGGCGCCCTCGGCATCGAAGCCTTGTCGCGCGGCGCATCACACGCGGTGTTTGTCGAGAACGCACGACCGGCCCTCGAAGCGTTGCGAAAAAATATCGCCTCTCTCGGTCTCGCATCTTCCGCCGCCGTTGTTGCGACGCCTGTGGCGCGAGCCATTCGTGGTTTGTCTGGGTATAACCCGTTTGACCTCGTGTTCGTCGATCCGCCTTATGCGGACTTGGCCGAAGCCGCCGAAGCGATCGAACAGCTCGTGGATCTCGGGCGGTGTTCCGAGCGAGCGTGCGTCGTCTTGGAACACGCCGCGCGCGATGCGGCCCCGGAATTGAAAGGCCTGCTGCGCGAAGACACGCGTCGTTACGGCGATACGTCGCTGACGTTCTATGTCGTGCAATCGCCGCCCATTACGAAGGCCGACCGAGGAAATGAACAGATCGATGAAGAAGCTCGCGAGGACGTTTCCTCAGCGCCTGCGGATGGGTAAGGTAGGAGCGAGCAACGAGCCGTGAGCTCGAGGCATTCCATTTCTTCCACCTGGGGATGAGACTCGATGAAACTCCCTGCCCTTTCATTCGGTTTTGGCAAGGCATTGCTGCTGATTGGCGCATTGACCGGCATGATGTTCGGTGCCGTCGCCTGTGCAGATCCCGAGGGCGCGACGCCGACATGTGAACAGGACGTCGGTGACGGCACGCATGAAGTGACGGACAACGGCTGCAATCCATTCGCCGTGTGCGTCCAAAACGGCAAAGTCGTGAACGCGGAAGAATGCTGCAAAGGCATCATGAATGACTACGAGCATGCCGCTTGCCTCTACGGATACGGGGCGGGACCGGCTCCGAAATAAGGCTTCTCGTTGATCGCTGAAGAACCGAGCGCGGGCATTTTGCTCACCGTCGCGTATGACGGACGGCCGTTTTCAGGGTTTGTCCCGCAACCCGGACAACGTACCGTCGCGGGTGAGCTGCTCGCCGCACTCCAAGATATCGATCCGGCCATTCGCGAAATCCGTGGAGCAAGTCGCACGGACTCGGGCGTACACGCCTACGGACAACGCGTCGCCTTCGATCCACAGAAGGACATTCCTGCGCGCGGCTGGGTGCTCGCGACGGCAAGACGATTGCCGGCGGAAATCGCCATTCGCCGAGCCGCCTTGGTTCCTCGAGGTTTTACGCCACGGTTTGAGAGCCAACGAAAATGGTATCGGTATGTCGTTTTGCGCGACAAACTACGCGATCCGTTCTTCGAAGGTCGCAGCTGGCGCATCGAAGGACTCGACGACGAAGCGATGAACCGCGCGATCGCCGAAGCCCGCCTCGCCCTTGGAACACATGACTTTGCCGCGTTTCGCTCGAGTGCCGATCAACGGACGAACACCACGCGCACCATCGAACGATTGACGCTCGAAGTGGACAACACCGACCCACGCCTTTTGCGTATCGATGTCGAAGGCGATGCCTTCATGCACAACATGGTGCGAATCCTGGTCGGAACGCTCATGGACGTCGCTCGCAAACGCCTCGACCCCGGCGCAATTTCACGCGCATTCGATTCACTACGACGTGACGAACTGGGCATCACCGCCCCTCCCGACGGGCTTTATCTGATGGCCATGAAGCTGTCGCAAGAAGGTACGTCCGCATGGCCGGATGATCCTTTGCCCGACCCCTGACCTTGCCGGCTGCGTTTGCAGCTCCATGGATACATCATTCGTTTTCGCGCCGGATGTCCACATCATCGTCTCGGCTATCGTCTGTTCGAAACCGGAGGAACGATGCGCCCTCACTTCATGCTCGCGTCGACGCTCATCACGATCGGACTCTGTTCGGTCGTGACATCCGTTGGAGCACAAAATGTTCGTCCAATTGAACCATTCCAGGCTCGTCGGCCATTGGTCTCCTCGCTGCCTACCGTAGCCGCACCCCTGCCTACGCCAACAACACCATCGACGACGTCTCAGCTTCGCGCGCTTGGAGATGCGTTCGTGGAGGTGGCGGAGAAGGTCAGCCCCACGGTCGTGCAAATCGAAGTTTCGATTGCCAAACCCGAAGCGACGGCGACGCGATGGATCAAAGAAGACGCTGTCGCGCGAGGAACGGGATCGGGCGTCATCTTTTCCGCGGACGGTGCTATTTTGACAAACAACCACGTGATCGAAGAGGCGCGAGCGATCACGGTGCGTTTCAAGGACGGGCGCGTGGTGCCCGCGCGTATCGTGGGGCGGGATCCCGCGACGGATCTCGCCGTACTGCGTGTGGACGCGCAAAACCTCCCGACAGCGTCATTTGCCGACAGTGACACGGCGCGTGTCGGCGAATGGGTGGTCGCCATCGGATCACCTTTCGGACTTGGGCACACGGTCACGACGGGCGTGCTCAGCGCCAAAGGTCGAGCGGGCGTCGGCATGAACGCGATCGAGGACTATTTGCAGACGGACGCGAGCATCAATCCGGGCAACTCGGGCGGTCCGCTGGTGAACCTCAACGGCCAAGTGCTCGGGATCAACACGATGATCGTGATGAAGGGCCAAGGGATTGGTTTGGCGGTGCCGTCGAACATCGCTCGACGCGTGGCGACGCAAATCTTGAAATCAGGTCATGTGACGCGAGCGTGGATGGGAATTGGATTGCAGGATCTCACGCCGCAACTCGCCTCCGAATTCCCCAACACGCCTTCTTCGGGAGCGCTCGTGAACATGGTGGTGACCGGTGGTCCCGCCGCGCGAGCTCATCTCGAACCGGGCGACGTCATTTCGCAGATCGGCACACGTGTCGTCACGGATGCGCAAGACATCATTCGCGAGACGTTCTTGCATGATGTCGGCGAAGTGCTGAGCATGGAGGTGGTTCGTGGGGGCAAACGTTACCAAACCAAAGTAACGCTCGAAGCGCGTCGCGAGGCTCAACCGAAACCCACCGCGTTGGAATCTGCGGGCCCTCGACCTCCGGGGCTGGGTTTGGCGTTGCGGGAAGTTCCGGACAACGATGGTCGACCCATCGTGCACATCGCGGGCGTCACGACGGATTCACCTGCGGATCGAGCCGGATTGAAGACCGGAGACATGATCCTCGAAGCGGACTTCGCGCGTTTGCCGTCGGCGGCGGACGTCAAGAAAGCCGCGGAAGACGGACGGCTTTTGCTGCGCGTTCGTCGAGACAAATCGACGTTTTACTTGGCGGTACGCTAAGGACAAACCGGCGGCAAAGCTCAGAGCTCGCCGGTCATCTTGCGACCGGTGTTCGGCGGCGGAGGCGTCTTCGAGCCTCCTCCTCCGCTCGACGTTTTTGTCGACGTACGAGTGGTCGTCGTTGGCGCCGGTTCCGAAGTTTGACTCGAGGCCGGTGTTGTTTGAACCGAGGCCGTCGGTTGAGGCGTTGGAACGGGTGCCGGTGTCGCCACCGATGTCGTAGCCGGCGGTGGTGGTGCGGCCACAATGGCTGATGGTGGTGGCGGCGTGGCCGAGGCGACCGGTTTGTCGATCACGAACGTGTACACGAGGAGGGCGCACACGGCGAGAAACAGCGTTCCGAACAAACCGAGCGCGATCATGGGGCCATCGTTGCGCTTACGTTTTGTCGGCGCCCCGACGGCGGGTTGGGAAATCCCGAGAGCCGCGTTGGGTGTCCCAGCCGGCGTGAAATGCGACAAACCCAGTTGCGAAGCACCGAGCTGATTGGGAACGACAACGCCACCCGAGATGCTCGACGTGGACGGCGTGGGACGCCCATCGTTTGACGTCAAAGGATTGCCCGGGACTTGGCTCAACCGCGCGGCTTCGGCGAGCAGTCCTGGAGGCAACGATGTTGGCGGCAGCGAGTGCAATCGCTGAAACGTCGGCATGGAGACGGCGTTTGTCGCCATCCATTGCTCGACCGCCGCTTGAAATTCGCGCGTCGTTTGAAACCGATGATCCCGATCGCGCGCCATCGCTTTGTTGATGATCGCGGCGAATTGCGGATCCAGTTGCACGATCGATTCGGGCGGATCGAACGGCATGCTCGTGATCTTGACCGCGAGCTCGGTAAAACGCGTTGCTTTGAAGGGCAAACGACCCGTGACGGCGTAATAAACAATGACGCCTACGGAATAGATGTCGGACCGAGCGTCGAGTTTTTCCGCACGAACCTGCTCGGGCGACATGTAATACGGCGTGCCCATGATCATGCCCGTGCTGGTTTTTCCGAGATCGTTTTCGAGCGCGGTGAACTTCGAAACTCCGAAGTCCAAGATCTTCACGAAGTCCTGTTGGTTCTTCGCGTTCACCAAGTAGACGTTGTCGGGCTTCAGATCGCGATGGACGATCTGCACTTCATGCGCCGAAGCGAGTCCTTCGAGCAGGGCATGAAGTACCGGGGCAAACTCGTGCGGGGTCAGCTTTCCGCGGCTCTTCAGACGAGCACCGAGGCTCTCGCCATCGAGGTACTCCATGACCATGAAGCGTTCGCCCGTGGGCAGACTTCCCAGGTCGAGAACTTCGACGATGTGTGCGGATCCAATGCGTCCCGCCGCTTGAGCTTCGCGTTCGAATCGCTGCACGATGTCGGCGCGATCGGACACTTCGCTGTGCAGGATTTTGATCGCGACCCGCCGATGGATGCGCTCGTTTTCCCCTTCATACACGGCGCCCATGCCGCCCTTGCCGAGCATCCGGTTGATCCGGTACTTGCCTTCGATGATGGTGCCGGGCTGAAGCGTCATCGCCGTAGATCGCGGTAGTTTGGAAGGGGAAACCAACCGTGCGGGAACCGCAGAAACGACGATTCTAGCCTAGAAGCAAACGTCGATGCGATTTCTCGCGCAGAGATCCTGTCGGCTACTTGCCGGGACTGCGGGAACTGGTCATCGTTGCCGGTTTGGTCTGCGCCCCATTGTTCGGTCGCGACCCTTCGTCCGCTGAATCACGGGCCACGCGAACGAGGATCATGATGAGCGCGCCGATCACGAAGACGACGGTGAAGGAACCGAAAGCAACGAGCGCCGCAAGGCGTTTGTTCGCAGCGGAAGACGCGGCGGTCGCGGCGGACGACGGAGCTTGAGCCACACCCGAGATGGACGGGGGAAGCACGGGCAATCCGGCCGGAACAACAGGCGGCGTCGCCGGAGTCGTCGGCATTCCCGCGGCGGGAAGAACGGGCGCCGGCGGCGGACGTGAGCGGCTTTGGTTTGTCAGGGAACGCGGAATCCCAGACGCCGCCTTCCGGTCCATGATGACCGTGCCGTGATCCGCAATATCGTCGTCCTCGGAGTTCGTCATGGATGAGGGCGAGACTCTAGGCTGAGTCACGAAACGACTCATGCGTGCAACAACACGCCACGTGCCGCCCTCAGGCGGCAGCGCCTACTTCAACTCGTCTGTGTCGTAGATACCGGGTTTGCCCGCCGGCCGCTACGGCCTTTTGGACGATCTCGCCCGACTTCGGTCGGCATGCCCCGCGGGTCTCGTGCTCATCCCTAGACGGCCACAAAGTCACACGGTACGGGACCAAGTCGTGCTTGTAGGACTCGATCGTTTCCCCCGTTTGAACTCCGTCATGGGTCGTATGCGCCGATCTCGCGTCGGCGTACTCGCTCACCCCGCAAGTGTCGACCGCAGCGTCGAACACATCGGGGATATTCTGGAAAAGCTGAGTATTCGCCCCGTCGTGTTCTTCGGCCCGGAACATGGTTACGGCGGCGAAGCTCAAGACATGATCGGCGTCTCCGATGCTCGAGATGCACGTACCGGAGCGGCGATCGTCAGTTTGTACGGCGAGCGATTCGAAGACCTCACGCCCACGCCCGAGCATTTTGGCGCCATTGATCTGTTGCTTATCGATCTCGCCGACATCGGCACGCGTTTTTACACGTTCATCTGGACCGCCGTGCTTGCCGTACGCGCCGCTGCAAAAGCAGGCGTTTCCGTCGTTTTACTCGATCGGCCCAATCCCATTTCCGGCGCATCACGAGCCGTCGAAGGACGCATGCAAAAACCGGAATTTCTGTCGTTTGTCGGTCTGGAACCCATCCCCATCCGCCACAGTTTGACCATCGGCGAAATCGTTGCGCTCTTCGCCAAGCGCAGCGGCATCGCGCTCGGTGATGCTTTGTCGATCGTCACGGTCGAAGGCTGGGAGCGACACACGTTCTCCGAATCGTGGGATCGCCCCTTCATCATGACGTCGCCCAACATGCCCACGGTCGATACGGCGCTCGTTTATCCAGGCGCGTGTTTGATCGAAGGAACCAACTTGTCGGAGGGTCGAGGCACGACGCGTCCCTTTGAAATCGTTGGTGCTCCATGGATCGACGGACACCGTTTGGCGCAAGGTCTACGCGCAACGGGACTTCCCGGCTTCATTGCTCGACCCGTTACATTTCGACCAACCTTCCAGAAACATGCCGGACAAATCTGCGGCGGCGTTCAGATTCACCCCACCGACGTCGCTTCGTTTCGTCCCGTCGCCACGTACGTCGCTCTCGTCGCTTTGGCGAGACGGCAAAATCCCGAACGATTCGCGTTCCGCACCGAACGCTACGAATACGTCGACACGATCCCCGCCTTCGATTTGCTCACGGGTTCCGACGAAGCACGCAAAGCCATCGAAGCCGGCGAACAAGCTCGCTCCATCGCCGAGTTTGTCTCGGTACCGGATCCTACGTGGCCGGACCAAATGGACGAAGCGATCGCCGCGCTCAACGACGCGTCGATTTGATCCTTCGCGTCACGTCACAACACCCGATCCAAGTCACCGTCTCCCCACGTGTAGTACCAACGCGACCCATTGAACGCGTTGGCCGGGCAGTTTGTCGTGGCCAGAATCTGAAACGGTTTGCCCTCGCGAGGCCACAACCCAAGGCGCACGACGTCATCGACGAACGGACCTTGTTCGTTGATTTGCACGACGAACGACGTCGCATCGAAAGCCCCGAGCGCAGCCGCCAGCACCTGCCCGTACACATCCGCAGGCGCCATGAGATCCACAATCGCGACACGTTTGTCCTTACGCTCCAAAGCACAAATGCCCATGGGACGACGGTCGTGCGTCACGACAAATGCCGGCTGCACCAACGATGGATTCTCCAAGTAACGCCATCGGAAGAACGAGGCATCGCGCACGACCGACACGAACGCGGGCTCCAGGCTGCGCTCGAAAACGGCATCCACCCGCCGATCGTCTTTCTCGATGGGCTCGAGACGCACGGCTTGTTGCGGTCGAAGTCGCGACAATGGACGCAGGGCCGCGTGCACCCAGCCCGGCCGCACATAACGCCGCACCGTCGTGATCGCCCGCGAACCGGCTCGCTCCAACGCGCGCAGATTGTCGGCTTCGGGCGGCCCGAACATCACGTCGATGCCCTCCTCGTGCATGTACTCGAGCAGCGCCCGATGCATGGCCGTCGCCACGCCACGACGACGCGCCTTCGGTCGCACGTAGGCATCACCTCCGATGGCGCCCATGAACACGCGTCCCTCGGTGATCAAACGGCGCGGAAACACGCTGGCCACACCGATCGCTTCCCGCGTACGCGCGTCATACGCGACGACCGTCAACGCGCGACCGTGAGGGTTTTTCTCGTACATCCACGACCAACGGGCCGCGATGTCCGCATCGGGAATATGTTCGGCCAGCAAACCGAACACATCGGGCACGTTGTGCGCAGTCGAGCGCTCGATGGAGATCGGAAAAGCATCCACGGCCCCGCTCGACTGCAAGGGTCGCGCCGAAACTTCACAACACGTCGAACGGATAGGCTCGATCGCTGTACGCGCGACTCGCGATCGCCTTTCGTAACTCGTCGTCGTTTCGGGCAAAGTCCGACACGATCTGTCGCAGGCGCTTATGCGCCATCATCGTGTAGAGCGAACACAGATCGATCTCGCGCCGTGCACCATCTTCACCACGTCGTTCGATGGCTCGGGTTGTTCGGGACAAACAAGCGGCGATAGCGTACAGATCCATCGCCATGTCGGCGATTCGCTGCTGCGTGAACTGCATCTCGGCGATGTCTCGCCCATGTTTGCGCAGAACGTTTTCCGTTTGAGCTGCAAGTTCCGAGACGTACTCCTCGAAAATCACCGTCTCGCGCGTGAGGAGCGGATGCGCTCGCGAGATACGTTCCCGGCCAAACGCCACGCGGGCTTTACGCACGGCGAAGTCGCTGAGCAATCCGAAACCTTTGATCGGCTCGCGCATCGCTCGCGCCACTTCGGAGAGCGCCTTGCCCGGACTCGACATGCCCGACAACGCGATGAAGCAGCGCAGGATCTCGTTTGTCCCTTCGAAAATCAGGTTGATGCGCGAATCGCGGAGAATGCGCTCGTACGGGTACTCCTGCATGTAGCCGATACCGGCCGCGATCTGGAGCGTGTCGTTGACAATGCTCCAACACATCTCCGACCCCTTCACCTTGCACATCGCGCTTTCGAGCGAGTAGTCGGAGACCTTCGAATCGATGATGCCCGCCGTCAGGTACGTCATCGATTCGAGCGCGTACGTCTCGGCCAACATGCGCGCGATCTTGTCCTTGATGAGCCCGAACTCGCCGATGTTGCGCCCGAACGCCCGACGTTCGTTCACGCGTTCGAGCGCCAAACGCAGCAACGTCTTCGACACGCCGATGCACCCGGACGCCAAACCAAGACGGCCGTTGTTGAGGACTTCCATCGCGACTTTGAAGCCCTTGCCGACTTCGTGAATGACGTTCTCTTTGGGAACTCGTACGTCCTCCAAGAAAATCTCGGTCGTGGACGAACCTCGAATGCCGAGCTTGTGTTCGTTGGCTCCGTTCTTCACGCCCATCGATCGTTCGACCAGGAACGCAGTGATCTTTGGCTTGGCCCCTTCTTCCATGGCGCTTGTCCGGGCAAACACCGTGAAGATGTCGGCAAATCCGCCGTTGGTGATCCAGATCTTCGAGCCGTTGAGGATGTAGGCCGAGCCGTCGGGCGTCGGTTCCGCACGCGTCTTGATCGCCGCCGCATCCGAACCGGCCGCAGGTTCGGTCAGGGCAAACGCAGCGACCGATTCACCGGAAGCGAGTCGCGGCAAGTACCGCTCTTTTTGTTCGTGCGTACCGAAGAGAAGCAGCGCCTTGTAACCGATCGATTGATGCGCCCCCAGCGTCACACCGATCGAAGCATCGAGCCCGCCGACCTCCTGCATGATGCGGGCATAAGCCGCCATGGACAAACCGGACCCACCATATTGCGTGGGTACTTGGAGCCCAAACAATCCTAGGTCTTTCAGTCCCGACAAGACGCTCGAGGGAATCTCACCTTCGCGATCGATTTTCGCCGAATCGACATTGGCCGCGAAAAACCGGCGCACGTTCGCCAACAACATCGACGTGCTCTCCCGTTCATCAGCGGACATCTCGGGATACGGAAAAATCATGTCGTCCGGGATGACCCCGTGAAACAACGCCTTGGTGAAACTCTGTTCGATCAACGGTCGCTCCTCGTAGTTATTTCGTTTGAGTACAAATCATTCGAGGCCGGTGACCCGGAGCCTCGGAGCTGATGCGAACGTCATGCCGACGCGTTTTTCTCGCCAGACTCAGCCGCGCGTACCGTCTTGGGAGCCGGGTCGCTCGCTGACGTTTCCGATGTGACGGCTTTCGAAGCGGGGCCGTTGTCCACCGGTGTTTTCTCAGCGTCCTTCGTCGCAGCTTTCGGCGCACCGACGGGCGTTTTTTCAGCGTCTTTCGTGGTCGAAGCATCCTTCGCCGCCGCGTCTTTCGCTGCGCCACCTTGCTGCCACGGGTACTTGATGCGCCCGTGGTAGAGGTTCACCAACGTCGTCGCCATGCGGGTCGAGATGATGCGCAAATCTTCGAGCGTCAGGCCGGATTCGTCGAGTTGTCCGGCGCCGAGTTTCGTGAAGACGACACGCTGAATCATCTCCTCGAACTTCTTTTGCTCCGGCGGAAAGATCGTTCGGCTCGCAGCTTCGATCGAATCGACGAGCATCAGGATCGCCGTTTCTTTCGTCTGCGGCTTCATGCCCGGATAACGGAAATACTCCTGCGTGAGGCCGCGCGGATTGCCCGCCGCTTTGCACTTGTGCCAGAAAAACTCGACCACTTGCGTGCCGTGATGCGTGTACGCGAATTCGACGACCGGCTCGGGAATCCTACCATCTCGTAGGATTTTCGTGCCGAGCACGACGTGCGTCATGATCGCATCTGCGGAAACTTCGGGCTCGAGCTCCTCGTGCGGAGAACGTTCACCGTGGGTCAGGTTCTCCACGAAATACTTGGGCTGAACGGTTTTTCCGAGGTCGTGGTAGTAGGCGCCGACGCGCGTGAGGAGCGCATCCGCACCGATCGCGCTCGCCGCAGCTTCGGCCAAATTCGCCATGGCCCGAGCGTGTTCCCAACTTCCGGGCGCTTCATTGGCCATCTTCTTGAGCAGCGGTTGTTCGAGGTCGGTCAGGTCGAGGAGTTTTTCTCGCGAAACGTGTCCCATGCTCGTTTCGGCCGGGTCACGCAGAGCTCGAGCCAAAATGCCGGCGAGCATTCCACCGCCGATACACGCGAGAAGGTTCGAGCTCGAACCACGCAAGAGATCTTCGACGACGTAGAACCTTCCCTCGAAGACGACGGTGAAGGCTCCAAAAGCAACCGCACCGGCAATACCGGCGAGAGCTCCCGCGACAAACATCTGCCGCGGATGTTTGCGATCGAAAAGGAACAAAGTCGCCGCAACGCCGCGCACGAGCAGCACGGACAAGAGCACGTGATCGAATCGCAGCAGTGAGGACGCGACAAACGCGACGGCCAAGTCGACGAGAAACGCGGTACGCCGATCGAAAGCGTGCGCCACCCACAACGGAAGCGTCGCCATCGGAAGCCAAAATTCAGGCAGCGCCGTGAGCAGCAACATGCCTTTGGCCACGATGAGCGTGCCCGTCATCAAGCCGAAAAGCCCGATTTGAGCGCGCAAAAGACGCACTCGGTTTTGCCCGAAACGCCGGATGTACGACGTGAGCATCAGGCACACGATGAAGTGAATCACGAAGGTCGAAACGAGCCGCCCGATGGCCGGAGGCCTGCGCGTCGACTCATACGCAAACGCCGCCCGATGCTCGTCGTTGTCTTCGCGTAGCAACGTTCCGCGAGGAACGATCACGCGAGCATGCTCGTAGGACAAACGCCCCGATCGCGCGTCGCGCACGATGCGTGGACCATAAGGCACGCGCATCGTGACGGGTGTCTCACTGCCGAGACGAGGAGCGAGCGACGGCACGAACAGATCGAACGTGCCGATGATCGTGAACAAGGCAGCGAAGATCAGGCTCAGCACCAGGCCGGCTGTGCCCCCAGCTCGAACACGCGTGGCTAACATCGAGACGCTCGAAACGCGGCCGTGATGATTGGCCGAACTCGATCCCTATCAGTCATTTGGCTTTGAGTCAGTGCTCTCGGTGGCATGCGTCAGGTTCGTTTGGGCTTCGACGAACACGATGGGTTCATCTGTCGGACTGATCATTCGAGCTGCAACGATTGCACGATCTTTGCTTGTGTTCGCGCATCATCCGCAATTGCCGCTCGGCTCGAAACTTGCTACCCACAGCCAATGGCGTCGCTGCTTCGTTCGCTGATCTCGAAACGACGGAGCGCACTCGTCATGGGGGTTTGCAATCGCACGCCGGACTCTTTTTCCGACGGTGCTCTGTATCTCGACGATGCGGCGGCGCACGCACGTGTGCTCGAGCTCGTGGCGGAAGGTGCGCAGATCATCGACATCGGAGCGGAATCGACGCGTCCCGGGGCCGCAGCGGTGGATGCTGCTGAGCAAATTCGACGCATCGGGACATCGATTCGCACGACATGCGAGCTTGGAGTTCTCGTCTCGATCGACACGACATTGCCTGAAGTTGCAGCGTGGGCGCTCGATCAAGGAGCGAGCATTGTGAACACGGTGGCGATGGAGCCTGCGGCCGAGCTGGGTGCCTTGGCGGCACGTGCGAACGCGTCTTTGGTTCTCACGCATGCACGTGGATCCATGACGACGATGCAGGGTTTTTCCGTGTACGATGATGCAGCGTACGATGACGTTGTGACCGACGTCGTTCGGGAATGGACGGCAGCGGCGAATCAGGCGCTCGCAGCGGGTTTGTCACGGGAGGACCTCTTGCTCGATCCGGGCCTCGGTTTTACCAAGAACGCGCGGCATTCGATTGAATTGTGCCGTCGGCTTGGTGAACTTTGTGCGCTCGGATTTCCGGTGCTCGTGGGTCCGAGTCGCAAATCATTTTTGGCGCGTATCGCTGCTCGTGAAGGTGCGCCTGTGGCTCCGCCGACGGAGAGGATTGGCGGGACAATCGCCGCAGTGCTCGCGTGTGTTCGTCGAGGCGCGGCGATCGTTCGCGTCCACGATGTTGCGGCGATCGTGCAAGCGCTCGCCGTGGACAGAGCCATTGAAGAGGGGTTTGGGGCGAAGGACGTCGAAGGCGATCCAAAAACCCAAATGTTCAACCAGGGGGTGACGGCGTAATGCTCGAGGGCCTGCTCCGCCTGTTTGCCGCTCGACCGTTCGCGCAGATCGCTCGCGACGTCGTCGACATTTTGATCGTCGCGTACGTCATCTACCGCGCGCTGCTCGTCATGCGCGGGACGCGGGCGATGCAAATGGGCATCGGCCTGCTCTTCGTTTTTCTCCTCTATCTCGCCGCTCGAACGTTCCAGCTCACGACGCTCAACACCATTCTTTCGTGGCTGCTCGGTTCGATCATTTTGATCATCGTCGTCGTTTTTCAGAACGACATTCGCCGCGCATTGATTCGCATGGGTTCACGCGCGTGGCTCGCGAGCGGTCGTGAACAACAGTCGCGCGTCATCGAAGAAGTCGTTGCTGCGGCGACGGAGCTCGCTCGTCATCGCATGGGCGCCATCATCGCGTTCGAACAAGACGCCAACGTGCTCGAGTTCTGCACGAATGCCGGCATCGACATCGAGTCCGTCGTGACGCGCGAGTTGCTCGTCAGCATGTTTGTCCCGGAGTCCGTCAACAAACTCCATGACGGCGCGGTGCTCATCCGCGACCTGAAGATCGCCCGAGCCGGTGTGTTTTTCCCGATGCCGGAGACGAAGGTCCTCGATGCGAGTCTTGGTTCACGACATCGCGCAGCCTTGGGCATCACGGAAGAAACCGATGCCGTCGTGGTCGTCGTGAGCGAAGAACGCGGAACGATCAGCTGCTGCTTCAGCGGCAACATCGTCTTGAACTTGGACGGGCAAGCCTTGCGCACGATGTTGCTCGGTCAATTCGGTCGAGCCGCTCGCAAGAAGCAACCGACGACGTCGACGCGCAAAGTCGGCAACACGACCTTGTCCTCCGCACCGACACCGGCCCCCACGCGCGTGCCCTCGTCGCCACCCGCGCGAGCTGCGTCCCCATCGGTCGTTCCTCCGCCGACGACACCTCGTATTTCTGGACAAACCACTTCGCGCATGGGTCCGGTTTCGACGGCGATGCCGCGTGCCACGATGTCCGGTGAATCGAACACATCGGCCACGTCGACGCCTCGACCGATTCCCCAAAGTTCGTTTGTGCCCAAAGAATCCGCCCCGCCTCCGCCGACATCGGATCGATCCGGAACATCATCGGATCGAGCTCCGGCAACGTTGCCCGGTGCCGCATCGACCTCGCGCCTCGGTGAAGAGGTTCCGCGACCACCCCCGGGAGATGAATCATGACGGCGAAGGGCGGAATTCGCGACAGCGTTCGCGGTGCGTTCCTCGACAACGTCGGACTCAAAGTCCTTTCGTTGCTCTGCGCGCTGGGCATCTACGCGTTCATCCACGGCGCGGAAAACGCCGAACGCACGGTCTCGGTCAGCATCGTGACGATCATGCCGCCCGAAAGCGCCAATCGGCAGATCATGACGCAGATCCCCACCGAGGTGAAAGTCACGCTCCGGGGCACGCGCACGCAGCTCGATGATCTGCGCAACGATGATCTCGGCACGCTCAACCTGAACCTGCGCAGTGGTCGAGAGACGAACATCGATCTCGAGCCGGACATGTTTCGCACGCCGGCTGGAGTGTCCATCGTCGAGATCAATCCGCCGTCGATCGAGATCCGATGGGACGACGTCGTCACGCACGGCATTCCCGTGCAGATCGCTCGGACGGGCGAACCCGCAGCATCGTTTGCAGTCAAAGGAATCATCCGAGCGGATCCGGCCAATGTTCAAGCTCGCGGTCCGCGCTCGATCGTGGATGGCCTTCAATACGCAAGGTCGGCGGCGTTCGACGTGACGGGTTTGACCGAGGGTGTTTATCGACGTCCGTTACCGCTCGACAAACCTCCCCGTTTCGTTTCCTACGACGTCGATTCGGTGATGGCGACGGTCGATATCGCGCGCGAACAAGCGAAGAAAGAGTTCGCGAACTTGCGGGTCGAAGTGGTGGGTCTGACGCGAGCGACGACGATCCCGCCGACGGTGAAAGTACGCCTCGTCGGATCCAACGAAGACGTCAACGCCATCACGCCCGAATCGTTGGTGCCGCGCGTCGAACCCAAGGCCCCCGGCGTCGATGTGACCAAGCCCGGCAGCGCGTACCTCGATGTGTTGCTCGACGTGAACAACCTGCGCGTCGAGATCACTCCACCCAAAGTGCTCGTGAAGTGGTGAGGTTCGTCCTGTCCGATCACAGATGATCGGGCACTTTGATCTCGCCTTTCACGACTCGTTGCGCGAGCCCCGCGACGCGTTGTTTCACGTTCTCCGGAATGGCGACCGCGTGTTGCCCTTCGTTCACGTATCCCACGCCATCCTCGGCCAATCCGAATGACGTGAGTCCCCCGGTAAAACGTTTGTCCACGACCGCGCGAATCGTATCGAACACCGCAACATCACCGCGTTTGATCATGCTCGTCACGACGGTGCCGGGCATCTCGTCGTATTGATCCGCATCGACGCCGATGGCCTTCACGCCCATGTCGCGAGCTGCTTCGAAGACGCCATGTCCCGTGGTTCCGGACGCGTGGTAGATGACGTCGGCTCCGGCAGCGATTTGGCTGTTGGCGAGAGCTTTGCCTTTCACCGGATCCCGAAACGCATCCGGGGTTGTCCCGGCGTAACCCGCGTGCACGGTACAGGCAGGACAAACCTCGTGCACTCCGGCGCGATAACCCGCTTCAAACTTGCGAATCAGCGGAATGTCCATGCCGCCGACGAAGCCGACATGGTTTGTCTTGGTGATCGATCCCGCAACGGCCCCGACGAGGAACGAGCCCTCTTCCTCGCGAAAACGAAGTCCCCGCACGTTGTCGGGTACGGGCGATCCATCAAACGGCGGCGCGTAGTCGATGCACGCAAACGGCGTCTTTGGAAACGCTTTGGCCACGACGTTGACGTCCGTCGAGAAGATGAACCCCACGCCGATCACCAGATCGAATCCACGGGCGGCAAATAAACGCATCGCCGCTTCGCGATCCTCGGCTCCGCTCGGTTCCAGGATCTCCGTCGTCACGCCGAGTTCCCGCGCTGCACGAGACAAACCTTCGTACGCCGCGTCGTTAAAGCTCTTGTCTCCACGTCCTCCGACGTCGAACACGAGACCGATGCGCACGTCGCGATGCGCTCCGCCCGATGCGACATCGTCGGCACGCGCCGGCAGAAACACGGATGCCAACGCCGCCAACGCAACGCCCGCCGTCATGGTCGGTAAACGCAGACGCGTCGGAGCTTCGCTTTTGGCCATGGCTCTACGCTACCGCAGTCACATCTCGAGCGAGCCGAGTATATTTCCCCCCGCCGATGCGTCTTCCTACCTGGCTCCTCGTCATTGCCCTCGCGTGCGTGGGTTCGTCCGCTGCTGCGGACACACCGCGAGCGCGCACGGTGCTGCTCGATCGAGTCGCCGTGCGGTGGCACGCGCCCGAGACGGGTGGCGTGGAAAAACCTCAGTTCATCTTCGAACGAGAATTGGCATTCGAGGCGCGTATTGCCGCACTTGCCGATCCGGACCTCGATGCCGCGGCGTATTCGGATCGTCATGTACGCGCAGCGCTCGAGCGACACATCGCGGAGACGCTCTTGTCGAACTTGCCCGTCATGCCTGCACCAACCGCGGCGGAGATCGCTTCACGAGCGGAAAGCGCGCGGGCTGTGCTCGAACAACGCGTGCGCGGCCGAGACAAACTCCTCTTGGCGGCCAAGGCGGAAGGCATCGCATCGGACGAGATCGACGCGCTGCTTCGACGCCAAGCGGCCGCGAGCTTGTACCTCGATCGCATGGTTGCGCCGATGCTCGAACCGAGCGAACCCGAGTTACGAGCATTGCTCGCGACACCGGGAGCGACTCCTTTTTCCGGACAACCTTATGACAAAGTCGCTTTGGCGCTTGGTCGTTGGATCGTGGCGCAACGGCTCGGCGAAGCGATCGCGACGTATTACCAAACAGCGCGCTCGCGCGTCGTCGTGACGTTGATCCGCGCGCGTTGAGATGCGTAGGCGTGTGGTTGGTCTTGACAGACTCAGGACGAAGCGGTGCGAACTTCGCCGCCGACGATCTCTTGTGATGCCGGAGCGTGCTCTTCGTCGGGATGAGACGTCGCGTGTTCGTAGTGATGAGAGAACGAACGGGCTGCTCGGCGGGCTTTGAGGAACTCCGCAAACGCGGTCAGCGTGTCGAGATCGCGCGGTCCAAGCGCATCGGCGAGGTCGCGCAGATTTTTGCGCAAGGTCTCGACACTTTTGCCTCGACGAACTTCTCGCGGAGGAGCCGGCTCTTCGCGTGTTTCACGCGGGCTTTCAGGCGCGGCCGTCGCAGCTTCCGGCTTGGGTGGAGTTTCGGGAACCCACACCGGTCGAGCGACAGGGTTGAGCGCATGCGCGTTGAGCCACGCTTCCATGAAGATGCGCAGCCGTTCGCTGCGGAACGTAAACCATCGTTCGCGCTCGGGACCGTACGCCATCAAAACATCTTTGAAGCGACGAAATGCGCCTTTTCCATCGATGGCTTGCGTGAGTTTTTCCGCGAGCTCGGGATTTTCGACCATCGGGATGAAGCGCTCCATCCATCGGTACTGCTCGCGTGAGCTGACCGGGTCGATGCGCAGATACGACGGATCGGCCGCGATACGCGCGTGCATTTGCGGATCCGCAACCCCGTCGACGACGCGAAGCACGTCACCTGCGGCAAGGTGCAGATACGAATGAACCTCGGGCGCGTTGTTCTCGAACGCATCTTCGAGAGCTTCCCAATCAACAGGAATGTCGCGGTATGGACCTCCCGCCGCAGGGGCGTTTTCGATCTTGGGCAAGTCCTCTTCTTCCGGTGACATGGCCCGACGTGGTGCGGGTCGACCAGGTCTTTGAAGAGGAACCAACTGAGGTTGGGAGCGAGGGTTCTCCGTCGTCATAGAATTTTACGCTTTTGTGCTGCTTTGGGGCCGAACTCTCCCAGCATAGTGCCTGTTCCCCGCGCCGGAAGCATGCCCACGTGTGCAGCTCGTGCTTTTTGTCAGAGCTCCAAGAATTGTCCCGGACGCCCCAGGTGCTCAAAAGTCGAGCTCGGGAAACTTGGGATCTCGCTGGTAGCAGGTTTGCGCGGGAAATGCTCGTTGCTCGGGCGACAAGACGAACCTTTTCCGCTTGGGGTTCGTCCGGACGTCATTGTTCTTCGTGTCGATCAGGCACGAACCGAACGGGTTCGACCAATGGCCTCGGACCAACGGGCGAGATGCCCTTCGCGTTCGTTCGAGTTCATGGCGAGTTCGAAGGTGCGCTCGACCTTCGACATGCGTGCCGCATCCTGAACGCTTGAAAAAAGCCCGGCGCCGACACCGGCGAGCATCGCAGCTCCACGGGCCGTCGATTCGAGCTCGACGGGTCGTTCAATGATGGTCGCGGCAAAATCCGCTTGATACTGCATGAGCAGATCGTTTTTCGCGGCACCTCCATCCACGCGCATCCTGGCCAAGGGTTTGCCCAAATCATCGCCCATCGCGCGGAGCAGGTCGGTCACTTGGAACGCGATTCCTTCGAGCGTTGCGCGGGCCAGATGCGCCGCCGTGGTGCCGCGCGTGAGGCCGCAGATGACCCCGCGAGCATCAGCGTCCCAATACGGAGCGCCGAGGCCTGCCAGTGCCGGGACAAACGTTACGCCATCGCTCCCAGCAACGCTTCGAGCGAGCGGTTCGATGTCGGCCGCCGTTTTGATGAGGCCCAATCCGTCACGCAACCACTGCACGGCAGCTCCGGCGATGAATGAGCTTCCTTCGAGAGCGAAGACGACATCGCCGCCGATTTTCCATCCGACCGTCGTGAGCAATCCGAAGCGACTCATGATCGCTTTGGCGCCCGTATTGACCAGGACAAACGCTCCGGTGCCGTACGTGCACTTGGCGTCACCCACGCCGAAACAAGCCTGACCAAAGAGCGCGGCTTGTTGATCGCCGGCGATTCCGGTGATCGGCGTGCCGTCGGGAAGATGCGGAAAACCTTTCGTCTTGGCGATGTGCGCAGCGGAGTCGACGATCTTGGGCAGCACGCTGCGGGGAACGCTGAAGAGACCGAGCATGTCGTCGTCCCAATCGAGCGTCTCGAGGTTCATGAGCAACGTGCGCGACGCGTTTGTCACGTCCGTAGCGTGGACGGGCGCTCCGCCGGAGGCTCCCCCGGACAAACGCCACACGAGGTAGCTGTCGATGGTGCCGAAGGCGAGTTGTCCGGCGTCGGCGCGTTCGCGAGCGCCGTCGACGTTGTTGAGGATCCAGGCGACTTTCGTCCCGGAGAAGTACGGATCGAGCACCAGGCCCGTTGTTTTTTTGACGGTCGGTTCGTGACCTTCGGCACGGAGTTTTGCGCACGTGTCGGCGGTTCGTCTGTCTTGCCAAACGATGGCGCGATGCACGGGTTTGTCCGAGGCGCGGTCCCAGAGGACCGTCGTTTCGCGTTGGTTTGTAATTCCAATCGCGGCGATGTCTTTGCCCGTGACGGATGCGGACGCGAGGGCTTCGGCGACCGAGTCGACGACGCTTTGCCAGATCTCTTCGGGTTCGTGTTCGACCAACCCCGGACGCGGAAAATGCTGGGGAAATTCGCGTGTCGCTCGACCACGCGTGACGCCTGCGGTGTCGAGTACGAGGGATGTCGTGCCCGTGGTTCCTTGATCGATCGCGAGAAGCAGCTCGGCCATGGTGTCGGCCTACTCCGGCACACGCGCCGAAGGAAGAGAGATCCGGTTCGGGGAGGTTTGTGCGGCCGGGCCATGCGCTTTGCCGTGCTTTGTGGCGGCCCGTTGCGCTCCATGCGTCGAACCTCTCGCCTATTCCGACGAGACGACATAGACTCCGCCGGTGCTGACGAAGCACCGCTGTAGACCGACCATGCCGGCCATCGACATGCGTGAAACTCAAAACCTTCAACGTCGCGGTGCCGGGCATGTCCTTGGGCGCACCGAGGCCCGGAGAGCGTAGAGATTCCGATGGCTCGACTGATCCTGCAGACCGCCGAAGGGCAGCAGGCCATCGAGCTGCGGCCCGTGAATTCGTTGGGGCGTCACCCCAACAACTCGATTCAACTGCTCGATAAAATCGTCTCGAAAGAACACTGCATCATCGAACTTCGAGGATCGCAGTTCATCCTTCGTGATCTCGGCAGCCTGAACGGGACGTTCATCAATAACGAACGGGTACGCGGCGAGGCACCGCTGAAACATGGCGATGAAATTTCTCTCGGATCGACACGAGGGAGATTTGATGACGCCCCAGGTGCGGGTGCGGGTGCTGTTGCTCCTGCGCCACCGATGGCTGTTCCACCTCCTGTGATGCCTCAGCAACAACCCCCGTCGGGTTGGGGTCCTCAAGGAGCACAGCCGCCTCAAGGGCAATCACCGCTCGCGGCTTCTTCGCCTTCTTTGCCGCAGATGGGGCCGCAAGGTGCGCGTCAGGGCATGGCACCTTCGGGACCTCCGCGTCCGGCGCCTCCGCAAGGGTTTGGCCCTCCGCAACCCGCTCCGATGGGTCCGCCGCGGCCGAATCCGATGCAACCACCCCAGGCGCCGCAGGGAATGCCCCCGGCGTCGACCATGATGCATGGTCGTCACGACAACCGCACGTTCGTGGGCGGTGTACATTCGTTTCTGCCCCAAGGAACGCGCATCGATCTGAACGATCAAGCGCGGCAAATCGGCACGCAGATCGCCGCGGTCGAAAAAGGGTTTGTCCCGTTCGATCGCATCAAAATGGACATGAATCAGCTCGGCGCGGACTACGAACGACTCCGCCTGTCGCACGAGCTCACCCGCGAGATTTCATCCGAGCGCGATACGACGAAACTGCTCGATAAAATTCTCGCCAACATCTTCAAGTTCATCCGAGCCGATCGCGGCGTCATCTTCCTCCGCGACGCAGGTGGCGAATTCGTTCCTCGCGCGATGCAGCGTCGTGACGGCACCGTCGCCCCCATCAGCGTCTCGTCGACGATCCTCGATCACGTCGTCAAAGAACGCGCCGCCGTGCTCACCCACGATGCCGCGATGGACTTCGCCGCCTCCAAAGGCAAGAGCATGATCCTGAACCGGATCAGCTCGGCGATCGTCGTGCCGCTTGTCGCGCCAAACAGCAGCCAAGACGTCCTCGGTGTGCTCTGGCTCGACTCGGAAACGCTCGCGCAATTCCAACCCAAAGACCTCGAGCTCGTCGTGGCCATCGCGCACCAAGCGTCGATGTTCATCGAGATCAACATCCTCGGCGAACAGGTCAAAAACGAAACGATCGCGCGGGAACGTTTCTCCCGACTGCTCTCTCCGAACATCGCCGAACGCGTGATGAGCGGGCAGCTCGAGGTTCGTCTCGGCGGACAACGCGTCGACGAATGCACCGTGTTCAACAGCGACATTCGCGGCTTCACGGCGATGAGCGAAAACACGCGTCCGGAAGAGCTCGTCGAGATGCTCAACGGCTACTTCGAGTTGATGGTCGACACGATCTTCAAATACGAAGGCACGCTCGACAAATTCATGGGCGACGGGATCATGGCCATGTGGGGCGCGCCGGTGGTTCATCGGGACGATCCCATTCGCAGCGTCTACTGCGCGCTCGAAATGGGCAGCGTCCTCGGCGACTTCAACCGCACTCGTCTCGAACGCGAACAAGCTCCGCTCGCCGTCGGCATCGGCATTCACACCGGACCGCTCGTCGCCGGTTACATCGGCAGCTCGAAAGCGCTCTCGTACACGGTCATCGGCGACGTCGCGAACACGTCCGCACGCCTGTGCTCCGTAGCTCTCGCCGGTCAAATCGTCGTCAGCGAATCCACACTCGAACGCTTGGGCAATCGCTTCGAAACCGAAGAACTCCCGCCCGCAAAAGTCAAAGGCAAGGAGAAGCCTTTGCGCCTCTTCAATGTCATTCGCTCCAATCCGACTTACCAAGTCGGTGCCAACATCGTCTCTGAAGCAACGGTTGTGGAATGACAAACCGCTCGCCTTCGTCTCCAAGTACTCCGCTTTTGGGGCGAGCGACCCGAATCCTCTGAAACATGTTCGTCCTCCCTTTCGAGAAGCCGATCGTCGAGTTGGTCGAAAAGGTCAAAGCGCTGCGCGCACTCGCCGCATCCGACCAACGTTTCGAACCCGAACTTTTGCGTCTCGAAGAAAAAACGTCCCGCCTGGCACGTGAAATCTTCGCCGACCTGTCGCCCATCCAAAAAGTTCAGCTCTCTCGACACGCCAATCGCCCCTACACGCTCGACTACGTCAAACGTTTGTTCACCAACTGGATCGAACTCAAAGGCGATCGACGCTTCGCTGACGACGCCGCCATCGTTGCCGGTCTTGCTTCGTACCGAGGTCGAAGCGTCGTGATCGTTGGACATCAAAAGGGTCGCGGCACGAAAGAGAACCTCAAACGCAACTTCGGCATGCCCAATCCCGAAGGTTATCGAAAGGCCATTCGTCTTTACGAACTCGCCGACAAGTTTGGCCTGCCAATCCTCACGTTCATCGATACGCCCGGTGCGTATCCCGGCATCGGTGCGGAGGAACGAGGGCAGAGCGAAGCGATCGGTGCGGCGCTGGCGGCGATGGCTCGAGCGCGCGTGCCGATCATCGCGACGATCATCGGCGAAGGAGGTTCGGGCGGAGCGCTCGCTCTCGGCGTAGCCAACAACGTCCTCGTGCTCGAATTCGGTTGTTACTCGGTCATCTCGCCCGAAGGTTGTGCAGCAATCTTGTGGAACGATGGCGCGCGAGCGGATGAAGCGGCACGACAGTTGAAGATCACGGCGCCCGAGCTTCTTCATCTGGGCATCGTCGATTCGGTCGTCGAAGAGCCGACGGGCGGCGCGCATCAAGATCATGATCGCGCAGCGGCGCTGCTCGATGCAGCGTTGTGGTCGGCACTGACGGCGCTCGATGGTTTGTCCGAGGAAGCGCTGGTCGAGCATCGTTATCGTCGCTTCCGAGCGCTCGGGTCTTACCTCGCGTGACGCTCGCGCTTACGCGTGCTACCCGCGATGCACTTCGACCTACGAGCAGCGGAGGGCGCAGATGACGAGTGATCCCAAACTCCAACCCACAGGCGTCAAGGCACCGCATGGTGCCAAGGTCATGGAGATCCAGTGGGCCGACGGCCACAAGGGCGTGCTGCCTCATGAAATCTTGCGCGGTTATTGTCCGTGCGCGCATTGCCAAGGTCACGGCGGCACGATCAAGTTTGTCCCCGGCGGCGACTTGATCATTCGCGACATCAAGCAAGTCGGAAACTACGCCCTGCAATTCACCTGGGGCGATCAACACGACACGGGCATCTACACATTCCGGCATCTGCGAGCGCTCTGTCAGTGCGACGAGTGCAAACCGAATTCTGCCTTCCAAGGGCCATCGTGACGGACAAACCCAAATCCACCGGTGCACCAACACCGAAATCCAAAAAGCTCGACCCGCATCAAATCATCGACGCGAAGTTCGTCGCCGGTGCGGCGACCGGCAGTTCCATGCCGCCTCCCACGATGGCCGAGATCGCTTTCGCCGGTCGATCCAATGTCGGCAAATCGAGCCTCATTAACTCGCTCGTGGAACGCAAAGGGCTCGTCCGTACGGGAGCGACACCCGGCGTGACGCGACAGATCAATTTGTTCGAAGCGCACGCTCGAGACGGCGCTGTGTTTCATCTCATCGATCTGCCCGGATATGGGTACAGCAAGGTTTCAAAAGGCGAACGTTCGGCCTGGCAAACCCTCATCGAGAAGTATTTGCGCTCGCGCGTGACCCTCGCGGCCCTTGTCTTACTCGTCGATGTTCGTCGCGGCGTGGAAGAAGACGACGCGCAGCTCATCGAATTCGTCGACGAAGCAAGCACGGCCCAACGACTTCCCGTCGAAGTCATCATCGTCGCCACGAAAGTCGACAAACTCGGGGTTGCGGCAAGACGAGCGGCGATCAACGAGATCTCCAAGAAAGCCGGACGCAAGGTGCTCGGTTTTTCTTCCGAGACCGGGGAAGGCCGGACCGAACTTTGGCGGCTTCTCCGAAAAGCCACGTTTCGCGGCGTACCGACCACCGAAGCCACTTGAGCAGCTGATCGCATCCGTCGAGTTGGGACGAGCGGCAAACGCGAGTACACCTGGGGACGATGTCCGCTTATGCCGATTCGCTCGTCCCCGCGGTCGCGCCTCATGTCGCGCTGGATCGTTTGCCGTTTGTCTTGCTCGTTGGCGCCGGCGTCGTGGCGTTTTCTCGAGATCGCCTCGATGCAAAGCAGCGTCACGGCGTAGCGCTGATTTCGATCGGCATGGCGCTCGGGTTGGTCGCTCTGCACATCGTGCATCTTTTGGTGCTGGATTCGACGCAACGAACGCTGCGTGACGTCACGACAAACCTGGTGCGGATCGGCTCGTTCGACGCGAACTTGGGGTTCGTCATGGATCCTTTCGCGGCGTTGGCGTCGGTCGTTTCGCTCGGCGTGGGAACGTTCTTCATCGCGCGAACGAAGGTCGCCAAAAAAGACGATCCTGCCGCGGATGCTTTTCGCGCCTGTGTCTTGTTGCTTTGCGCGGGGGTGTCGACGGCGGTGATGGCGGACGGTTTCACGGCCTTGGCGATTGGTTTGTCTCTCTCAATCCTGGCGACGTTCCTGCTGGTCGTTCAAGACAAACAATTGGCGAACGAAGCGGCGACGGCGCAGCGCATCTTCCTTCTGCAAAGTGCCGGAAACGCGGCGCTACTGACGGCCTGCATCGCGCTCTTCTGGGGCCTCGGAGGTGCTTGGCGCGGTGACGGGTACATCAGCGACTATCGCGCACGATTCGAGCCTGTTTACGGCCGTAGTCACCTCTCCGCAGTGGAAGAAGTCGTCATGCCCGGGGACGCCCCACGAGGTGAACGCGACGCCGCAGCGATCGCCAAACAAGCCAAAGAACGCGGCTCGCTCACGTTCACGAGTCATCCCGGGACACGCGTGTTCATCGATGTTGGAGACAAGGTTCTCGCGGGCACCGAACCCTTCGCCACGACACCGTTTGTCCGAAAAGACCTCTCGGCGGGACCGCATGACGTGATCATCATTCCCGGCGGCGGAGCGATCATCGCGGGTGACGGTCACGAGGTCGCGTGGATCGAGCGCCTCATCGTGAGTCCGAATGAAGACGTAGCGATCGTGCCCGTCGGACAAGCAACGACGTTTGTCGAGGTCGACGATCAGCTCGGCCTCGTGGATGAAACCCAAAAACACTTCATGCGGAACGCGTTGTTCAGCCGAACGTTGTACGGCGTGCTGCCGCTCGTTCCGCTGATCGTTTTTCTTGCCGCACTCGGTGGAGTGCTCCTCGGCGCGCCACTGCTGCTCGTGCCTTGGTTTGGAGGCGCAGCGCCCACGCCGACGTGGAACGTGTTGCGCGTGTCCGGGATCGTGCTCGCGTTATGCCCGCTCGTGCGCCTGCACGAGGTCGTCTTGTTTCATCTCGAGGTCGTAGCGGCGGTGTTTGTCTTGGCCGCTGTGCTTGCGCTGCTCCTCAAGACACGTCGAACATCCTGGATCCTTGGAGCAGCAACGATTGCGCTCGTTCTGCATCCGGCCTCGGCTTTGGCGGACGAAGCCAAGGGCCATCTGACGATTCGCTCCGAGTTCGGCGATGTGGTGGAGCTCGAGTATGCGCCGGATGGAGACACCATGCGGGCGGCGTTTGTCATTCGGAACGATGGCTCGACGCCGGTGCTGGTGACCAAAGCGCAGCTCGCCGGTTCGGACACGGTGCGTCATTCGCCGCCGTTCGCGACCGTGGAGATCGAAGGATCCAACGGCGAGAGCATCCGGCTCGAGCCGGGAAAGCAGAAGCGCGCGTTGATTCGGTGGAAATACGGGTCGGCGCGGGCGCGCGAATTTTTTGGTCAGGTGTTTGTCGAAGCAAACGCACCGAGTTCACCGAGCGTGCTGCCGGTGCATGCTTCGAGGTCCCGAGATCTTGGGCCTTGGGGGCATCGGGCGTTGTCCTTGATCATCGGGTTGCCGCTCGTGGCCGCCGGATTGGCTTTGGCCTTGCGCCTCTTGCGTCGTGACAAACCCCGCGTCTTGGCGATTTCGACGACGCTGGTCATGGGTGCGCATCTCGCGTTTGTCCTGGCGGTCGCCGGCCGTTTCGATTCCCAATTCGCTCGCGCAGACGGCAATGAAGGATTGCAATTCATCGAGCGGTCGGTGTGGTCATCGAATTTGGGTGTCGAATGGTTCTTGGGCGTGGACGGAGTTTCGTTGTTATTCGTCCTCGTCACATCTTTAGTCGCGTTTTCGACGGCAATGGCGTCGTGGACGTCGAAAGAGGAAAACTTCGCCTTTCACGTATTGATTCCGGTCATCGTTTCCGCGGCATTGGGAGTTTATGTCGCGCAGGACCTTTTCGTTTTTTGCCTTGGTTGGTTTGTCGGCACCATGGCCCTCATCGCGCTCCTCTTTTGGGGCAAAGGTAAAGACGAGCAACGACGGCGTCCGGCCATCGGCCTTGGAGCGATCGCCCTTGCCGGAATGGTTTTTCTTGGTGCAGCAGCGTATTGGCTGCACGGTCATTCCGATCCGACGCACCTGGTGGACGGCCATTACAACGTAAAATCGTGGAGCTTTCCGGATTTGGGCCGTACGGAATGGATTCATTCGGTGAAAACGCTTTATGAGAGCACCGGGCTCACGCTGATCTGGAGCGGACTGTTCATCGCATTCGTGTCGCGACTGGCAACGCTGGGCATTCTATTTGCGAAGACGAGTTTTCCGACAAACGCGATTCTTCCGACCGTATGGGCAGGTTCGGCGTGTTATGGCTTGGTGCGCCTGAATTTGGGAATCATGCCCGTAGGACTCGCCTGGGCATCGACCACGGTGATCATCACGGGCGTGGCATTGATGGTCATTTCCGCGTGGTCGGCGAGAATGCAGACGACTTTGCCGAACCGGCTGGGTCGATTGGGTTCGGCGTACGCGGGCATGGCTTTGGTTGGATTGGGTTCGTACACGCCGCAAGGCATTGCGGCGGTGATGTATGTGTTTGCGAGTTTGTCGTTCGGTTTGGCGCTGAGCGGTGGACTTTGTGCCATCGCTGAAGAACGAAGGTTACCGACGAACGTTGATCAATGGAATGGATTGTCCCGCCAAATGCCGCTTTACACGGCTGCTTTGATGATTGCGGTGTTTGCGTTTGCCGCGACGCCGGGGACGAGCGGATTTTGGGGCGGGCTTTTTTCGGTGGTCGGGGCATTTCCGCGTCAACCGATCTCCGCGGTTTTGACGTTGATCGCCGCGGTTTTTCTCGGTACGACGTCCTTGCAATCGATCGTGCGGATGTATCGGAAGGCCGACGGAAAATCGAAGACGACGTTGCCGGATTTGTCTCGTCATGAATGGGCATTTCTTCTGCCGCCGGCGTTGTTGATCGTGGTCCTCGGTTTTTCGCCCCGAATGCTTTTTTCGTTGCTCGATGCGGTGATTTTGGATTTGCATCGATTGGTGGATGCGGCGGGAGCCACCCAGGTGGGGTGATCGGCTGCACCTTCGCCGCAAAATAGATTGTCTGGACAAGTCGTGACGTCCGCGCGCGACGTCGCCGACTTCCCGGCGCGATCTGTCCTCGCATCCCGCCATCTTTGCTACAGTCCGGCCCGCCATGGCCGTAAACGAAGACCGACAAACCGCCGCCGCAACCGATCGTCAGGTAAAACTCGTCCCGGAAGGTGTCGAGATCGGCGGTCGAACGGTCCCCTTGCTCGCCGGATCCGTTCATTACTGGCGGCTCGATCCCAACGAATGGCGCGCTTGTTTGCTGGCCGTGAAAAAGCTCGGTCTGCACTTCGTCGACACCTACGTTCCTTGGGGTGTGCACGAGGTTTCTCCGGGCAAACTCGAGCTCGGCGAAACGGATCCGCAGCGCGACGTGGCGAAGTTCTGCCGCCTCGCCGAAGAGGTGGGGCTTTACGTCATTTTGCGCCCCGGACCGCACATCAACGCCGAGCTCACGTACTTCGGTTTGCCCAAGCGTATCGTTTGGGATGGCGCATGTCAGGCGCGTTCGCCCGAGCAAAATCCGGTGATGCTGCCGATGTTGCCGCTCGCGTTTCCCGTGCCGAGTTACGCGAGCGATGCGTTTCACGACGAAGTGGCGCGTTATTTTCAGCTTCTCGGCCCGGCGCTCGCCCCGCTTGTCTATCCAAACGGGCCCATCGCGCTCGTGCAGATCGACAACGAAGGCGCCTACTACTTTCGCGAAGGCGCGTACGACCAGGATTATCATCCCGATGCGATCCGAGCTTATCGCGACTTTTTGCGCACCAAGTATGGAACCATCGACGCGCTCCTCGTCGCTTACGGCATGACGCGCAAGGACGGCGAAGATCCTCCGAGCGACCTGACGCGTTTTACATCGATCGAACCGCCGCGCTTTTTCGCTGCGGAAACGCCGAGGGATTTGTTGAAACATCTGGATTGGTGCACGTTCCAGGAAGAACTTCTGGCGGGCGCCATCGTGCGGTTTGGCCGAGCGCTACACGCCGCAGGTTTGTCGGGTATACCCACGGTGCACAACCTCCCGCCGGGTCAAGAAGTCACGCCACTCGAAGCGGATCGGCTTGTAAAAGTGGTCGATTTCGTGGGGCAAGACTACTACCAGGGAGCGGGACAAACCGGTCGACGAGTCGTTGCGCGCGCGACGACGGACCTGGTTGCGCGAGCTCGGACCTTCGGCGTACCGGCGTTTGCCAGCGAGATGGGCGCGGGGTTTCCCCCGTTTTTCCCGGCGCTTAGCGAACACGACAGCGCGTTCACCGTCCTCACGGCTCTTGCGTATGGTTTGTCCGGATTTAACATCTACATGGCCGTCGAACGGGATCGTTGGGTAGGTTCGCCGATCGATCAACATGGGCGCGATCGCCCGAATGCCGTGTTTTGGCGCAAATTATGTGCGGCACTCGAACGGACGTCGTTGACGAAGCTCCGCCGTCACGCGCCCGTGTGCATCATGATCCCGCGTCTCGAGCAACGCGTGGCGCGCACGATGCATGCGTTCGGCCCGATCTCCGCGGCGATCTTGTCGACGTTCGGGATGGGGCCGCGGGAGACGGCGGTCGAAGAGGAGCTCGGGCTGGGGTTTCCTTTGGCCGTGGATGTCGGCGAATTCGTGAATGCCTTCGAACTGGCACTCGAAGCGCGCGGCGTACCGTTTGCCGTCGTGCACACGGACGAACCTGCGTTTGTCAAGGGCACTCGTTGGTTGTTGTGCGCCACTTCGAGCGCGTTGGATTCCGTGGTCTTTGATCGACTGGCGAAAGCGCGAACCGAAGGCGTGCACATCACGGTTGGTCCACACGAACCTCGTTTCGACGAAGCGTATCGGGACGTGTCGACGACGCGTGATCTGCACGCGCTTGGAGCGGATGGTCGCCTTGGACCGCTCGTGCGAAGCGCTGCGGACGCGGCGTCGGCGGTCGCTCAGGCCGTGGATCTGCTGGGATTGCCGACGTATGCGGGAGATCCGAACGACGTGTTGGTGACGGTGCACGAAGATAGGTCGGGCGTGGCGCGGGTGGTGTTTGTCCTTAATCCGACGGATCGTCAGGTGAACGCGCGATTGCGACTTGGGCTTGACGCTGCACGAGCGATCGACGTGCTTGACGAGACAGATTTCAACATCGTCGCCGGCGTACTCGACGTGACGATGCGTCCGCGATCCGTGCGGATGATGCAACTCGAGTCCTGACACGAGAGTGACGTTGCTACGTGCGGGCACCGTTGCGTTCGCGGCGCATGTCTCCTAGGAAGGAAGATACGTCGAAGCCTTCACAAGGCCGACGCGGTGGGTACTCGTCTCGATGCGGAGGAAGATGGGGCATGATGAATCGACGACGCTGCGACAAACAGACCGGCCGTGTTGGGTCGAAGGAGATTGCTCGAACGCTCGTTGTCGCGACGGTTGTCATTACATCGGTTGGTTGTGCGGACATTCTCGGCATTGAAACCATTGATTCGTGTTGGGATCCGACGGGATTCGAAGGGCGAGGTTGTTATCGAACGGTCGGTGATTGCAAGCTGACCAAAGAGCAATTGCCGAATGCGTGTACGGATTCTCCATTTGTCGTATTCGATAATCAGAAAGAGCTGGGGTTTTCCGCACCCGATGACTTGCCGAAGTTAGACAAGGAAAGTGCGGTCGTGCCGCCGGATACGGGTTCGAGTGATCCCGACACATGTCCGCCGGACAATCGAGTGATCGTGGCCGGATCGAATGCGATTGTCCCGGTTTTGAGCTACATTTCGGCCGCGCTTCACAGCGCTTCGACCCCGATTACGGTACTTTATAAAGATCCAAGCTCATGTCATGGCGCGGCGACCATTTTCAAAGACGTAAAAATCGGCGGCGAATTTTCTTATTGGATCGATGAAGGCAAGCCATTGCTGACGAAAGTCCCCTGTACGATGCCGGATCAAGTCATCGACATTGGGGTGTCCGATGTTTCCGGATCAACATGTGGTTTCGACGAAGATCCGGACATTGCGGTCGACGCACCGGGCCCGATTCAAGCCATGATTTTCATCGCCCCGAAATCGTCGACAAAGCGCGCAATCAGCGCCGAAGCGGCGAGGCTCGTCTATGGGTATGGCGGGACGCACGAAAACTTCAGCGCCGATCCCTGGACGAACGTCGATCATATTCATCGTCGAAATCCTACATCCGGCACCCAAAACCTCATTGGAGCTTATATCGGCGTTCCATCCTCCAAGTTTATGGGAGTCCCCAATGCCAGCACGTCGGAAATGGTCACGTCGATGCAAAACACGGCAACGGATGACGCGACGTCGACGATCGGCATCTTGGATGTCGTGAATCGGAACCTCGCAGGAGTGCCGGAGATCGTACGAACATTGGCATTTCAAGCGGAAGGTCAGAACAGCGCATTTTTCCCGGACGCAACCAATGATAGCCGCGACAAACGCAATGTTCGCGACGGACACTATGCCTTATGGGGACCGATTCATATTTACAGTCGCCCCACTCCAATGGCCACGGTCACGAATGTCGTAAAGTACTTGTCGCTCGAACAGGCACCCGCCACCGCCGGTAAAACCGCCGACGAGAACATGAAGGAGCTGATTCGAATCGTCGCCGGCGGGCACCTCGTGCCCTCGTGTGCCATGCGCGTACAACGAGCGTCCGACGGGGGACCACTATTGCCGCAAATACCTACGCGGTCGTGCGCTTGCTTTTTTGACGAACGCACCACCGAAACGTCTTGTGCCACATGCAAAACCGACGCCGATTGTGGTTCACCCGATGCCCCGAAATGCAATTTTGGATTTTGTGAACCACAATAGGGAGAATTCGAGAGGTTTGTCATGAGCGCAGCAACCCCCGCAACACCGCCCGGCACGGCAATCCTTCCCGGTGACATCATCGCCGGGAAATACCGTGTCGATCGCATCATTGGGGTCGGCGGAATGGGCGTTGTCGTTTCGGCCATGCACGTTCATCTGGACGAACGCGTCGCCGTCAAGCTCTTGCGTCCCGAAGGCGCGGGACGCAGTGAAACGACCGAACGATTCATGCGCGAAGCTCGGGCGGCGGTCAAAATCAAGAGCCAGCACGTAGCCAGAGTCATGGATGTCGGGGTCATGTCCGACGGTCGTCCCTACATGGTCATGGAGTATCTCGAAGGCCGAGATCTCGGCGAAGAGCTCGAGCGAAATGGGCCGATGCCGGAGGCATTGGCGGTCGACTACGTATTGCAGGCTTGTGATGCCTTGGCCGAAGCGCATAAAAGAGGCATCGTGCATCGAGATCTAAAGCCGTCGAATTTATTTCTTTGCAAGAACGTAAAACCGCCCATCATCAAATTGTTGGATTTTGGAGTTTCCAAGTTCAAAGACAATTCGCTTTTACCCGATGCAGTTCCTCATCTCACCGCGGAAGCGGCATTGATTGGAACCCCATACTACATGTCTCCCGAGCAAATTCGTAATGCCAAGGATGTCGATGAACGGGCCGACGTCTGGGCGCTCGGAGTGATTTTGTATGAATTGATTTCAGGCCGAGTGCCATTTGATGGAACCAGCGCCACCGGCGTGCTCGCAGCCATTTGCGGGGACAAACCCAAGCCGCTGCACGAAGTTTGTGCGACGGTATCGGCGGACGTATCGGAGATCGTCGGCGCATGCTTGGCCAAAAACCTCGAAGAACGTATGCCCAACGTGCGCGAGCTCGTGCGGGCATTGGCTTCCGTGGCGCCCGACAAAGCTTCGACGATCGACGAACGTTTGGCGGGGATCAACATTCCCTCGACGACCGCCAATTCGATGGAAAATCCCCTTGCTCCGCCGATAAGCGACGTTCGCGAGCCGATTTCGATTCGTTCGAGCGGCCCGATGTCGAAGGACGAAATGCTCGGCGCGACCGTCGGCGGCGTGATTCAATCCAACGAACCTGTGCGGAGTCGGTCCAGATTGTTTGCCGTCCTCGCCGCGATAGCGGTGATCAGCGGCATCGTGGTCTTCGTTTTGACGAATCAATCGGGCACGCCGGCCACCGGCGATCATCACACGACGGCAAACAGCGGTGAATCCACGCCGAACTCGAATGCGCCCTCCGCCGTTCTTTCAGGACCGTCGCAAGTGCCGCCGGGTCCGTCGGCCCGAGTCGAGATTGCCGAACCATTGCCGATGACCTCTTCGAGCACGGCCATTGCACCGACGAAATCGACGGCGACCGCAAAAACATCGAATTCATCGAGCACGCGAACCACGTCGGGCGGCATTCAATTGGGTAAGGAGGTGGAAACGCGGCGTTGATCCGTCGTTTCCAATTGTCTATGCATCGGGTCGAATTCCCAAAACAAAATGATCTCCGCAACTTTATTGCCGCATTTGCATCGTGGGGCCTTTTCACCGTGGCTTCTTCGGCCGCATGGGCGGGGCCCACGCCGGAAGATGTCGCGCTTTCCGAAGCATTGTTCCGGGAAGGCAAGACGCTTTTGCAAGAAGGAAAGTTCGACCTGGCCTGCCCGAAGCTCGCCGAAAGCCAGCGACTGGATCCCGCAGGCGGCACACTCATCACGCTCGGGCTTTGTTATGAAGCCGCGGGAAAAACCGCTACCGCGTGGGTGGTTTTCGGCGAAGCATTGGCGACGGCCGAACGAGACAAACGCGCGGATCGCATCAAATTGACGAAAGAACACATTTCGGCGCTCGAAAAGAAGCTGTCGTATTTGACGATCGAGCTCGCTCCGGAAGGCATCGGCACGACGGAGTTTGTCATGACCCGCGACGGGGCGAACGTGAATCGAGCTGCCTTGGGGACGGCCTCTGCGGTCGACCCGGGAAAACACGTCATCAACGTCTCTGCGCCGGGATTTGCGGCGTATACGGCCGAAATCGAGGTCGCCGTCGATGGAGACCGCAAAAAAGTGGTGATCCCGGCGCTCGAACGATTACCGGAAAAACCCGTCGAAACGCCCATTGAAAAGCCCGTCGAGAAGCCCCCGGAAAAACCCATTGAAAAGCCCGTCGAGAAGCCCCCGGTCAAGGAAGAGCCGGTTCAGGGCATGCACCCGGGGCGCGTGGGTGCATTGGTCTTGGGCGGCGTCTCGATTGTCGCCTTGGGCGCGGGAACCTATTTTGGATTATCGGCCAAATCCAAACACGATGGAGCGCTCGAGTTATGCCCGACATCGCCATGTCCGAATGACCAGGGCGTCGAGCAAAACAATGCCGCGAAAAGCGATGCCGCCTGGTCGACGGGATTGGTCATCGGCGGACTCGTAGGCTTGGCCGGAACAATCACGTTATGGTCGATCATGCCGAAAAACGCCACGTCTGCGCCGAACTCCACCGCGATTCGATTGCTGCCGGCTGTCGGACCACGTGGCGCGAGTGCTTTTCTCGTAGGTTCGTTTTGAACCCGACCGTCCATAACGTGACCATGGAAATCACAGCGTCGGCTTGACGCCCGCGCTTACCTCATCCAAGAACTCCCATCGACCCGAGGTTAGGTTTGGCATGGAACAGGACCGACGTTTATCCATCGTGCTTCGAGTCGGTCTCGTCATCCTGTTTTTCTGGATGGTGCGGGAAATTCTGGTGCCTATCGCGCTGGGCGGGCTTTTCGCATTATTGATGAATCCGCTACGGGAGCGATTGGAGCGCCGTATGGGGCGCTTTCGCGACTACGCGCCGCTCGTACTTGCGTCGGGAACGCTCGTCCTCGTCGTCATTCCCTTCGTTTATATTGCCATTGAAGCCGTAAGGTCCATCAATCATTTCTTGGCTCGTGATTGGACGCCGATCATTACGCGCATGCAATCGTTTTTGACCGAGGGTTTTTACATTCGCGGACGGACGATTCACATCGGCGGGTCGGATCTTCAAGCGGCCATTCAGGACGTGGGCCAACGCTTGGCAACGCTTGCTGCGGACGGTGCAAGCAGTGTCGCGTCCGCCGTACCATCGATCATGCTCGCATTGTTTCTTTTTGCCGTTTCGCTTTATTACTTTTTGCGCGACGGCGGAGCGCTCGTGAATTGGTTGTCGCAGCAATCGCCGTTTCCCGATGATCAAACGCAGGATTTATTTGCTTCGGTCCAAGAAACCGTCGATGGCGCCATTTTGGGCATCATGGCCACGGCGCTCGTGCAAGGCGGCCTCACGTTCGTCGCGCTGACGGTGTTCAGCGTGCCAAACGCGTTTTTGCTGTCGATTTTGGCCATGCTTTTATCCGTGATTCCTCTTGTCGGCACGACACCGGTGACGGTGGGTTCCACGATTTATCTGTTCATGTCCGGCCGATTCGGTGCAGGCATTGGGATGCTCATCGCCGTCGTCGTCATTGGTTTGTCGGACAATGTCGTGCGACCGTGGGTGCAAAGTTCACAAACTCGCATGCATCCGCTCGTCGTTTTGCTTGGCATCTTCGGCGGATTGGAGCTATTCGGCGCGGCCGGGGTTTTTCTGGGCCCGGTCGTCGCCGCGATGGCCGTGTGGTCGGTGGAAACGTACGTCAAATATCACGCTCCGGAATTGGCCGAGCTGCGGACATCGCAGCTGCCGCGCAGTTCGCTTGCCCCGCGACCGTCGAACGCGCCCAAAAATCCGCAATCGATTCCACCGGCGGCCAAGTGAGCAATTACTTCAGCCAACCCTGTTCCCGGTAAAACGTCGCCATATCGCGGATCGATTCATCGAGCGGCCTGCTCGCATACCCGAGCTCCTCGGCGGCTCGTTGCGACGACAAACGCACCCGCAGCGTGCTTTGCAGAGCCATTTCGTAGGAAACCTTCGGCGGGCGCCCGGACAAACCAGCGCCGAATTCCATCATTCGGGCCACGCTCGAGATCGCCCAATTCGGAAGCGTCAACCGCGGAGCTTTGCCATTGACGACCCGCGCGACTCGAGTGAACAGTTCTTCCACGGAGACGACTTCACCGCCCAGGATATATCGACGTCCGGCAGGTGCTTTTTCGGCGGCGACGATATGAGCGGTCGCGACATCTCGCACATCGCAGGTCGTGCGAATGCCCCGGGGCACGGCAAAACCCGCAAATGTCCGCGTCGCCAAAAACAAGGGCAAGACATTCGCTTTCCAATCTCCGGGACCAAACACGGCCGTGGGATGCGTAATGACGGCGTGAAGTCCTTCTTTTACGCCCTGTAAAACCTCCAGCTCGGCCAGCCATTTCGTGTGGGGATAGACCATATTGAAACGCGCGAAGTTGTATTCGGAGGTTTCATCGACGGTGACGATTTCTTTTGTCGGAGGATAGGGTTTTCCAATCGTGGATCCCGTCGACGTGAAAATGAATCGATCGACTTGGGCGGCGAGGGCCGCTCGAACCATGTTTCGAGTGCCCAGGACATTGACGTGTTCACTTTCGGCTCGGCGTTTCGTCCACATTTGGACATTGGCCGCGACGTGATACACGACGCCCACGCCGCGCATCACCTCTTCGAGCACTTTTGTATCGTCCAAGTCGCCGCGCACGATTTCCAGAGGCGCTTTTGGCAAATCACCCGGCAAGAAGCCATTTCGTGATAATGCCAAAACGCGATGGCGACGCGCCAGCAATTGTTGAATCAATTCATAACCGAGAAAACCCGTCCCACCTGTCACGAATGCCGTTTTGCTTCGCGGAATCATGTTCGATTCACCGTTCACCAGCGTTCAATGCGCCAACCGCGACGTTTCGCCACCCGCAGAAGCCGGGGATCGGGATTGACGACAATCGGTTCGGCGACGCATTCGAGCAGCGGTAGATCACTGATGCTGTCGGTGTAAAACGTCGCTTCTTCCAAGGCGAATCCCAAACGTTCGGCGAACGCCTTCGCGTAATGCAATTTGCCCTCACCCAAACACAATGGTTTTACGGCGTGCCCCGTAAACAACCCCGTCGCGTCGATTTCCAGCTGCGTCGCGACGACATGTTCGATATCGAGGCGTTTTGCCAAAGGCCCCGCCGCATAACGCGTCGCCCCCGTCACGATCGCGCACACATCCCCACGTGCGCGATGATGCGCCACAGCCTGACGACCTTTGTCCGCAATATGCTGCTCGACGTATTTCGCAAACCAAGCTTCGCATTGCACGATGAAATCCGACTCGGCGACCCCGCGCATCGTGTGCAATACGCTGTCGGCGAGTTTGTCGGCGTCGAGAATACCGAGCGTATATTTTCCGACCCAATACAGCGCCTTGACCAAGTCCATCGTGGTCGCCAAGCCGATGTCGCGTTGATAACGCACGTAAAGGCTGGCCGTTTCTTTGCGCACCAGCGTGCGATCCATATCAAAAAGCGCGGCTCGAACCTTTGGTTTGTCTTGGATCATGAAGAAAAACCATACCCGCGAGCAAGCGTGGCTGAAAATATGTTGCAAAGCGCATGAAACAAGACGCCCGCCCCGATTCCTCCCGTCCGCGCGCGAAGCCATCCAAATAACAGCGCCGGGAAAAACACCGCCAAACGAGCCGGGACCGGCGTCGTCAAGAAATGCCCCACGGCAAAAATAATCGCGGAAACGAGCCAACCCAGGCCGAATTCGGCGCCCAGAAATCGAACCCGTTTTCCCCACACCGCATCGAGACGCGTCTGCAAGTATCCGCGAAAAAAAGCCTCTTCGGGCAAAGCCACCACCAATAGCTGCCCGGCGATTTCATCGAGCAACGATTTCGGTGCGCGTAAAACGAACGGCATTTTGGCATGCCAAAATAATTTGAATCCGTACCAAAAAGGCGGAAATACGATGAGCGACAAGAGCAATACCCAGCCCGCCGCAATCGCCGCATCTCGAACGATACGCCGTTTGTCCAAAGCCAGCGGCTCGAGAAGCCCACCCAGCGACAAACCGTGATCCCGAATCGTCTGTTCGTCGCCGCGGAGCACGAGCCACCACGTCGCCACGAGAAACGCCAGACCGACCAACGTCGCCGCATGTTTCGCCGGAGCCAAGTACGACAACGCCGTGACGATGATCGTCGTGACAAGCGCCGCAACAAGAGGCCGAACGGCGCTCGGGCGTGGCAAAACTGCTTCGATCGTGGGATCCGTAGGCGGGGCTTGAACTTCCGGCTGCACTCGACGTCCAAGATACTCGGAGCCGCGCTCGAACGCGAGCCCAAGCAACGTCCCAACTCCAATTGCCGTTTTCTAGCCTTGGACGACAATCCGAGTCAGAGTCGAACCGTGCACAGATCGATCCTTCGTTCGCTACGCGTGTTGCCACCGGCCTTGCTGGCGTTTGTCGCAACCGAACTCCCTGCGACAAACGCGCTGGCTTCCGACCCGTTTCTGAGCATTCCCGATCCCGCGATGGTCGCGAAGACCGCGGCGTATCGGTACGCAAACATGACGAACGACGAAGCCCTCGCGGAGTGCACTCGTCGCAATTTACCGTTCGTGACGGTGGATCCCGTCGCGGGCGTGCGCGCCCCGATTCGCCTGACGGGACGTCTTCACGGCGTGTCGATTCATTCGAACGCCACGCCAAACCAACGCCTGACGTCTCCTTTCGAGATTCTGGATGCCCGTTTGGCCCTGGCGCTCGATGATTTCACCGCCATTTTGGAAAAACACGATATCGACGAGATCGAACATTTTTCGATGTATCGGCCCGGGGCCACCGCAAAGGCGGCAAAAACACCGGCTGCGCCGCCCGTCGCCGGAGTGGTTGTTCCCGCCAAACCCAACGAAGTCGACGTGAAGCCCGAGATCGATAAACCCGCACCAGTCACGACCCACGTCGCGCTTCCTGTCCAAGACAAACCCACGGCAAACGCCAAAATCGTCGAAAAGCCTACGGCGAATGCCAAAGCAACCGAAAAGCCGGTAACCAACAAGATCGTGGCGCGAAAAAAGCCGCTTGCGCCACGAAGTGGAGTCGCGAAAAAGTCGCCCGCCAAACAGAATCCGATCGACAAGCCAGGTTCTCCCCCCGTGACGCAGGGAAAAACCGCGCTGCCGAGCAAAGAAAAGCCCGCTGCTCCGCCGCTGCAAAAATCGCCGACGAAACCGCTCCCAAAACATCTGGGCAAAGCCGAGCTACCGGGGAAAACATCGGCCGTTGCGCAGGAAAAAGGGATCAAGCACAAAGAGCCCGGGGACGTCGAGGAAGTTCAGCAAGACAAACCGACGGACGTCGTGCTGGAAGCGCCGAAACAGGCGGTTTCACCCGCACCAACGATCGTCGCCACGGCACCCGCGGGCGAAACGAGGCATCCCGGGGGACTGGCGATCGACGTTGGCAAGCTCCGGAAAAAAGACGGCACGTGGATTTCGGTGTCGCAGCATTTTCACGGCAAAATCGGCGACAAGGCCTGTGGCCCGGACGCACCGGTTCCGGAACATGCGGAAGCGAAAGAGCTTCGCGCGCTCGTCTGCGACGCCATGGGCGATCACATCTTCACGTATGTTTTGACGCCCAATTACAACGCCGCGCATTACGATCATTTCCACATGGAGATCAAACCCGGCGTAAAGTGGTTCTTGGTGCACTGATTTTCCGGACGCACCTCTTTTGCTGAAAGTACGTTCAGTCCAAACCATGCTCGGGTGCGTGGCCCTTCGGGTCGCGTCGGGCGCCGTTCGTCTCGAGCCTCGTTTTTCGCGCATATTTTGGGGTTTGGAAAAATTTTTTCAGTTTTTACGCAACTGACGACTCGCTCGTGACGATGGACCTGTATCGGGGCACGGATGCGTGTGTCGCCCCGAGAGAGGACGACGCTCATGTTGCTGAACGTTGCAGATCTTCCGCCTGATCCGCTGGCGGGTACTCGTTATCGTGTCATTGGCTTCGTGGGATATGGAGGAAGTTCGGACGTGTATGAAGCGACCGGACCTTCGGGTGATCGTTATGCCATCAAGGTTCTCCGGACGCACCAAAACATGCAGGAATTCGCGACGCGATTGCTCCAAGAAGGGCGCGTATTGTCGTCGATCAACCATGACAACCTGATTCCGGTGCGGGAAATGGGCATGACGCGAGACGGGCGGCCGTTTTTGGCGATGCCTCGACTGCGCGGCATGTCATTGCGACAATATTTGGCGCAGCATGGCCCGATGGAGCCGAAAACCGCGGCGTTGCTTTTGGCCGGAGCGCTGGATGGTTTGGCCGCAGCCCATGACCGAGGCATCGTGCATCGCGATGTCAAACCGGGAAATATATTCATTACGCTTGGCGCCGACGGAAAACCCGAGCGAGCCTTGGTCTTCGATTTCGGCATTGCGAAATTCGCGGGCGGCGGGGCCTATCGAACCTCGGAAGACGCCGTGCTCGGAACCCCGCGCTACATTGCGCCGGAGCAGATCCTCGGGGGAAAACTCGACGGGCGGGCGGACATCTACGCCATGGGGATCGTTCTTTTTGAAAGCATTGCGGCTCGAGGTCCGTACGATGTGCTTCGGGCTGCCGAATTCAGCCATCATATTCGAGCGCATTTATCGCTGACGCCGCGAAAACTCGATGATTTGTCCCCCGCGTCTTCGGCTTTGGCGCGGGTGGTCCATCGAGCGCTCGAAAAAGCCCCGGGGAAACGATATCCCAGCGCGGAGGTTTTTGCCGAGACATTGCGCCGCGCAGTGCGAGGAGGTTCGCGACGAACGGTTCGTACGGCTGTGGAAGGAGGTCTGTCATGACGAGCGATTCGGATACCATTCGCGAACACATGACGGAATTTCATTGGTCCGCGTACGACAATGCGCAATTTCGTCCCAATTTGTCTTGGGATGACGACTTGCCGGTCATTCGTCCGGGAGAAACCATTCCGGGAACGCGCTGGAAGGTTGTGAAATTGCTGGGTCAAGGCGGCGTGGGAGAGGTTTTTGAAGTCGTGCACGAATTGCTCGGACGCAAAGCCGCATTCAAAGTCCTGCATGCACACAACGTCTTACGGCGAGGTTTGGCGGAACGAACGTTACAAGAAGGTCGGTTGCTCGGTTCTCTTCATCATCCCAACATCGTCGAGGCGCTCGACATGGGGGTTCTCGCGGACGGACGACCGTACGTCGTGCTGGAGCTGCTCGATGGACGCGATTTCCGTGCGGAAGTAAAGAGGCTCGGTGTTTTGTCGGTTCCGGCGGCTTTGGCCCTGGTGAGTCAAGTCTTGAATGGTTTGTCTGCGCTTCACGAGGCAAACATCGTGCATCGCGACATCAAACTCGAAAACCTATTTTTATGCGCCGACGGTCACGTTGAAATCCTGGATCTCGGGGCGGCCATGCGCATGGGTGATGACGCGGGCGAACGCGCGCCATCTTTGGGCACGCCGCGAACGATGGCGCCGGAGCAATACGAGGGCAAACCCGTGGACGCACGTGCGGACCTGTATGCCGTGGGGATTGTCCTGTACGAACTGCTCACGGGTCGAGGGCCATTCGATGACGTTTCGGGCGTCGAAGCTTTGCGATTTGCTCATTGCGAAAGAACCCCCGCAGCTCCGTCACGTATGGCGCAGCAAACCATTCCGCCCGAAATCGATGCGCTCGTCTTACGAGCTTTGGCGAAGGCGCCGCGCGATAGATTCATTTCGGCACGAGCGATGGCGGCGGAGGTCGAAGCGCTTCGTGTCGAGCAACGTCCATTGGTCGAGACGCGAGCGTTGTCCGCATCGATCCTGAATGTAACGTCGCGTTGGTTTGCGCAGTCGTCGGAGTGGATATCGGGATCGCCGATTCGGCGGGTGTTTTTTTCCCGGATGGGCGTCGCGTGCATCGCGTTGCTGGCACTGCTCGTGGCGGCCCTGGCGCTGGGAATCGTTGCGGCCGAGCGCCTCGAGCATACGAACGTGGTGGTGCGCCACGCATGGTGAGAAGGAGGGAAGATGTCGATCGAAAAGGTGGATCCCAAGAAAGTGGAAGAGGTGTAAGGTTTGAAGAGGCGCTGCGTTTTCATGGGCGAACAGCGGCAGAAGCCGTGGGAGAACGACGATGGACCTCATCCGACGCGGATTTTTGGCAGTTTCATTGACAACACTCTTCGCTTCCGCAGCAGCTTGTGGCGGATCGGCAGCGATGTCGGGTGGCGGGTCATCGACTCCTACGCCGGTATCGAATGAAGGATTCGGAGCGGCTGAAGCGAAGTCGGCCCCTGCAGATTCGTTTGGCGGCGGCGACGGCGTAAGGGCCGACGTTGGAGGCGTGGCTCCGAGTGCTCCGCCGCCGTCGGCGATGAAGGAGTCCGGAGCGGCGCGACCGGCACAAGGTCGAGCGACGATGGATTCCGAGGGTGAGGCCGGCGTTTTTCAACCCAAACCGACGGACCGTCCGGGTTTGGGAACGCAATGGGGAGAAACTCGCAATTCGTCGATTACCTCCGTGGCGTTTCAACGTGCCGAACCGACGAATCCGTTTGGCATGGCCAGTATGTTTTACAATGACGAAGAAGGCGCGCGGGCCATGGCGAGCCTTGCGGGATTCCACCGCACCTCGGGCGGCATGACCCCGGTCGCCGGAGGATCATTGCTCGTGGGATTGCGTGATGAAAGCGGCGCGTTCTTGAATGGGTTTGTCGCGGGCGAAAAGAATTTCGTGGTGGGTGAAGCCGGACGTCGTTACACCATTGTGATTCGGAATCGCACGCCGAACCGAGTCGAATGCGTTGTGTCGGTCGATGGTCTGGATGTCATCGACGGTCGTTCGGCGGCCTTCAACAAGCGCGGATACTTGGTTCAGCCGCACGGGGAACTCGAGATTGACGGTTTCCGCCGAAGTGCCGAAGAAGTCGCGGCATTCCGATTCGGTTCGGTGCGTGGATCGTATGCGGGGCAAAAGACGGGCGATACGCGAAACGTCGGCGTGATTGGTTTTGCGTTTTTCCACGAACGAGGGACGAACCCCTTCCCGTTCGTCCAAGATGAAGCCCATCGTCGTCAAGATGCGAATCCCTTCCCCGGCCAATTCGCCACGCCTCCCTGATCGGCCGAATAGAACGATCAATCGATCGTCATTCCGAACCGGGTAACTCCGACGAACCCCTCCCTGCCAAACCTTGGTCCAGCACGAAAGAACATCGTTCGGATAGAACGAGCTTCGAGACCCTGCGTTTGTCCGTCAATACCCGAGCGTAAAAAATCGCGCCACTTGTCGCTCGTTGAGTGCATCCGGCGTACTGCGCAGCGCCAAGTCTCGCACGGCGCGAGCAATACTGCCTTCGATATGCGCCGCTCGTCCCAATGACCACGACGTATTGGTCACGAGATGCGCCTTTTCCATTCGGCGCTGCTGGTATTCGTCGAATGCGGCTTCCGTGTTTTCGTGCGTCGACAAGGCTCGTGCCAACATGTAAGCCGATTCGGTCGCTTGCGCAGCGCCTTGTCCCAGGTTTGGCGTGGTGGCATGCGCCGCGTCGCCGACGAGCACGCAATGACCTCGATGCCAACGCATGATCGGCTCGAAATCCGCCAGATCCGTACGAATGATGGACGATGCCGGCGTTGCTTTGAGGATATCGACGATCAATTTTGGAAAATCGCCATACACTTCGGGGAGTTTTGCGTGAGCTTCCGCGACGGTGATGTCGCAAGGTTGACTGATGGGGGCAAACCAATACACGCTGCGCGGTCCGATGGCCGAGAATCCGAAACGATGCCGTACACCCCAGGTCTCACGACAGACGTGCTGGAGTTCTTCGGGCAGCTCCAGGTCCGCGATACCGCGAAAGCAAGCCTGCGCCGTATCACGCAGGGGTACACCGGGTAAAACATATTCGCGAGCTTTCGAACGCAAACCATCGGCGCCGATCAAAACATCCACCGTAGTTCGTTTCCCATTGCGAAATTCCGCGGTCGCGCCATTGACGTCGTCATGCACCGCAAGGCATTCATGGTCGAAGGCAATACGATCCATTCCCCAAGCCTCGGCCAGGATCCGCTGAAGTTTGGCTCGGTGAATCGCTTGAATGGTAAATCCCGTCTCTACGCGAATTGCATCCAAATGAATTCGCTGAATCGGTCTTCCTTCGTGATCCTCAATTTCGAGCGTACGTAACGCGACGGAATTATCAATCACCTCGCGGTCGACCCCGAGGCGTTCGAAGATTTGCATTGCATTGGGAGGCATCCAAATCCCGGCGCCGACTTCATTGAGCATCGAAGCACGTTCATACACGTCCGCCGACAAACCGCGGCGGCGAAGCGCCAATGCCATCGTGAGACCACCAATGCCCGCGCCCAAAATCGCGATCGTTCGAGCCATCGCTGAACCTCCAACGGGCAATGGTATGCGGGCGGTTCGAGCTCGCCAAGCATTCTTTCAAAAATGCATGGGCACGACAAATTCGTCGCGATGCACACCTCACGTCGTCGTAACGAGCGACGCGCGACCGCGAGCCTGGGCCAAACGAATCGCCAGGTCCATGGCGTGATGCATTGCCGCCGGATCGGCCGATCCTTTGCCTGCGATATCGTAACCCGTACCGTGATCGACGCTCGTGCGGATGATGGGCAATCCCAGGGTCACATTCACGGTTTTTCCAAACCCAACCAATTTGCACGGAATGGTCGCTTGGTCGTGATACATGGCGACAACGCCGTCGTAATCGCCGGACGCATGTTTTCGAAACGCCGTTTCGGCGCCGACGGGACCTTCGAGCAACGCCGCAACGTGGTCCAATTCCATGCGTTTTCGAGCCATTTCAATGCCGGGCAAAATGCGCGTGGTTTCTTCATCCCCCAAAAGGCCGCCTTCACCCGCATGAGGATTCAATGCCGCAATGACCACGCGCGGCGACGCGATATTCAACGCCTGCAATAACCGCACAATCCAATACGTGCTCGTGGCGACAGCTTCCGGCGTAATGGCCGAAGGCACTCGAGCCAAGGGCAAATGCGTCGTGACGAGCGACGTCGTCAACATGGCCGAACGAAATGCCATCACCACTTCCCGCGCACCTAGTCGCTCCGCAAGCCATTCCGTGTGTCCGGAAAAACTGTTCGCCCCTTCCGCGCCGCTCGTCGCGATCGCGTGCTTCGATACGGGACCGGTGACGAGAGCTTGCGCAAGTCCATCCGTCACGAGCCCCATCGCTTCGTTGATCCATGCCAACTGAGCCGCGCCGTCTTCGGGTTCCGGTGCGCCAAACTTCGCGATCCGACTCAGTTTCGTGCTCTTTGCCCAGACACCGATGCGTCCTTCGTCGAGGGCCTGAACGTCCGCGGGCGAGATCACGAACGTGAGTTTGTCCGGGTCGACTGCACGAATCAACGCCGCTCGACGCAGTTGTTCCATGTCACCGACGAGCACACAAGACGCATCCGCCGCCGCGGCGGCCACGACGGACAATTCGGGCCCCGTTCCACTTGGACAACCAACACTGACGGCAATCACCGGTCGATTCATACGCTCAACGATCCGGTCCATGGTTGACGCCGCGAGGACAAACGCTGGTCATCCTCGTCGACGATGGTCTCTTCATCGCCGTGGCTTCCGGGCATCTCGAGCTTGTACCCGGCTCCACGCAACGTGGTGAGAGGCAAAGCCGAACCGAACTTCGTGCGCAAACGCGTCACGTGAATGTCGACCGTACGTGGACCACCTTCGTAGCGATTTCCCCACACTCGACGCAACAGTTCGTCTCGTGAAACCACCTTGCCCCGACGTTCGCAGAGGTAGGACAGCAACGAAAATTCCTTTGCAGTCAAAACAATCGGCTGCCCGTCAAGACAAACTTCGTGCGCGGACCTGTCAAGGACCACGCGCCCCATCTTGACGCGTTCCTCCGTCGCAAACTCGCTGCGTTGCCACTCGACGCGGCGTATACGCGCGTAAAGTTCGGCGGGTACATACGGCACGAGGACGAAATCATCGAAGCCTCCGGCCGGGTCGAGACGAGACACGTGAGCGACGGAAACGGCAGCGATTGCCGGGACACCTTCGAGGCGTTGGTCTTTACGAACCGCTCGCAACAGCCCCACGGAAAGGTCCGGACGCTCCGGCGTTTCGACGAGAACGACGCGCACGTCGTCGTCACCTTCGCGAAACACGCGGCTCGGTTCTTCCCACATTTCGAGCGTGCGCACGTGGGCGCCAAGCGCGCGAAGGGTCTGTGCGGCGCCTTCGTCACGTTCGAGTTCGGGACCATGCCCAACGATGAGAATGAACGAACGGCGAGGCATACGAGGCAGTGCGTATAGGCTGCGCGAGTGGCTCGAGCAAGCGAGCAAATCAACCGATCTTCGTGCCGCCCACGGTGATGCTGTCGATCTTGATCGTCGGACATCCGACGCCGACCGGGACGCTTTGGCCATTTTTGCCGCACGTCCAAATTCCGTCGGATGTGGTGAGATCGTTGCCGAGCATCGAGACGCGACCGAGGACCGCGGGGCCGTTGCCGATGAGGTTCACGCCTTTGAGGGGCCGCGTGATCTTGCCGTCTTCGATGAGGTAACTCTCGGTCAACGAAAAGACGAAGTCGCCGTTGGAGATGTCGACTTGGCCGCCGCCGAATTTTTTGGCGAAAACACCGCGTTTTACGCTGGAAATGATCTCGTTCGAGTCATGCGGACCTTCGAGCAAGATGGTGTTTGTCATGCGCGGCAATGGTACGGATCCAAAGCTTTCGCGTCGGCCGTTTCCGGTCGCTCCGAGCTTGTAGTGTTTGGCGCTCAGCCGATCGTGCATGTAGCCGACGAGTTTGCCGTTCTCGATGAGCACACTCTTCCGAGGTTCGTTGCCTTCGTCGTCGACGTTGATGGTTCCTCGAGACGAACCCAGCGTCGCATCGTCGACGACGGTGCACAGAGGGCTCGCGACGGGTTGCCCGACTTTGCCCGAATAATTCGAAGTTCCCTTGCGATTGAAGTCGGCTTCGAGGCCATGACCAACGGCTTCGTGCAGCAGGATGCCGCTGTCGCCCGGAGCAAGAACAACGTTCATTTCACCGGCGGGAGCTTCTTCCGCATCGAGCATGAGCAGCGCGTGTCGCGTTGCTTCGCGGGCGTGCCATTCGGGGGATCGATCTTGGAAGTAGTCGCTCATCGTCATGCGTCCGCCGCCGCCGCTCGATCCTTCTTGGCGTTTGCCATTTCGTTCGGCGATGGCGCGAACGCCGAAACGGAAGAGCGGTTGCACGTCGTGCACCATGATTCCGTCGCTCGTGGCGATGAGAACTTCTCGGATTTCTTCGGAGAAACTCGCCTCGGCTTTGACGATCTGCGGATCGGTTGCGAGGGCCGCGGCGCTTGCGCGTTCGAGCAGGGCGCGTTTGTCCAGGCCCGGAATATCGAGCGACACGAGGGGCACGTCGTAACGTTGAGGCAGCGTGCGAGGTTCGAGTTTGACGGTGGAGGAGTTTGTCGCACCGGACGCGATTTGTGCGGCTGTTTCCGCGGCGCGTTTCATCGCGTCCCACGTGAGCTCTTCGGTGTAGGCGTAACCCGTGGCATCACCGCGTAAAACCCGGATGCCGACGCCCATGCTCACGCTGCGCGATGCGGCTTTGAGGATGCCTTCGTCAAAGGCAAACCCACCGCCGGCGCGGTATTCAAAGAAGATGTCGGCGTATTCGCCTCCTCTGGACAAGGCGACGGACAAGAGCCGACTACAGAGGTCGGCGTCGATTGAGCTGTCACCACCGGGACCGAATGGGGCGCGATAAGCTGCACTTTGCGTCATCGGAAGAGCCACTCTAGAGCGCTAAGCGCGACGGGTCGAGCGGTCGTAATGGAAAGCGGTCGGAGATCATGGCGCCCGTCGCCGACAAATGCAGAAAAGTCGACGGAACGCGGCCGACCGAGTAACGCATGGAAGCGCGCAGCGTTCGACCCGTACGTTCGCTTCGTGAAAAGTTCGACTTCGATTCGAGGATGTCCATGACGAACCCTTCCCAACTCGCGCTCGTGTGGTTGCACATTGTGGGCAACATCGTTTGGATCGGTTCGATCCTGGCGGTCGCGGCAACGATCACCGGATCGGCGGCAGACCCGAAAATTCGCGGAGAAATGGGACTTCGTATTTATCGGAGTTTGTCGGTGCCGGCGTTTGTCGCGTCCTTCATCGCCGGTACTGTCCGGCTCCTGATGGATACGAAGTACTACTTGGTCGAACACCATTGGATGCACGGCAAGCTCATGTTCGCGTTGTTCGTGATCGGCATTCATCACGTCATCGGCGGTCGCGCGAAGAAGCTTGCGCAGGGAAGTGTGCAAGACGCGGGGCCCACTGCTACGATGGCGATCGTATTGTTGGTGTCGGCAGTCGTCGCGGCGTTCTTCGTGATTTTCCGAGTGCCGAACTGAGTTGGCGAGTGAAAGCAATTTTTTTCGCAGTGGACGAGAACGACGCAAATCGAGCTGAAAAGCCTTTCTCGATGCGTCTTCTAAACATGGATTTGGACCGTGCTTGTGCGCGGATGTCCGTTCCGATAGATCCGGTAGATATCGTGACGTAGGAGCACTTGCGGGCGCTCATGGCCCTCGCATGATTGTTTTCTCGAGGAGAATTCCATCGCCGTGGCGGTTGATCGCGACAAGGTACTCCGAGCAGCGCAGAAATTCGTCGAAGGCAAGCGCTGGGACAAGGCGATCGCCGAGTTCCAGAGGCTTGTCGCCGAGGATCCGAAAGACGTACGCATTTTGCTCAAAGTCGGCGACTGCCACATGCGTCTCGAACAGTACGCGGAAGCGATCGAGACGTACGAAAGCGTTGCGCGCATCTACATCGAAGCCAACGAGCAAAAGCAGGCGGAGCCGCTGAAGGCGGTTCGTGTCTACAAACAGATTCTCGACATCATCGACAAACGCGCGCCGAAGTTGATGGAGCGATTCGGTTGGGTCCTTCCAACGCTCGGCGATTTGTACCTCGGTCTGGGTTTGACCAGTGACGCGGTGTCCACGTTCGAGGATCTCGCGACGCGGCTGCACAAAGCCGGCAAAGAAAAAGAATCGATCGATTCTCTGCGGAAAGTGATCGAAATCGATCCGAGCAATCCGATGCCTCGCCTGCGTTTGGCCGAGGCATACAGTCGGTCGAAAGAGACGGCCGGTGCGATTGAACAGCTGCGCGCCGCTGCGGAACTTCTCGTCAAAGGTGGACGTCGTGACGATGCGCTGAAGGTCATGGAGCGTCTTTTGACGATCAAGGCCGAGGGCAATCACGCGCGTGCCGCCGCAAAAATGTATCTCGAACGCGATGGCGCCAACGACGGCATGACCGCCCTCGCCAAACTCCAAATTGCGTTCAAAGAAAACCCGAAAGATCTCGATACGCTCGGATTGCTCGCCCGTGCTTTCGACAAACTCGGTCAAGGTCCCAAAGCGACCGAGGTTTTGAAGGAAGCGGCGCGGATCGCCAAAGAAGCGAAAAATTTCGAAAAATTCGACGAATTCACCGAAGCGCTCGTGATTCGCGCGCCGGACGACGACGTCGTTCGTCAGCTCGTTGCGAGTCGGCCCAAAGCGCAACCGGTTGTCGAAGAAGAATCGGTCATTGTCGTTGAAGAAGAAATCGTCGAAGAGGATTTCCCGACGGATTCGGAGCCGCCGCAGGCGCCTCAAGCCGACGACGATGCCATTCGAGCCCGACAGATTTTGCAGCAGGCGGACGCTTATTATGCGGTTCGCGATTTCGCCTCGGCCATAACGATTTTGCGTGACGGTGTCGCCATGGTGCCGTCGTCACGCGACCTGCGATCGAAGCTTTGCGACGTCCTCATCGAGGCGGGCGATCAAGACGGCGGAATTCGGCAAATGCTGATTTTCGCGCAACGACTCAGCGTCGAGGGCGATATCGCCGCCGCGGCCAAATTGCTCGACGAAGTATTGCTGATTGATCCGGCGCAGCCCGACGCCATTCAAATGCTCAAGGCGTTGGGATATGACGTCGCCGTTCCGCAGCAGGCGGACGCATATCAACAATATGATCAGCAAGCGTACGCGGCGCAGGGCTATGATCCCAATGCGTACGCTCCCAATACCTACGACCCGAACGCCTACGACCCGAATGCGGCGTATCAGCAGCAGAATCAAGGATTCGATTTTGCAGAGTCGTACGTCGAGGGCGCGTATCCGCAACAATATGCTCCTTACGCCGCGCAGGGCCAAGTAGCGGTCCATTACACCAATCAACAGGGGCAATACGCTCAAGTACCCATGGCTTCGCCATCGCAATATGGCGGAACGCTGGACGAAGAGGTGCTCGAGAGTATCGATTTCTTTGCCAATCAAGGATTGCTCGAAGACGCCCGCCAACTGCTCGACGATCAATTGCTGCGTTTGCCCAATCACCCGATGCTGCTCTACAAGCGCGCGGAAATTGAGCAAATGGCGCGGCCTTCGTACCTTCCGCAAGCGCCGGTGGAAGGTTACGGGCAAAAGATCAGCGAATATCCACAGGAAGAAAACGCCGAAGACATTGCGCGGATGATCGAACAAATCGGCGATTTTGCCGTCGATCAACCGGTCGCCGCCCAAGCCGAATATCCGCAATGGAACGTGGATACCGTTTTTCAGCAATTCAAAGCGGGCGTTACGGCGCAAATATCCGAAAGTGACGCTGCCACGCATTACGACCTCGGTGTGGCGTATCGGGAAATGGGCATGTACGCCGATGCCATCAACGAATTCGAAGTCGCCGCGAAAGACCCGAGCCGAGAATGCGTTTGTCGCTCCGTCATCGGCATGATCCATCTGCAATTCGGCAACGTCGATCAAGCCATCGCCGCATTTCAACGCGGCCTGGAAGCTCCGCAAAAGACGCGCGAACAAGAGCTTGCGCTCGCGTATGAAACCGCGGATGCGTACGAGGCTCGGAAAAACCCCGAGCAAGCATTGGCATATTTCAAGCACGTCGCGGCGCTCGATTCGAATTACCGCGACCCACGCGGCGGCGTTCAGGACCGCATTCGGCGTCTCGAACCGAATCCCGTCAATCCCGCGACGGCGCAAAGGCCGCGGCAGGATTTGCTGAGCAGCGACGATTTCGACGCGGCATTCGACGACTTGTTCAGCAGCGGCAAACTGCCCTGAACAATGAATGATTGGTTTGTAGGGATGGATGGATTGAGCGGGGATGCAGGGAGACCCGTCGCCGAGCCTCCCTGCCGGCGCAATCAGACGGGTGCGGCGTTGACGATGCCCGCAATGCTCGGACCACTGTAGAAGTCCTGCACGCGGCGCATATCGCCCTTGGCGATCGCATAAGCAACGGCGGCGCCGGCCGGGGCGCTCGTGGCATTGCTTTGTTGATTCTGCACGATGTCGCCCGTCGTCGGATCGAAACCGTCCGTATCGCCGTTGGCACGTACCCCGCCAAACCAGCCCGTCTTGAGGTGGCCATTGCCCATGACGTAGAGCCAATTGGAGTTATTGGGTGTACCATCCGGCCAACCGCCACGATCTCGCGGGTTTTTCGGCGTGTCGCCGTGTACCGTGAGCACGATGTTATCGGCGAGATTACGCGCCGAACACACCGGATCGGGGATCAACATGAGGTCGTTCATGAATTCGTCGAACATCTTGCCGAGCTGAGCGACGGTATTGCGCAGATTGTTCATGTCATTAAACGCTCCGTGCGGATCGTCGCGCATGACGGGCATCATGACGCTTTGGGTGAGCCCCAATTTGAAGGCTTTCGCCGTCGTAATGAATGCACGCCCAATTTGCTCGAGCTTGTTCGCCGTTCCCTGATTGAGGTTGTAACGCTGCAAGTCTTCCGCGGTCGGAGCCAATTGTGACGCCAGGTTTTTCCCGAGGAAGTTCGCGCTGGTTTTTCCAGTACGAAGCGGACGGGCAAACGTCGGACGACCTGCGGCGGCATTGAGTCCCACGTAGGCCTTGTAATACGCCTCGAAAAGCGCGGCGTCGGATTCGACCGAAAGCGTTTCTTTCGACGCGGCGCTATCGAAGAGCTGCACCATGCCCTGCGCATTGTTCACGGTCGCAATTTGCGGTGCACCGGGGGCGGCACCGAAATTGAGCGGCGTGACGGCAATGACCGGGAGCAACGACGGCGTCGTGCGTTGAATGGCCGCGGCGGCCGCAAGCATACTCACGCCATTGCCGAGCGTCGCGGCGGACCCCGGCGTGGGCGTGTGCGTTTGGTTCGTCCCGGCCATGAGGGCCGTAATGCGACGACGCTTGTCGAGCTTTTGCCAGGGCGATTCCGGCGCATAAACGAACGGTTTGTCCGTATCGGTCGCGTCGGTGATGTTGCCGTTGGAATGGAACGCGAATCCGTCGTTACCGGCTTTTGCGATCTCCGTGTGCGGCCACAAAAGCTGGAACCACGCAAAACCGCCGTCTCCGGCAACGAGGTGCACGGAGCGGTTTGTCGCGGCACATGACGCGTCGTCGGCCATTGCGCTGCCGGCCGAATCCGCGATGACGTTCAAGACTTTGGACCGATCGAGCGCGAGAACGGCGCCCATCGCAGTCGTCCAACGCAGGAACTTACGCCGGGAATGCCCTTCGAGGTTCTTGAGTTTGTCGTCGACCATGATTTCCTCCGCTCACTCACACGAAAAGGCTGCTGCCATGATGGAAGCGACAGCAATCCGTTTGCCCTTGTCCACAGTGCTCGCTTTCGTCACGATTCCATTGCAAATCGCAACGTGATCCGCCATTGCCGGGCGCCCCGTGATGCACGTGATCGCGTCGGCATTGCATTTGTTCTGCGCGTCGAACATCTCCACGCCTACGCCGTCGATTTTGCATTGTTCGGCGTTGGGCAAATTGGCGATGATTTCGGGCGCAGCCTGCACGAGAATATCGAACAGTTTTGCGGCGCCCGCAGCGCTCCACGTAATGGCTTCACCCACGCGCGCATCATAACTGGCCGCTCCGAGCGCGCTGCCGCCCGCTTGGAACAAATCTCCGGCGGTCGGCGGATCAGCACCCGTCGCATCCATATTCACGCCGAGCGACGTGAGCGCATTGCGAAGTGCGGCATTCTGGAGTTTTTGGCAAGAATGCATGCGCGTGCGAATTTCGGCGGGCCCTTCTTCTTGGCGTTGCGCCAAAATCTCGAAAGGATCCTTGGCCCCGAAATCGCTCAAATCACCCATGTGACTTGCCGTATTGTCTTCACCGCCGGCAAAAACGCCCGGTTGGTTTTCGAAGTCCTGCGTGGGATCGTCAATGGGCGCCGGCGCGGGCTTCAGATTGTTCGTCGGTTGCTCGGCGCAAGCCATTGCGAAAAGTCCGACTCCGAGGGCAATCGCTGCGCCGCGGAAAAACATCGAGAAAGTGCGGTTCATCATATTCTCCTTTCTTTCCGCAGCGTCTAGAACTTCACGAAATCGTCGCTCACCAAAATGGCGCGCAACGTCGCTTTGAGGTTCATCCCATTGCCGTTGAATTCGTCGAGGTACGGTTGAATGACTTCGGCCGGAACCGTTGCCAAATCACTCACGATGTCTTCTTTGGACATGGCGAAGTTGTACATACGAGCGACGGCGCATTCGGCAACATCCGGGTCTTTGGCCATTGCCGCACCGAGCTCCGGCAAGTCCTTGACTTCGGCACCTTTGCGCCAAGCCAATGGTTCACCCGCATTGAGCCAATGATTGAATTCGGTCGCGAGCGGATCGGGTACCGTCGGCGTCATGACCTGCGACGAATTCATCCATTGACCATCCGCATTGAAATTGGCGAACAGCGGAGCGATGCGATTGATCGTCGAATGGCAATTTGCGCAAACGACGGACGAGGTGTCCTGGAAATTGATGGGCGTCGTCGCGAGCGCGGCAAACGGCCATGGATTGGTGTAATCGGCACCATTGACCTGGGTGGGTTGCGCCGCATATTCCGCGGGGAACTTCGTGCAGGCAAATACCTCTTGAACCCAGCGTACGCGACGGAATGCCATATTGCTATAGAATTGCATCATGACGCCCGGGTTTGTCAAGACGCCCGCATGCGTGGCAACACCATTATCGCAATTGCCATCCATGAAGGTGTTCGTCGCACCGTCGTACGTCGGACACGTATTCGTCGATGCGGTGAACAGATCGGTGTATGGACGTCCTTCGACCACCACGCGAGCGGCAAACGTCGGCGCCGTATTCCGGCTCGGTTTGCCATTGGCCGCTCCTCCACCTTGGCGCATGGTGTCTTGCCACCATTTGATCATTCGCGCGGTAAAACGCCCATCGGCCAACAACTCGTCAATTTGCTTTTCGTACGTCGCCTTTTGATCGGCGGCACTCGTCAGCGTCTTGATTTGTTGGAGCGTGGGAAGGTTCCGCACGAGCTTCAATGATGCCGTTCGAAGCGCGTCGGGATAACTCACGACTCGATCGTCGAGCACAGTTTTCGGCACCGGCGGCGGTTGATTGAAATCACCCGTCGTCGTGCCACCGCCAGTCGTACCGCCACCCGTCGTATTCGAATTGTTCGATCCAGGATCGAGGCTCGTCGGCCCCTGGCTCGAACAAGCGCTTGCTCCGAGTGTGGCGAGCAAGCCAAGTAACCAAGTTTTCTTCATCCGCCGCCTGCCTTTCCTCGCTCTCATTTCTCCAAAGCAATCCAAGTAGAAAGATTGCCCCGGAACGTGTTGAATGTATCCGCATTACCGCCGAATTTATATGGATGTGCCGCATTCCCATTCGGGTTTGTCGTCACGAAAATTTGACTCGAGGGAGGATCTCCCGGATTGACCCGATTGAGCACCTGCGCACAAGCTTTTGCCGTATCCGCCGATAGCTCGGACATGTCGAGCGCCGCGGTGGCTTGCCCATTGCCTCCGCCGTGGCAGGTAAAACAACGCTGCTGCAATGGGACGCGAGCATTGTCGATGAAACCTTGCACGTCTTTACAACCGCCCGTCGGGCCGGGACCCGCCTCGGCGACTTCCGGCAAAATGACCTCGATCTTTTCAAATGCAATGCTCAAACGAGCGTCTTTTTGCCAGTTGGGAAAGACGAACGTACCCGGACCCAATTGACCACCTTTGCCGATATCAAAGGTTTGATCCACATTCGAGAAACTATCCCCAGGCTCGGGAACCGGATCCGATCCAACGGGATACATCGTGAAAAGCGGATGCACGAGATGCACGCCGGCTTTTGTCGTCGGGTGAATTTGTATGTCGGTCAATTCGAGCGTCGTGTCCGTCAGGTAATCCGCATAAAACGTGATTGCCATTCCCTCGAATTCTTTTCCAAGTGCCCGAAGGTATTTGGAATTGAATCCAATGATCGGTACGAACGGCACGATGTACGGACCAATGGGCGGAGGCGCTTCCGTCGCCGTTTTCGCTTCTTCCGTAAGCCACGCTTTGACCTTGGGCAACAACGTATCTTTCAATGCGGGCGAATCGAGGTTCAAACCGCTGTGTCCGCCCCCGACGATCGAATACGTGAGCAAAACGCTTTGGTCCGGCACCGCGGTTACGATCGCCGGCCAACTCACGAACGACTGATAACGATCCGGTCCCGCGAGAAAAGGCGTATCGGCCAAACCCGCGACGTCGTGGCACATCCCGCACGACTTCATCAGATCCGCCTCCATCGCCACGAACAAATCACGTCCCGGATTGAGCGAGGTTCCACCCGACGTACCACTGCTGCTCGTTGATCCGGACGAACCCGGCAACGGCTGAAGCTGCGTCGGCTGCTCGACACATCCGCTCGCCGCACTCAATGCGCCGACCAAGCAGGCTGCAAGCCCCATCAAGAAAGTACGAAAAACCTTGGATCGAGGTGATTCTTTTCCCATCGTGCCCATGTGATCCATGATCGCTTCTCGACGGGGATTTGGAAAGACCTTCCACTCGCCTAATGCACGATTTATTGCACGTCGCACGCCATCCATCGCCGTCGGCTTTTTGTGTTCAAACGGTAATCGACGACGCGAATACTTCGAAAAGGCCAATCGCATGGGTGGGGCATACATGCACCAGGTGGATCAGCCCTACACCAGGGCGAACGTCCATGGATCCAGTCATTCGCCAAAAATTGGGCCACACCCACGATCTGCTCGTAACAACAAAACATGACTCGGATTCTCCTCCCCCTGGCTTCGATCGTTGCTCTCGGCTGCACGGAAGCAGCGGTTCAACAAAACCCCGTCGTGCCTCAAGCACCACCCGTATTTGTGGTCTACGGCGGGCAGAATGCCTACTACGGAGCTGGCGTCACCAATACGCAAAGCCCTCTTCACAATTACCGTCAACGCGACGTCGGTGATTTCATCGTCTATCGATTCACCGGCAAAATTCAAAAAAACCCAACGACGTTGACCAAACGCATCATTGGACGCAATGACGACGTCCTCGATGTCGACGTGATTGTCGAGCAGGGTCGCAAGAAGGATAAGTTTCGCGTCCGGATGAGTGACGCCCCGACAAACCGCGACGCGATCCTCTCCGCCGCGCGTATCGAAGGCGAAAGGCTCGTCTTGATCTCCGTCGACAAGTTCCGCCAACTCATGGCCAAGACAATCTTCGTCGCCGATGAGAACGAAGGACTTTTGCAGTCCGAACCCGTCACGGCCACGGTTGGTCAAGAAGCACTCGCGGCGAGTCGCAATACCTACCGCGTGCGAATCGGCAAGAAACACGCAATTTTGCGGTCGACTACGAGCGCCGAATTCGGCTGGAGCGACATCGAAGGCGAAATCATCTCCGCCAAAGGCGACCTGCTTTACCGCTCTGAAATCATCCACGTCGGCCGTCGCAACATCAAAACGGTCGAACGCGCCCCCCAAGTCGCGCAGTCGCATTACGAGTTCGAATGAATCTCGGATAGGTTCGTGCGGGTCGAGCCGGTCCCGTGCTAGCCTGGCTTTCGGGGTAGCAGCGTATGGAACCGAGCGTCGAAACACCGGACAAACCCACACCGGACCAACCGGCCGCCATGACCGACGTCGTTCAAGACCGCCTTGAAGGACCCGATCCCGTCATCGGCGCGGGCCTTTGCCTCTTCGGGATCTTCATCATGGGCCTCGGCGGCTCACGCAATTGGCACTACGTCTTCAACGCAGGCACGCTCGTCGCCATCGTCGGCGCCGCTGTCTTCGTCCTCTTCGTCGCTCTCTCCGCGATGAAGCAGCGTTCGTCCGATCAAACCACCTGATCGTCCGGACAATCCCTCCCGCTCACGAAGCTTCGTTCACCACTTCTTCGATCTCTTCGTCGGGCACCCCAAGCTCGGTCGCGATCTGACGCAATTCTCCAAGCTCGGGCGGCGTGAGCTTCCCGTCGGCAGCCGCGACCTTCGCCAACAACCGCACCACTTCGAACCGCTCACGCCCATCACAAATCGCCTTGAGCTCGCGCACGCACACCGCGCGCTCCTCGTCCGTCAACTCCGTCACCGTTCCTTCGAGCCCTCGAGAAACAGCGTCGATGTCCTTGGGTTTGAGGCCCTTGATGTGCGTGAGCAACTCGCGAAGCGTCTGCTCTTCGCGCTGCGTAAAACGCCCGTCGGCGCTCGCCACTTGCACGAGTAAAACCGCCACCGAAGCGATGTAGCGCAACACGACGCTCTCATCGTCCGGCAACGCTCGACGCAACTCCGCAAGAAGCGCGTCGAGGTTGGGGTACGTGTCCCCTTGCTTCAAACCGAGCCAGGCGAGCAGTCCCACGGTGCGAAAGTACCAGTTTCAGTCATGGTTTCGAGTGACGAATTCCCGTCAATCCTCGGGGACTTCGGCTCCGGGTTCGCCGAGCCAATCCGCAACGGGATCGTCGGTCTTCGGCGTCTTGAGAACCGCTCCATCCGGTGCGTCTTTACGAACGATGATCGTCCGTCGCGTAACCGTATCGGGATTCTCTCGCGCAACAACACTGATGACATTGACCCCGGGACGAAGCGGCGCATCAAAGTCGAAACTCGTCTTCTTGGGATCAGCACCATCACGATTCGACTTGTAGTAGAGCTTGCGCGTTCCTACGAAGACGTACAAATCGAGCAAGCGTTCGCCGTCCGAAGCTACACCCGAAATCTTCATCTTGTCATCACGCGTCGCCAACGCCGCCGCCGCGATCTCCAGCGTCGGAGGCGCTTTCGTGTACACGTCGTCGAACGCAGGTGTTGCCGCGGGACTTCCTCCCGGGGACATCTGTGCCGCCGGGACAAACGCAAAGCGAGCGTTGCCAAGATCAACCTTGTAGTAGTCGCCCGACTTGCCTTGTACCGCGACAGACTCGCCCGCACGCAAACGACCGAACACCATCGCCGTCGCATCCGGTGAAGCCTGAAGGGTTGCTCCTTCCGAACCCGCCTTGAGCGTGCCCGTTTCCTTGGCGATCGTCGCCGTCGTCAGCACCGGAATCTTGATCTTCTCCGTCGCGTACTCGCGCAAATCGCGATCACCAACGGACAAACTCAATGACGCTTCGTTGTCTTGCAGCTGCGGTTGCACGTCGAACGTGAACACCAAGTTCCGCGAATCGCCGGGGTTCATGTTTGAAATGTCAAACCTACCCGCGCGAAGCAAAAGTCCCTCACCCGACAGGTTCGAGATATTTGCTTGGGAGTCAAACGATCGGCCTTTGCCGATGTTCTTGACCGTGAGGTACAGCGAAACAGCTTCACCACGTTGAATGCGGCCGTCTCCGTTGCCTCCACGATCGTCCGCGAGCTGATACGCGTATTGGAAAAGCGGCCGATCGAGCGCCTTGATCGTCGGACGAATCTCCACCGGCGCAGGCTCGAATCCTCCCGCCGCTTCGAACTTCACCCGCAAACCGTCGCTGCGCGTGAGCGCATCCATCGGGATCTTGCAGATGCGTTTCTGATTCGCCGTCCGCGGTTTCGTCGTGCCGATCTTGCGTCCTTCGACTTCACACCAACCCAAAGGCGTCTTCGCCGTCTTGGTTTGTCCTGGTGCGATCTTGCCGAAGATGAGCTCCTTCTGGGCCAAGTAGCCGTTGTCGCTGTCGGTCGTTCCGCGCAAACGATAAATGGGCTGCTTGCTGTTGTTCTTCACGGTCACGGTCAGCGTCATGGGCTCACCGGCGATGACTTCGTCGTTCGGACGATCCGTGGAGATTTTGACTTCGAGTTCGTCCTTTTTCGGACCTTGCGTCGCATCGGGTGCGTCCGCCCAATCGACACCCATCTTCTGCAATTCCGCAGCAACTTTGCCGAGTTCGTCTTTCCGGAACTGTTCGATGAAGTCTTTCGTCGACTCGACTTGCGCCGTTCGCGGTTGAGCTTGCGGAGCCTTCAGCACGAAATCCCGGGCAAACCGAATGGGAAAGTCGACCTTGAAGTCATCGTCGACATCGCCGCCACGCTCACGCATCTCCTCGCGCTCGGCGCTCGTGAGCTGATAACGCACGACTTCGAGGGGTTTGGCCGCGGGAGCGGCCTTGCCGTTCGTCAGATGCGCCGACAGATCACGCTCCCGCAATCCGTCCTTCTGCATCGTCAGATCCATCTCGAGATCATCGACGGTCATGGGATCGAGCTCGACATCGGGCGTGACGCCGACGCCTTGAATGGAGACGTCGCCCGGCGTGAGGTACTGCGCGATCGTGAGTTTCAGCGCGGCTTTTTCGGGAGTTACATCAGGAAAAACCAGCTGCACGCTGCCTTTGCCGAACGTCGTCGTCCCGACGATGACCGCGCGATCGTGATTCTTGAGAGCGCCGGCAACGATCTCGCTCGCGCTGGCCGAGCTTCCATTCACGAGCACGGCGATGGGATACGGAGGCTCGGTTCCCGGGCCATGCGCCTTCTTTTCGTCACGTCCTTCGGATGCGCCGACGGTCGAAACGAGAACCCCGTTCGAGATGAATTTGTCCGCAACACGCGTGGCTTGATCGAGAAGACCACCCGGATTGCCTCGTAGGTCCAGGACCAACCCTTTGAGCGATCCTTTCGCCCGAAGGTCTGTCAGGGCAACCTCGAGCTCCGTGCTCGTCGTTGCTTGGAAATTCTTGATGCGCACGTAGCCGACGCCGCCATCGAGCGCTCGAGATTCAACGGAACGAACCTTGATGACTTCACGCGTGAGTTCGAAAGGCTTTGGCGTTTGCCATCCGCCTTCACCGTCGCGCGTGACCCACACGGTGACTTTCGTATCGGGATCGCCGCGCAATCGACGTACAGCGTCATCGAGCGGCATGTTGAGCGTCGACTCGTTGTTGATTTTGACGATGCGATCGAAGCGCTTGATCCCGGCTCGTCCCGCGGGTGTGTCGGGCATCGGATTGATGACCGTGAGGACTTGATCGCGAATCGAAATGACGATGCCGAGGCCGCCGAAATGGCCCGACGTCGACACGTTCATCTCTTTGTACGCTTCGGGGCTCAGGAACGTGGAGTGCGGATCGAGCGTGTGCAGCATGCCGTTGCACGCGGCGTACTCGACCTCGCGCAGATCGACTTCGGAGCCTTTGAGGCTTGTCTGGAGAAACCCGAAAATCTCACGCAATCGCGCGGAGACGTCCCAAGGACCTTGCACGTTGTCGACGCGGAATTTCTTCTCTTTGTTTTCGACGCGAACGGTGACTTCGTCGGATCCGTCTTGGGTGATGATGACTTGGGCGACGTCGCGCTGAACGTAATTGAGCGCGGACAGAAGCATCTCTTTGGGTTTTACCCGTCCGGGCTCGACGTATTTGTCGCGGATGAGTTTCAGCGTTTCGTTGACGGCGTCGAGGCGCGTGAGATCGTAGGGGGGTTTGGCGGCTGGACCTGCGGCCGTGACGGCGAGCGCCGGCTCGAAGCCTCTCCACAAACCCCCCGCGCCGAATTGTACCGCGAAAAACGCGGCCGTGACGAACGAAGCAGAGACGAGACCGACCTTGCCCAGGCGTCCGGAGATCTTCATGTGGTTGGTGTGGAGTATAGACGCGATGCGAGCAACGTCGACGATGAGGCGCGACGACAATGATGAGCTCGCATGAATCAGTCGGGGTTCGGGGCACAGAGCGCCGCGGGCGACTCGAAACCCCGTATGTTCAACCCGAGGGTTTGGGGCGAAAGACCCCACAGGTGATCGGAAGCCCAATTGTTGAACCTGGAAGGTTCACGTGGACGATTTTTCGCCGCCGTCTTCGCTCTTCTTGGGCAATTCCTTCGGCGGATCCTCGTCTTTCAGACCTTTTTTGAAATTGCGGATTCCTTCGCCGAGACCTTTGCCAATGTCGGCGACCCGTCCCGCTCCAAAAAGAAGCAGTGCAACGCCGAGAATGAGTAGCAGTTCGGTAATGCTCAATCGACCCATGGTGGGCTCGCTCCTGCGAGGACGAAGGCACCCCGCGTTCCTCTTCGACTCGTACCACCCTCCAGCGACTCGGGCAATGGAAGGTCTGCATCGGCGATGCGATCACGCATGAAGGGCATCACGCGCGTGACGCTTGAGAGGTGGCGCGACTGTACTAACGTGCACGCGACTTTCGATAACCGAACACGAGAGGAGTCGGGATGAGTGCGGTCGTGATCGTCGGCGCGCAGTGGGGCGACGAAGGAAAAGGCAAAATCATCGACATTTACACGGAGCGAGCGGATGTCGTCGTGCGCTTCGCCGGCGGACCGAACGCCGGGCACACCCTCGTCGTGGGCGATGAAAAAATCGTGTTGCGCCTTGTGCCGAGCGGGATTTTGCGGCCGGAAGCGCGCTGCGTGATGGCGCAAGGCATGGTCATCGATCCGGGCGTCGTCATGAGCGAAATCGATGCGCTCACCGCTCGAGGCACGACGACGAAAGGCCGCCTTTTCATGTCGGATCTCGCGCATCTCGTGCTCCCGTACCACCGCATCGTCGACGGTCTTCGCGAATCATCCGCGAGCGGAGCACAGAAGATCGGCACGACGAAACGCGGCATCGGGCCTTGTTACGAAGACAAAGCCGCACGTCGAGGCATCCGCGTGGGGGACTTGGAGGACCTACGGGTTCTGGAAGAAAAACTTGCGTCGAACATGTCCGTTTGGGGTCCAACGATTCGCGCGTTCGGCGGCGAGGTCCCGGAGGTCGGGGCGATGATGGCGGAACTTCGCGATCTTGCGCCGCGAATCCTGCCGTTTGTCACGGACACCGCAGGCCTTGTCGACACGGCCATCAAGCAAGGCGCACGCGTTCTCTTCGAAGGCGCTCAAGGCACGCTGCTCGATTTGGATCACGGGACGTACCCGTTTGTCACGTCCTCATCCGCGGTGTCGGGCGGCGCGTGCGTGGGTGCGGGCGTTGGTCCGACCCGCATCAAGCGCACGATCGGCATTACGAAGGGCTACGCGACGCGTGTGGGCGAAGGACCGTTTCCGACCGAGCTTCACGACGAAATGGGCGAACGTATTCGAGTCGCGGGCGGAGAATTCGGTTCGGTGACGGGCCGCCCGCGACGCACCGGGTTCTTGGACTTGCCCGCATTGCGATATGCGGCGCGCGTGAATGGATTGGACGGGCTGGCCATTACGAAGCTCGACGTATTGACGGGTTTCGAAAAAATCAAAGTATGCGTGGCATACGACACGCCGACGGGACGAACGACGGAATTGCCGATTCGGCATATCGATAAGGTTCGTCCGGTATATGAAGAATTGGCCGGCTGGAAAGAATCGTTGACGGCGGCGCGATCGATTCACGCATTACCCAGGGCAACTCGCGATTACGTCGATTTCATTGAAAACGCGGTGGGCGTGAAAGTGTATTTGGTTTCGGTCGGACCACGTCGGGATGAAACGATCATCGTGAAAGAAGCGTTTGGGTGAGCGGCGAATTCGCGAAGCCCCGTCCCACGACTCGATAACGAAATCCCACCCCGCCTCGACCCACCCACGACGCTCGCGACCGCGATCAACAGCCGGTAGCTAAACCCTCTTGATCCACGAGCAGCTCTGATCGATCAAGCCCAAGTTCGTCAAGACGATCGCTTGTCGTACGGAACGTTTCCGTGCGCGAAGATTGTTTGAGGACAAAATGAAAACGCGTCTGTCCATCGCGGACAAACGCGTTCAAGCTCGTTTGGTTCACGAGCAAAGTGTTTGGACTGTCAAACAGTGCTTCAGGGTTTGGGGCTCAAAGCGCCCAAGGCAGCTCGAAGCCCCAAATGTCGAATCAGGTCTGTTGACGAGCGCCCAAAGCTTGGAGGGCACCACCGACGCCGGCCATGATCATGCCGCCGAAGAAAAACAGGATCCACGCTCCAAACGGCACTGCGTCTTTGAAGGACCAGAACATCCCGATGAGCGGGAACGCCGATGCGATGTACGTGAGGATGTTTCCAGCATTCTGCATGGAGCGAGCCTTTCTGCGATTCGATGAGTGGGGCCGTGTTCTGGAAGGATTGTTGATCAGCTCCGCGCACGGTGTCAACAACTCAATCATCACGAGCGTTCCGCCGCTGCGTGATATGCTCCGCGCGTGCTCGTCGATGCGACCCTCGTCTCGCTGCTCCTTGCGTGGCCAACCCTGCTGCCGAATCAAGGCACGAGCCTGACGACGGCTGCCGCCGCATCGGGAAGACCTCGCGAGTGTTTATCGACGGTTCGCGGTGGTTTGTCTCGACGCCCGACGATTTGGCAGCTCGCGCGGACCCCCGAGCTTGGGCGTTATTGCGACCTCGTTGCTCGCTCCAAGTCGCAACTGGCAAGTGATCCCAAAGCCGCGTTGGCCTCGGCAAAAGAAGCGGATGCGGCGTTGCCGGGACGAGCTGCACCGCGAGTGCTTCTGGCTCGGGCGGCGTTTGCCCAGGGCAAGATCGACGATGCGGCGAAGGACTTCGAAGCTGCGCGCACGCTCGATGCCCGCAGCGTGGAGGATCCTCCGACGATGCACGATTTTGCGCAGGTTCTCCGTAAAACGGGCAAACTCGACGATGCGGTGGTGGTGTATCGCGCGCTCGTTCCGCGCATCGATTTGCTGGCGCCCGCGGATCGGCGCATCGCGGTGTTGCTCGAAGCCGCGCACGTGTCGATGGCGGTCGCGGCGAAGGCATCAACGACGACGCCTGGATCCAAGCCGTCGCTCGATGAAGCCATCGCGTACTTGCGTGAAGCTCGACAGCGTCCTCCGACCGCTCTCGCCAACGACGTGCTCGTGTCGCTCGCGCTCGCGCTGGATCGCAGCGGAGATCGTGTGCAAGCCGATGCCGTGCTCGCTGAAGCTCACGCGCCGGCCTCCGACGGACGAACCGCACCGGATTACCTCGTGGCAAGCGAGGACAAACTTTGTCTGGACGCACTGCAAGCAGCTCCCGCCGATGCGGCAAAACTTTGGGAGCAATTTCTTTCGGGTCCGGGAGGTAAAGGCGTATGGGCCGCTGCGGCCCGAACGCGCCTCGAAATCGCCAAAAAGCCGGGGAAACCGAAATGATGGGCAGCCGGGCCTGGATGGTCGGCCTCGCCGCCGCCGTTTGTCTGGGGTATACACCGGACGTTCAGGCCAAACCTCCGGTCTGGGCTGCGGCACGAAGACCCAATGCCGCCGCGCGTGAAACGCTGCTCGAGCTGGCCGAAAAAACGTTGACCGATGCGGCTCTCACCAAAGAGCGGTTGGAGCTTTACGGCGGTTTGCCGTTTGGTGACACCACGGAAGAAGCCGGGCGCATCGAAGCGCGTGAATTGCTGGAAAAAGCCGGCGGAGCGACGAGTCCCAACATGCTCGTGCGTTTGCATTACGCGAACGTGCTCCGCAATTTGGCGAGCGATCAAAAACCTCGAAATCTCAAGAATATCGAAGAATCCGCGCGAATCGTCTTGACCGTGATGACGTCGCGATTGCCTCCGGCCATTGCGGTGACCGCGTGGAATGAACTCGCGCTGGCGTACGCATTGCTCGGACAACGCGATAAAGAAATTCATGCCTACGGCGAAACATTGAAGCTCGAACCGATAGGCACGCGACGAGCCATGTTGCTTTCGAATCGCGCCGAATCGTTCATGGGCCTTGGAAGAATCGACGAAGCACTTCGCGGTTATCGAGAAGCGCTATCTTCTTTGCATTACGACGAGCTGCGCGGTTATGGCGTGACGACGTTATGGGGACTCGCCGTGGCGCTGGATCGTAATGGGGACTTGGAAGACGCCCTGCAACATATTCGTTTGGCACGGACATACGATCAATTCGATGAGCGGATCAATGACGATTCTTGGTTTTATTCGCCGGCGTACGACGAGTATTGGTACAAAGCGCTCGGTTCGTGGGTCAAAGCGCGAGGAACGACGAATTCAATCGATCGCACGTTCGAATACGGCCATGCCATCGAAGCTTGGGAGGTGTACATTCGCAGCGCAGCGGAAAATGATCCGTACGTCGCGCTGGCGCGCGTACGTCTTCGCGCATGTGAACTCGAGCGCGAGCGTGCGTCGCGACAGACCACCACCCCTTGAATTGCGGAACGGAGGTATTGGTTGACGCCCGATTCTCTGTTCGATCAACAAATTGCGTGGTCGGGTCGACCGAAGGTCGTCGTTTGTCCGCCGATGTATCGCCTCGCGGCGCTCGTCATGGGCGTCATTTCCGCGATCACGACGGCTTCAGCGATCGTGGTGGCCACGGCGCTCGAGCACAATCCCGGTTCGCAATTGGCGTTTGCCGCGTGGTCGGCCATTTTGGCGGTCGGTCTTTACCAAGGGCCGAAATGGTGGCTGGGCGAATTCGAATATGTCGTCACGGATCGACTCGTTTTCATCAAGCGTGGTCAATTTCGACGCACCATGGACCGATCCGCGATTAGTTATGCGCGTATTCATTGGTCGCCGGATCATCCGGGCATCGGCGATTTGGAGCTCGTGCGAGCCGTGCCGACGGGCGCATTACGCCGACGTTTGTCGATTGTCTTGACGGGGGTTGTCGCGCCGGACCGCATTTGGGCCATCATTCGAGGTATTACGCCGTCTACGCCCGCCGGAGACGGCGAACGACTCCTGGCCCAACGCCTCGACGATGGCGAGCGTGTTTTATGGTCGGGGCAGCCACCGAATCATTGGGGCAAATGGATTCCTTCCAATGGACGAGCCTGGGCGGGCCTCGGGCTGGGTTTGCTCATGGGGTTTGCCTCGGTATTCATTGCATTTCGCGCCGTGCACGCGGTCGGGACAGTGACGAAGGGCGGAATGGATCCGCATTCGATTCAATATTATGCGCTCGTGACGTCGCTCGTTCTCACCATTTTGCTCATGGCCGGCGCGGCTCTTTTCGTGGTGTATGGTTCGGTCATTCATCCGGCGCGAGTACAATCGGAGACGCGTTATTGGGTCACGGATCGGCGCGTCCTCATTCAATGCGGCGATCACGAATTGCACCTCGAGCGTACGCATATCGTCGACACCATTGAAAGTCCCGTGCCCGGTGGATTGCAGGATTTGTTTTTCGTGCTCGACGGCCCACGTGCGCGGGCATTTGCTTCGAGCGGCGCATTTGGAGAACGGGACATCGAAGGATTGCAGCCCGTATTTCATCGCATTGCGAAAGCGGATGCCGACAACGTCCGCGGAATTCTCAAAGGTTAGTCCGCCATGAAGCGAAGGATTCCGCCGCTGTGCATTGCGCTCATTACGCTCGTCGTCGGCGTACAAAGTTGGCGACGTCGAGCTGCCGCGCAGCCGCACGAAGGATCCAGCCATTCCGCAGTCGCGACCCCCTGTCCGGACAAACAGCTCGCGCTCGCGGATGGTCTCGACGTTGGACAATCGCTCGGAGATTTCGAGGTGCGCGAGTTCCGTTGTACCGATTCGAACGTCATGGAAATCGTTCTTCGGCGAAAAGATGTGCCGCTCGTCCTCATGATTGCGGAACCCGGCGCAATTCCCCACAGTGCGCCACGACGAACCCCTCGACACGATCTGTTTTATACGAAGCTGACGCCGCAGAACGAACCGCCGACGCAGGAAGAAATCGACGCGTTGCTCGTGCTTTTGGAGAAACGCGTCGAAGCGGCGGAAAAGAAAAACGGTTCGGGGACGTAAACCACTGAAATGGGCGATTGGGTCAGCCGTGTTTGCCGACCCAATCGACGAGGTTTTTCGCGGACGATGCGAACATGTGCCCGAAGATCGCCCGGGCAATGGGGTGAATCGGCGAGGCGAGACGTGTGGGCGCGTAATGAATGTGCCAGACGAGGCGTGTGGATTTACCGTCGAATTGAGGTTCGAGGCGAATGTCTTCCAACATTTGAGTGACGAGCGGGACGGTTCCGGCGTCGACGGAGAACATGAGCCTCTTGCCCCGTTCCCAAATCAAGAATCGTTCTTTGACGGTAATCACCTTCAATTCGATTTCCCGTGTCGTTCCGACACCGTGCGGCTCGGGGCTGGTCCACCGACACTCCTTGAAATCATGCATCCATTCGTTTTGACCTTCGGCATTGGCGAAGATGTCAAAAACACGTTCCGGAGGTGCATCGATGAATTCGACGACGGCGATTCGATGGGGTGCGGATTCGACAAACGACGAATCCGACGGCTTCATGTTGAACCACATGGTCATTCCTCACTTGCGGGCTTTTAGAAACGCGTCCACTTTGGGGAGTTGGGCTTGACGAACGATCGAACAAACATGCAAGGCTTCGAGGGCTTGGACGAGCGTCCGTGGGCCTCCGGCATAACGCGGCGAGCGACCTTTGAAAAAGGCCGCGACATCCTCACGTCGCGCGTCATCGCAAAGTGCCGCGCCAAACCATGGGAATTCGGCCGGGTAATCTTCGGGCAATCGCTCGGCCAAAGCATCGAAGTTTTTCTTCAAAAACGCATACGCAAGTTCGCGAGTCTCGGCGAAGCCCGTTGCCGACCATAATGCCGCCGACGCCTCGCGAGCGTCGAAGGCGGGATCGAGCGGCAGGGCAAAAGCCTTCTGAGCAATGGCCGGGTCGCGAAATCCTCCAAGCGCACGAAGAAGGCGATTGCGATCGATTCGTTCCGTGGCTTTTTTCGCTTCGGCCACGAATGCATCGAAGAGCTTCATATCACCGTGCGAAGCCGCCATTTGTAAGACCGTTTGGATCATATCCGGATCGACGGCTTTTCGATCCACGAGCCATGCTTTGGCCAGTTTGGTTGCTTCGGCGAGGAGTTTTTCATCACCTCCATGGTCGGCGACGAGCATGAGCAATTGGGCGCGCAATTCGCGTGTCGGATCATCCTCCTTCGCGCTGCTCCGGAAACCCAATTTTTGCGCGCGTTTGCCGAACACATCGCGAATCATTTTGCGGAAATTTGCATGTTGACTCTCGGAGAAATACGGGCCGCGGGCCACCGCCCAAAACGGCCCCATTGCGACGTCCACGACCGCGGGATTTTCGTCATTCGCAAACTTCGCGGCCAGATCGAGCACATGGGCAAAATCGGTTTTTCCGACACTTGCCAGCGCCTGCACGCTGCCGAGGAGCGAAATGCGTTCTTGCGCCGAGAGGACTTCCGGCGACTTGGCCAGCTTTTGCAAAAGATCCGGCGAATAACCGACGCGGTAATAACCATTGGCTCCGTCGTTCGCGACCACCCAATCCGGACACGACGACAATGGCATTTCTCCACGTTCGTTTTCCAGGTTCAAACATTGCGTGGCGGTCTTTTTGCCCGAACCATAACGAACGCATACGGGAATATTCCATCGCGGTGACTCGGTGCCTCGTTCCGCACCATCGGGAAGGTACCGCGATTGCGACAACGTCAGTTTCGGCGTTGCTCCACAAGAAAGTTCGACGTCGACGAGGGGCACGCCGGGTTGGTCCAGGAACGTGGAATACGCCGCCGATATGTCTTTGCCCGATTCGGCGGAGATGGCCGAAAGAAAGTCTTTGGCCGTGGCGCTGCCGAATGCATGTTCACGCAAATATCGCTGCACGCCTTGGCGAAACTTTTCTTCGCCCACGTACATCTCGAACATGCGCGTGACGGCGGCGCCTTTGCCGTAGGTGATTCCGTCGAATGCATTGTGGATATCGTCGTTGGATTCAATCGGTTGGCGAATACGTCGGGCCGTCGCCAAACTGTCCGAATTCATGGACCATCCGGCATATTTCGCGCGATCTGCAGCGATGTTCCACTTGGGTTCGAGCTGTTCGACGATTTTCGGCGCCATCCACGTGGCGAACGTTTCATTGAGCCATAAATCGTCCCACCACGCCATCGTCACCAAATTGCCGAACCATTGATGCGCCAGCTCGTGAGCGCATATTTCCGCATATCGACTTCGAAACGCTGCGGACTCTTCTTCCGGACGAGAAATGATGATGGATTGATTGAACGTGACGAGCCCTGGGTTTTCCATGGCGCCGCCTTGCATCGGTACCGAAATCACGTCGAGTTTTTCATACGGATACGGCGAACCGAAATACTTCTCCAACAAATCGAGCACGGGACCGGTCGTGGCCGCGGCATATCGAGCCCAAGGTTTTTTGTTTTTTGGGACAATCACTCGAATCGGCGTTTTTTTACTCCCGCCGACGCCCGCCTCGACGAGTTCGAATGGCCCCACGGCAAATGCCACGAGATAACTCGGCAATGGCTTTGTTTCGGCAAATTGCGTGACCTTGAAACCGGCGGCGTCTTCTTTGGTCTCCACCGACGGCGTATTCGACAAGGCGACGTCCGCCTTTCGCGTACGCAGTGTCAATTGCCAAGGAATCTTGTAATTCGGTTCGTCGAACGAAGGAAACGCCCGTCGAGCTTCGAGCGGCTCGAAATCCGAAAAAACGTACCAATCGTCCCCTTCTCGTTGACGCGATACGCCATTGTGATCTTTCGTCAAAAAAGGACCTCGATACACCAACGAAATCGTCGCATTCCCCACGGGAAGCGGTTCCGCGAACGACAAACCCACAAATTGAGTGCCCCCCGGAACGATTTTAGCCGGTACCGTCGTTTGTCCCAGAATAACTTCCGCCTTCTCGACAGTGAGGCCTTCGATATTGAGCCATACAATCGAGGTCGATTTGGCGATCGTTACATCGATTCGTGTTTTTCCGCCGAAGATGTCTTCCGTCGGCACGAGCGTCAATTCGACGGATTGCCGAACGGGACGCACGTCGGTCGGTAAACGAAGTTTTGGAGGCGTTGGTGACGCAAGCGGCTGTGCTGCATCGATCTTCACGGTCGGGTTGATTTTGGGCGAGTCAACCGGCCCGGGCGATGAAGCGCATGAGCTTGCAAGCAAGGCGGCAAGGACGAGGGCAATTGTTCGCATCGGTATTCGATTCGCTCTGCGACATGGCGGCAGACGCGTCAAGGCCGAGCATGCAAGTTCCACATACCACCCCATGAAGCACCCAATCGTGGTACGGAAGGGCGAGCCATTGCCGAGGTTTGTCCGAATGTACGATTGGAACGCCAACACCGCACCACAGCCTCATGCCGGTGAAGAAGACGCGCCGAGTGTGCAGCTTCGCGCATTCGGGCGTGGGCCCACGAAAGTCGCCGTCGTTGACGAAACGTTGCGCGATGGTCTCCAAAGCGCCGCGGGATATCAGCCCGACGCTTCGCACAAGATCGATCTTGTTTATGCGATGGATGCGATCGGCGTGGATGTCGTCAGCGTGGGGCTTCCCGCCGCCGGCAAACAAAATGCCGAAGATTGTTATCTGATCTGTCGCGAAATCGTCCGCTCGAAGCTGCGCCTCATTCCCACCGCCGCCGCACGTACGGTCGTGGCCGATGTGCAAGGAATCGCGCGCGCAGCCGATCGCGCAGGCATTCCGATCGAGGTGTATTCGTTCATCGGAAGCTCGCCGATTCGTCTCTTCGTCGAAGGTTGGGATCTGAACTTCTTGATCGGTGCGATCACGGGCGCCGCAAAAGAAGCTGTCAATGCGGGTTTGCCCTTCTGCCTCGTCACCGAAGACACGACGCGATCCCATCCGGATGTTCTGCGCACGCTCTACAAATGCGCAGTCGACGCAGGCACGAGTCGCATTTGCATTTGCGATACGACGGGCCACGTCACGCCTTATGGCATCGAAGCGCTCATCGAATTCGCGCGCAAGACGCTCGACGACATGGGCGCAACGCACGTGGAGCTCGATTGGCACGGACACAATGACCGCGGAATCGGGCTTCCGAATGCGCTTTGGGCCGCTTCGGCCGGGGTCAATCGCGTGCATGGAACGGGCCTTGGCGTGGGTGAACGCGTGGGCAACACGAGCCTCGAGTTGCTCGTCGACAACTTGGGACGCCTCGGCGTACGGCCTTTGCCGTCCGAAGCGCGGCTCATCGAATATTGCGAGCTGGCGTCACGCGCTCTTCAGTACCCGATTCCGATCGATCATCCGATCGCCGGTGCGTCGACCCGCAAAGATCGTTTTTCCTACCGAACCTATCGTTCGACCTCAAACGAAACGATCGTAAACGAATCGCGCGAGCGCCTGGTGCCGATGTCGATGACCGTGGGCAACGCGCGGGTCGATTTGGCTGTTCCGCCACGACGAACCCTGCTCGAAGCGCTGCGTTACGACCTGGATCTGGTGGGTACGAAGCAAGGTTGCGACAAAGGTGATTGCGGTGCGTGCACGGTGATCATGGATGGAGTCGCGACGCTTTCGTGTTTGACGCTGGCGCTCGATGCCGACGGAAAACATCTGCGAACCGTGGAGACGCTCGAGGGAGCGCCGCACATCGATGCGTTGCTCGACGGCTTCGATCGTGCGGGCGGAGGCCAGTGTGGCTTCTGCACGCCGGGAATGCTGATGACCGCGACGGCGCTGCTCGATCGGAATCCGAAACCGTCTCGGGACGAGATCAAACTCGCCATCTCGGGCAACCTGTGTCGATGCACGGGTTACGGAAAAATCGTGGACGCGATCGAACTCGCCGCGAAGATTCGACGGGGCGAAGCAGCCGCGGGTGAAGGTTTGCCCGGGACCGAATGTGCACCGCCACCACTTGCCTCGAACGCCGCCGCTCGAGCACCAAAGCAGGGATGAGGCCATGGCAGACCAAGACAAACCCAGTGCAACCGTTCGTGGTCTGATCGGAACGCGCATCCGTTCGATGCTCGGTCCTCGTGTGACCGGACAGGTTCGCTACACGGACGACATTCATCTGCCGCGCATGTTGTGGGGTCGCATCGTGCGTTCACCGCATCCGCACGCGCGCATCAAGCGTATCGACGCATCACGGGCCCTCGCGCGACGCGATGTCGTCGCGGTGATCACGGGGCGGGACATGCCCGAGCGTTTTGGGATCATTCCTTGGACCCCCGACGAATTTCCATTGGCGCTCGATACGGCGCGATTCATCGGTGATGGTGTCGCCGCGGTGGCTGCCGAAGACGAACGAGCAGCGCATGAAGCGGCGGATCTGATCGACGTCGAGTACGAGGTTCTTCCGGCCGCAACGGACCTGGACACGGCGATCAACAAGCCGGAAATCGGCCTCGGCAAAGACGGAAAAGACAACGTTTCGAAGGACGTCGACTTGGCTTTCGGCGACGTCGACGCAGCGTTTGTCCAAAGCGACTTCGTCACGGAAAACGACTTCTATTACGAAGGTTCGGCTCACGCGCCGATCGAGACGCACTGCGCGATTGCGAATGTCGACAAGAACGGACTGCTCACCGTTTGGTCGACGACGCAGGTGCCGCATTACTTGCACCGCGAACTATCTCGCGTGCTGCGGATTTCTCCGACGCGCATACGCGTGATTCAGCCGCCTGTCGGTGGAGCATTCGGCGGAAAAAGCGAGCCGTTTTCCCTCGAGTTCTGCGCCGCCAAACTCGCGATGATCACCGGGCGTCCCGTGAAATTTCTCTACACACGCGAAGAAGAATTTTACGCGCACCGTGGTCGTCATCCGATGCGCATCCGGATGAAGCTCGGTGCGAACCGCGACGGCAAACTCACGGCGCTCGATGCGCGGACGTACATCGATGGCGGTGCGTACTCGTCGTTCGGACTCGTGACCGCGTATTACTCGGGCCAGCTTTTGACGCTGCCCGCGTTCCCGGACAACTACCGCTTCCATTCGACTCGTTTGTTCACAAACAAACCGCCGTGTGGACCGAAGCGTGGTCATGGAAGTGTGCAGCCGCGATTCGCGTTCGAGGTTCTTCTGGACGAAGTGGCGTGTGCGATCGGCATGGATCCCATCGAGCTGCGACGCAAGAACATCGTTCCTCCGGGCTCGAAAACGCTGAACGGCATGCGCGTCACGTCGAACGGGATCTTGGATTGTCTCGAAGCGGTCGAAAAAGCGAGCGACTGGAAAAATCGTCGGGGCAAACTCGGTCGCGGTCGCGGGTTGGGTGTCGCCGTCAGCGCCTACATCAGCGGGACAAACTACGCGATTTACCCCAACGCGATGCCGCAGAGCGCAGTGCAGCTCAAGGTCGATCGATCGGGTGTCGTCACGGTCTTTTCGGGACAAAGCGAAATCGGACAAGGTTGCGACTTGATGCTCGCCGTGATTGTCGCGGATGAACTCGGGCTCGATCTTGGATCGGTGCGTGTGCTTTCCGGCGATACGGATCTGGCGCCGGTGGATCTGGGTGCATATTCGTCACGCGGGACCTTCATGAACGGCAACGCCTGCTTGATGGCGGCGCGGGAAGTGAAGGACAAACTCGTCAAAGCCGTCGCGGAGAAACTCGCGGTCGAACCCAAAGACGTTCTCGTGACGCGCGGAGCGCTCGTGTCGATCAGCGATCCGACGCGAGGTGTTCCGGTGACCGAAGCGATTCAACTCGCCGAAGCGAAGTTCGGAACGATCGGAGCGGTCGGCCATTACAACACGCCCAAACTCGGCGGCGATTATCGCGGTGGAACGATCGGAGCGTCGCCCGCGTATTCGTTCACGGCGCATGTGGCCGAGGTTCGTGTGGACGAACGATCGGGCATCGTGACGGTGGAAAAAATCTGGGTCGCACATGATTGCGGCAAGGCGCTTTGTCCGACGGTCGTCGAAGGGCAGCTCGAAGGTTCGGCGTACATGGGAGCGGCCGAAGCGTTGCTCGAGCAGCACGTGATCGGTGCCGATGGTTTGCACAAAGGGCCCAACCTGCTCGACTACCGAATTCCTACGAGCGTGGACGTTCCGGAGTTTGTCCCGTTCATCATCGAATCGGACGACGCGGAAGGTCCGCGAGGCGCGAAAGAAGCGGGCGAAGGTCCCCTTCATCCTTCGATTCCCGCCATTTCCAACGCGATTTACGACGCCGTTGGTGTGCGCATGCGTCGACTTCCGTTCTCGCCGGCGCGAGTTCTCGAAGCGTTGCGCAAGCAGAAATCTGAAGAAGCTCGTCAACGACCTGCTGCTGCGGAGTGAACCGTCGTGTTGCCTTTACCCATCTTCGATCACCATCGTCCGCGCACCTTGTCGGCAGCTCTCGAACTGCTTGCTCGCCTCGGGCCGAAAGCCGTTGTCGTTGCCGGAGGAACCGATGTTCTTCCGAACATGAAGCAAGGGCTCGTCGAGCCTGAGCACGTCGTGTCCATCGGAGGTCTCGAGGAACTTCGCGGCATCTCGATCGACGCGACGGATGAAGACCACGAGCGTCTCGTCGTAGGCGCGGGCATGCGTTTGTCCGAGATTGCCGAGAGCATCGCGGTCAAACGTTGGGCGCCGGCGCTCGCTGAAGCGGCGGGTCTGGTGGGCGGACCGCATCATCGAGCGATGGGCACGTTGGGCGGCAACATCTGCCTCGATACGCGCTGTCGTTACTACAATCAGACGTACTTCTGGCGCAAATCGCTCGGGTTTTGCTTGAAGAAAGACGGCACGGTTTGTCACGTCGTACGCGGCGGACAGAAGTGTGTCGCAGCGGCATCGAACGATACGGCACCGACGTTGTTGGCGCTCGAAGCGGACATTCACTTGGTTGGTCCAAATGGAACACGCGTGGTTGCCGCGGGTGATTTCTATACAGCCGACGGAGTGAAGAACACGATCCTCGAACCGGGAGAGCTCGTGGTGCGCGTATCGATCCCGCATCGCAAGAATCGACGCAGTGCTTATGAGAAATTGCGTCGACGCGGTGCGATCGATTTCCCGCTTTTGTCCGTCGCAGCGCGTGTGGATTTTTCGGCGGATGATGCGCAACGCATCGAAGCGGCGGAGGTCGTCGTGTCGGCGTTGGGTGCGCGTCCGCGACGCATACGCGCGGCAACGACGGTTCGTCCGGGAACAGCGCTGGATGCGTTTGTTCGTGACGTGGCGCGAGGTGCCTACACGGAGTGCAAGCCGTTGCCGAATGTGGATGAAGACACCGAGTGGCGGCGCGAGATGGTGCCGGAGCTCGTCGAGCGAGCGTTGCGTCGGGTGACGCAAGCCTGAGCAGAGATTGACAACGTTGCGCCGTCGAATGCCTTGACACGACCGAAGGACGTCGTGCCCGCATCAAGACGTGGGGAGGGCCCAGCCTTGCCGCCATTGCGGTATTGCAAATGGCTCGGGCCAATATTCGCGTAATGTCGCGATTTTCCCTTCGTGCACATAAAAGAAGCTGATGGCGCGATCGGTTCGTCCGTCGATTTCGACGTCGATTTCCGTGACGACACATTCCGAGTTTTCGATGATCGACGTCATCTGGATATGCCAATCACCCGGGTATTCACGATTGAGTCGTAAATAGCCGGCGCGATCGAAACGCTCCCCGCTTTGTGGAAAAACGGATTCGAAGGAAGGGGCGAGGAGGCTTTCGAGTGTGGACCAATCTCGTGCTTCCATGGCTTTCCACAAGTCCATGACGATTTCGCGGGCGGATTTCATGATTGAACATTTCTCCGAGGAAACAATGATACGAGGAGCGTATGAGCCGGGGTTCCGGGCGAACATGACCAGCCTTCGTGGTCCAGTTTTCCCAGAACATCGTCGACGGGTTGAGGTATTGGAGCGGCATCGAGAGCGATACCGAGAAACGAGGCGATCGCTTCGCTCGTAATCGCCGATTGCGCCATTTTTGCCATACTGATGGGCGTAATCGATTCAGCCTTCTATGGCAAGCACATTGCAACTACAGGAGTGAAGGCGTTGAATGCATCTCGTTCCGATCCCATATTTCCAAAGCAATGCGTGACGGTACCTGGACAAACATTGACGAGATCGTCGTCTGTGGTACCGTGAATTCATGTCGCGGCTCGAAGAGTTTCATCTTTATGATCAAACGGCGCTCGAAACATTGGTTTCGGCATTTCGACAGGCGCAGGGAAATCAACGGGCCCTACGTGAGCTCGTCCAAAACGCCGCCGAACCGCATTGGCCCCGGGCATTGAAGGACAAACTTCGAGCACGGTTGAAACGACTCCGAGAGATGGATGCCCCGGAGATGCTCATTGAAAATCACCGCCGGCAAATCGAACCCAGGCGTTTTCTTCTCGAGCGTCTACGGCAGGGCGAAGCGATCGAGGAGTGGGAGCTCTTCGATTTGGCGCTGCGGGCGAAAAAGCAGATTCCGGCGCAGTATTCATTCATCGGCTGGATCGCGGATATCGAGGGAAGACGCGCCGATCCGAATTCAGAAATGAACGA
>WBZU01000069.1_pt3 | contig 105713 bp, 112 predicted proteins | sample 5204311 | NCBI WGS metagenome assembly WBZU01 (sample SAMN12344359, study PRJNA552823) | activated sludge metagenome | biome: Activated sludge suspended growth; feature: Nitrification reactor; material: Wastewater; isolation source: activated sludge from nitrification reactor of wastewater...
GAGATACCGTTCGGTCTTACCTTTTTTCACCTTAAACAGAGGAGGCTGGGCGATATAAATGTAGCCGCGCTCCAACAGCTCGGGCATCTGGCGGAAGAAGAAGGTGAGCAGCAGCGTGCGGATGTGACTGCCGTCTACATCGGCGTCGGTCATGAGCACGATCTTGTGATACCGCGTCCGCGCGATGTCGAACGCATCCTTGTCCGCCTTGTCGCCATCTTCCTTTTTTCGACCGATGCCTGTGCCAAGCGCCAGAATCAGCGTGCGGATTTCATCGCTGCTGAGCATCTTGTCGAAGCGGGCCTTTTCGACATTGAGGATTTTTCCCTTGAGCGGGAGGATAGCCTGGAATTTCCGATCGCGACCCTGTTTGGCCGAACCACCGGCGGAATCTCCCTCGACGATGAACAACTCACTCAACGCCGGATCTTTTTCGGAACAGTCGGCCAGCTTGCCGGGTAAGGATCCACCATCCAGAGCGCTTTTTCGCCGGATGAGATCTTTCGCTTTTCGCGCGGCTTCCCGAGCGCGCGCGGCATCGATGGCTTTGCCGATGATTTTGCGGGCGACAGGTGGATTCTCTTCGAAGTAGGTACCCAGTGCGTCGTTGACCGCGGCCTCAACGATGCCCTTCACTTCGCTATTGCCGAGTTTCGCCTTGGTCTGTCCCTCGAATTGCGGGTTTCGCACTTTCACGCTGACGACCGCGGTCAGGCCTTCCCGCACGTCGTCCCCGCTCAGCGATTCCGTATCCTTCTTGAGAAGATCATTGGCGTTGGCGTAACTGTTGATCGTGCGGGTCAACGCGGCTTTGAAGCCCACCAGATGGGTGCCGCCTTCTTTGGTGTTGATGTTGTTCGCGAAGGAGAAGAGATTTTCGGCATACCCGTCGTTGTATTGCAATGCCACTTCGAGGATGAGATCGGCCCGTTCCGTCTGCACGTAAATGGGTTTGTGCAACGGCGTTTTGGCTTCATTGAGGTGATCGACGAAGGAGACGATGCCGCCTTTGTAATGGAAGACCTGTTCCTTTTCCTTGCGGTCGTCTTTGAGCGTGATCGCCAGGCCTTTGTTGAGAAAGGCCAGCTCCCGGAGCCGCTGCGCCAGGACATCGAAGCTGAACTCCAGCGTTTCGAATATCTGGCCGTCGGGCTTGAAACGGACCTTGGTGCCGCGGCGTTTGGTTTTGCCGGTGACGGCCAATGGCGCCTGGGGCTTTCCGCGCTCGTAGCGTTGCTCGAACACCTGGCCGTCCTGCCAGATTTCCAGCTCCAGCCATTCGGACAACGCGTTGACGACCGAGATGCCGACACCATGCAGACCGCCGGACACCGTATAGGCGCCCTGTTCAAATTTGCCGCCCGCATGCAGGACGGTGAGCGCCACTTCCGCAGCAGATTTCTTTTGTGTGGAATGCATGCCGGTGGGAATGCCGCGTCCGTTATCGACGACCGTGACGCTGCCGTCGATATGGATCGTGACCTCAATGGCTTCCCCGAAGCCGGCCATATGTTCGTCGACGCTGTTGTCCACGACTTCGTAGACGAGATGGTGCAACCCGTCCACGCCCGTGCTGCCGATGTACATCGCGGGTCGTTTGCGGACGGCATCGAGGCCTTCGAGTACTTTGATTTGATCCGCGCTGTAACTGTCGGATTTCGGCTTGACAGAATTGTCCTGCTGGTCGTCCTTGGCCATTCAGCTCCTAACAGAATTCTGCACGGGTCCGCCGGCGGCGGGCTCGCACGATGCGAGCCCTCAACCCGCCCCATGGGTACGTCCCGGACCCGCGCGCATTGGGGCCCAGCCGGACGGGCATGTCGAGCATCCCGTACAAAGGCATGTGGGTTATCAAATCTTGATCGGCATCACGACGCATTTGAAACCCGGACTCTCTGCCTCCTGAATCAGGCAGGGGCTCAATGCGGTATCCATCTGCAACGAGACCGACTCTCCATCCATGACGCTCAGGGCGTCCAGGAGGTAGCGGGCGTTGAAGCCGGTATGGAGCGCCTCACCCTCGTAACGCGCCGCCAATTCCTCCGTCGCCTCCCCATAATCCGGATTACTGGAGAACAAGGTCATCCCACCCGGCGCGAAGGAGAGCTTCACGGCATTGGCCTTGTCCTTCGACAGCACCGACACCCGGCGCAGGGCGCTCTCCAACAATCCTCGATTGACCACAATCCGCTTGCCGCTTTCCTTGGGAACCACCTGCTGATAGTTCGGATAGTTCCCTTCCATCAGTCGAGAAGTCAGCAGCAGCCCGCTCTTGCGGAAAATCATGAGATTCTTCGTGAACCCGATCAGCGGTTCCTCGTCGCCGCCTTCTTCGAGCAGGCGCCGTATTTCCTGAGCCGCTTTCTTGGGGATGATGGCCTTGATGTCCTGAGCCAGCGGCTTCGCGTTCGGGCTTCCGACCTCACGTTCCGCAACGGCCAAACGGTGGCCATCGGTACCGACCAGGCGCAACAGCGTCGTCTTCTTGTCGGTCGTCGACAGACTGACGAGCAGGCCGTTCAGGATGTAGCGGGCGTCATTGTCACCGGCGGCAAACAGTGTCTTACGGATCAATTCCAGCAGTCCCGCCCCGGCCAACGGCGTCAGCCCTTCGCGTTCAATGGATGGCAGCGCGGGATAATCACCGCTCGGCAGGCCGACGACCTTGAACTGGCTCTTGCCCGACTGAATCGTGGTCCAATTGTTGTCCCCCGAAGTCAGCTCGATCTCGCCGCTGGGCAATTCCTTGATGATCTCGTACAACTTGCGAGCCGAAATAGTCACACCACCGGCTTCTAACACGGACGCCTTGTAGAGCCCGCGCATGCCGAGTTCCAAATCCGTGGCGACGATTTCCGCCCCGTCGTGCTTGGCTTCCAACAGAATATTCGAGAGGATGGGCATGGTGTTCCGTTTTTCCACGACACCCTGCACGCGCTGCAGGCCCGTCAACAATTCCTCTCGTCCGATGCGTACCTTCATGGTCGATCTCCCTCAGAGAGCCGTCACGCCCTCAAAATCTGTTCTTTCAGGCCCTCCAGCGTGGTATGCAAGGCGCTGTCGGATTCCTTCGCTTTGCTGATCTGTCGGCAAGCGTGAATGATCGTGGTGTGGTCCTTCCCCCCGAACTGGCGGCCGATTTCCGGAAATGACGCATCCGTCAACTCCCGGCAGAGATACATCGCGATCTGACGGGGGTGGACCAGCGTTTTACTCCGGCGGCGCGATTTCAGGTCGGCAATCTTCACGTGGTATTTCGACCCCACCGCTTCCTGGATATCTTCGATCGACACAATCTTCTTCTTATCACCGATGAGATCGCGCAAGACGTTTTTCGCCATCTCTAGGGTGATCGCCTGCCCCGTGAGTGAGGAGTAGGCCCCGACCCGCACCAGGGATCCTTCCAGCTCACGGATGTTGTTTTTCATCGTTGTGGCGAGAAAGTGGATCACCTCTTCGGGCAGCGCAATCCGCTCATCTTCAGACTTTTTCCGCAAAATCGCGATACGCGTCTCGACATCCGGCGGCTGCAGATCCGCAATAAGCCCCCACTCGAACCGGGAGCGGAGCCGCTCCTCGATATCAGGCATGTCTTTCGGGAATCGGTCGCTGGAGAGGACAATCTGCTTCCTGGCCTCATACAGCGTATTGAAGGTGTGAAAGAATTCTTCTTGGGTGCGTTCCTTTCCGGCCAGGAACTGAATATCGTCGATCATCAACATGTCGACATTGCGGTATCGTTTCCGCAGATCGATCATCTTGTCGTACCGGATCGAATTGATGACTTCGTTGGTGAACTGTTCCGTGGTCAGGTACGCGATACGAAGATCGCTCCGCTCAGCCAGATAGTTCCCGATCGCATTCAATAGGTGTGTTTTACCTAGTCCCACTCCGCCATACAGGAACAGCGGGTTGTAGGCTTTGGCCGGTTGTTCAGCCACCGCCATACAGGCCGCATGGGCGAATTGGTTTCCGGCCCCGACGACGAAACTCTTGAACGTATACTTGGGATTAAGCTGCACGCCGCGCTTTGATCGCGACGCCACGAAGCCGCGCCCGCCCGTCTCCGCAGAGGAAGGCTCCGGCTGCACAGCGGGGGGAGCCTGCTTGTTGTTGATCACGAAGGACACATCCATACGACCGCCACCCTGCGCTGCAGAGACCGCCTCCGCCAACAAGTCGTGATAGTGCTCGCCCAGCCACTCGCCGAAGAACTTGTTCGGCACGGCAAGATAGGCCGTCGTGTCCTCGACTCGATCGAGAACGACCGGTGTGAACCAGGTTTCATAGACCTGCTTCGGCACCTTCTCCTGAATGTAGACTAGGGCGTCATCCCACATCTGATTCATCTTTTCATTTCAATAACTTATAAATGTTCACAGGCTTATCAACAGGTGTGGACAATTCCGTGGATCGCCGCCACAGTCCTGATCACGCGAGGAGAATTTTTCATTCCTACTTGTGGACATCCCAACACCGGGCCGACCATCGTCAATCTCCTACACAGCGGCCCTCACGTTATCCCACAACACACCCTGCCTTATACACCATCTCATCAACATGGGCTAGGTTCTTCCATCGCCAACAGCCACGCGTCTTCTCCCGCTCATCCACAGAACTCACAAGACCTACTCCTACTCCGACGACTCCTAATTTTCTCTTTCTAGCGAAGATATATAAGAGAAGAGTCGTTGGGTTAGAGCACAATGGTTCTTTCATGCTCGGCAATCAACGTCACGAGGTCTCGATACGAAATACAATTCTTGGACTCAGACTGCACGGAAGGATTCGAGCCTTGGGACAGGACATAGACCGGACCGGGAAAGGCCGGTACCGAAGCCACAGCTTGTTCGAGGAGAACCAGTGACGCAGTTCCGGCCACGTCGACTTCTTCGACTGACGGTAACAGAGACTGATTCGAATCGCGAATAGGTTGTCTTAATAAATATAAGGTCTTACGAGCGGCCATGTGTATTCCCTCTCACTAAAAGACCAAGACTCGCTCGGCTCTCGTCATAGCTTGGCGTGCCAGGTCCAGTGTGCCTTCCGTGGCAGCAAATCCATCCTGCAATGCCGGTTGTGGCCCGGCGGCATGTACGAGAAGAAAGGGAATCTGGAGATGTTCGAACGAGGGCAGGTATTTTTCAAGGATGTCGATATCGACAATTTCATCCGTATCCTCGGCCAAGAGCTGAACGGCCGGACCCATCAGGACTACGGTGATGGGATTCTCGCCTGCGGCCAATCCGAGGGCGATCCGAAGTGCCTCGACGGGAAGGGCAGAGGTTCGCGGGTCCTGCCGAATGATCAACACGATGGAAGCTGTGGGGGGCACAGTCAGATCCTCAGGAACGTGGTTACGTGAACGCGAGGAAACGGTCGCAACCGTTTACAATATTTGAGAGCACCACCAACCCGCACAGGGAAATCCGGGGGTCCAACTGATCGGTCGAGACCCCATGTTGCTGACACCCGTAGGCACAGACGAAGAGTTTCATGCCGCGTCCGACGAGGTCGCTATACCGCGGGTCGCGAAGATTCTTCACCCCTTCATCGATACAATAGAGATACACATCGTGACCCTGAGCCATGGCTTCGGATGACACTTGTGCCACAGTCTCCACACTAGGGTGAGATGGGGGTGTGGATAATAGGATCCCGATCTTTTTGACGCTCATACGAATTCGTCTGTGGAAAAACTTTAGGAGTGCTTAAGAATCAACAGTTTATATATATAAAAGTGAAAGCGGAGCGTACGAATTTTAGGCAGGAAAGTCAACTGGAAAAAGGCGCCGATTCCGGTGTACGGAGTCGGCCCTGCAGGGAGGAAACCAGGTCTCGAAGAGGCAAATCTTCTTGTGCCTTTGTCTGCATGTTGCGCAGGGTGGCGGTCCCCTTCTCAATTTCGTCGTCACCAAGCAGGATGGTATAGAGGGCGCCGAGACGGTCTGCCTGGCGCAAATGGGCTTTCAGTGACGTCGAACGAAAATCCATGTCGGCGGGGACCCCGGCTTGCCGGAGTTCATCGAGGAGTGCACATCCGACGTCGACGGCTTTGGTGCCGAAGGCGGCCACGTAGATCCGTGGAGCCGAGGGGACAATCACGGCGTCCGGCATCATCAAGGCAATTCGTTCAAGGCCCACTGCAAATCCAACAGCCGGAACGGCGGGACCGCCGAGTTGTTCGACAAGGCCGTCATACCGTCCGCCGGCCCCGACGGCATTTTGTGCGCCCAAATGCGAGCAGGTGACCTCGAAGGCCGTCAGGCAGTAATAATCGAGGCCGCGAACGAGGCGAGGATTCAGGTCGAACGGAATACCGACTGACTGAAGGCCCGCTGTGACACATGCAAAATGGTCGCGCGCTGCCGGAGAAAGGGAATCGGCCAGGCGAGGTGCGTCCTCCGTGGCGGATCGGCAGTCCGGGACCTTGCAGTCGAGCACGCGCAGCGGATTCCCCTCGATCCGGCGCTGACAGTTCGCACAGAGGCGAGTCTCCACGCTCTTCAGAAACGCCACGAGGAGAGGTTTGTAGCGCGCCCGATCGTCGGAATATCCAAGATTATTGATTTCGAGGGTCAGCCCGGGCAGAGACAGATCGGACAAGAGACGCCAGAGTAGGGATATGACCTCAACGTCGGCGCGCGGGTTAGCGATGCCGAAGGATTCCACCCCAAATTGATGAAACTGCCTGAGCCGGCCGGCCTGGGGCCGCTCGTGTCGAAACATGGGACCGGTGTAATAGAATTTCTGCGGCCTGGGATCAGCTGCGCGATTATGTTCGATGAACGCGCGAACCGTGCCGGCCGTGCCTTCCGGGCGGAGGGTCAGGGAGGACCCGTCGCGGTCGGCGAACGTATACATTTCTTTTTCAACGATGTCCGTGGTGGCGCCGATGCTCCGCGCAAACAACGTCGTCGTTTCGAAAATCGGGACCCGAATCTCCTGAAACCCGTAGCGCTGGGCCCAACGCCGCCCCGTGTCCTCGATAAACCGCCAGCGAGGAGACTCTTCCGGCAGCAGATCTTTAACGCCTTTGATCGCTTTAATCATCACGCTGGTGGGCACTTCCCGGTCATTCGTGCGGGACTATAACGGCGGGCTTGCGGGCAAGTCAACGCGGTCGGCAGCTTCATCTCGCGAGAGACGGTGCTGTTGCACCGTCTTTGCCGCGGGCGTATAGTGCCCTCTTTGTAAAAAATGGCATGGTGCCGCCGCGTCAGTACGTTCGCCGCATACGCCACGCACTCCATACTGCAAACCTATGACGACTCCATCCCGCCGCGTGATCGCTCTGGCTCCGATGCCACCGGAGAAGTCCGCCTATGCCTTGGCGCGCTACAGTCGGTCTCCGGACTCCATTGAAGAGAGCCTCAAGTGGGTCCACGGCCATTCATCTGAAAAATTCTGGGAACAGTTTTATTTCGACTACGGTCATGGTTCGATTGCGGATCTCGGCCACGTCATTATCTGTTTTGAACAGATTTCGGAGTTGGCCGCGATTCGGTTGGAAGACGAACAAGTCTGGGACGGCCAGGCCAAGTCGAGTCGGTATCAAAACTTCGCCTCCTCCAGCTGGTATGTGCCGGACACCATTCGAGGGCAAGAGACGGAGGCGGTCTATCTGGGCATTCTTCGGGGACTGTCGACGGTCTACCGCGCCCTGCATGATCCGTTGAGCCAATTCCTCACCGAACAGGAACCTCGCCCAGATAACATGACTCCCTCGGCATATCAGCGGGCCATCGCCGCACGGGCATTCGACGTCACTCGGTACTTGCTGCCCTTGGCGGCGCAAACTAATGTCGGCCAGGTGGTCAGCATTCGGACGCTCGAAAAACAGATCACCCGTTTCTTGTCGTCGCAGATTCCCGAACTTCGTCAGATCGGGGAGGATTTACAGGATGCCTGTCGAAAGCCGCCCGTGAATGTGTGGGGAGAGCTGTGCGGTCAGTCGGCCGGTGCCGGGGAAGCGATGGCCCCGACGCTGGCGCGATATGCGAAACCGAATGTCTATCAGGCCGAGGTCTATAGTGACCTGGCCCGCTATGCGAAGGATGCGCTCAAGGGCACGGGATTGGACCAACCCTCTGCCTGGGGAGCCGCAGAGCCGGTCGATTTGATTGAGCCGCATGATCCGCTGGATGAGGTGGTCACGACGCTGCTCTATCGCGCCTCGCAAGCCCCCTATCGGAAGATCCTCGCGGTGGTTCGTGACTGGACGGAGAAGCAAAAGCAGGACACTCTGGAAGTCGCCTTTCGCAAACGCGGCCCGTACGACGAATTGATCAAGGAATTCCGGAGCGGGTACGCATTGATCTTCGACGTGATGATGGATATCGGTGGCTGGCGCGACATGCACCGGCACCGGCGCTGTCAGCAGGTGCAGCAAAATTTCACCACGGTGCATGGCTTCGACACTCCACCCATGCTGATCGATGCCGGCCTTGAGCGGGAGTACCGCGAGGCGATGGGGCATGTGAAGGCAGATATCGAACAGTTGCGGAAGTCGAGCCAGGAAGCCGCGCTCTACGCTATTCCCTTTGGTTTCTCCGTGCGCTGTCTGTTCAAGATGGACTTCGCTGAGGCGGAATACATCGCCAAATTACGATCCGGGGTGAAGGGGCACTGGTCCTATCGTACCATCGCCTGGCGCATGAAAGAAAAAGTTACCGCACGGTATCCCGTGCTCGGCGCGCGCATGCAGGCGACTCCGCCCGACGTGCAGGATGCGTTGACGCGGTGACCGGCGACCAACCTGTTATGCACCAACATCAGCACAAGATTGACACAGCGCTCCTGGCGGGGGATTGGGACCGCTTCGGGTATGAAGCGGGAGTGTGGGTCCGAACGGTGGAGGCGGCTGGAGAAAAGGATCCTTGCCCGTACTTTGCCCTCAACGTCACGCATCTGCTACGCGGGGAGTTTGCGGATGCCTGGCGGGTCCATGCCCATGCGTTACAGGAAACTGCCGACATCGACAGGGTGGGGGGCTGGCTTGCAGCGATTCTGAAACAGCATCCCGACAATGCGCATGTCAACCTGGTGCAGGGGATGTTCCTCGCGCAGTCCGGTCAGTCCGAACAATCGGTGGTGTTTTACAAAGAAGCGGCGAAGCTTGCGCCTCAGTCAGCCTATCCCCATTACTTTCTGGCTCAGATCCATGAGCGGGCGGCGCATCTGGAAATGGCGATCAAAGAGTATCGCGAGGCGGTGAAACTCGACCCCTCATTTGCCGCGGCGCGCACCAATCTCGGTGTGGCCTACCAGGAACAGGGTCGGCTTGAAATGGCCATTCCGCAATATCGCGAAGTGATCAAGCTCAATCCCAACGACGCCGTGGCCCATGCGAATCTCGGTTGTGCGCTGGCAGAGCAAGGGAAGGTGGAACCGGCGCTGCAATCGTACAAAGAGGCCCTACGACTCAATCCGAACGATGCCGAAATTCACTTTGCGCTCGGCGGTGTGTATGAAACCAAAGGCCGCATGGATCTCGCCATGAAAGAGTATCGCGCTGCCACGGAGGCCAATCCGGATCTGGCCCCCGCCCATACCGCACTCGGCTGGTTGTTGATGGAGCAATCCCGCCCGACGGAGGCCATGGATGCTTTCAATCGCGCCGTGAAAGCCAACCCCGAGGAAGCTCAGGCGCTCTACGGCATCGGCAGAATCTATGCTGCCAAGGGCAAACGGGAAAGCGCCGCCGAAAACTTCTCCAAAGCCATTCGCTTCGAAAAAGATCCCGCCAAGAAAAACGCCATCATGAATGCCCTGCTCTCCAGCGGCCAGGTTGGAGATTGACGGGTAGTTCGTTAGGGAGCCAGTGACCGGACCAACGCTCTCAGGGGCGCCAACTCGGGCGACTCGTGATCTGGAAACTCGACGGTGTGACGGCGTGCGCCGTCGGTGACGGTGATTCGAAGCTGAAAGAGGTCTGCGCCCGTGATCTCGCCGCCAAGCGCCGTCGGGAGACCAAAGAACCCTGCGTTCCCCACCAGCTCCTCGATGCGCCGCGCTTCCGCAGGCGGCAGCTGCGCCGTATCGACCGAGGCCAGTTCTTCTTGAAGCCCCGCGAACCCGCCGGTTCGCTGAATCGCGATCTTCATCTCTTATCCTCGGCAGGGGCGCGACGGCGGCTCGGGATGCGATGTGACTGCCCGAGCCGCCAGGACGCTGCTGCAGTTACCGATGGGAGGGCTTCACCCGACCATTGTCGCTGAACAGGCTTCGAAGGTCCTCCAGATCATCCTCGAACACACGGTCACCCTGATTGTATTCAGGCAGCTGCATGGTTCCGCAACAGCCGCGCCGGTCTTGGGCGACTCCGAGTTCTTCCGCAAACGCGGGCAGGAGCTTCATACCGACCTTGTGGTCAGCCGTGAGCGGAGTCGGCGAGACGACCACCTCCCGCACCGTGAATCGGTTCCGAATGAAGTTTCGGTACTGTACCGGCTTGCCGTCCGTGTGCGCAATGGTCAGCATCTGATTGGCGATGTCTGCGAACGTCGCATTCGCGGCCGGGGCGGCGGCGATGGCTCGCACGATCAGGCCAAACAGATACTCTCCGACCTCGAGCAGCACCCTGGCGTCGTCCCGCAGCCCGGGTTTTCGCTCGAATGCAAACATATCGGCGAGGACATCGTAGATTCCTCCGGTAAACACCTGTGACAGATCGTGCACCTCGTTCGTGACCTCGCTGAGCTTGAGATCGTTGTCCGCATTGCGCAGGCCGTTGGGGCGGCCCAGTGCAAGGCCGAACTCTTCCGCCATGTCGGCCAGGAAGGTCTTGTCATGCAAGTTGGCCTTGGTCTGCGCAATCACCGCCTCAACCTGGTCGAGCTGTGAGAGCGTCAGAAAGATCGCGCAGAGGTCACCGAACGATTCATGCAATCCGCCGGTTTGCGGCTGGTTGCTGGGGTCGAGCCAGCCCGGTTTCAAGCCATCCAGGATGGCATGTCCGGTTTCGTGCGCGACGATATCGAACGAGCGGCAGGTGAACACCTGCGGGGTTCCTGGAGGACTCCCTGGTTTGGTGAAGAAGAAGAATTTCAACGCCTTGAGATTGCGACTGTAGAAGGCGTTTGGGGTGACGCCGGCGCGGGGGAAGACGCTGATCGCATCCGTGTTGGAGGCGCTGTTCCATTGCCATGGCGCCACGGCCCCGCCGCGGGCCCGTTGGGCAAGGGTCAGCATCTGCCGCACGACGGCAAACGTATGGACCGCATCGAACTCCTGCGTTCCGGGCGTCTCAATATAATCCGCCATGGCGTTTGGTGAGACGAGGGGCAGGCCCTGAATGGAGATACGACTGTCTTTCGGCCCCGCCAGCATCAAGCCGGGAAGAAAGGCTTTGCGAATCCCGATTTCACTGACCGAGGGATCCTGCTTCCACATCAGGACGCGGGAGCCGATGATCCGAGGAATAGGAATGGGGATCGGGATCACCACTCGGCCGGCTTCGCGTTCGGGGATGATGCGAATGGCCGGACGGCTGGCGACGCCGGTGGTCGCACGCAACAATTTGCGATGCTGCCGGTATTCACGTGTCGGGGTGGGAATATACCCGATGGGAACCGTCATGCTGGCCGAAGGGCTGCCCGCTTGGTCGGTGGTCGGTCTCATGGTAGCCGTCGGACCTTCGATGATCTCCTGAAGCATGGCTCGTACCCTTGTCCTTTCTGAGTCGATGGCGGCCGCGCTGGCCTCTCGATCCTGAGCACCGACTCGATGTGGGGGCGACTTTTTGTGTGTGAGCTGGTTGGTTCGTCCGCTGGATGACGTCGTGGACATACGACTCACCTCCTTTCTCTCCCAAGAAGAAAAGGCAAGTGCCGTACCCTCTCGAAGAGCGAGTCCACGCTGGACGTGCGCTGAGGTGAGTTTCGAGATTTCAGGTGGTTGACAATGGTGGCATTGTTACCTCATTTCTACCTAGGTGTATCTCAGTGGATACAGGTAGGTGTTCGGCGTATCGAATCCCGTACAGGGTCCGCGCTCCGTGAGATGATGCTGACCGGTCGGAGAGCCTGAGGAAGGATGCGACGAACAAGGCTCACGCACGCGTCGAGCGCGAGTGAATGGAACGATGTGCAACGATGAGGAGGAGGTCTAGAGTTCCCGGATGGCGCCCTGCAGAACGGTCATCTGAGTCATGGGATCGCCGGAGGCTTGGAGCTCCGCGCGGATCTGTTCTTTGAGGTAGTTGGTGTACCCGATTTTGTCGATGAGCAGGTCGAGGAAACGTTCGGAGGACAACAGGCTTTGCGCCTTCAGTTCGTCGATGGTCTCGTCGCTCACCGGCACATAGCTGCTGCCGATGTGGAAAATGATGTTGTAGTGGCGATCCCGCCCGAGCCGTTCGAACCGTAATCCCTTCACGTGCCGTCCTTCCTCTTACAAGCCAACGGGGGCACATTGTAGACAATCATCGGGGAGAAGACAAGGTCGGCGTCCCCATGGGAAGGCATGCCGGGGCTCCGTTTCGCACCGTCGGACTCAGGACTTCGCGCTTTTTTTGCCGAAGTAGTCACGCCGGCTGACGGCCACATCCGACACGAACATCACGCCTGAATGGCGGTCGAACAACGGCCGGAGTCCGGCCAGCACGGGCTCCACTTTCTCCTCCGGTACCACGGCCATGATCATGATCAGACTCTCCTGCTCGCTGAACATGAAATGGGCCTCGCGCACGCCGTGATGGCCCTTACCCGAGATGTTGCCGATGATGGTGTAGCCGGTCGCTTCCACCTTGTCCAGCAACTCCGTGACAAACGGCCGATGCTCCCCGGATACAATGACGCGAATTTCTTTCATGGGATGCAACGTGAGTGCGGCCATCTCTCCACTCCTTTGAAAAAGATCCTGCGAGTTCGTGCTGATGCCATCTGTGCGCTAGGCGTCGCCCGGATGCCTGACCCGACGCCAGACTCCCGACGGCATGTAGCGGTACCAACTTCCATCTTCAGGGTCCAGCGCGGCCAGATGGACCCATTCGTTGTGGTAGAAATGCTGCAAAATTTCATGCCGGGCGATGAGTTTTTCTATACGGGCCCGCGAGGCCTCTACCAGCGTCAGGAGACGCATGGGTTCATGGTAGGGGACCTCATCATTCATGACGGTCTGCCAGGCCAGACCGAGCCGGAGGTCGCTCCAGGGACCGGCCATGATGCCGATGCGTCCGACGACGTTGTGATAGATCTTACTCCCGCTTCCATAGACCTCGTTGTCGACGGCCGAGAAATAATGTTCCATGTTGATCCACTGCGCCACCACTTGCGGCGCAGTCAGGAGCACTTCCAGCCACCGGTCGGTCGGATCCTCCCGATAGTCGTAGGATTGCAAGAAGACACGCCCGCCGAGATTCAGCCCCTTCGTCAATTCGCGGCGGCCGATGATAAAGGTCGTGTTGCCGGAGAGGCCCCATTCCGGTCGTACCTGGCTCCAATCCGCACTGCGACCCGCCACATGCGCCGAGGCTTCGTTGAGGGCCAGCACCACACCGACGTCGGGGAAGCGTGTACAGCGCTCCTGACTGGTGAGTTGCGCGGCTTCGCGCAAATCGTCGTACAGGCGCGCGACATCTTTACGGTGGGTCGGGGGGGCGTCTTCGAGATCGAAGAGCTGCACCTCGTCGGTCGTGGTATCGACCTGCCCGGCAAGGAAGTGCGTGTCGGAGGGAATATCGATGCCGCGTTTCGCCAGCCGCTCGCGCACCGGTGGCCGATTGGCCATGGCGGCCAAGGCGCGCGCGTTCGGCTTCCCCTCGTTCCCGCCGCAGGCGCCGCAATCCAGCGCTGATTCGAAGGGATTGTTCTCCGTCGTGCTGCCGTGGGCGCAGAAGAGCACCAATCGCGCAAAATTCCGCACCAGTCCCATCATGCGCAAGGCGGTCTCGACGGTCAGCACCTGCTCTTCGAGCGTGAAGCCGGTACGGGTGATCCGCTCCTTCTGACGCGAAGCCGCGCGGCGGTTAATGCGGTAGTGCTTGCGTAAATCATTGAGGAACGCAGCCAGCTGCTCGGAGGACAGCTCGACTGCCTTGGCGGCATCGGTCAGGTATGGGTCCACCGGGGCGTCGTCATCCAGCGCCCGTCGTCGCAGGGCCTCCACGAACTCGGCTTCGACCCGGGAGCCATGCAGCCCGAGTTGGTCGCGCAAGGCTTTCCAGATTAAGGCACGCTGCTCGGAGACCACCATTTCCTCGGTTTCGGCCGGGGCCAGTTTATCCACGGTCAGGATGGTTGCGATCGGTGGGACGAACAATCGTCGCACCCAGGTCGTCAGGCGTTTGTACAGTGCGGGCACCAGCGTCTTGGCCATCATAGGAAGGGCATAGAACCAGCCGAGCGACTCCACCATCACGTAGGGAGTGACCACGTTTTCTTTCAGATCGTGCAACAAGGTGTGTCCGGCGTGGACGAGTTTGGCACGCGACTGGTGTTTAGAGATGTAATGATCCAGATAGCTCCGCGGAATCTCGCGCACTTCGTTCTTGGCGCGCATGATCACCGGGAATTGCTCGGTCTCATGTTCCTTGCCCCAGGCCCGGTAACGGATAAAGACGGCGAAGAAGCCGGCGAAACCGTAGGTGTCGTTGGCGCCCGTCGATTCGAGGTGGCGGCGGAACGGCTCGGACCGTACGTCGATGCAAAAAACCGTTTGCGAATGGGGCCGGACTGGTGGCCGGTGATCAGGGGCAGCCGGCTGCGGTTTGGTCGGCGCGCGCTGCAGCATGCCGAAGAGATGCTCGTGGTAGCCGGCCTCGAACGCCGTCAGCCAGACCGGGCCATGTGCCGATTCCGGAAACGTGTCGATCCAGTCCAGAAGTTGTCGTAGGGCCGGCAGCGGGGCGTCCATCAAGAGCGTCGGCACGAGTTCCAGCGCCTGGGCGAGCGTCAACAGGCGCCGAGCCATCCCCCGTTGCGCGGCTCGCTCACGCCGTGGGCCATACTCGATCTGGTAGTGATGGGTGAGCTGCTCCCATTCCCGCGCCAGCAGGGACGAGTTCTGCGGAGGCCCTGTTTGGGCGTGGAGTCGGGCGACCCGAGCGGCGTACGACGCCGGCAGCCGGCCGGCGACCCATTCCTTCCGCATGTAATACGCGTGGGGCTGTTGGTCCATGAAGCGCAGGATGGCGCGATAGGTGCCATCGATGCCCAACTCGCGCTGACAGACCTGCTGGACCAGTTCCCGCACATACCACAGCCGCACGGCCAGGAACTTCACCAGACCAACGGGATAGGCCTGCTGCCAGGCGTAGTCATTTTCTTCGGCCCGCCATTTGATGAAACCGGCCCATCCGGGCAGGGCCGCGAGCTGGAGGGACAGGTAGTCCTGTCTGAACTCCAGCGGGATCTCGAGTGCTTCGAGACACTCGAGCACGGTGTCTTCCGGATGCTCCGGGAGGGCGGCAATTTTCCGGCGGCTATCGTCGATGCCGCAGGTCATCCATTCTTTCCCGGCGGCGTGTTTCCATGCGGCATAGAGGCCCTGGCGCCGTTCGGGCATCGGCCAGGTGGCGTGGCCCTCGTCCAGGAATGCCTCGCACCATTTCACGAGTTCCCCGTTGATTTGGGCGACGATCGTGGACCCCACCGTCCGGTCGCACCAGCTCGTCAGTGTCAGATCCCGTCCGAGGGTGCTCACATCCTCACGGATGGTCGCGGCCATGAGGTCCTGCACGTTCGGCGTCGAGAAGGAGACGAGGCGTTCGGCCAGCGCGTCGATGGGCTCTTCGTCCGGCGCGCGTTCCATGAGCCGGTCGAGCGGTTCGTCGGTCGGATGGGAGAGGCCGTGGGTCAGGCAGGCCCGCAGGACTTCGCGATGAGCAATGCGGCAGGATCCGAGGTCGACTTCTTCAGGACGGGCCTGAGCGACCAGGGCGTCGTCGACGTGCCGGACCAGAATGCGTCCCGACTTCAAGTACCGGCGGTACATGTCGCCGGAGAGGTAGCCGTTCCCGCCCAAAAACTGCTTGCCGCGGCGAACCGTCTCGGTGAAGGGCAAATACTCCAAGCTGTGTAACGGATTGTGGTGGACGAACGTTCGCATGGGCCAGTACTGCGCGATGACCTCGCTGGCCAATCTGATCGTGCCCCGCAATTCCATGCGGCGGGCTTCAAGATCGGTCTGGTCTGGTGAGGAGATCAGCGGATCCATGTGTTCCCCTGTGAGGCAGTCGACACGGGAGGCGTCGGCGCGTTCGATTCGAACAACCGGGAAGGCGCGGTCCCGAGCACTAACAACAAGAAGAGCAACAGCACAAGCGACATGAACTCGGTCTGGCGGAGGTCTTCGTAACGGACTTCCAGGCGCGCTCGACCGAACACGAGTTGTTGCACCAGTTCAATCTGATACCACGAGGCCGTGAGCCACACGAGCATGATGATCGCGAAGGAGGCGGACGGCGTAAAGGTCGGCAGGAGCAGCATGCTCAAGAAGCCGGAAAATACGCCGAACGGCGGCATGCCCAGGGCTGCGAGCGCGAGCAGTGCGAGCAGCGTGCTGAAACGGGGCATGGGATAGGCCATGCCGCCGAGTGCTCGAAGATCGACGTCGCCGTACCGGGCTCGGATCGCGAACCAGGCCAGCAGCAGGCCGCTGGTGGCGAGCCCCACGGCGCTGAGATAGATCGTGGCCGGAATCGGCGCGGTTCCCGTATCGGCGACATACCACCAGAGCATGCCGAAGAAGGCCAGCGCGGCATAGGCCAGGCGCGGCAACGGTCGCGACTGAATCAATGCCCGCAGCGACCCGTAGACGGCACTCGCGAGGGCCAAAATCCCCAGGGTGCGGAGCACCGTGCCGGAGAGGGTCGGGAGAATGACCTGGAGATCGTGAAACCCGACCATGGGTAACAGCACGGCCAGGAACGCGGGGAGATTGCCCGGCAAGCCGCCCACCGTGGCGACGAAGCCGCTGTGGACCGGCAGCAGCGGGAAGAGCGTGGCGCAAGCCACCAGCGTGGCAATGTTCGAGGCCGGAGTGGGAAGCGTCAGGGCCAGGAGCGTCGCGATGAGGCCCAACGAGAATGACGAGAGTCCCCGCCAGGCGTCCGGTGCCGGATCGGGTTGATGCCGGTATAACAAAGCGGACAGGAGGATGAGCAACAGGAGCAGCAGGATGGCATGGGCGAGCCCCTGAGTGGTCAGGGTGCCCAGCCCCAGGCCCAGCAGAATGAGGGTCATGGGCCAGGCTGCACTTGTGTCGCGGTGCAGGGGCTGGCCGAGCAGCGACAGGCAGGCCGCCAGCGGCAGCAGGCAGAGAAAGGGCACGCCCGAGGCGGGTTCGCCCAGAACCAGAGCCGAGCCGATCACGGAGCAGAGGCTCGCCACAGTGGTCACCAGGGCAACCGTTTTCATCCGTGGAAGAGAGGCCTTCAAGAAAACGGAGAGCCCCGCGCCAAGGATCGGCAGAGCGAGCAGCAGCCACGGTGCCATCCAGGCTCGCATCACAACGGGCCTCCGACGACTACCCTCACACCCTGTCCGGGCGTGTTTGACAGGTGAGGGGTCACGACAGGCGTTTCTCCAGGCGATGGGCGACGCGAGTCACGAGGCGGCCGATATGTAGGTAGGCCTGATCAAGGTAGAGCCGGTTCGTGCACACGACATACAGTCGAACGAGCAAGGCCTCGATCCAGTGGGGAATGGTGATCGTACGGCCATGCGCGTGGGCATAGAGATAGACCCAGCTCAGCACCGTCATCAGGGTGGTGCCGACGACCAAGCTGTCGAAGAGTCGCCCGGGAAGTGCCGCCGCCTTAAAGTAGGAGGCCACCTCTTCGGGGTTCGGGTACAAGAAGCGGGTGAAGCTCTCCACCGCAAACAGATAGGTGAAGACCACGATGACCAGGGTCACCAGCATGGCGGCAGAGACTTTCCACGAAGCCACGGCACGGATGCGCGTCAGCGAGAGGATGGCCTGCGACGAGGTGACCCAGATGAAAAACAGGAAAATGACGGTGCCTTGCGATTCGAGCAGCGGAATTCTCAGGACACCGTGAGTGACCAGCAGGATGATCAGCGGCAACACCAACGTGGTGAAGAATCCGGTCGACCAAGTCAGGTTGGAGAACTCGCTCTCTTCCGCCTCCCGATCGAGGTGGGGAAACGACGGCTCCTGGCGGGCCTTATGGATGACATTGCCGCAATTGAGGAACACGGTGCCTTTGAACAGGCCATGTGCGATCAGATGGAACACGGCGAGGGAAAAGGCGCCCAGGCCGCATTCCATGATCATGTAGCCCATCTGCCCGATGGTCGAAAAGCCCAGCGTTTTCTTGATGTCGTTTTGAGTCAACATCATGGTGGCGCCGAGGATGGCCGTCAGCATGCCGATGATGAAGACCACGTGTAACGTTGATGGACTCAGCCCGTACAGCGGGGCGAGCCGGTTGAGCAGAAATCCTCCGGCATTGATGATGCCCGCGTGTAACAGGGCGTGGATCGGCGTCGGGGCGTAGAGGGAGCGGGGCAGCCAGGTGTGAATCGGGAACTGGGCCGACTTGCCCATTGCGCCGCCGAAAATAAGCAACGTCACGGCGGTCACGCCGTTCATCTCCCAACCCAGTTCGGGCCAGATGAAGAGCGTGATGGGCGTCTCCGCGGCGCGTGTAAACAAGGTCTGAAACTCGAACGTGCCGTACAACGAATAGGCTAGGACAATGCCTGCGAGGAAGGCGGCATCGCTGAGCCGCAACATGGTGAACGTATTGGCGGCGCCGGAGAGGGTGGCGGCGTGGCCGTGATTGTGGGCCAGAAGAAACAGGAGCCAGGAGAGAATTTGCCAGAAGATGAACAGCATCACCAGATTCGCGCTGGAAACCATGCAGAGCAGGACCGCGGTCGTGAGGCCCAACATGCCCAGATATCGCCGATACCCGCGATCCTGATACATGTACCCCATGGAATAGCGATAAATGAGCGTGGTTACGCCGGTGATGAGGACCATCATGACGGCACTGAGCCGGTCAATGTAGAAGCCGATCGGGAAGGCGAGATTGGAGATGGCCGCCGGATCGTACCACTGAATAGTGACCGGCCCACCGGAGGTCACCAGCGCGAGGGTGAGGAGGGCACCCAAGAACGACGCGACGATCGGGAGGAGCCCGGCCCGCGCATTCTGGTCCTGTTCGGCGCGGTCGCCGGTCATCACGATGAAGGCCGTCAGCAACGGCAACAACGGGACGAGGACGAGGAAAGACATGCCGACCCTCTATGATCCATGAAAAGAAAAAGGCCAGCCGACGGTCCTTGCAACAAGGAACCAACGACTGGCCTGCACTGTCCCCGGCCTTTCCCAACAGGGAAACACCGGCAAGACCCTACTGCCTGTCTCATTGCATGACTGGTGTGGGTCCGGGCCGCGCACGAATCACGACCTTTCGTCGGCACCACCGGAAAACTCCGGTAGATGTAGCCGTGCATCCCCCGTAATTGCAAGCGAAAAGTCGGCGAACCCGGAGGGTGAGCGTGGCCCTGTTCGAGGCGGGGCGGAGGGGGGTTGGAGTGGGGAAGCAGCCGCGACTATAATCCGTCCGACCATCGCGCAGACTCACACGAAAAGGATAGCAGGAACCGTGGCCAGTAAGGGTGAAAAAGAAGCCGCCGTTCGGACGGCGATCATCAAATTTGAGCAGGAATTCCTGGGCCGCGGTCCGGACGAGGTGCGGGTGTTCATTGTGCGCGATATGCTCGTCGTGCGCTTGAAGGGAGTGCTGACGCCGGCCGAGCGGCAATTGGCCAAGACGGCGGAAGGCATTGATATGGTGAAACGCCTCCGCCAGAACCTGATCGCACAAGGGCGGGAACGCCTGTGCGAACAAGTCGCGGAACTGATCGGAGCCAAGATCACGGCGCTCTTCACGGATATCGATACCGTCGTGGGTGAGCGCATTTTTGTCTTTACGTTGGAGTCCGACCTGGAAGCCAACTTCCGGTGACGGGGAGAAAGGATAGGCCGGCATCCTGCGGACCGGCGTCGAGGATATGACTCTCCACACGCTAGAAACCCTCCGCTTCGATAATCGCTACGCGCGATTGCCGGAAGCCTTTTATGCCAAGGTGAATCCCACTCCCTTCAGCAGTGCACCGTTCCTGATCAGTGCGAACCGGATGGCCATGGAGTTGCTCGACCTGGACTCGCGCGAAGCGACGAGATCGGAATTCGCCGGGGTGTTCGGCGGCAGCCTGCTGGTGCCGGGGATGGAACCACTGGCCATGCTGTATTCCGGTCATCAGTTCGGGGTGTATGTGCCTCAGCTCGGCGATGGGCGGGCGATTCTCCTGGGAGAAGTCCTCAACGAGCGCGGCGAGCGGTGGGATCTGCATCTGAAAGGCGCGGGCATGACCCCGTTTTCCCGCGACGGAGACGGGCGTTCGGTGCTGCGGTCGGCCATCCGCGAATACCTCTGCTGCGAAGCGATGCATGGCCTCGGCATTCCGACGACGCGCGCCCTCTGCCTGGTCGGCAGCGACGAGAAGGTCTACCGCGAGCAGGTGGAAACCGGCGCGACTATCGTCCGGATGGCGCCGTCGCATGTGCGGTTCGGGAGTTTTGAAATCTTCTATTACCGGAAGCAGCATGAGCATCTTCAGCGATTAGCCGACCACGTGATCGAGTCGCATTTCCCCCATCTGGCGTCGACCGCCGACAAGTATCTCCGTTTCTTTGCAGAAGTGGTCGAGCGCACGGCGGCACTCATTGCGCAGTGGCAGGCGGTGGGGTGGTCGCATGGCGTGTTGAACACCGACAACATGTCGATTCTTGGGCTGACGCTGGACTACGGTCCTTATGGGTTCATGGACGACTACGACCCGGGCTTTATCTGCAACCACTCGGACTATAACGGGCGCTATGCCTTCAATCAGCAGCCGTACATCGGTTTGTGGAACCTGAGTTGCCTCGCACAAACCCTGTTGCCCTTCGTGCCCAAAGAGGAACTCAAGGCCGTCTTGGACAGCTATCAGGAGACGATCGATCGGTTCTATCGAGCTCGCATGTCGAACAAAGCGGGATTTGCGGAGGAGCGTGCTGAGGATCCCGCTCTGCTGGACGAACTGAAATCGCTCATGGCCGGCAGCCGCGTGGATTACACGATCTTCTGGCGCGAGCTTGGCGCCTTCTCATCCGAGCCTGGTGCGAAGAACGAACGGCTGCGGGAACACTTCCTCAGTCCTGAGCAGTTCGATGTCTGGGCCGCTCGATATCGGGAACGGTTGCACGCTGAGCAGAGCCGCGACGAAGAACGGCGTGTCCGGATGGATCGCGTCAACCCGAAGTACGTGTTGCGCAACTATCTCGCGCAAGGAGCCATCGAGAAGGCTCAGCAGAAGGACTATGCCGAGATCGACCGCCTGCTCACCTTGCTCCAGGATCCGTACACGGATCACCCCGACATGAATTCCTACGCGGCCGCTCCGCCGAACTGGGGCAAACATCTCAGTGTGAGCTGCTCGTCATAGCGGTTCATCTTCACGCGCCATTGTCCTCACTAGCTATGCCACGGTATCCAATTGGATACGGCTCTGTATCCTCGTCGATACGACAAGAGCCCGTGGCCGTCTCAGTTTGCGCATACACCCCATCAATTATCTTGCCGTTCTCATACTACGTAGTTGGCATGAGAGATGCTGCATTTACGTAGAGTCAACGAAGTCACCCTCAGCCTTGGTCGATCGGAGCAAGGGACTGCGTATGGCGTTCAAGGGAGACGATTCCACCCTATCCTTGGCCACGACGGTCACCTTGGCCCTCGCCGTGGCTGCCATGGTGTTCACGAAGAACCCGCTGCAGAGTTCAAGGCCGCCGAGCATGGGCACGGGATTGCACCAAACGACTGAAGAGCTGAAAGTCCCGGCCAGGCTCTGGGAGGATCCCTTCACGGCAGTCGAAAGGGCGTCGGATGCGAACAAGCAATTCTCCGTCCTTGCCATCGACCGAAGGAGCATCGAGCTGGGAACTGTGGCGGTGAGTCCTCAATCACCCCGCATCACTGGTTTGGACAGCTTGCACCGGAGAATCCGGGACATTGATGCGCTTGGTGAACGAATCCTGACATTGGTGGTGATGACCCAAGACGGATCCTCGGTTGAAGCAGTGGAAAACCGTATCCGTGACCGATATGCCGTAGCTGCCGCACTGGAAGTGGGGTGTTTCGCCCCGGAGAAAGATGAGTGGTTGTCGTACTTCACCTGGAACTATCACATTCCCTCACGGAACCCAGCGAACGAGAGCAAGCTCCTTCCGCAATCCACGCCCTATGAGTGGTACAGTCGGAGCCCGATCGGGTTGTGCCATGGATCGAACGAGCTGTTCGAAGAGATCCGTCATGTGTTGGTCCTCTGGGTGAAAGCGGAGGAAGACGAGGGGACAACGCTTACGCGTATCGATTCGTTGCTCTACTGGATCAAGCCCAGTGGTGCTATGGCAACGAAACTCGTGGGTCCTCGTAGCTCGGCAGATTTTCGGGCAATACTCAAAGAAATCGAACGGACAGCCAGTAGTTCTGAAGGTGCGCGGGCGCATTATCGTTGGCAAGATGACAACGGTACCCTAGAGTTCTACTCCCCCTGGGCCACCGCCATGCCCGGTCTGCTGTCCTATTTATCTGGGCTTGAAGGTGTGAACGATAAGCGAGACTGCCGTTCCTATGTCGCATGCAAGCAAGTGTTTGAGGGGCTGCTGACGGCGGCTGGTCTGGTTCTCTCCTATCGCGTCACCAGTGACGACGTCCTCCTCGAGTCCCTCGTGAAGGAGCTTCACAGGCGGCAGGTCGCGATTGAACATGACAGGATCGCGCTCATCGGAGAGTGGGATTCGTTCTATGCCCGAGCCCTTCCGCTCACCTTCGCTGCCGCGGCCTGTCAGTATGTCGGCAAGTGTCCCAGTCTTGAAGAGGGAATCGATGATCTCCTCGCCGGCAAGCGGTCACTCGGTGAGTTCAACATCTTGCAATATAGTTATCTGAGTGGTTTGGATGGTGACGCCTCAGATGATCGGGCCAGGCGCAGCAAGGTTAAGGAGGGTAGTAAGGAGAAGGACAAAGAGAAAGCGGAAGGCAAGGAGCGATTCCGCGATATCGACTCCTACGAGCGGCCGGAAGGCCAGGCGCAACTCGATTATGTGCGGCGTCTTGTGGCTCGTATCAAGGCCGAGTCTCAAGACAGTGGTTCTGCCGGCGATCGATCGACCGAAGCGAAGAGGGGACAGCTCAAGGCCATCGGAATTCTTGGACGCGATACCTACGATGCGCTCCTGATACTCCAGGCGGTGCGAGAGCAATTTCCGAACACTCTGTTCTTTGCGACCGATCTGGATGCTCGGTATTTTCACGAGGATGAACAGAAATGGACGCGCAACCTCATCGTGGTTTCCCAGTTCGGTTTGCAGCTTGGGTCTTCGTTGCAACAGAGTATCCCGCCGTTCCGCAACTCGCTCCAAACCTCTGCGTTTTTCGCGGTGCTGCAAGCGATTGGTCGAATAACGTCCCAGGGAGCGAACGGCCTTGTTCCGCCCCGAATCTTCGAAATCGGGCGCCATGGTGCGGTCGATCTAAGCCTTGATCATCCAGGGGAAGGCTTGCGAAGGATCCACCCGGTCAGAACAGATGTCGATCCCAGCACAGGAGGACTCAGCCTACCGCCCAGAATCGGCCTCCTCTGGATAGTGGGGTTGGTCTTGGTTTTTCTGGCACTCTGGGGATATGGACGTCTTTGGAACTGGTTGGCGGCGCAAGAGGAACGAAACCCGACGCAGCGCCGTCTTCTCAGGATACAGCGTGGTTCCTGGATCCTTATTCCCGTCATCCTGGCTCTTGTGGTGTGGTGTCAACTTCTCCACTTCCCTTATGCCGAAGATGAGCCATTTTCCTGGTCTGATGGTGTGAGCATTTGGCCCACGGAAGCGCTGCGACTCTTGTCCATCTTCCTGTGCATGGTATTCCTGATCAAGGGCCACGTCGATTCGGTTCGCAATATCGACGAACTCACGAACTCCTTCTTCTACCATGTAGCTCGCCAGCCCAAAGACAGCGGATGGCGCAATGCACTGAAAGGATTCTGGGGCGATCTGAATTGGATGTTTCACGGTTCGACTCGGGACTATCCTGGCACCGTCAGCGCCCTATGGACGCGTTACCGCCAAGCGCACATGTGGCTTCCGCGCGCGGGACGGATCACTCTCGGCTTAGTCTTCTATTTTACTCTAATCTTGCCTCTGTGCTTGTTCATGAACGGTGGGGAGCTGCGGCTCTTCGTGCCCTGTCGAGGCACATTCAGCTGTTCCGCCGACAGGGTGTTTATAGGTTTGAGTGTCCTGTCGTTTCTGGCCTTGAATGTCGCCGTGCTGGATGCAGTGATTCTCTGCACCAAGTGGATCCAGGAAATGCCGGCCGCCGAGGGGTTGAATGAAATGCAACAGATCCGCCTCATCGTCGAGAGAACCAGAATCGTCAATCGCCGGATCCTCTACCCGTTTTTGGTACTCTTCCTTTTGATCGCCGCCCGGAGCCATTATTTTGACCATTGGGACTTTCCACCAGTGCTCATTCTGGTATTGACCGTCAATAGTCTTGTGGCTCTTGCCAGTGCCAGCCTGTTATACCTGGCGGCTATGCAAGCCAAACGGCGGATTCTTGCGCCTCTACAACAGCGGCTCGACCGTCTTGCCCAAGGGCCCGTTCAAGCGGGTTCTGCCGCCGGGGAAGAATTACCGGACAAAGCGTGGCGGCAGATCATCACCGACATCGACGGCATACAACAGGGCGCCTTCGTGCCGTTCTATCAGCAGCCCGTCATCCAAGCGACGTTGGTTGCCGCGCTCGCCTTCCTGCAGTACTGGTATCTCGGCCAATAATCCCATTACACTGCGTGTCATGCTGATAAACGTCCCCGGCATTGACCCCACGACAGGTTTGACGAAGGAACGGTAGCTTCATGGGTGTTGAAAAACTCGGCGGTCTCACGGTTCGCCTGACCGGCGGGACCGATGGCAAGGGCGGGGGCAATGGCCCGTGGGTGGTGCTGCTCCATGGATTCGGCGCGCCGGGGGACGACCTCGTGCCGCTCAGCGAATATCTGGACGCGCCGGCGGGCACGCGGTTTCTCTTCCCCGAAGCGCCGATTCAGATCCCGATGGGCTTTGGCGATTCGCGCGCTTGGTGGATGATCGACATGGCCCGTATCCAAGCGGATCGAGCGGCGGGCAAGGTCCGGGACATGTCGGGTGAGATCCCGCGCGGATTGCCTGAAGCGCGTGCCCGCATGAAGGGGGTGCTCGACGAGATACGCACGACACTCGGTGCCGATCCTGCGCGGACGGTGTTAGGCGGCTTCTCGCAGGGCGCCATGCTATCTTGCGATGCGCTGCTTCATAGCATGCAGCCCTATGCAGGACTCATCCAGCTCTCCGGAACCTTGGTGGCAAAACAGGAGTGGGCGCCGCTGTTGACGAAACGAAAGGGACTGCCCCTCTTTCAAAGCCATGGCACGCAGGATCCCATTCTGCCGTTCAGTATGGCCGAGCGGTTGCGTGATGAATTTCTTCAAGCCGGCGTGACGGTCGAGTGGCAGCCGTTCCGGGGCGGCCATGAAATTCCTGAACCGGTCTTGCGCAAGCTGGGCAGCTTTCTCGTGAAGACGATACGGTAGACGCATGATGACGTCCTTTACACTGACCGGTGCTGACGGGGCAGTCCTTCGCGGTGATCGTCTTGCAGGCAAGGATCGGCAGGTCCTGTTCATCACCGGATTTCTCTCCAAACGCTGGGGCAACAAAAGCAAGGCACTTGCCCAATGGTGCCAGGAGCGAGGATGGGGCTTCTGCTGCTTCGATTTTCGCGGGTGGGGCGATTCAGAAGGACAGTGGGGAGACTATCGGCTGCTTCAATGGCTGGAGGATGCGGAGTCTGTGACGAATCTGCTGGCCGATGGCCCGCCGGTGACGATTGTCGGCAATTCCCTGGGCGGCTGGCTGGCCTGGCTGGTCGCGCAGGAGCAACCGGTCGTCGAAGAACTCATTCTGATCGCCCCGGCTTTTAACATGATGGATCTGCGCGCGACACAAATCTCAACCGAGCGACGCGCACAATGGCAGGTGGCCGGTTCTATGCCCTGGGATGACGAACCCTTGCACAAGGAGGCGCCGATTCCCTGGCATTGGGTCGAGGACAGCCAAGCGCTCTGGCGCCGTCGCCTCACCATGCCGCGTCGCATGAAGACGACCATTTTGCATGGTCTGCAAGATACGGTGATCAAGCCGGAAGGCAGTTGGGCCTTCGTGCAGCATGTGCTGTCGCAAGATCCGGAGTTTCCTATCGAACTATTGCTGAAAACCGGCGATCACCGGCTGAGCAGTCCGGAGCATGTGGACACGATCCGGCGACTGGTGGTGAAGGAATAGCGATGTTGGTCTTAATTCATAAAGAATGCGGCGGCCCGGCGCTGGAGGAATCTCCGGTCGGAGAAGTCTGCGCGGTTCCGGTCGATCGGTTTCCATTTTCTTGCTTCACTTGTCTGGAAGAAATCGTCGACGAATCGGAATTGCGGCTCACAGAAGATTTGGGCATTTGACCCATAAAGGAAGGTGAGAATTTCATGTCATCGTTAGGAGCACATAACAGCGGGCCGGACGAAGAAGGCCCCGACGTTCCCGAACCGTCCCATGCCGAAAAGGCCAGAACCTTGGTGCATCTGCAGCAGACAGGTGGCCTCTCGACCATCTCGCGTAAGCAACCGGGCTGGCCGTTCGGATCGGTGATGCCGTACGGGTTGGATGATCAGGGGCAGCCGAGTTTTTTGATCAGCACCATGGCGATGCACACGCAGAATCTGCTCGGGGATCCGCGCGCGAGCCTGCTGATTACCCCGCCGGAAAGTCAGCGTGATCCGCTGGGTGCGGCTAGGGTCACTCTAATGGGCTCGGTCACGAAGGTTCCGAAAAACGAAGTCGCACCGGTGCGCGAACGGTACTTGTCTCGTCATGCAAACGCGGCCTATTGGGTCGACTTCGATGACTTTGCCTTTTTCCGCATGGCACTGGCGGACATCTATTTTGTCGGGGGCTTTGGTTCCATGGGCTGGGTCGCACCGGCCGAGTATATGGCGGCTGCGGTAGATCCGTTGGCAGAGGCTGCATCCGACCTGATCCGTGAGATCAACAGCGCACAGCAGGAGACGCTGCTGCTGCTCGCGCGCGAATGCGGCAAGCTGGAGGCCGAGCAGGGGAGTATCACGACGATAGACCGACTGGGCTTTCATCTGCGCGTCAAAACACCCGACCGCATGCAGGGGGGACGATTTGCCTTCACTCACCCGGTGCGGACAGCGCAGGAGGCACGGGCGGGTCTTGCCGATCTGGCAACGAAGGCGAAGGCTGGGGCGCAAGTGCTGCACTCCCTGTAACCGCCGATGGAAATCTCGGGGCTTTGCTTGGTGGGTCGCAATGGGGTCTGCCGGGATTACTTCCCCTCGATTGCCTTCCTAATCTCCGCGCGCAGCACGTCCGAATGCGGATTCTTCACCTCGCGACGAATCACGATGTCGGTGGGCGAGACTGCCTTGCCGTAATAGGCGCGGCTCCATTCCTCCCGCGAGATGAGCGCCGCTCCTTCCAGCGACACACCCGCGAACAGACCTTTGGCCCGCACGAACGACAACAGATCCGCACTGAGATTGGGCGTCGTCGCGCCGGAAACGCCGGCGCCGACCGGACCGACGGCGACCGATCCATCCGCCCCCAGTTTGAAATTGCCCAGCAGCAGCGAATCGACCCCGCGTTGCGTCAGAACTAACAACACCACTTCCGACATCTGCGCGCCGAACTGAAAGCCGAAGCTGGCGGCGCCCATCGTGAAGAAGGCCGGTTCGCTCCATTCGCCGGTCTTCTCGTCTTTGGCGACAAAGACGCCGCTGCCGCCGGCTGCGCCATAGATCAATGCGCCCTTCATGTATTGCGGCACGATGAACAGGCCTTTGGCGTCTTGGATGTGGTCGCGAAACCAGGTCATGTTGGAATCGGCCAGAAAGTTCGAGAGCGTCATGCGCGACTGGTCCACCAGATCGCGTTGCTCGCGGTCGTCCGCAAGGGCGGAGGCGGCTCCCGTCCAGGTGAGTAGGGGCAGGAGCAGCGCCAGGATGATGCGGCAGGACGTTCTATTAATCCATGCGTTTGGAATCATGAGCCGGCCATCCTGCGCGGTTGTGAATCATGCCGCGCTTTGTTATGGTCATCGATTGCACGAACGAACAGACGACTCACACTCTACTGAGGATGGCTATGGCGACGAACGACAAGCAAGTTATTTTTTCACTGGTCGGGGTAGGCAAGGTCTATCCGCCCAAGAAGCAGGTGCTGCGCGATATCTACCTGGGTTTTTATTACGGCGCCAAGATCGGCGTCCTCGGCTTGAACGGGTCCGGAAAAAGCTCATTGCTGAAAATCATTGCCGGTGTGGATCCAAATTATGTGGGCGAGATCACACGCTCAAAGGGCTATAGCGTCGGCTTGCTTGAGCAGGAGCCGCAGCTCGATCCGAACAAAACCGTCAAAGAAGTCGTGGAGGAAGGCAAGAAAGAACTGGTCGCCTTGCTGCACGAATACGAAGCGGTCAGCAACAGCATGGGCGATGCAGGCCCCGATGAGATGGAAAAACTCATCGACAAGCAGGCCCAGTTGCAGGAGAAGATCGAGGCGGCGAACGGGTGGGAACTTGAAAGTGAACTTGAAATCGCCATGGATGCCCTGCGTTGTCCGCCCGCCGATCAAAAAGTGAGTGTCCTCTCAGGAGGCGAAAAACGCCGTGTGGCGCTCTGCCGCCTCATGATCCAGGAGCCCGACATTCTGCTGCTCGATGAGCCGACCAACCATCTCGACGCCGAATCGGTGCAATGGCTGGAGCAGCATCTGCAACAGTACAAGGGAACCGTCATCGCGGTGACGCACGATCGGTACTTTCTCGACAACGTCGCGGGCTGGATTCTGGAACTGGATCGCGGGCACGGCATTCCGTTTCAAGGCAACTACACCTCCTGGTTGGAGCAGAAGCAGGAGCGGCTGGAGAAAGAAGAGAAGGCCGAATCGAAACGCAAGAAGACGCTGGAACATGAATTGGAATGGATCAGGATGTCGCCGAAGGCCCGCCAATCAAAGGGCAAGGCACGCCTCAATCGCTACGAAGAACTGGTCAATCAAAAACAGGATCAGCTGGCCGCCGAACTGGAAATTTATATTCCACCGGGGCCTCGCCTGGGCGACGTCGTCGTGGAGGCCAAGGGCATCAGCAAGGCCTTCGGCGACAATGTGTTGTATGAGAATGTCGAATTCAGCCTGCCGAAAGGCGGGATCGTCGGCGTGATCGGGCCGAACGGCGCCGGCAAAACGACCATGTTCCGCATGATTATCGGCAAGGACAAGCCGGACAGCGGCACGATCCGGATCGGCGAAACGGTCAAGCTGGGGTATGTGGACCAAGACCGATCGCTTGATCCCAACAAGACCGTCTACGAGATCATCTCCGATGGCCAGGATACGGTGATGTTGGGCAAGGCCGAGGTCAATGCCCGCGGCTACTGCGCCCGCTTCAACTTCGCCGGGACCGACCAGCAGAAAAAAGTTAAGGATCTGTCGGGCGGAGAACGCAATCGCGTCCATCTGGCCCGGATGCTGAAGGAGGGCGCCAACCTCATCATCCTCGACGAGCCGACGAACGATCTCGACGTCAACACCCTCCGCGCCCTGGAAGAGGGGTTGGAAGGGTTTGCCGGTTGCGCCGTCATCAGCAGCCACGACCGCTGGTTCCTCGACCGTATCGCTACGCACATTATGGCCTTCGAAGGCGATAGCAAAGTGGTCTGGTACGAAGGCAACTACAGCGAATACGAAGCCGATCGGAAGCGCCGGCTCGGCAAAGAAGCTGATCAGCCGCACCGGATACGGTATCGCAAGCTGACCAGAAACTAGCCGGCTGTTGAAAAAGGGCTGCCGGCGGCGTTCTCGCGGCGCGAAAAGGCTCCACGTCCCGCAGAGGGTACGCCTCGCCTCTCCGCTGGCTGCGGCCTTGCCGGACAGCCTTTTTGAACAGCCTGCCACGGCCACTGTGTGAGTCTATGAGTCTTTGAGAGTCACCTGGTTGAGGTATGCTCGTACGGTGTCAGCATCCTATTAGCGTCCGCCCCAAAGCCGGAATTCCTTACTAGAGACACATCCGTTTTCCCGACTCAGCCGTAGATTCACACATGAGCTTGTTACTGGGACGTTCCCTCGGCTGTTGGCTCGCGGCGCTGCTGCTGGCTTCTCTGTCTTGCACGACTGCCGACCGTCCTCGGGCCTTTTCTCCTGATCCTCGCCCTGCGCCTACGAGAGCCACATTACAGTTGGGACAGAAGGAATTGGCCGATGGCCGGTTCGTCGGGCTCGCCTTTTCCGGAGGCGGGAGCCGCGCGGCGGTCTTCGGTGCGGCCGTCATGAAAGAGTTGGACCGGGTCGGCCTGTTGTCGCAGGCCGATGTCCTCTCGGCCGTGTCGGGCGGCGGGCTGCCGGCTGCAGCCTATGCCCTGGACGGCTATCGTGACTTTAATTTTCAGAACGGTTTTGAGGAATTGGTCGGCCGTGACATTCAAGGCGCCGTAGCGGGGCCTTGGTACCAAGTGCCCCACAACCTGCTTCGGTACTCCTTCAGAAACACGATACCAGCAGAGCCGGTCATCCGCGCTCTCGACGAAACACTGTTTCACGGCGCGACCTTCGCCGATCTGAATCCCTCGAGACCTATCTTACTATTGAATGCGACAGATGCCCTCACGGGGGATCCGTTGGTCATTGCCGAAGAACGGTTCGCACCATTAGGTATTCCTTTGGCCCCGTTCAGCATCGCCAGGGCCGTGTATATGTCTGCGGCCTACCCCGGTGTGTTGGAGCCTCTGAAGTTGACGGATGGACGTGCCGGCATGAACGGCGCATCGTCCGATCCGATCTTTGCCTATGATGGCGGCGCGGCCGACAACTTGGGCATCCGCACACTGGTGCAGGTGCTGGAGGAGGCGTCGGCCAGCCGTTCGTTACGCGATCTCTTCCCGCAAGGGTGTTGGGTGATTTCCATCGATGCGACGGGCAGGCAGAGGAATGACACACGAACTCCACTGTCCGCCGCCGCCGCCCTGCTGCGAGGCCATCGCCGTAATGTATTGGAGCTGGCGGGAATTCCTGCGTTCCAGCAGGATGTGGCCCAGTTCGGCACGTTCCGGATCGGCCAGGACGGTGCCGGGGGAACCTGCCGATTCTGGCATGTTGCGTTGCGCCAGTTGCCGGACAGTGATCCGCTGGGCGAACAGGTTACGCACATCAAAACGAATCTGGGGTTGCCGGCTGGGGATCAGGCTGCGCTGATGGCTGCGGCAGCCCGCCTCGTCGCGAAAGGGTTCGAGGAGATGAACGGAATGGCCGGCTGGGCCGGTTTGCTTCGGACCAAGCCGGCGCTGCTGTCACATCCATGACGCAGACCACTAATAGACAGCGAGTCTTTCTCACCGGCGCCACTGGATACCTGGGGTCCCGGCTTCTTCCTTTGTTGCTTGAACGGGGCCATGACGTGACGGCGTTGGTTCGCGCGGCATCCGCGAAGAAGGTTCCGGCCGGGTGCCGGGTCGTGGTCGGCAATCCATTGCAGGCGGACACGTTCGCAGAATCGGTGCGGGGACACGATACACTCGTGCAGCTGGTCGGCGTGCCGAAACCATCGCCTTGGAAAGGGACGCAGTTTCGCGCGGTCGATGGACCCAGTGCGCGGGCGTCGATTGCCGCCGCCAGTGCAGCCGCGGTCAGGCACGTTGTGTATGTCAGTGTCGCCCATCCGGCCCCGATCATGCGGGAGTATATCGCCGTCCGCCGTGACTGTGAGGCTGCGATTGCGACGGCGAGGTTGCTCGCGACGATTCTCAGGCCTTGGTATATTTTGGGTCCGAAACACTGGTGGCCGTTGGCGTTGCTGCCGGTCTATCGTGTGTTGGAGCGAGTACCTGCGACAAGAGAAGCAGCCATGCGTTTGGGATTGGTCTCGATTCGGGAGATGCTCGCGGCTCTGCTGTGGTCGATTGAACATCCTCCGGTGAAGACGAGGGTGATCGAGGTGCCGGATATTCGCCGTCTGGGGCGGAGCGAACCGTGAAACCGGTCGCACTCATTACCGGCGCTGCCGGTTTGATCGGCGGCTATCTCGCCAGAAGCGCGCCGCGCTGGGTGCCTGGGTGGGAGGTGCGCGGCGTGACCAGGGCTGAAGTCGACCTCACCGATCGGGCGCAGGTACAACGCCTCTGGAATCATCACAGGCCAAATCTTGTTCTCCACTGCGCGGCGTTGAGCCGCACCGGTCTGTGTGAGCAAGATCCTGCGCAGGCCCGGTTGATCAATGTCGAAGCGACCCGGGTCCTGGCCACGCTCGCGCGGGACGTGCCCTTCGTCTTCCTGTCCACCGATCAAGTGTTTGATGGGGCAAAGGGATGCTACGTCGAGACCGATGTCCTTCGTCCGCTCAACGTGTATGGGAAGACGAAAGCGGAGGCGGAACAGGTCGTGCTGGGAAATCCGGCCCATGCAGTCGTGCGCATCGCGTTGACGGCGGGCACGTCACCGACTCGGGACCGGAGTTTCGTCGAAGATATGATGCGGGCTGCGGCGAAAGGCAACAAGCTCACGCTCTTTACGGACGAGTTCCGTTGTCCAATGCCGGCTGGTGCTTTGGTGCGGGCGCTCTGGGAATTTGGCGTGCAGCGCCGGTCGGGTGTGTATCACCTGGGAGGCCAGGAACGGTTATCCCGCTGGGAGATCGGAGAGCTGCTGGCGGTACGGTTTCCAGAATTGCGATCTGCAATTCAACCGGGATCGGTCGTCGGGTATCAGGGTCCGCCCCGGCCGCCGGATCTGTCGATGTGTAGCGACAAGATGCAGGCGCTCTTGTCGTTTCGCCTGCCGGGCCTCCGCCAATGGCTATCGGATGGGTCATCGGTCGGCGCTGATCCCTGGGACTATCCCCATCAAGAATCTCGATAGATCAGTGGGGGAGCGTGCGAATATAGGCCAGCACGTTCTGAATATCGCGGTCCGAGAGCAGGCCTTTCCACGAAGGCATGTTCGGTTTTCCTTCGTGGATAGTGGCGAGCAGCGCGCGATCTGATTTTTTCCTGGTCGCGGGCGCCGTCAGATTCGCCGGATCGGGTCCGAGCAACTTGTAGCCATCCCCTTTGCCATCAGGACCATGGCATCCGGCGCAGTGCTTGACGAACAGCCGTTTTCCTTTTGCCAGAGTATCGGTCTTTCCCGCCGTTTCACCACGCGCGTCCGCCTGAATCAGGACTGTGCCGGCGATCGCCATGACGATCACCATCGTAGCGATATATCTCCCCTTCATCTCTGTTCCTCCCGTGAGTGACGTCACACCTTGCTCTGATATACGCGATCATACGCTCGCTGTGGTGGCAATGCCATGCGACCTGCGGTCCGTGTGTTGCGCAGGACGTCGTAGTACAATCATCCCACCACGGGCGTTGACTCTTGTGTCTTCGCGTTTCACCTTCGACCACTGATCTCATGACCGCGACAGACCCCCTGTCCCTCATCATGACCGCCTGGGCTGCTTCGGCGCTCCTGATGGGTGCGCTCTGGCTGCTTGAGCGCCGTCTGCGGAACTTGTCGATAGCCGATGTCGGGTGGTGTTACGGATTGGCCCTCGTGCTGCTGTGGTATGCAGGATTAGTGTCGGGAGAACCGGCGCGGCGTCTGTTGGTCTGCGTGATGGTCGTCGTCTATGCGGTCCGCCTCGGCACGCATGTGCTGTTCGATCGACTGTGGGGAAAATCGGAGGACGGTCGCTACCGCGCCCTGCGCCTTCAATGGGGCGAACAGGGCTCGCTGCGCCGGTTCTGGTATTTTCAATTGCAGGCTGCCGCCATCGCCTGGTTCTCCTTGCCACCGCTGGTCGTCATGCAGAATCCCTTTCCGCCGTTTCATCTCGTGGAACTACTCGGCCTGCTCCTGTGGATTGTTGCGGTGACGGGGGAGGCGGTGTCCGATCGGCAGTTGGCGGCCTTCCGCCGTCAACCTTGGAACAAGGACCGCGTGTGCCGGGAAGGACTGTGGCACTACTCGCGCCACCCCAATTACTTTTTTGAATGGCTGCACTGGTGGAGTTACGTGGTCATGGGAGTGGCGAGTCCGTTGGGCAACTGGGGTTTGACGTTGATTGGTCCGCTCACGATGGGCTGGGCGCTTTTAAAGGTCACCGGCATTCCCTGGACGGAGACGCAGACGATGAAAAGTCGTGGTCTCGAGTATGCGGACTATCAGCGCACGACCAATGCGTTTATTCCCTGGCCGCCACGTCGACCCTAACAGGAGGCCGAAAAAGTCCGCCAGCGGCGTTCTCGCTTCTCGTCGAGGCTCACCGTACCACAAGAGTACGATTCACCTCTCCGCTAGCTGCGGCCTTGCTGGAAGAACTTTTTAGGTCTCCTGTGGACGCCTGATAGGATAAATGGCTGCTGTTATGGTTTGGCGAGTTCGGCCAGCCGCGCGCGGGCCGTCTTGGCGGCGGGACTGTCCGGATACTGACGGAGGATGTCTTCGTACAGTTCTTTGGCATGGGTCAGATTGGTTTGGCGTTCTTCAAACTGGGCGGTTTCGAGCAGTTGCGACGCCTGATCCTGGCCGCAAGCCGAGCCGCTCAGAAGCAGAACTGCAATGGTGCATGTCAGCAATCTGTTCATGCGGCGGTCCTTTCGTTGATCGGTCGGATGCGTGCCGATGTCAGTGTGTGCCATGTCTGTATCCGTTTCCAGCGAGATGGCAGAGACGAAACCACATCATTACGAGCCGGACTCTTCCCGGATGCCATACCGTGGAGAGGTAATGGCTTCGCTTCTGCAGCGGGGACAACGACTGGGGCGCGTGAGCCTGGTTCGATCGCGAAAGGCATACGTACAGTCCTGGCAGTATGAGGGTTCCAGCAGAAATGTCCGTGACGCATCGCGAGCGAGGGTTTTCACAATGTGGGTCAAATGATCTTCCACCTGGCGCTCCGGCATGCCGAGAAGCTGGGCCAACTGGTGAGACGATAACAGGGTGCCGGTCAGCAGCGTCATGATTCGCTGCCGGGGCGTCTGTGGTGGAGTGATCATGCCGGAATGATTGTAGGGGAACCGCGTGCCGATGAAAAGGCAGGAATGAGCGACCGCGATCTTGCTATACTACGCGAAACTGCCTGCGCGTTCGCGCAGGGAAAGACGCCGTTATGAGTGGATCGCAGTGGGACGAGTTGGCCGAATTGGCATTGTCTCGTGTGCGCGCGGCCGGAGTCGAGTATGCGGATATCCGCCTGCTGGACACAACGATGCGCACGATCAGCGGTGAAGACCGGCGCATCGCGCATATCCGCGAGTCCACCGATCGAGGGTTCGGCATTCGAGTCCTGCACCGCGGCGCCTGGGGCTTCGCCGCCAGTTCCATCATTTCTCTCGAAGAAATTCCTCGTGTCGCCGATCTGGCCGTAGAAATCGCAAAAGGCTCGGCTTCGCTCGCCATCACCAAAGTGCATCTCGCGCCGGAGCCGGTCCATGAAGACCGCATCGTCACTCCTTGTCGTTTGGATCCCTTCGCCGTGGCGCTGGAAGAACAGACCGCGCTGCTGCTCAACACGATGGAGGTCATTCAGCGGCATCCTGGTGTGGTGAGAAGTCATGCCAGCTTGTGGGCGCAGCGTGACCGCAAACTGTTCGTGTCTACCGAGGGCTCGCACCTGGAGTTCAACCTGCTGGCAGTGCAGGGAGACTGTACCGCAACGGCCGTCCACGATGGTCGATTTGCGAGCCGGTCCTTCAACACGCCTCACTTGCGAACAGGGTATGAGTTGGTGCGGGATGCCGACTGGACCCGTGAAGGGGCGCGTATCGCCGAACAGGCGGTGGAAAAGGTGCGGGCTCCGGCGATCGACGCAGGGCGGTATGACCTGGTGCTTGATCCCGAACACCTATCATTGACGATGCATGAGTCTTGCGGCCATCCGAGCGAACTGGATCGCGCCCTCGGCTATGAAGCGAACTATGCCGGAACCAGTTTTCTCACACCCGACAAGCGCGGCACGTACCGGTATGGCTCGCCGCACGTGAATCTGGTGGCGGACAACACTGAACCGGGCACGCTGGCGGCGACCGGATATGACGATGACGGCGTCGGTTGCCAGAAGTGGGACATCGTGCGAGAAGGCATCTTTGTCGGCTACTGCACCAATCGCGAAGTGGCGCCGAGAATCAAGGAAGAACGCTCACGCGGATCGAACCGTGCCGACAGTTGGGGATCGGTTCCCATGGTCCGGATTGCCAACATCGGTCTGGAGCCGGGTCGGGCCACGCTGGATGAGCTGCTGGCCGACGTGAAGCGAGGTATTTATATCGAGGGTCATGGGTCGTACAGTATCGACCAGCGGCGGTACAATTTTCAGTTCGGCGGCGATGCGTTTTGGCTGATCGAAAACGGCCGGCGGACGCATATGGTGCGGGATGTCATCTACCACGGCATCACCCCGGAATTCTGGGGGCGCTGCGACGGCGTCGCCGACGCCAGCCACCGCCGCCGGTACGGGTTCATTACCTGCGGAAAAGGGCAACCTGGCCAATCAGGCTGGATGACCCACGCTGCTTCTCACGCCCGCTTCCGGCGCGTGGATGTCATCAGCGGACAGACGAAGGCCGACGCATGACCTCATCGATTACGTCCTCATGGCCGAAACTGACGAACCGCCAGGAATTCGAGTTCCTGGCCGATCTCGTGATGAGTCACTCCACCGGCGATCACACCTTTGTTTCGTTGCGCGATAGTCACGGCGGTACTACTCGGTTCGCCAACAACCAAGTCATTCAAAATGTCAATCTGCGGCGGGGCAGCCTGTCGATCACTGTCGCCTTCGGGCGCCAGCATGGCACCGCGAGCACGACGGATTTCACTGCCGGGGCAGTACGGGAAACCCTCAAGCAGGCCGAAGCGCTCGCCCGTCTCTCGCCTGACGATCCGGAGTATCTTCCGCCGGTCGGAGTGCAAACGTATCTGTCATTGCCGACCTCCCGCCCTGAAACGACTGCCGCGGGCCCGGCACGCCGGCTGGACTATGCGCGTGAAGCGATCGGGCAGTGCAAGATGGAAAATCTGAACGCTGCTGGTACGGTGTCGTCCGGCACGGCCACCGTGGGTCTGGCCGCAGAGACAGGATTGCGAGCCTATGAGGAACGCACCGACGCACGGTTCAGTTTGACCGTCCAGGCCGGCGACGCCACCGGCTGGTCGGCTGCCGCCCATCGCTCCATCGACCGTTTGCATGTACAGGAGCGGACGCTGGCGGCCATTATCAAGGCGAAGCGCGGAGCGGACGAGCCGCAAGAGTTACCGCCCGGGCGTTACACGGTCATCCTGGAACCGGCGGCGGTCGCCGGACTGCTCAGCTGGATGATCTGGATGTTGGACGCAAAATCTTTTTACAAAGGGACGAGCCCGTTCAGCGGAAAATTGGGGTCACGGATCATCGATCGCCGGCTGTCGCTGTTGAATCAACCGGCCCATGCGGACCTCCTGGGAAACGGCTTCACGCATGAAGGATTGCCGGTGATCGAATCCGGATGGATCGAGGCCGGCGTGCTGACTCAGCTCCTGCACGATCGGTATACCGCGCGGGAACACCAAATCGAGACGCTCACGACATTGGAGTCGCCCTACTTATCAGGCGAGCGCCCCATCGGCACGCGGGTGGACGACCTTATTCGCACGACGCAACGGGGTATCCTCGTAACGAATTTCTGGTATATCCGCCCCGTCAATCCGTCTGACCTGACGCTGACCGGTATGACGCGGGATGGAACATTTCTGATAGAAAACGGAGAGATTACGTCAGCCGTCCGGAACTTTCGCTTTCACGAAAGCCCCTTGCGCGCCTTCAACCAGGTGGAGGCCTATACCGCGCCGGCGGAGGCGGTGACCTCAGAAACCGGAAAGGCCCTGGTGCCCGCCATGCGGATCCACGACTTCAACTTCTCCAGTGTCACCCGCTTCTAGCAGGGTGCGGAAAAAGTCCGCCAGCGGCGTTCTCGCATCACGCAGAGGCTCACCGTGCTGCGGGGGTACGACTCGCCTCTGGGACACTGGGCGCTCACCCATTCTCGCCTGTCCGCAGACGTGGCGCTCATTCTTCTTCGCGTCGCGGACCTCACTGCGGCCTTGCCGGACGGTCTTTTTGCTCCCCCTGCGCTGTGTTGAGGCGAGACGACACGTGGAGCTCCGCGCGAGTATTTCGCCGCCTGCTCGTGCCTGAGCGCCGACCCGTTCAGGCTGAAAAAACCCCCTCGGAGCCATTGACTCGGCCTATGGGAAAGAGTAATGAATTAAGGGAAGTTGGCCGATAAGAGTTCGATACGCCTATGAAGCGGAAACAACAGCGTTTGGCGGAAAAACCGGTTCATCTCCTGACCTTGGCCCCCGACAAGGGCGAGAAGGGAGCGGTGAATCCGTTTGCGCCCTCGCCCTTACGCGCGGCGATCGGCAAGGTGTTCGTCAAGCTCGAAGACATGACCGAACGGTTCGAGGACTGGTGCCAGTACGGCAATTCTGATGGCCGGACCGAACAGCCGATTGGACAACGGGTGTCGAAATGGCTGGGGGCTCCGGTCGCGCGTCATATCGAGCATGAGGTCCAGGCGGAACATGGGTTGGTGCCCGCCCGCCGGTGGGACGGTGCCGTCGGCGATCTCATTTTCAGGCTGCGTGACCGGGCGGGGTTCGTGCAGCGCGCCCTCACGGCGCAAGCGCGGGAACTTAAGGACTGGGTGATCCACCATACCCAATCCACCCAGGCGGAACTCCACGAGTTGCGTGAACAGGTGTCGACCCAGAAAGTGCAGATGGAAGAACTCTCGTCGCAGCTGCAAGACTTGCGTGCGCTGGTGAGCTCGCAACAGCAGGTCTTGATGTACATGGGCAAGGACATGGAGATGGCGCCACCCGCTGAATTGGAACTGTCGCTGGTTCCGCCGCGTGCGCTGCCGTATCGTGAGCGTGACCTGAAGCCGTCGAGAGAGCGTCGCGACGCTTCTGCCGACGCGTCTCAAATTCCCTACCTCAACGCATAGCCGACGCCTGCACATTTCCCCTGCATTGCACGGTATCGAAGCCGGTGCGCTGGATTCGAGCGATCCGTTACCTCCGCACGGCCGCATCAGATCGCGCTGCTCCTGTGCCGCCCTGAGCAACGGGCCTCGTCAGATCATCTCCTACGTATCAACCACGGTGTCGGTTCCACACGATAACGTGCTGGCAACTTCCTGATAAGGCTGCTACTTTGTGCGTCTCCTCGCGGCCGGCCTCTTGCCGGAGGACCAAGGCGTGGTCCTTCTTCTCGCCGATGACATGATCAGGAGTGCGATCAATGGTGAAGCGACGATATCTGCAGATGCTGCTGTCCGGGCTCCTGGTTGCGGAGTGGGCAGCGACATTCGGGGCGGGACGAGCGAGGGCAGAAGCCACGTTGTTCGACAATCTCGGCACGTTGCATCACGAGATCACCACGACTTCCGAACTGGCACAGAAATATTTCGATCAAGGGCTCAGACTGGTCTATGCATTTAATCATGAGGAGGCCATCACCGCATTCACCGAGGCCTCCCGCCTTGACCCCGACGCGCCCATGCCCTATTGGGGCGTGGCCTTGAGTCTGGGGCCGAACATTAATAGCGCCATGGATGCCAAAGCGGAAACCCGCGCGGCGGACGCCATTCACAAAGCCGCGGCGCGGCTGGTCATGGCCACCCCCCGGGAACGGGCCTACGTGGAGGCATTGGCGACACGCTACTCCAGCAAAAAGTCTTCGTCCAGAAAGGGCAGGGATGAGGCCTATGCCAAGGCCATGCGCCGGCTCGCGTCGGAGTTTCCCGATGATGTCGATGCCGCCGTGCTGTTCGCTGAATCGATGATGGTCCTTCGGCCCTGGGACTATTGGCGCGCCGATGGTCGTCCCCAACCGGGGACGGAAGACATTGTAGCCACGCTGGAAGCGGCGCTGGGGCGGGATCCGAATCATCCGGGTGCCTGCCATTACTACATTCATGCCGTGGAGGCGTCGCCCGATCCCCAGCGAGCGCTGGCCTGCGCCACGCGCCTGCCGTCGTTGATGCCCGGCGCCGGGCATCTCGTGCACATGCCGGCGCACATTTTTATGCGGGTGGGGCGCTATCGTGACGCATCGGAGCGAAATGTCCATGCTGCCACGGTGGACCGCGAGTATTTGCTGCATCACCCCCTTGAGGGCAACTACGCAACGGGATACTATGCGCACAATCTCCATTTCCTGAATGCTTCGCTGGCGATGGAGGGGCGTAGCGTAGAAGCCGCGCAGGTCGCCCGCGACCTCTTGGGAAAGATCTCGGTCGATGAGATTGCGAAAGAGCCGTCGCTCGAATGGTATGCGCCGACGCTCTTGCTCACAATGGCACGGTTCGGCCAGTGGGGGGAGCTGATCCGGCAGCCTCCGCCCCCCAAGGAACTACGGTTCACCACGGGCCTCTGGCACTACGTGCGTGGATTGGCCTTTGCCGCGACCACCCGGTTCGGAAGCGCAGAGGGGGAATTGTTGAATCTCCGGAAGTCGCTGAAAGCCTTGGCCAGGGTGAAGACGACGGAAGGGAAGCTGAGTCGTACGCTGCTCAAGGTTGCGGAGCGCGTGCTGGTTGGGGAAATGGCCGCCCGCCGCGGGGAGTATGAGGCGGGGATTCAGGCTTTGCGCGAGGCGCTTCAGCTGGAGGCTACGCTGCCGTACAGCGAACCGCCGTTTTGGTTTCAGCCGGTTCGTCACAACCTGGGGGCCGTGTTGTTACTAGCAGGGCGTCCGGGCGACGCGGAATCCGTGTACCGGGAGGATTTGCGCTTGAATCCCGAGAACGGCTGGGCCCTGCACGGACTCGTGCACAGTCTCCAGGCGCAGCGGAAGGATGCGGCTCAAGAAGAGGCCCGGCTGCGGACCGCGTGGGCTCAGGCTGATATCGCGTTGACGGGGTCGCGTTTCTGAGGGTCGGCCGTAGGGACATGTGCGGGCGTGCGATGGATCAAACAACGAAAGGGAAACGGTGAATACGGAATACGTGTTTCAGACGAGTGAGGAGCCGCGTGAATTAGTGCGACTGCAAATGCTCGAGCGGATATTTGATGCGGGCACCCAGCGGCGCCTGTTGGCGACCGGCCTCACGAGCGGATGGCATTGCCTGGAGGTGGGGGCGGGGGCTGGCTCGATCGTGCGGTGGCTGGAGCAGCGCGTCGGGCCGTCCGGCAAAGTGGTCGCGCTCGACACCGATCCGCGCTTCCTCCGGGGCAGCGGCAGCTCGACCATCGAAATTCTTCAAGGCGACATTTGCGACACCGATCTTCCCCTTGCCACGTTCGACCTGGTCCATGCTCGCTACGTGATGATTCATATCGCGGAGTATCAACGCGCGTTCGAACGGATGCTGCGTTGCGTGAAGCCGGGAGGATGGGTCGTGCTCGAGGAGCCTGATTTTCAAGCCGCTCGCGCGGTGGCCGGCTCCGAGGAAGGTCGGGCCTCGTTCGGTCGGGTATCCGAGGCGATCGAACGGATGTTCAGCTCGCTCGGAATGGATCATGCGTTGGGGGTGAGGCTGCCAGCATTGTTCCAGCGTCACGATTTGACGCAGCTCACCGTCGAGCATGAAGGGCATTTGTCGGCGGGCGGGGGCATGGTGGCGCAGATGATGAAGTTGTCTGCCGAGCAATTGCGGGAGAAGTATCTCGCGACGGGCATGGTCTCGGATGCCGATATCGAGCAGTATGGCCGGTTGGCCGACGATCCCGACTCCTGGGCCATCTATTATGCGACGGTGGCGGTGACGGGTTGGTGGCAACCGCAATGCGGCGGGCGGATGTAAGGATGGGCATGCGTTATATCGTGGGAGTCATGGGGCCGGCCAAGGCCAGGAAGAAGGATGTGGACAACGCCCGTGTGTTGGGTGAATTGATTGCGCGTCGCGAATGGGTTGTCCTGACCGGTGGACGTGATGTCGGTGTGATGGACGCCGCCTGTCAGGGTGCCAAGAAGGTGCCAGGCAGTTTGACGATCGGCATATTGCCCTCGGCTCGTGAACGTGTCTCCAAGTATGTCGACCTGGCGATCATCACGGAAATGGGCAACGCCCGCAACAACGTCAACGTTATGTCCAGTAACGTGGTGGTGGTCTGCGGGCTGATGGGGGCCGGTACAGTGTCTGAGGTCGCATTGGCGTTGAAGGCAGGCAAGCCGGTCATTCTGGTCGGCGCGACGCCGGTTGAAGAAAAGTTCTTCAAGAAACTGGGCGGGCGACTGATCGCTACAGTGGAAAACCCGGAAGAAGCCATCACCCTCATGATGAAGCAGTTCGAGCAACAACAGCCGGATCTTGTCCAGGGCGCGCGCTCCTGGGGCGTCTAGCCCGGACTCTTCACGCAAACCTGCTGCGTCGTCCGATCCTCTCGCCCGGCGGGGCTGTTCTCCTTCGGCCTCCTCGACGGACTGCAAGTACGCCTGCGTCGGCCTCATTTGCGAGCAGCCCCGGCGGGCTTCGGTCTCGAACGCCTCGCGACGGCTTCCATGAAGAATCCGGCTGGCAAGCGGCTGAAACAGCCTCCCAGCTTCGTTCTCGCATCGCTCCGCGGCTCAATGTACCCACAAGGGTATGCCTCGCTGCCTCGCATTGCTGCGGCCTTGCTGGACGAACTTTTTGAACAGCTTGTGAGCGGTTGCAATCCTCTTGCTCGACTCCGAGGATTTTTTCTGGGAACGAACGACGGGGTTAGTCTGCTCAGGGAGCAGCGGGTGATCCGGACAGCGCGCCCTGTTCCAGCAGCACGCCGGAGTTATCGAAGGGGAGCCGGCCGTTCTTCGTATGTAGCACACCCGTGACATGGTAGGTCAGCGACTGATCGCCGGAAAAAGACAGGAGCTGTCTGACGACCTGCAGGGTGGACGTGCTGGTTTCGACGGACGTCACGGCGTCGCTTAGGCGAGGCACGACGAATTCTTTGTTACCCAACCCCCGGGCGAGCCGATTTCCATTCAGATCGAGACGAAAGTCGATGCCGGTCACGGCGAGTTCGACCTCGTTGGGATTCCGGATGCGAAGATCGACCTGAAGCCGTTGCTCAAAGGCGCTGGCCTCCAGCGGGGTGACATTCGTCACGAGCACCTCCGGTGGCTCTCCGTTCATTAGCCAGGTGGCGCACCCGGGTAGCAGCAACCCCGCCAGGAGGCTGGTCAGCAGCATCAGTCGATTCATCCTGCGCATCATACACAAACATCCAATCGTTTGCGACGTGCGTAGAGATTATGCGTGGGCTTGGCGACCAGATGTGCGTCGCGCAGGCCGGGAGGCTTTGGTAGAATGACCGAGCAGAAGTCGATGCGATCGCTCCGAGGAGGATGTCACCCATGAAATTCGTCGCAGACACAACCATCTGTGCCCGGTTCATCCTGCCGTTGGTGCTGGCAGGGGCTTTCGTCTCCAGTGGTCATGCCGCTGATCAGGCTGGTGTGAACGCCTACTTTGCGGGCGGGTGCTTCTGGTGCATGGAGGAAGTTTTTGAAAAAGTTCCGGGTGTCCTCTCGGCGACCAGCGGCTATATGGGCGGGCGGGTGGAGAACCCGACGTATGAACAGGTGTCTGGGGGAGGAACCGGTCATGCGGAGTCGGTTGAAGTGGTGTACGACCCGACCAAGGTGACGTACCAAGCGCTGCTGGATGCGTTTTGGCACAATGTAGATCCGGTGACGCCGAACGCGCAGTTTTGCGACCATGGCAGTCAGTACCGCGCAGTGATTTTCTACCAAGGCGAAGAACAGAAGCGCCTGGCCGAGGAGTCGAAGCGCGCGATCGAACACTCATCGCGACTGTCCCAACCGATCGTGACGGAACTCACCAAGGCCTCGCAGTTTTATCCGGCGGAAGACTATCACCAGGACTTCTATAAGAAGAATCCGATCCGGTACAAATTCTACAAGTTCAATTGCGGGCGCGCGCAGCGGCTTGAGGAAGTCTGGGGGGCCCCATGACGGACGACACGCTGTCGCAGGCGACGCTCAGGCGCCTCCTCGTGGATTGTCGCAGGATCGCCGTGGTGGGGTTGTCGTCGAATCCGACTCGGCCGTCGTATCGGGTGGCTGCCTATATGCAACAACAGGGGAAGGTCGTGGTGCCCGTGAATCCACGGGAAACGGTCGTGTTGGGTGAACCAGCCTACCCGACGCTCTCTGCGGTGCCCGGTCCGGTCGATGTGGTGAACATTTTTCGACGCTCTGAAGAGGCCGGTGCGGTTGTCGATGAAGCCATCAGGATCAAGGCCAAAGCCGTCTGGCTCCAGGAAGGGGTGATCGATGACGCGGCGGCCGAACGGGCGCGTCGGGCCGGGTTGGAGGTTGTGATGGATCGTTGTTGGTTGAAGGAGCATTGTCGGTTTCCCTCATTTTCTTGAGCATTCCCCCACTCCATGGAATAGTGACGTGTCGGTGCGCGGGTCGTTCTTGCACCGGCTTCCCTGCCCATCATCCTTGGAGGTCAGAGCCATGATGCCCTTGCTCACGGTGTGCGGTCGTGTGTTGTGTCTGCTTCCCTTTGGGCTCCTCGTCATGGGGTGTACACAGTCGGCCCTACAGGCACCTTCTCCACAGGAACATCTTGGCATGGGGATTGTGACGGGAACGCTGGGTGCGCAAGCCCGTTCCGCCCAGTCGGTTGGTGAACCGGCATCCGGTTCGGTGGTGGGTCAGGTCCAAGCGGTGGAAGGCGGAGCCTATCTGGTGCGCGACGTCCGGGGCCAGGAGTACCGCATTCCTCATGATGAAAATACGAAAATTGATCGCCCGGCCCATGTCGGCGACCGAATTCAGTCCTGGTTCGACCGGCATGGGCGTGCCGTGTTGATCCGCAGTATCGAGGAAGATGGTCGATAGGAGCCGTCCGGCACCTGTCGGTCGATTTCCCATCATGCAACAGCCGGATTGGAATGCATTCTGGAGCCGGGTCGCTCGTGCACTCTTTCCCCTGGCCGTGGCGGTGTGTTTGATCGCGGCCATGCCTCCGGCCAGCAGGCTCGCATTCGATCCCACGATGACGGACTACCTGCGACGACCGGCTCCGGAGTCGATCGCGTCCCTCATTGCCGCCTATGCCGAGCAATATGCCTTGGACCCGGCATTACTGCAGGCGATCATCAAAGTCGAGTCGAATTTTAATTCCGATGCGGTGTCGTCGAAGGGGGCAATCGGACTCATGCAACTGATGCCGCTGACCGCTGCGGCCTTTCATGTCCTGGATCCGTTCGACCCGAAGGACAATATTCGCGCCGGAGCGGCTCTACTAAGGGGACTGCTCGACCGGTTCGGCGGGGATCTGTCGCTGGCGTTGGCGGCCTATCACCTCGGTGAAGCACGCGTCAGGCAAACCGTGGGTATGCCGAGCCTGCCTGCCACGCAGCTCTATGTCGATCGGGTGCTGGGGTATTACGAACGGTTCCGCACGGGAGGCAGACAGTCGGTGTTCCACACCGTGGCCCGCCGCCGCCCGACACGGGATCTGGTGAACCAGCCGCGTTCAGCAGAATGAGTGGCGTCCGGTTGCATTTTCCTTGGGAAACGGAGTAGGGAAGTTTGCCCGCGAGAGATGGGGCGCGGCAGGATCTGCCGTAGAGATCTGGACAAGGCAGAGGCGAAGATCGAGGACGCTCATGAAGAAAAGTGATCGAACAGCCCGATTGGCTCAGTCGGATATCCGCGCGATGACCCTCGCCTGCGCGAAGGTCAAGGGCATCAATATGTCTCAGGGCGTGTGCGATACGCCTGTGCCGCCGGTGGTGGTGCAGGCCGCTCAGCAGGCGATGGCGCAGGGGCACAACACCTATGCCCGCTTTGACGGCATCGCAGAATTGCGGGAGGCGATCGCCGCAAAATTGGCCGTGTACAACCACATCACCGCCGATCCCGAAACCCAGATTACGGTGAGCGCCGGCGCCACGGGGTCGTTTCAGGCCACCTGCATGGCGCTGCTCAATCCTGGCGACGAAGTGATTCTCTTTGAGCCGTTTTATGCCTATCACGTCCAAGCGATCCAGGCTGTGGAGGCGGTGCCTCGGTATGTGAGCATGAGACCGCCGGAGTGGACGTTGGATCTCGAGAGCCTCGAACGGGCGATCACCCCCAGAACCAAAGCCATCGTCGTGAACAGTCCCGGCAATCCTTCCGGCAAAGTCTGTACGCGGCATGAATTGGAGCAGATCGCCGACATCGCCTGTCGCCACAATCTGATGGTGATCACGGACGAGATTTACGAGTATTTCGTGTTCGATGGGCGGGAACATATCAGCATGGCCTCGTTGCCTGGCATGGCCGAGCGGACCATTACCATCGGGGGCTATTCCAAAACCTTCAGCATCACCGGATGGCGTATCGGGTATAGCGTGGCTGAGCCGTCATGGGCCAAGGCGATCGGCGCAATGAGCGACGTGTTGTATGTCTGCGCGCCGACACCTCTGCAGCATGGCGTGGCTGCGGGAATTCGTGCCCTTGCGCCGTCGTTTTACCGCGAGTTGGCTGTCGAACATCAACAGAAGCGAGATCGTTTTTGCGGCGCCTTGGCGAAGGCCGGGCTTCCACCGGCCGTGCCGCAAGGAGCCTACTACGTGTTGGCGGATGTGTCCCGACTTCCGGGAAAGACCGGTCGTGATCGCGCACTCTATCTGCTCGACAAAACCGGGGTGGCAGGTGTGCCGGGAGAGGCGTTCTTCGAAGGACCGGAAGGCCGCCGCTACATGCGGTTTTGTATGGCGAAGACCGACGGCGATCTGGAGAAAGCCAGCCGGGCGATCGAACAGCTCTCGGTGTAGACGGACGGCAAGGACTCGCGATACTAGCGCGTTTGCCAGGATGCGGTTCTGGTCATGGTGCCCCACGTCGCTTTCTTCCCGCGTACCCAGCGATACAGGCCAATCAATTTCCACAGCGAGTTCAATTGGCGGAACCCGAAGTTTTCCAGGACCGCAGCCAGCAGCAACTTCAAGACATCGCGCTGGGCCGGGTAGACGTGGAACGACATCTCTTCCAGCAGTAAGGCGCTCACCGAGAGCAGCACACCGAGGCCCATGGCCGCGACGAGCAGAATCAGCCAGGCCTGCACGGAAACCACTCCCAGAATAAGACCGAGTATCAGGAAGCAGTAGCCGAACACTTCGATCGCCGGTCCGATCCATTCGAAGACAGCCATGAACGGAAAGGCTAGCCAGCCGATCGCCCCGCCCTTGGGGTGAAACATCAGCTCCAGGTGTTTGGTCAAGCTTTCGCAGAGCCCGCGTTGCCATCGGATGCGTTGATTTTTCAGCGTACGCAGATCTTCCGGGGCTTCGGTCCAGCAGACCGAATCGGGGACGAAGGTGATCCGGTAGGGCCTCCCGCTCAATCGCAGGTGGCGATGCAGTCGGACAACCAGCTCCATATCCTCACCGATGGTGTCTGATTGATACCCGCCCACGGCGACGACCGCTTCTTTGCGGAAGATGCCGAACGCGCCGGAGATGATGAGCATGGCATTCATCGGCGACCAGCCCAGGCGTCCGAACAGAAACGCGCGAAGATATTCGACGATCTGGAACAGCGCCAACAGATTCGTGGGGAGGCCGATCTTCGTGAGAAACCCGTTTTCCACGCGACAGCCATTGGCGATGCGCACCGTGCCGCCGCTTGCGACTGTACGGTGGTCGTCCAGAAATGGCTGCACGGCCCGACGCAGACTGTCCGGCTGGAGGATCGAATCCGCGTCGATGCAGCAAAACAGAGGATAGAGCGAGAGGTTGATGCCGGCGTTCAGGGAATCGGCCTTGCCGCCGTTCTCCTTGTCGATGACGCGCAGGTTGGCATGCAACGATGAATGGTAGATCGCCCGGATTTTCGCAGTCGGGAGCTGGGTGTTGTAGGCCTCCGGGAACGGAAACAGCTCGAACTCCTGGCGGAGGACGTCGATCGTGGCGTCCTTCGACCCGTCGTTGATCACGACGATTTCATATTCCGAATAACTGAGTTGCAGCAGCGAGCGAATGGAGCCGGCAATCGTGGCGGCTTCATTGTATGCCGGGACCAGAATACTGATCTGCGGCTCGAAGCCCGTATAACTGCGCGGCAGGCTTTCCAGCACACGTTCCTGCAGGTATTGCCGCAAGTGGACGATGGCAATGAGGTCCAGCATCAAGTATGCGGCGGTCAGGCCGAGAAAGTAGAGCAGGAACAGCCATTCGGAAATTGAAATGAGGGTTTCTAGCCACATGGATCAGTGTCTCGTGCGTTCAATCAGAATGGGCAGAGTGCGGTGGCTGCGAGTGATGGCGTCCCTTTGTCTGACGGGGTTCGCAGGAATCGGTCTCGACGTCCCGATCCCCCCCGTACAGGCTGCCGATGTTCCCTTGTCGGGACCCATTCCTTCCACCGTCTACGAAATTGAACTGACCTATATCGGCGAGGGCACGAATCCAACCGTCGCCTTCAGCGGACCTCCGCCGACTGCGGCCCCTCTTCCTTATCGACCGTTTGTGCCCATTCTTGAACTGCAGAACCGTCTCGGGGAGGTCCGGACCTTCGGCCCCTGTCGGGGGCAGATGACCAAGACGGACGGGGGCATCGCGTTGCAGTGGAGTGGTGATGGAGCAATCCGATGCGGACAGCGTCTTGAACTGCATCAGGCGGGAAAGCCCGTGGATTTGCTGTCCTACCGGATATTGCGGTTGCGTGGTCGTACGACCGGACCTGTAGTGGTTGGTATCGAAGATCTGGCCGGCTACAAGCGTGAGGACAACCAAAGTCTCAGAACGGTGACGGGCTCCTTCGATCTGACGCTTCCCCTTCGGGAGATCGGCCGGGTCGTCGATCTGCGGCAGGTCACGGCCCTCGTGGTGTCCACTGATGGGCAAGGCGGACAGATTCAGTTCGACAAGATTGAGGTAACACAGGAAGCGCCGGCCGCAGTGAGCCTCCCAGGGACCGGCTTCTGGGTGTGGAATTACCGACAAGCCATCAGGGATCCGGACGTGGTGGTGGGGACCTGTCGTGCGCAGGGCTGCTCACGGGTGTTGATTCAAGTGCCGTCGCAATCTGATGACGAGGGGCTTTGGCGCGAGTATGTGCACCTCATGGGCAAGGTCCGGAGCGCCGGAATCGAGCCATGGGCGTTGGACGGCGATCCCGAAGCCATACAGGAACCGCAACGATTGGCCGATAAGGTACGAAGGCTGCTGCATCTCGCAACGTCCGGCCTGCTGGCGGGCATCCAGCTCGACCTCGAACCCTATCTCGTACCGGGGTTTCTGCAGGACGAGGCGCAACTTCGCCGGTATCTCAGCACCATCGAGACGGTGAAAGAGGCCATGCAAGGTCGCGCCAGGCTCTCCATGGTGATGCCTTTTTGGCTCGCCACGCCGACGGTCGGGGGACGGCCCCTGGCCTATGCCGTGATGGATCTCGCCGATGAAGTGGCCGTGATGAGCTACCGCACCGATCTCGATGAGGTGCAGGACATCGCCGACGATATCCTGCGGTATGGGTCGGTGAGCGGGATCCCGGTCTGGCTGGCCGTCGAGACGACGGTGTTGCCGGTTGAACAGCATGTGGTGTTGCGCCGGGCCCCAAAACCAGGGCACGCGGATGCCCTCTTAGATCGCGACCACCATCTGTTGCGGTGGCGACCGATGGACGAGCCGAGCAATGCAGGTCTGCATCGGGAGTGGTTCCGGGTGCATCGACGATTCACAGTCAGGCCGGAACAGCTGTCGTTTGCCGGTCGTGCTCGTGTCCAGGTGTCCTCGGCAATTCAGGAGATACTGCGCACCACCTCGCACCCCAGTTTTGCGGGGGTGATGATTCACGATCTCGATGGATTCCGCGCCCTCGCCGAATAACGTCGGGTGTGTCGGGAGAACAGGGTCGTCACGGATGAACGATCCCCGCAAGTGGATGAATCAACGAATGTCTGCAGCCGGTCTGCTGGCGGGGAGCCTGCTCGCGGCGGGCTGGTTTTCCGTGCCGACCACGATGATTGCCGCCATGGCGCCGGATTCCTCTCCGCGTCAGATTCTCCAACAAGCCAAAGCCATGGAAGCGGAACAGCGGTATGAGGAAGCCATTGCGGCCTACCGGCAATACCTCATGGCCAGGCCGGACCATGATGATGTGCGGGCGACGGTGGCGAAACTCCTGTCCTGGCAGGGACAATGGGATGACGCCATCGCCATTTACCGCGATCTTCTGACCCGCCAACCGCTGGATCATGACAACCGTGTGAGTCTGGCTCGAGTCCTGTCCTGGAAGAAGCAATTCGCCGAGGCGCGGGAAGAATTTGAACGGGTGCTTCACGATGAGCCGACGCATGCCGAGGCCCTGGCGGGCCTGGGGGATCTGCTGTTGTGGAACGGGCAACGTGAGCAGGCGCTTCCGTACTACGAACGGGCGGTCGCGGCTTCCGGGGATGAAGCGTTGGAGGCACGGTTGCGGGCCGTGAAAGCCGAGATCGAATCGGCTACTCCGGCTTCCGATCCGCCGTCTACCCGCAGCAGCGAACCGGAACCGACCGATGGAAGTCGGGCGTTGGAGCGAGGCCGCCGCTTGGAAACGATGCGCCAGCCTGAGGACGCGTTGACTGTGTATCGCGAGGGTCTTCGAGCGTCTCCAGGCCATGATGAACTGCGCGCTGCCGTGGCACGGCTGCTGTCCTGGCAAGGGGCTCATGCCGAAGCCGCCGGGTTGTACCGGGAGGTGTTGGCTCGTCATCCGGAGGATCAAGACATTCGCGTGGCGCTGGCGCAAGTGTTGTCGTGGCAGAAACAGTTTGACGAGGCTGGGCGGCTGTACCGGGAGGTTTTACAGGCGGAGCCGACTCAGATCGAGGCTCGTCGTGGACTGGCGGAGGTGGCGCATTGGCGGGGTGACCGATCGGAGGCCCTGGAGCGCTATGAGGCGCTGTTGGCCGAAACACAGGATCCAGAAAGCGAAGAAAGGCTGCGGGCCATTCGGGCGGAAATACAGGCCGCGGTACCCTCTGTTGCCGAGCCGCCTGCCAGCGTTGCCTTGACAGAGGCGCGGCCGTTGCAGCCGCTGAGGAATCTCATGGAACGGGCCACCAGATTCGAGGTGGCCAAGCAGTATCACGAGGCGGAAGGCGTCTACCGCGAGGCGCTGCAGGATTATCCTGACAACGACGAGATCCGTAGCGCGTTGGCGCGCCTGTTGTCCTGGCAAGGGGCTCATGCCGAAGCTGCCGAGTTGTACCGCGAGGTGTTGACGCGGCATCCGGAGGATCAAGACATTCGCGTCGCGCTGGCGCAGGTGTTGTCGTGGCAGAAACAGTTCGAGGAGGCGGGTCGGTTATACCGAGAGGTGTTGCAGGCCGAGCCGACCCAGATCGAGGCTCGCCGTGGACTGGCGGAGGTGGCGCATTGGCGAGGTGATCGCTCGGAGGCCCTGGAGCGCTATGAGGCGCTGTTGGCCGAGACTCACGACCCGGCCATTGAGCAGCGGATTCATGCGGTGCAATCGGAATTGCTGGTCTCGCCACGGGCTTCGGTGGGGCAGGGGCTGACCGGACTGCGGCTTCCCTACCGGGATTACGCCAAGATCGGTTATGGCCACTATTCCTATACCAAGAATCAACCGGACGAGCGTGACCTGTTATTTGAAATAGCCAAGCCCTTCGGGAATCAAACGCTGGTCTTGCGAGTTGAACCGATCAATCGGTTTGGATTCCACGACACGCCGGTCTCGGCCGAGTTTTATAGCCCCTTGTGGCAGCGAGCCTGGGGATATGTCGCGGCACAGGGGACGGTGAATCCGAATTTTTCCCCCAACTACTCCTTTATTGGGGAGGTGGCGCAAGGACTGGGTGGGGTGCATGCCTCGCTTGCGCCCATCGAGCTGTCGTTCGGCTACCGGCGATTAAATTATAAGCAGGACGACATTGATCTGCTGATGCCTGGGCTGACGGTCTTCCTGCCCTTCAATCTCTGGCTGACCGAAAAGGTGTATCTCATTCCCAACACGGGCGCGGTCACTCTGGCCTCTCAGCTCACCTGGCGACCGACGGAACGCCTGCAGTTCTTCGCGTCCGGCTCGTTCGGCACCTCCGGTGAACGGATCGTGGCGGCGCAGGACTTTACCCGTGTAGGGAGCCGTACGATTCAAGGGGGCGTCACGTTTCCGATCAACGAGCGATTCTCCGCCGAAGCGGCCGGATACTATGAGGACCGTGGATTTCTCTATGTCCGTCGGGGCGGCAACTTCAACCTGATCTATCATTGGTGAGTAGATGCTGCATCGCACGAGTGTCCGTATCGGTGGTCTCGCGTTCCTCATGCTGCTCCTGCTGATGGGCGGCTGGGCGCTCTTCTGGTCGCAATCCGACCGGCCCTACGAGGTTCCGGAACAGGACTTTTACCGGTTTCCCGGTCTGTCGGGGCCCAATCATGTCACAGTCGTGCCGCCGAAAGTGCCGACCTCCTGGAACAGGTATGGGCAGGGATCGAGCAGTCGTCTGGCGATTCTGCTGACCGATCCGGACTCCTGTTGGCTCGCGTTGGCCCACGGGCTCAAGTCGATCGGCGTGCCCTTCCGCATCACACGAGACGTGCGGGAAGCCCTGTCTCACCGGACGGTCTTGGTCTACCCGATGATCTCAGGAAAAGTGCTGAATCCTGCGGAGTTGCAGGCGCTGGCGGAATTTCCGAAGACAGGTGGTACGTTGATCGGCGTGCAGGTGCTGGGTGGTGGATTGAATCAGGTGTTCGGGTTTCGTGATGCCGTTGCCTCGCGTCAGCGGTATGACCTGACATTTTCCGGGGGTGCTCCGCTGCTGTCGGAACTGACCGATCCACAAGAACGAACGTTGCGAATCGGTGTTCGGGAAAAAAACCTGGAGGTGATGGGTACGTACGGCTATACCGACGCGGCAACGCCGCTCGCGCGTTTTGACGATGGCACCGCCGCCGTCACACAGGTCGCACATGAGCGTGGCCGGGCCTATGCCATCGGCGTGGATCTCGGGTTTCTGCTGTCGAAAGGCTACAACAATCGCGGAGATGAACTAGTCAAGACCTTCGACAATCAGTTTGATCCGACGCTGGACGTGTGGCTGCGGCTGCTCAAATCCATCTACCGTGCGACGGAAGAGCGGGCGGTGACGCTCGGCACGGTGCCGTTCGGGAAATCGCTCTCCGTCATGTTGACGCACGATGTCGATTTTACCCAGTCCATGAACAATGCGGTGGACTATGCGGAGTACGAGAAGAGTCAGGGGCTGGTCGGCACCTATTTCATTCAAGTGAAATATATTCGCGACTACAACGATGACATCTTCTTCAACGACGAAGGGGTGCGTCACCTGGCGCGTCTTGCCGAGCTCGGGATGGAGGTGGGAAGTCATACGATCGCGCATTCGAAGGTGTTCGACCAGTTTCCCGTGGGGACTGGTCGTGAATCCTATCCCTCCTACGCGCCGTTTGTGAAAAGCCGGAGAACGGCCTTCAACGCCAGCCTGCTGGGCGAACTGCGGGTCAGCAAGTTCCTCATCGATCATTTCTCAGGACAGGACATTGTCTCGTTCAGGCCGGGGGAATTGTCGAATCCATTCGGGCTGCCTCAAGCACTGCATGCAACAGGGTTTCGGTTCAGTTCAACTGCCACGGCGAATAACTCGCTCACCCACCTGCCCTATCAATTGACGTACGACCGCCTGACAGAGAGTGAAGTCGATGTGTTTGAGTTTCCCGTGACGATCGAAGATGAAGAATTTCCGAAGTTGGGTGACCGGCTTCCGCAAGCGCTTGAGCTGGCGCGGAAGCTCAGCCGGTATGGAGGCTCGATGGTGGTGCTCATTCATCCGAATGTCCTCGACCACAAGCTCGCGTTCGAGAAGGGGTTCGTGGAAGGCGTGCGTCCTTCTGCCTGGTTTGGTTCGGTGGGAGGGTTCGGCCGGTGGTGGGCGGCGCGCGATCAAGTTCAATTGGATGTGGTGCGCGAGTCGACGGAACTGCGGGTGACGCTGACGGCGCCAAGTCCCGTCTCCGGGTTGACCCTTGAGGTGCCGAACGGATGGGAACTTGCGCGTTCCGGCTCCTCTGTGCAGGGGGTGGAGCAACAGGGAACGATCGTGACCGTCCCCGAGTTGCAGGGCACCCACACCGTCCGATTGACGCCGCGTGCCATGATTCCCGCAGGCCGTCGCGCGTCACCGGCCGGTCGTCGCACCTAAGCTGCGTTCGAACGGGTGGTCAGTCTCCCAAGCGACATGGCGCGCGCGGCGACTTCCTAGGCCGTGCGCACCTGTGGAGGGATGGCGGAATTCGGCTGGTCCGTCTTCACGTGTGACTGCGCCATGAATGGAAGCAAGTGTTCCTTTGCCTCGACGGTGGTGAGCGCCTCACAGAGTTGCGTCAGGCGCTCGATCGTCATCCAGGGCAGATTCGAAAGAGCTTCTGCAGCCCGATAGCAGACCCACCAATGCTCATCGCTCAAGAGGGCGATGAGTCGCCCTTCATCTTCTTCGACGCCGACCTTCCCCAATGCCGATGCCGCTTGAAGGCGGACGAACCATGTCGGATGGGAGAGGTGCGTCCGGATCGTGGCAACATCACGAGGATCGCTGCATTCGCCAAACAGGAAGAGGCAGGCCGACAGTACATCATCAGGCGGCGTTCCCTTCTTCAGGAGGGCTCTGAGCGGTGGCAGCGCATGCTGGCTCTGGGTCGCCGCAAGATGGCGGATCAGGCGGGCCCCGATTTCCGGGGTGGCCTCACAGGCGGCCTTCGCGATGGCCTCGGCCGCAATGTCCGCTCCGGCCGGTTCGAACATGGCGACCACTTTGAGGGGTGACCAGTCGTTGCGACGGCTGAGAACGGGAACCAGGAGTGGGATCGCCTCTTTCGCATCGATCTGTAAGAGGGCTTTGGCTGCGACCAAGGAGACAAAGGCATTGTCGGCCTGCAGCATCGCGGCGAGATCGTTCCAGATTGATCGTTCCTGAAGGTGGCCGAGCGTCACGATGGCCAACAATCGGCGGCGGAGCAGCCTGGCGTGGAGGAGTTCTTTCGCGAATTGGTCCGTCCCTGTTCGTTTGGCGAGTTCCTTCAGATTCGTGCGCGCCTCTCCGCGGATGGACTCATAGCAATGGTTCCAGAGGTAGAGCAGCACGATGTGGTCGCGCGTCGTGAGCGGTGGCAGCGTCTCCGGCACTTCGACGACACATTGGGCGAGCAAGGGCCGCCAGGTCTCGGTGACGGTGCGCCGCCGACGGTCCTTGGTGAGGCGTATGAACCGAAGCAGGAGAATGCCCAGGAGCAGCAGAAATACGGCGGAATAGATGGTGATCGCGGCGAGGCTGCCGATGCGGAGCGTCAGGTTTGACTGGTCCAGAGCCAGCACACGATGCCTTCCGGTGGGTGGCTCAGGCTGCCTGGCCGACGAACCGTTTCAGTCGACTGGTCAGTTCGCGCGGGTTGAACGGCTTGACCATATAATCGCTGGCGCCGGTCTCCAATGCGCGTTTGATATCGTGCTCGCTGCCGTCGGCCGTCAGCATCACGATCGGCACCTTTCCCCAGCCGTCACGCTTTCTGAGATAGGTGAGCACCTGTAGTCCGCTCAGAAACGGGAGCATCACATCCAGCAATACAATATCCGGTGGCGCGATGGTATCGGCGAGTTCCTGGGCCTGCCGGCCGTCTTTGGCGTGGATGACTTGGTAACTCGCCCGTTCGAGAAGAAACCTCAGGAGGCTCGCCGTGTCTTCCTCATCTTCCACCATAAGTACCCTGAGTTTGGGATGTGCGACGCTTTCCATGCACGCGCTCCTTCGGTGACGAAGCATGAGGGGCCTGAACTGTCAGACGGTTCTGGCCCGGACGAGTTCATTCTCTTGTAGCATGAATTCCTACAACGCACGAACACTTCTTCATTTTTGCCCTCGGCATAGCTTACCTGGATGGGGATGCCGGGAACGGCGCACACCGCTTACTCATAGGTGATCTGAACACGTTCAAGGTATGCCGCCAGCGTCACGAGGTGTTTTCGAATGGAGGCGTCATCGGCGACTTTGGCCGCCGCTTCCACGTGACCTGCGATGGTGGTCATGGCGTGAAAGCCGTAACTGCCGCTGACCCCTTTCATGCCGTGGGCGACTCGCTTGATCGTGTCGAAGTCCTGTTTGTCGACGGCGTCGGTCATCGTCATGATTTCTTTGGTCCGGTTGGCCATGAATTTGGGGATCAGTGGCTCGAATGATGAGTCCACCACCACCGGAAGGGGTCCGGTCCCGAGGTCGGATGCCACAGGTGCCGTCTCGCTCATCAGGCCGCCTCCTTCCCGGAGCTGGATGGTAGGTAGCGCCGCACGGCCTCCAGCAACGTGTGTTTTTTGATGGGTTTGGTCAGGTAGGCGGTGACACCGGCCGCGCGGGCCTTCTCGATGTCCTCTTCAAAGGCACTCGCTGTCAGCGCGATGATCGGGGTCGCCTCACGCCCCTCCGTGGTTTCCCATGCGCGAATCGCGCGGGTCGCAGCATACCCGTCCATGATCGGCATCTGAATATCCATCAGGACCAGGTCGTACCGGCCGGCTTGAAACGTGTTCACCCCCTCTGCGCCGTGTTCTGCCAGATCAAGGCGGCAGGACAGGGCTTTCAGAAACAACGTGATCAGGACTCGATTGTCTTCCATGTCTTCGACAAGCAGCACCCTGAGCGGGTGGGGGTCGGACGTTGAGGAGTGATTCGCGCTTGGCGGCTGAACGGCTTGCGGAGGCGCTGGTGTCCGCAGCGCGCTGTTGACGGCGTTCAGGAGTCTGGTGCGGCTGAGGGGTTTGTATAAGTAGCCAGCAATGGTCACGGTATCGGTATAGCGAGCGGTGGCGTGGCGCACCTCCTCGGTGTGTAAGACCACGGGCATCGCCACGGTGTCTGCGCGCTGCCGTAGGGCCTGCGCCAGGGACATGCCGTGTTGATCGGGTAAGTGGCTGTCGACGATGGCCAGGTCCATGGGTTCATGTCGTGCGTGAGCTGCATCCAGGGTAGCCAGGGCGGATGTGCCGGTGTGCGATTCGATGATGGTGGCACCGAGGTCGGAAAGGTGCGCCTGGATGATCATTCGGCTGACGGGGTTGCCGTCGACGACGAGGATTCGACGGCCCTGCAGATCGACCGATGGCGCCGCCGATGGGGATTCGGTAGTGGGCATTGACACAGGGGGAAGGATGAACGAAAAGGTGCTGCCTTGCCCGAGGATGCTCTCAGCCGTGAGTCGGCTTCCCATCATGTCGATAAGTCGTTGTGACAGACTCAGGCCGAGCCCGGTGCCGCCATACTTGCGGGTTGTGGAGGAGTCTCCTTGCGTGAAATTCTGGAAGATGGCAGCGATCTTGTCGCGCGGGATCCCGATGCCGGTATCCGAGACGGAAACACGCAGGGCACCGGCCATTTCAGGCTCAGGAACCGGCTCCACTCGAATCACCACTTCGCCCTGCTCCGTAAATTTGACCGCATTCCCGACCAGGCTCACGAGGACCTGCCGCAGACGTGTTGGATCGCCAAGGATTGAAATGGGGACCTGCGGATGTACGAAGGCCAGGAGGGTGATGTGTTTGGCGTGGGCCAGGACGGCCATCGATTCCGCAGTCCGATCGATGAGTTCATGAAGGTCGAAGGGGATGGATTCCATCTGTATACGTCAGGCCTCTATTTTGGACAGGTCGAGAATGCCGTTGAGCAAGTCGAGCAGGCTCGACGCGGCGCGACTGAAACGATTCTTGTGGCCCCAGACCACAGCATACCGCCGATCGGCTGGCACCCACCGATTTCCCGCCTTCTCCTTATCGGTCAAGCTCGACCGACCTTGAGGCTTGCCGGTTGGCGTAAGGTGTTGGTCCTGCCGGATGATCTCGAGACAACTGTCGTAGACAGACTCTGTGGCGATCTGTGTGAAGCGGAGACTGTTGCCTTGTTCAGAGGCATTGCCGAGGGTGGTCGACATAGGGAGTGGTTGATATGAGCAAAATTCTTGATGAGGCTTGAGGCTCCTGCCGATGCATGGTATGTAAAACGATCGTCCCCACACCGAAAAACTGCCTCCAGTTCGAAATACCAGGATGTACACCATGAAGCACCACCCGTTGTCTCTTCTCTCACTTGTCGCGGCCCTGTTGATGGTACACGCGTGCAGTCATGCGCCGCGGCCGCAAGAGGCTGTCTGGGTCGAACCGGCAGCGGGGGAAATCTCCCTGCACCGCGGGGAGAATGCGGTGCTGGCCGGTGAGTGGGAATATGAAGAAGGTGGGATGGTGGTGCCGTTGAAGTTGGATCGATTCGGCAACGGCTCGTATGATTTTAAGGATGGGCGGTTTCGGACCGACGTGCTCACCGATCACCGATGGGCAGGGGCGTGGGCTCAGCGGGAAAACGATCGCGAAGGGGGATTCGAGATTACCCTGTCGCCGGACTATTCAGAGGGTGAAGGTCGCTGGTGGTATACCCGCATCGAAGAGGACCGTGCGCCGACCAAAGCCGGCGGGCGCTTCCACGTGGTGAAAGTGCAGTCGATGGCAGACAATCACCCGGTGCCTGCCGAACAGGCGCCCCATTAGCCGCTACCTGTGCGTGCCTTCCCCAGGGTCTACCTGCTCATAGAGCGCTGAATAATCCATCTCTCCCAAGCCCTGGGCTATCGTGCCGGTGAGCAGCGATCGCACACCCTGAAGCCCTTCGGTCGATAGGCGCGCCTGCTGAGCGGCCGCCAGGAACAGGTCGACATCTTTGAGCAGATGCCGGGTGGAAAAGTTCGGCTGTTCATACTGTCGCTTTGCCAGCCGCGGTAATTTCTTGTCGTACATCGTGGCGTAGAGCGCGCTTTTGCGTAGGACCTCCATAAATGTGTCCTGATCGACTCCGCCTTCGCGAATCAGTCCGAGACTCAGAGCAAAGGCGGCCATTTCTGCAGCGATCAGCTGATTCAGCGCGAGCTTCATCACGGCCGCCTTCCCCACCGGTCCGACTAGGCGCACGTCTGATCCCAAGGTCTGGAGCAACGGCGTCCATTCGGCATAGTCCTCCGGTGTTCCACCGACCATGATCAACAAGGTGCCTGTCTTTGCTTCCGCGATGCTGCCGAGGACCGGCGCTTCCACATAACGGCCGCCCAGGCGAGTGATCTCTGCCTGAATCGAGCGGCTCTCTGCAGGACCGATCGTTCCCATCTGGATCACCATCCGCCCGCTGATCGCGGAACGGTTTTTCGTATCGAGCAGGACGGCACGAATCGCGGCCTCGTCTGCCAGCAGGAGCAGTACCACGTCTGCCTTGGACATGGCCTCGGCCGCAGTTGGAGCGACAGCAACGCCCAGTTGTCGCAGCCGTTGGGTTTTTCCAGCAGAGCGGTTATAGACCGACAGGGAGTGGCCCGCGGCATGCAGCCGCTCTGCGACCGCTTCTCCCAACAATCCTGTCCCGAGCAGAGCGACGTTCATGAAACACCTCCGAGGATGGTAACGCGAACGGGCATGGTACAGAGAAGCGGCGGGGATGAAAAGGGCTAGGGCTGTGAAGCACGCGTACCGGACTGTGCGGTGCTGTGTCGAATGAGGTGCGTGCGTGCCGGCGCGGGCAGGCTCGAACCGATCGCCAGTGTACCCGACAGTCTGGGGTCGGAGCGATTGAAGGCAAACGGTTGGCCGGAGGCCGTGGTAGCCTGTCCCCCGCTTTCCTCAATGAGCAGGACCCCGGCGGCAATGTCCCACTCATTGCCGCCATCCAGGGTGATGGCCGCGTCGGCTCGCCCGGCCGCCACTAACGCAAGAGCATAGGCGATGGACCCGATCGGACGGCAGCGAACGTGTGGCTCTAAGGCCTCAAACCGGCCGACCCGAAGCTCCCAGGGATTCACCAGCGCGAGCGGGCGTTCGGTCGAGGCAAACGGCGGCTGGACAGGCTTGAGGAGACGCTCGATACGGAAGCCCCGCCCGCGCATCGCTGAAAAAAATTCACCGGTCGATGGATTGAAGATGGCGGCAACGATCGGCCGGCCCTCTTCGACCAAGGCAGCCGACAAACAAAATTCCGGCACCCCTCGCACGAATGCGCGTGTCCCATCGATCGGATCGACGATCCAGACGCGGGTGCGGCTCAGACGCGCATTTGTGTCAGCCGTTTCCTCGGACAACCAGCCGTCGTCAGGAAAGGCGGTCGACACGCAGTCGTGCAGGATGCGATTGACCGCGAGGTCGGCGGACGTGACTGGTGAGTGATCCGCCTTGGTGTAGGTGTCAAATCCGGCTGTCGACAAGCGAAGCGCTTCACGACCGGCTTGATGCATGGCCTCTGACAACAGGGCGAGTTCACGATCCATTGTGCTGTGGCTCCTCATTCATTGGATTGAACGAACGATTGCGTGTCGTTCCTTCACCGTACCAGGTCTTGGCGCCGGAACAAAGTCCGGAGTGGCGTGGGCTTGCGAGAGCCCTTGACCCTCCCGCGGCTTCCGCGTACAAGCTGGGTGAACGATGAAGCTGAAGCACAAACATTCCCGCAAAGCAGGCCTGCCGCCCGGCACGCTGGTCCACATCGGCGAAAAAAAGTCGGAGAACGTCACGATCACCGTGTACGAGTACGGTGAAGGGCAGTTCCAAGAGCGATCGGTCGCCAGGCCGGAGGACGTGGCCTTGACGGCAGAGCCGACGGTTCGCTGGGTCGACGTCGGGGGCATTCATAAGATGGAGGTGCTGGAAGCGTTCGGAAAGATGTTCGGCCTCCACCCGCTGCTGCTCGAAGACATCGCCAATACGGATCAGCGCCCAAAACTCGACGACTACGGCACCTACGGCTATGTGGTCTTGAAGATGCTCTATGAGGGGCAGAACGAAGGCGACATCAACGTCGAGCAGGTGAGCCTGGTCTTCGGGGAGAATTTTGTGCTGTCGTTTCAGGAAAACGGCGGCGATGTGTTTCAGGGGGTGAAGGAACGGTTGCGGAACGGGAAGGGTCGGTTACGCCATGCCGGCGCAGATTATCTGCTCTATGCGCTGATGGATTCGATCGTGGACCGCTACTTCGTGATCCTGGAGACATTGGGGGAGAAAATCGAGATGTTGCAAGATGTGTGTGTGACGAATCCCGGTCCGGAAACGCTGCGGGATATCCACGCGCTCAAACGGCAACTCCTGTACTTCCGACGCTCGGTCTGGCCGCTGCGAGACCTCATGAACAATCTCTCGCGGTCCGATGGGCAGTTTTTGCAGGGCTCCACCAAAGTCTTCTTCCGTGACGTCTACGACCACATCATTCAGATCGGCGACACCGTCGAAACTCTGCGGGAAATGGTGTCGTCGATGATGGAGGTCTATTTGTCCAGCGTCAGTTATCGGCTCAATGGCGTGATGAAGGTCTTGACGATCATCACGACCATTTTCATGCCGCTCAGTTTTATCGCCAGCATTTATGGGATGAATTTCGAGCACATGCCGGAGTTGAAATCGCCCTGGGGCTATCCAGCGGTGCTGGGCGTCATGGCCGTGACCGGTCTGGCGATGCTGTATTTCTTCAAGCAGAAAAAGTGGCTTTAACCAGGAGGTCAGTCGAGGACCTCAACGCGATCCACGAAGTAGGGCGTTTCGCCGAAACAGGTGGTGGGGATATAGCGAAACTCCTTGTAGTGGATGACGACCCGCTTGCCCATCTGTCCGTCGAGCTTCTTGGCCACGTTCTCGTCCCACACCGTGAAGCTCCAGAGCACCGGGGCGACGCCCGGCACGGTTGTCATGGCCAGCTCACCTTCCTGCGTCTTACAAAACCATCCCTTTCGGGACAGCTTCTGCAAGTACCCGGCGCGATCTCCGTCGGAGTAGCTCCAATTAAAGACGACCAGGAGATAGGCTGCGCCGCCGAAAAACAACAACGTGAAGAGAAATTTGGGTCTCCAGAGCCAGGCTACAGGAAACAGAATGGTCTCCCACCACGTCATAGCACTCCTTTTCTGACGGTTACTTCACGTCTTGAAACAGCCAGGGAGCTTGGGTGCGGCGCCGTTGTTCGTACTCCCCGATTTGCGGCGCGTGCTGAAGTGTCAGGCCGATCGCATCCAACCCGCGATACAAACAATCTTTGCGGAAGGGGTCGATCTCGAAATGATAGGCCGTGCCTTCCGGCGTCGTGACCTGCTGGGTTGCCAGGTCGATGGTCAATCGATAGCCCTCACGGGTGGCCACGCCGTCGAACAGCGCCTGGATGTCCGATCCCTTGAGGACCACCGGAAGAATGCCGTTCTGGAAGCAGTTGTTGTAAAAAATATCGGCGAAGCTGGGCGCGAGAACACATCGGAAGCCTTGATCGAGCAGGGCCCAGGGCGCATGTTCGCGCGAAGAGCCGCAACCGAAGTTGTCCCGCGTCAGGAGAATTGAGGCCTGCTGATAACGTGGTTGGTTCAGGAAAAACTCAGGATCCTGCGATCCATCTTTCCGTCGCCGCCAATCATAGAACAACCCTTCCCGCAGACCGGTGCGCTTGATCGTCTTCAAAAACTGCTTGGGAATGATTTGATCAGTATCGACATCGACCCGGTCCAAGGGAGCGACCAGGCCGGTGAGTGTGGTGAATGCATGCATGGTATGTCCTTTTGTGCTGCGTATCTGCCGGCCGCTGTCATTAACGGACTCGGCCCCAGGATCGAACGGCCTTCCCGCTTATGACCACTGGCGAATATCGACAAAATGTCCTTCGATGGCGGCCGCCACGGCCATGGCCGGCGACACCAGATGGGTGCGTCCTCCGGCCCCCTGACGACCTTCAAAGTTCCGGTTGCTGGTCGAGGCGCAGCGTTCACCCGGCTGCAGGACATCGGCATTCATGGCCAGACACATGCTGCATCCTGCCTCCCGCCATTCGAAGCCAGACTCCTTGAAGATACGATCCAGTCCCTCTTGTTCCGCCTGCTGCTTCACCAGGCCGGAGCCGGGGACGACCATGGCGTGCACGCCGCCGGCGACTTTCTTGCCTTTGGCAAACGAGGCGGCAAGGCGGAGGTCTTCGATCCGTGAATTGGTGCAGGACCCGATGAAGACCTTGTCGATTTTAATCTCGCGAATCGGCATGCCGGGTTTCAGAGCCATGTATTCGATGGCCCGCTCGGTGGCCTGGCGGAGTTTGTCATCCCTCATGGTGCTGGGGTCCGGCACAGTGCCATCCACGCCGGTGACCATGCCGGGTGTGGTTCCCCACGTCACTTGCGGCGCAATCGTCTCGGCGCGTAATTCCACGACCGCATCGTACTTCGCGCCGGCATCGGTGTGGAGATTCCGCCAGGCTGCCACCGCCTGGTCCCAGAGCGCCCCCTTCGGAGCCATCGGACGGCCTTTGATATAGGCGAACGTAGTCTCATCCGGCGCCACCATGCCGGCGCGGGCTCCGCCCTCGATCGACATGTTGCACAGCGTCATGCGGCCTTCCATGCTGAGCGCCCGAATGGCGGAGCCTGTATATTCGATGACGTAGCCCGTTCCGCCTGCCGTGCCGATCTTGCCGATGATGGCCAGAATGATGTCCTTCGCGGAACAGCGCGGCGACAGTTGGCCGTCTACGCGGACTTCCATCGTCTTGGGGCGCTTCTGAACCAGACATTGCGTTGCCAGCACATGCTCGACTTCGCTGGTGCCGATGCCGAATGCGAGCGCGCCGAAGGCGCCGTGAGTTGACGTATGGGAGTCTCCGCAGACGATCGTCATGCCCGGCAGGGTGAACCCTTGCTCGGGACCGATGACATGGACCACGCCTTGCCGGATGTCGTTCATGCCGAACAGGGTGATGCCAAAGGTCTTGCAGTTATCATCCAACGTTTGAATTTGTTTGGCGCTGATCGGATCGGCAATGGCGACGCGGCGATCGGTCGTCGGGACATTATGGTCGGGAACCGCCAGTGCGGCCGCCGATCGGCGCGGAGTGCGGCCCGCGACCGTCAGTCCTTCGAAAGCCTGCGGCGAGGTGACTTCGTGCACCAAATGGCGGTCGATATACAGCAAGGTGGTTCCGTCCGGTTCCGCCCGAACCACGTGGTCGTTCCAAATTTTTTCGAACAGTGTGTGTGCAGCCATGGCCATGCTCCTTATAAACCCGCGCCCTTGCGAGAGATTGGGGCGCGGTACTCGCGCGGAGCTATTATATATGCGACCAGGCCTGTCGCATCAAGGGCAAAGGGGCTCGGAAAAAAATGCCTCTTCAGATTCCACCATGGCGGACCGATAAGGGTTCCATGGAACAGGAACCCATCGATGCCGACCACATCACGATCCCCCGCTGGACGATCAAGCGTGATCCCCGGGCGCTGGGGTGTTCCATCTGCGGTTCGGCGATCGTGAAAATTACCGCCGAGTGGCGACAGGTCTCGTTCTGCACCTGCAGACTGATCGAGTATCGTGTCCTGCCGCGGGCTCCCAAGGCCTTGCCTGCTCCCTCCCCCGCCTCAGATTCACGCAAAGATCCTTGATCTCGTTGGAGATGGAGGCTCACATGGCACGATGGCAGTGGGCGCTTCTGACTGCATGCTGCTCGATCACGCTCGCATTCCTATCAGCCGAGGCAAAAGATCGGCCGCATGCGAAGTCGCTGACGCGACCCGCATTGACCGTCCCAGCCTCATCATTGCGATCCTGTACCGGCGAGGATCTCCCCGGCACCTGGAATCTGGTGACGTTTAATTCTTCCTACGGCTTCAAGAATCCACAGGCTCCCTATCTGTTTCCCTATCAAGTTTTCCACTACTCACGTGAGCAGGGTGCCAAGTCGGCTCACTCCCGTACGCCGATTCTCGAGCGCGCAGAGCGGGTGTTTGAGGGCGTGCCGCTGGATCTGACGTATCAGGTCGAGCAGGGAGGCCGCGTCCTGCTGAAGTCGAGAAGCCAAGACGCGGTGGTGGAAGTGTGGTCTTGCTCCATCGTCGGGCAAGATTCGCGGCCCAAGGATGACGGCACAGCTCTCCGACGCGGCGACTTGGTCATGACCCTCCTCGGTAGCCACGGACAAGCATTGTTCGTGCGGCATCTTCGAAAAGACGCGGCATAACTTGGCAGGCGGCAAGCCGCCGTGCTACTACCCATCGCATGCGGAATGCGGGGCTCGCTTTCTCCCGCTCTCTTCCGCCGAGGAGGCCGTGGACGATTCCATTCACGTATGGCGGCGACCGGAGGTTGTCGAATGGTCTCAGCAACTGCTCGACAGCTACCGCCACTGCGTCGGCCGGGACCTGCTGCCCCGGTTGGGCGGGTCTGAGGCACAGGCTCACGCATTGTTCCACGCCCCCTTTGTAACCGTGTCGCACGGGACGCAAGACGATCCGATCTTGAATTACGGATCGCAGCGTGCGCTGACGCTCTGGGAGATGACCTGGGAACAGCTCGTGCAGACCCCCTCCCGGTTGACGGCAGAACCGGTGAATCGTGCCGAACGGGAACGCATGCTCGAACGTGCCAACCTCCAGGGATATCTCGACAATTATCAGGGCGTCAGAATATCGAGCAGCGGGCGCCGGTTTCTGATTGAGCAGGCCCTGGTGTGGACTGTGGTCGACCAAGCCGGGCATCGTCGAGGGCAAGCCGCAACCTTTTCACACTGGACCTTCCTCTAGCCGCCGGAATCGTGGCACGAGCTCACTTCCGACGGAGACCGACTCCGAAAACATGGTCATCGGTCTGATCCATAATCCGCCTTCTCCATAGAGTTGACGGTAGACGACGTATGCCTCCTCCGTTTCCGAGTGCCGGGCGACGCCCAGCACTTCGTAGTCCTTCCCTTTATAGTGACGATAGCGACCGGGTTTGATCATGGTGTATCCTTGTGATTGTTACTCTGCGAGTCAGTCTATCGAACCGCACATGCCATCACAACTCTCTCAGCAGAACGAGCGTCGGCACGATGTCGTGATTATCGGCGGCGGGTCGGCGGGGTATGCCGCTGCGCGGACGGCGCGCGATGCCGGCGCGGATGTGGCCATCGTCGATCAAGGGCCGCTCGGGGGGTTGTGTATTTTGCGCGGCTGCATGCCGACGAAAACCATTCTCCGGTCGGCCGAAATTATGGCCCTGATGAAACGGGCAGGGGAATTTGGGTTAACTCCGGTCAGCGCACGGGCCGATCTCTCGGCCATCGTCGACCGGAAAAACCGCCTGGTGCAGGAGTTTGCCGACTATCGCATCGCCGCGTTGCGCGACCCTCGATTCACACTGTATGAGTCGCGCGCCGAATTCATTTCTCCGCATGAGATTCGTGCGGGCGCATTGCACATTCGAGCCACAGCCTTCGTGATTGCCACCGGATCGCGCCCGGCGGAAGTAGCGATTCCCGGATTGGAGCAAGCCGGGTATCTGACCAGCGATGAGATGCTTGATGTACGGCAGGCGCCGTCGTCGTTGCTGGTGTTGGGGGGAGGGCTGGTCGCAGTCGAGTTTGCCCAATTTTTTTCTCGCATCGGCACCAAGGTCATCATGGTGCAGCGTGGCGCCACGCTGCTCTCCGATATGGATTCGGATGTCGGACAGGCGTTAGCGTCTGCCTTTCAGGACGAAGGCATCGAGGTGATCACCGGCGTGTCGTTTGAGCAGGTGACTTCGTCGCCAACCGGTAAGACCGTGCAGTTCCAACAGAACGGTCTTTCCCATACCCGTTCGGCCGCTGTGATCCTTCACGCTCTCGGTCGTCGTCCCAACCTGAAGGGGCTTAATGTGGAGGCGGCTGGGGTCGATCTCCTTGATGGTTGCCTGGTTGTCGGCTCAGATATGCGGACCTCGCAGCCGCATATCTTTGCCGTCGGCGATGTGAACGATCTCACGCCGATTGTGCACTTAGCGATTCAGCAAGGTGAAACCGCTGCCTTCAACGCGACGCATCCTGATGCGCCCGCGCGAGTCATTGATCATCGGTTGGATAGCGAGATGGTCTTTACGGATCCGCAAGTGGCCATTGCCGGTTTGAGTGAGCGCCAGTGCCGTGAACAATCGATTCCTTACCTGACCGCTTCCTATCCGTTTGCCGATCACGGCAAGGCCATGTGTCTCGGGGCGTCTCACGGATTTGTGAAACTGTTGTGTCGCCCGGATAGCGGCGAGCTCATCGGCGCGCAGATTGTAGGGCCTGACGCAGCAGAACTCATCCATGAACTCATTGCCGTCATGTATTTCCACGGGACCGCGCAGGACTTGCTGCGCATTCCGCATTACCATCCGACCCTTGCAGAGATCGTGACCTATCCAGCCGAGTCGATCCTCGAGCAAATGGGACTGGTATGAGGCGGAACGTTCTCGCCCTCGCCTGCGCGCTGTTGCTGTTGGTGGCCTGGTCCTGCGGGCAGCAGACCTGGGAGGCTGCCATGCAGGCCGGTGAGGCGGCGGTGCAGCGGGGACAGTACGAGGAAGCGGAACGGATCTATGCGGCCGCGGTCAAGAAGGCGGAAGAGTTCGGTGTGCATGATCGGCGCGTCGCGGTCACGCTGGCTCGTCTTGCGCAGGCCTACAGCGCGCAGGGGAAATACGTCGAGGCCGAACTGATGTATCTGGAGGCGCTGAAGATTTATCAGGATGTGCATGGCGAGAATCATCTCGATGTGGCCGCGATGCTCAACAACCTCGGGGTGTTGCATCGCAAACACGGACAGTTTGCCGACGCCCAGCGACTATTGACCCGGGCGCTGGCGATCAAAGAGAAATTGCTGGGGACGGAGCATCTGGAAGTTGCGCTGGCGCTGAGCAATTTGGCCGCACTGGCGATGGCTCAAGGTGAGGCTTCCCAGGCGTCGATGTTGCTTGCGCGGGCGTTGGCGGTGAGGGAAAAGCAGTTAGGGGTTGATCATCCCGATGTGGCCAAGACCCTCGTCGACTATGCTGCCGCATTGCGAAAGATCGGCCGGAGCGCTGAGGCGGATGCCCTTGAGACACGAGCAGATGAGATTCGAGCGAAAGCGAAGTCCTGACGTCGAACCGGGAAAAAGTTGAACCATTCGGATAGACCGGTGTAGCGTAGTGACTCGATGTGAGTCAGGGAGCGGGATATGTCTGATTTGCGGACCAATGCATTGATTGCGCGTGGCGTGGGCGTGGTGTGCATCGCCGGCGGATTCATGCTGGGCGTCTACGGGCTGGAGTTTCCCAAGACCATCTGGTTGCAGACCGCATTGGGGCTGTTGGTGACCGGGATGATGGCTCAAGGGTATGCGATGTATTGTTCCATTCGGTGGGTTCGGGAACAACGTGATTCGGAGCGGTAGGCGGTCGATGGGTATCTTGTATCGTGAAAAGAAGGGCTGGGGTTACAGGCTGACGACCGTGCTCCTGCTGTGCTTCGCGATTATGTCAGGATGCGGGGGGCCGTGGCGTGATCGGTATTTGGACAAGGGGTTAAAGACGCTCACGCAGGACGAGATTGCGGAAAAATTCGGCCCCCCCAGCACCGCCAAGACGCCGGTCCTGGGGGGTAATACGGTGTGGACCTATCGCGTGCCCATGGGTGATCGGGAAGTCCACCCGTGGGACCCCAGCAGCCTGACTTCGGGAAGAAAAACAAAAGCCGCGCCGTCACCGTCGCCGTTCGGAAAAAGCTTGGCCGGAAGCGAAGAGCCCTATCGGGAGCCGTTGTATTGTTATCGGTACACATTGTCCTTTGACGAGGACAAACGGCTGAAGGACTGGAAACGCGAAGAATGCGTTCCTCGTCCGACTGAAGAAGGTACCGAGTCGCAGTGAAGCCTACAGACGACTCTATGCGAGAACTGTTGCCGGTGATCGGATCGAGCGTCTTCTTCGATCTGTCGAAGTCCATTCTTCTGCTGCTCATCCTCCTGCTCGCGCGAACCATCCTGGTTCGTTGGATTAAGGGCAATCCCACACTGACCATCGACGCCAAGCGTCGCTGGATTGTGACCACGCGCAATAGCATGGTGCTATGCCTCTTCGTGGGGCTCGTGGTGATTTGGGCACACGAGTTGGAAGCCTTCGCGGTCTCGCTCGTCGCATTGGCGGCCACCTTGGTACTGGCCACAAAGGAGCTGATTCTCTGTTGGAGCGGCGCCGCACTGCGTGTCGGGGGCGGGGTCTATGGAGTCGGGGATCGGATTCAGTTGGGCACGTACCGTGGGGTCGTCCTCGAATACGATGTGTTTGCCACGAAGCTCCTTGAGATCGGTCCCGGACAGACGTCACACCTCTATACGGGCCGAACCGTCGTGTTTCCCAACAGTCTGCTTTTCGGCAATCCTCTCATCAAGGAAAGTCCATCGCAAGAATATGGTCTGTACGTCTTAACGGTTCCGTTGTTGAGCACTGACAATTGGCAGGCCGCCGAACAGGCGCTGCTCAGCGCGGCGAAGGTTGAATGCGCCCCCTTTATGGACCAAATGGGCCGGCAGATGAAACTGCTCGAACAGCGAAATCTTCTGGAGGCTCCATCGCCGGAGCCTCGTATCACCATTCAACTTCCTGAGGCCGGCCGTATTCACCTGGTCCTCCGCTTTCCGGCTCCGGATCGCGGTCGTTCTCGAGTAGAGCAAGCCATCCTCCGTCGCTACCTGACCTCCTTTCGCCCGTAACGTTTTTCTGCTCTTGGCAAAAATCGGCAAAAACGTTGGCAAACGCAGTTTGTCGAGGTATTGATGAGTACTGCATGCCGGTCGGTCTTTTGGGAAAGCCGGAAACCATATTTCACTTCAGAAAGGGGTTGTTGATGAGAAGGTCACTCGCTGTCGTGGTCGCTGCTGCGGTTGTGGGCATGAGTTCACTGGCCCTTGCCGATGATCTGGGCTTAGGAAAAATGTCTGAGGGAATGAAGCAGGACGCGGGCGCATTGTCCGATGATCTCAACGCCCAGAAAGAGGAGCTGAAGAGCGACCTCAAGGCCAAGAAGGAATCAGCAAAAAGCGAGTTGAAGGCGAAGCGGGACGAGGCCAAAGCGAAGAAGAAGCAAGCGAAGGCCGACGCCAAGGCGAAAAAGGAACAGGCAAAAGCCAAGATCAAGGCGAAGAAAGAAGCCGTTCATGCCAAGGTGAAGGAGGCGAAGGGGGCCGCCGATGATGCCGCCAACGAGGTCGGGGCGATGAAGAATGAACTGAAGGACGCAGCGCGGTACTAAATGACCACGATGACATAGTCGGCGGGAGCTGTCTCGCCGAAGCGTGAGGTCCACGGCCTGCAATCGGATCGCTCCGGTCGCAGGCCGTGGCGTTTTAGCGGAGAGTGAGTTGTTGCGGCGGACGGGCTCTGTTAGAATCCCCCCCGCCGTATGAAGATCGCGACCTTTAATGTCAATTCCCTTCGGAAACGTCTTCCAATTGTGCTGCAATGGCTGGAACGCCATCAACCGGATGTCCTGTGTTTGCAGGAAACCAAGGTTCAAGATAGCGAATTTCCACTGGCCGCACTCGCCGCGTCAGGCTACGACATCACCTTCCGCGGAATGAAAGCCTACAACGGCGTCGCGGTGCTCAGTCGCACCAAGCCGGAAGCGATATCATACGGATTTGACGATGGAGGCGATGTCGAGGACGCTCGTCTGTTGCGGGTGGTGATTCAGGGGATCCCGATCATCAATACTTATGTGCCGCAGGGGTTTGAGATTGAATCCCCGAAATATCAGTACAAGCTGAATTGGTATGAACGGCTACGAAAACACTTCGAATCGCATCTTTCCCCGAAGGAGCCGGCGATCTGGTGTGGAGACATGAATGTGGCCCCAAGACCCATTGATGTCCACAGCCCGGAGAAACATCTGAAACATGTCTGCTACCACGAAGACGCGCGCAATGCCTATGGGAAGACTGTTGCGTGGGGCTTCGAAGATGTGTTCTGCAAACTGTATCCAGATCGCCAGCAATTCACGTTTTTCGACTACCGTGCTCCCAGTGCCCTTACCGCCAACAAAGGGTGGCGGATCGACCATATCCTCGCGACTGCGCCACTGGCCCAAAGATGTCAGCGTGTCGATGTCGATTTGGAACCGCGCCGCGCGACGGATCCCTCAGATCATACGGTGCTCTGGGCCGACTTCGCTCTCTAACCTCGTGCGTGTTGCGGGACAGGGTGCTGAACAACCCTGCCCCCGTTGCCTGCGTTACTGTAGCGCTTCGACCGGTTCCAACAATAATTGTTCGGCCATTCGCGTGCGCCGATTTTGTTCGATTAATGGATCGACGATCGATCCGCAATTGATGCATCGCCACACAAACGTTTCGGGTGAAAAATCCGGCCGCCATTCATCCACCATCAATCCCTGGCATCGTCCGCATGTCATGGTGTCCACCTCCTTAGAATGTGCCTCCAAAGCGTGAAGGCCGTGCCCCATGTGAGGTAGAGAGTAGCAACGGGAGATTAGAGAGGTGTTAGTGAGATGTTAGAACAATTTAATCCGAATTTCCTTTGAATATCAGTGTGTTCATGTCTCAGGCTTGGACAAATTACGCGTTACTGAAGAGGGTTCTGTCTAAAATTCCAATCCGAGATGAGACGGGTGAGCTCGAGGCGGCGCGCGTTGAACCGGGAGATTGTAGTGGGAGATTCGACGGATGTCACAGATGGTGAAACACGCAGCAGCATCTCAAGATGACGCTGAGATCTGACGCTCGCTCTGGAAGAAGCGTCGAGTTTCTTGACAGAATTCCCCTCATACTTTATCGATGAACAGGCGCCGCGCTCTCACGCTCCGCAGTGATCGTGTCGCCACATCACTGCAGTCGTATTGTACAAGACCGGGACCGCATCAGGCGGCCGGGGGCGCTACGCTCGCCTGTGCCGATGACTGACCATGGCTCGACCTCTGACTTGTCCGCACTGCGGGCACAATAATGTCTTTCGTTCCCGATGCGCCACGCTTGTGGAGTGCTTACAGTCGCTCGCGTTCATCTCGCCGTTCCATTGCCAATCGTGTAGTTGCCGCTTCTCGGCCTCGCGATTGGGATGCACGTATTCGAATCAGGTACTGGATCGTCGTGAACATCTGCGTATTCCGGTCCGACTCTTTTTGTCGTTCTCAGGAGGAAAGATCAGGGGAGAAGGCACGGTGAAGGATATCTCGATGGGCGGGTGCGTGATTGAGAGTCAAGCGTCGGTCCACGTGGACGACATTTTTTATCTGCAAATCGTCCTGGAAAATGAACACGCTCCGCTTGAGGTCGCGGCGATGGTCCGATCCGTCAGCTCCCGCGGCATTGCGTTTAAGTTTCTCCGTTCAGCTCAGGAGAACAAGCGGCTCTTAGCCTTCGTGCAATCGAAGACCGAGCCCTCCGGTGCGCGTCCGGCCGTCTGACTGTCCCCGCACCTGGCACGCGGTGTGTTCCCGCCTCACAGTCTCTGCAGCGTCCACACACATTCGATGGCTGATAGTCTGCTACAGAGGGGTTTCCCAAGCCGAGGCTTGTGGGTATTCCGTGATCAACCGCTCATGTTCGGCGTGGTTGAAGCCTTCCACGACCAGGTCGGCGCGATTCAGTGGCTCCGGGCAGGAGGGCGAAGCAAGAAAGTCCACGTAGGCCTGTGCCTTCGCCTCGGTGGCAAACCGGCAGAGGCCGTATTCGGGCATATGGGAAGAAGGATGCCAGAAGGCCAAGCCGATCGAACTGCCCTGAAAGACTCCCAGGGTGCGATGTCGAACTTGAAATCCTCCCGGCGTGTCCGTTAAGGGATCGAGTGCCATCACGGTTCCGGTAGCTGAACAAGGAGTCGTGGTACGTAGTATAACAAGGTAGCAGGGGGAAGCACACCTTCAGTCGTCAGGGCTTCCCGTAAACATTGACTTCGCCGGCAGCAGCCTTAGGTCTTGAAGAAGCGCTGCTGTGATATCGGCGCGGAGGAGGGAAGATGCGCATGCGTATCGCACGAATGGTGCTGGTTTCGTTGCTGCTCACCGGCATGGTGGCCTCGTCCGGCTGTGGGTACAACGATCTGCAGGGGCTCGATGAAGACACGAAGGCCGCGTGGAGCGAAGTCATCAACCAATATCAACGCCGGGCCGACCTGATTCCCAATTTGGTGAGCACGGTCAAAGGATACGCTGCGCACGAAAAGGAGACACTGGAAAGTGTGGTGCAGGCGCGCGCCAAGGCCACGAGTGTGCAGCTGACGCCGGAGTTGCTCAAGGATGAAGCGGCCTTCAAAAAATTCCAGGAGGCACAGCAGGGCCTGTCCGGCGCGCTCGGACGGCTGCTCGCGTTGGCGGAAAACTATCCCAACCTCAAAGCGGATCAGGGGTTTCGTGATCTGCAAAGCCAACTTGAAGGAACCGAAAACCGCATCACCGTGGCGCGCAAGCGTTACATTGACAAGGTGGCGGAGTTCAACAAGATGGTCCGCTACTTTCCCACGAATCTGACGGCGAAATTCCTGCTGCATTTGGAAGAGAAGCCCAATTTCACCGTCGCTGACGAAAAAGCTGTGGCGAAGCCGCCGGAAGTGAAGTTCTAACCCCCGTCTCGTGCGACAGGGAGCACATGCGATGCGGCTGTGTGGCCGAGTAGGGAGAGTTGTCCTTGCCGGATGGCTGTGGCTGGTCCTGTTGCCTGGCGTTCCGGTTTGGGCACTGGAGATCCCTCCGCTTAGTGGCCCTGTGGTCGATGTGGCGCATGTCCTGCCGCCTGCCGCAGTCGAGCAACTGAGCCAGGAACTCCGGGCGCATGAAGCGAAGACCTCCAACCAGGTGGTCGTGCTGATCGTCCCTTCGTTGGAGGGCGAGCCGTTGTTCGACTTTTCCCATCGCGTGGCCACGACGTGGAAATTGGGCCGGAAGGGTACGGACAACGGCGCCCTGCTCTTAGTCGCGATCAAGGATCGAAAGGTTCGCATGGAAGTCGGCTACGGGCTGGAAGGGACCTTGACCGACGCCCGGTCGGCTCAGATCATCAGAAACGAGATCGTGCCGCGGTTTCGCACCGGGGAGTTTGCGGCGGGCGTCACCGCCGGCGTGCGGGCTGTCTTGAGTACCATCGAAGGGACGTACACGGCTCCTGAACGGCCCAGGGCTGCGGCGCCGAATGGCGACGCACTTGGCACCGTGTTCGTGGCAGTGGTAGTCGGCGTGGTGATCGGCCTGTTTTTCTCTCGAGCCCATCGAGTGCTTGGGCCTGTCGTGGGCGGTGGCTTCTCATTCGTCGTTGCACCGTGGCTGGTGCCTGCCCTCATCGCCGGAGGGGCGAGCATGCTGCTCGTGAGCCTGTTGAGTGGGGTGGGATCATCGATCGGGTCGAGGCCACGGCGCCGGCATGGCGGAGTTGATGACACCTGGTTCAGCACTCAACAGGGAGGATGGGGAACGGGTAGTCTGGGGGGATCATTCGGGGGCGGCGACAGCTTCTCTGGTGGCGGGGGCGATTTCGGAGGAGGAGGCGCCAGTGGAGACTGGTAAGCGTCTGGCACTGACGGATGAGGAGCGTGCAGGGATTGCCGCGGCAGTGCAAGCCGCCGAACAAGAGACCAGTGCCGAAATTGTCCCCATGATCGTCGGGCAATCCGGTCTCTATCGGGAGGCGCACCATCGAGCAGGTCTGTTGGTTGCCGCGCTTGTGTTGACCGCGTTGCTGACGATGGATAGTCTGTGGCTGCCGTGGGGATGGCACGCTGCCAATGCGGTCTGGCTCGTGGGTGCGGCGATGGTGGCCTATGCCTGCGGCTCATGGCTCGGGCGGTGGCCTCCCGTCTTGCGCCTCTTCACGTCACGGGAACGCATGCGGCACAAAGTGCAACTCCGCGCTGAGCGGGCGTTCGCCCAGCAGGGGCTGTCGAGCACACGCGATCGGACCGGCGTATTACTGATGGTCTCCTGCCTTGAACGCCAGGTCTACGTACTGGCCGATCGCACGCTTCGCGATCGGGTGTCCTCCGCGCAGTGGGAAGAAGTGACAAGGGGCATGGTCGAGCGGTTGAAGGCCGGTGATCTCGCCGGTGGACTGCGTCGTGGAATCGAGGCGAGCGGAAGACTCCTGGCCCCTGTCTGTCCCCCACGCGTCGGGGACAACCCGAACGAGTTGTCGAATGAGGTGATCCAAGATTTCTGAGGGCCGGTTCTTACCTGAGAATGGACGGCTCTGCTCCGTTTGGTTACAATCCCCGATAATGTCCCATCCCGCCGCTCCCGTTGAACCATCTCGACCAGTCTCGGAGGAGACCCATTCCGTCGTCAAGGCGGCCGGGCTCATCGGTGTCGCCACATTTTCCAGCCGCATTCTCGGGTTTGTCCGCGATATGGTCCTAGCGCGACTCTTCGGTGCGACTCCGGCGGCGGATGCCTTTTTTGTGGCCTACAGGGTGCCCAATCTCTTGCGGGAGTTGTTTGCAGAAGGCTCGATGTCGGCAGCCTTCATTCCGGTCTTTACTGAATACCACACCCTGAAAACCAAACGTGATGCCTGGGAGCTGGCCAGCGCGACGTTCACGACGCTCCTCACCATCGTCACCGCCGTCACCCTGCTCGGGATCCTTGCCGCGCCCGGCATCGTGTGGTTCCTCGCCCCTGGATTTCGCGAAAGCCCCGACAAGCTGGCATTGACGAGTCTGTTGACCCAGGTGATGTTTCCGTACCTGATTTTCATCAGCCTGGCCGCTCTCGCCATGGGGATTCTCAATTCGTTGCGAGCCTTTGCGGCCCCGGCCTTTTCTCCCGTCTTCTTCAATGTGTTCACCATCGCTTGCATGCTGTTCCTAGCGCCCTGGTTACCCGAACCCATTATCGGCGTGGCGATCGGCATCGTGGTCGGCGGGCTGGCTCAGTTTGCCATGCAGCTTCCCGGATTGAAGGGCCGTGGCATGTTGTTCGGCTGGCGGTTCAATCCCGGCCACCCCGGAGTGAAACGCATCGGGCTGTTGATGGTGCCCTCGCTGCTCGGATTATCCGTGACGCAGATCAACATTACCGTGAGTACGATTCTCGCGTCGTATTTCCCCGGCGGCCCCACCTATTTGTTTTACGGGATGCGGTTGATCCAGTTTCCGCTGGGTATTTTTGGGGTGGCGTTGGCCACGGCGATTCTTCCCACGCTTTCTGCACAGGCCGCCCGCGGGGCACTCGGCGAGTTGCGGACGACGATTGGCTTCGGGCTCAGGATGATTTTTTTCATCATTCTGCCGGCAATGGTGGGATTGATTCTCCTGCGCTATCCGATCGTGCACCTCGTGTTCGAGCACGGATCGTTTACTCAGGCCGACACGCTGGCGACCGCCACGGCACTGCTCTGTTACGCCGTCGGGCTGTGGGCCTTTGCCGGGGTGCGGATCATTGTCTCCGCATTTTATTCGTTGCAGGATACGAGGACGCCGGCGATCACGGCGGGCCTTGCCGTCATGGCCAATATTCTCCTGTCGCTCTGGTTAATGACCCTGTTGGGCGCCGCGGGCTTGGCGTTGGCCACGGCATTGGCCTCCATGCTGAACGGGAGCATTCTTGTCGGTGTCCTCCATCGGCGACTCGGGCGTGTTGATTGGGGGGCTGTAGTGCGCTCGGCCGGTCGAGTACTGGGTGCGTGCATTCCGATGGCCGCGATCTGTTTGTGGATCTCGGGGGCGTCGATGTGGACGGAAAGCGGCGGCTGGATCGTGAAGTCCGCCGCGCTCTTCGGCGGGATCGGCCTCAGTATTGTCGCTTATCTGGGGGTGCATCTTGTTCTTGGTTCGGAGGAACTGGACGTGGTATTGGGGATGGTGAAACGCAAACTCGGACGCGTCGCGCGGAAATTCGGAGCCGGATGATATGACGCAGACCAGTACATTCAAAACGCCCTGGGGCTGGGTGACGGTCACCGCTTCTGCTAAAGGCCTGACCGCGATTGATCTTTCTCCTTCCATTCACGCACGCAAGCCCACAGGCGCCAAAGATGATCCTGCGGGGACCATTGTCGAAGAAGCGACAAGCCAACTCCTGGCCTATCTGGCCGGTACGAGGCGTGAGTTTTCGCTCCCGATCGATTGGTCCGGCGGTACGACATTCCAGCGAAAAGTGTGGAAAGCGATCACCACCATTCCCTATGGCCGCGTGCGGTCCTATCAATGGGTCGCCATTCGAGTCGGCGGAAAGCAGTATGCGAGGGCCGTGGGGATGGCCTTGGGCGCGAATCCGATCCCCATCGTCGTCCCCTGTCATCGGATCGTTGCGCATGATGGTTCGCTGGGAGGGTTTTCCTGCGGGTTGCCGCTTAAACGGCGCCTGTTGAAGCTGGAGGGGACACTCGATCAACTCCTGTCCTAGCCCACGGTACTCGAGTACGTGTTGGGGCCTCCGGGCTCCGCGCGCCAGCAGATCGGATGTGCGACTTCCGATGTATCACCAGACGAGCCCATTGTCATGAAGGCAGTGCTCCAACGTGTCACGCGAGCTTCCGTCGAGGTAGACGGACGGATCGTCGGCCGAATTGGAGCCGGTCTCCTGGTGTTATTGGGGGTAGCCAAGGGCGACGAGGAGCGCGATCTGTTGTATCTGGTCGAAAAACTCCACACGCTGCGCATTTTTGCCGACGACCAGGGGAAGATGAACCGGTCGCTTGTCGAGGTCGGCGGCGAGGTGCTGCTGGTGTCGCAGTTCACGCTGCTCGGTGATACCACGAAGGGGCGTCGGCCGGGGTTCGATCGAGCGGCTGCGCCGGACGAGGCGCGAACATGGTATGAGCAGGCGGTGACTCGACTTCGGGCGGTAGGCGTGAAGGTGGAGACGGGCGTGTTCGGTGCTCATATGCAGGTGGAATTGCTCAATGACGGGCCGGTGACCTTTCTGTTGGACAGTCGACGTGAGGGGTGATCCGCCGTGCTGTGCCGATGGGCGTGCAATGCGTGACCGATCAGTGCGGGGGACACACACGTCGTAGTGGTTAAGTCTTGCGCGCGAATGCCGATAAGGAAGCAGGGAGAAAGTCCGTTTGGTTTGAGCATGGTCTGATATACTACGCGTAATGGGCAAGGAATGCCCGGGAGGTCGAGATGGGAAGTCCCGTTTCTCGCAGCCATCCACTCCGCCAGCTCTTCGGCGCCTTGACGGAAAAGAGCTTCACCGAACACCTCGGGTGGCCGGATCTGAACGTCACCGAGTATCTCTCCAACCTGCTCGTCGAATTCGCGCACAGCGACCAACTCTACAAAATCCAGAATGCCCAGGGCCGCTCGGTCGATTCGGTCGTCGACATGTTGTTTGAATCGGAAGTGCTCCTGGAGGCGCACTCGTTCGAGCGGGAGCGCGACGTGCATCGGCATATCGGAGACTTTACCCTCTTCATGACCGGGCTTTTTCCTGAATACCTTCGTCGGCTCAAGACGGTCAGCCGCATCTACCACAAGGATGTTCTGGTGGACTATGTGAAGACGGGCAAACGCTCCTACGGGTTAGTGGCGGAGTACGGCAGTTACGACCCGGAGCAGGATTCGCCCTTGTTCAGGAAGTTGTCGGAAAATTTTGAACTCTGTGTGACCGGATTGGGATTTGTCCGCTCGGATCTCGATCGTATGCAAGATCCTGCCTGCCGCCGCGTGAAAGACCTGCTGCTCAATTGACACGCAGACGACCGATTCTCCTCATCCATGGTGGCGCGGGGCGCCGCGCCATGACCGATGCTCAGACGGACTGCCTGGAGGCCGCTCTGGCGGAGGGGCATCGTCTGTTGATGGACGGGAGGCCCGCATTGTCGGTGGTTGAGGAAGCCATTCGCCGTCTGGAGGAATCCGGATTGTTCAATGCAGGGCGTGGCTCGAACCGCCAACTCGATGGGGTGTGCCGGATGGACGCGTCGATCATGGAAGGCCATGACTTGCGTGCCGGTGCGGTCGCGTCCATCGAGGGCATTGTCCATCCGGTCACGGCAGCGCGGTTGGTCATGGAGCGGACGGCGCATGTGCTGCTTGTCGGGCAGTCGGCCTCTCGCTTTGCCCGGTATTTTGGACTGGAACGTGTTCCCCGCGCAAAAACGTCGGCCGGCCCACCACCGCGACAACTGCGACCGCGCGCTGGGGTGAGTCGAACGCTGCGACTCCATCAAGCGCTTGTAAAAACCGGTCGCCTCCGGACCAGGAGTCTGGGGAAAGAGACGGTGGGAGCGGTAGCACTGGATCTGTCGGGAACCGTCGCCGCTGGCGCCTCGACCGGCGGTGTAGATGTCATGTTGCCGGGCCGGGTGGGCGATACGCCGCTCATCGGTTGCGGGGTCTATGCCGACAATGAGGCCGGAGCCGTCTCCATGACCGGACTGGGGGAGAGCATCATTCGAGTTGCCGTCGCCAAGGAAATTACTGATGGATTGGCGGCCGGGCTGAGTCCGGCGGTGGCGGCTGCCCGTGTCCTCCGTAAGGTGGTGCAACGCATTCACGGTGCCGCCGGCGTGTTGGTCCTGTCGCCGGACGGACGATTCGCCATTCGGCACAGCACCCCTCACATGGCGGCCGGGGTCATCGGGCGTGATGGGCGGCCTCTGGTGCGAAGTCGGTTTGCGTAGGACCGATCGCGGTTGATAGAGTGACGGAAGGAATCGAACCATGCCGGCGCTTTTTCATCTTGCGTTCCCCGTCCACGATTTGGCCGCGGCCAAGCGATTCTATGTCGATGGTCTGGGTTGTGTGCTTGGGCGGGAGTCCTCCACCGCCATGACGCTCGGACTTGCCGGCCACCAGCTGACGGCGCACCTCTCGACTGCGCCGATCGCCTCGCAGAAGGGCATCTATCCTCGCCATTTCGGTCTGGTGCTGACGGGCGTGGAGGAATGGCAGACGCTAGCCGATCGCGCAAAGGCCAAGGATCTCGTGTTTTATCAGCAGCCTCGTCGCCGGTTTCCCGGGACACAGATTGAGCATCGCACGTTTTTTCTGGAAGACCCTTCAGGCAATCTGCTCGAATTCAAACATTACCTGCACGAATCGGCGATTTTCGGGGAGCGGAACTATCCATCTGTCGGCGACGCGGAGTAGCGCAGCGGTTGCTCCGGGTGAGGCGGTCACTCCTCCACAGGAACCACTTCCAAACTTTCCGATGGGTGTCGAGTGATGGCGCCTGATTTCCGGCTGCTCCCTCGTTCTAGCCAGCGCACGATGTGCCGCTGGCGTCGAGTGAGATAGGCCGTGTGCCTGATCGGGTCATAGCGGCGCGGAGAAGGCAGAATCGCCGCCAGCAGAGCCGCCTCCTCAATTGTGAGATCCTCAGCAGATTTCCCGAAATGGTGTCGCGCCGCCGCCTCCGCTCCAAACACGCCCTGTCCCCATTCGGCGACATTCAAGTACAGCTCCAGAATTTGTTTCTTGGTCAAATGGTGCTCCAGGGAACGTGTGATCAACGCCTCCCGGGCTTTTCGTAATAAGGAGCGTTCGGACGAGAGGTAGAGGTTTTTCGCCAACTGTTGGGTGATGGTGCTGCCTCCGCGTTTGAACTCCCCGACCTCCAGGTTGTACAGCGCTGCATCCTTGATACCTTCCCAGTCGAATCCTTCATGGGCGAAGAACGACGCATCTTCCGCTGCGACCACGGCTCGTTGAAGCGCCGGTGCAATTCGCGATAACGGCACCCAGGCAAATTTGATGTGCAGCGCATGGCCTTGCTCCTTGGCCTGGGCCCGGCGGGCTTCCATCAATGCCGTTTCCGTGGGATGGTGTTTGGCGAGGCGGGACACATCGGGGAGCGTCGCCAACCAGTACAACGCCAAGGCGGCAGCCGGTAGACCGACGAGCACGGTCGCCCAAAACAGGATCCGGCCGAACCGACTGCCTGTTGACTTGCTCATTCCTACACTCTATCTATGAATGCACGAGATGGCGTACCTGCCTGCCGTGCTGGCCGAAGGTGACGCGCATCCCGCATTGTCGTCCGCCACGAGCGTTATGAAATTACTCAGCGCCGAGTTTATCAAAAGTTCCGTGTCTCCAGAACAGTTTCCTGCCGACAGTTTGCCCGAAATCGCTTTCGTGGGACGCTCCAATGTCGGCAAATCCTCGCTGATCAATTCCCTGCTGCATCGGAAAAAATTGGCGAAGGTCAGCAAGACGCCGGGAAAAACACGCGCCGTGAACTTTTTTACCGTTCGGACCTCGGACCCGAAGCTGCCGCTCTTGTCCCTGGTGGACTTGCCCGGATATGGCTATGCCAAGGTCTCCAAAACCACGCGCGCGCAATGGGGGCCGATGATCGAACAATATCTCGAACAGCGGCAATCGCTCGGTGCGGTGATTCTGCTGATCGAGTCGCGTGTGTGGATGCCGCAAGATGTCATGACGATCCAGTGGGTGCAGTCGCTCGGATGCGGGCTGATCATCGTGCTGACGAAAGCCGATAAGTTGCGGCAGAGCGAGCGGAAGCCGACCCTTACCGAAGTGCGCGTCGCTTGCGGATTGCCCGCCGAAGTGCCGGTCATTCTGTATTCGGCCGAAACCCATGAGGGACGGGACGCGTTATGGGGCGAGATTCGCGCGCAGTTTAATGGACTGCGGAAACACGAGTGTGACACGAGAGAACGTTGATCACACGCAGATGTGACATCGCACAAGCACGCTCCCGCAAGATGCTCGAAACGACCGAACAGCAAGGCCGCAGGGAGTGAAGAGCCGAAGCGTGCCCTCGGGGGTACGTTGAGGGTCTGAACGAGGCGAGAACGCTGCTGGCGGACGTTTTCAGCATCCTGTTAAAACTTGATCTCGATGTAGGCTTTGTTTTTGAGATCGGCCATCCAGAGCTGATACTGATCCTCGGTCTTCTGCTGAAAGACAAGGGATTGAATTTCCGCCTTCACCTGTTCGAAGGGCCGAAACTGGCGCGGTTTCTTGTCGTCCACGCGCACGATATGCAGTCCTTCCGCCGTCTCGACGATTCCCGTGATCTGCCCCACCGGCAACGAGGTGAGCGCCTGTTCCAGCGCAGGAATCAACTCGCCTTGCCGGACCAATCCCAGTCGCCCGCCGCGTGAGGCGTCTGCCCCGTCGGAGAAGCGAATCGCCAGATCCTCGAAGGGCTCCCCCTGTTTCAAGGTGGCCAACAGCGCTTCGGCACGCCCTTGTGCTGCCGAGAGGCCATCGGGCGTGCGGGGTTTGATCAGAATTTGGCTCAACTGATATTCCTCGGGGTACGCGAACCGATCTTGGTGCTCCCGGTAGTATCGCTTCATCTCCGAATCGGCCACCATGATTAAGCCGCGCACTTCGCGGTCGACCACACGCATCAACGTCAGCTGTTCGCGGATACGCCTGGTGGTGTTCGGGTCGGCGTTGTTGAGCGCCTCCCCCTGCTTCTTCATCTCCTCCATCGCTTGCGCGACTTCCTGGTCGGACACATCCACGCCCTTGTTTTTGGCGGCCTGGAGCTGCAGCTTGCGCTCGATCATCTTCGTGACGGCGATCGCTTCGGCGGTCTTGAGGCGGCGTTCCAGTTCCTCGCCTTTATACAGCTTGCGCAGACGCTCCTGATCGGGAAGCAGGTCACGTTTTAATTCCGACCACATGATCAGGTCGGAGTTGACGACCGCCACGATGCGATCTTCCAGTTTGGCGGCGTTCGCGGAAGCGGTCGGGACCAGGCCCACACAGACACTGAGAAGCAGACCCGTGGCCAGTGGGCCGACGAGAGACCCGGTTGGCTGAGCGGAAGACGGCCGGATGCCTGCTGGTAGGCGCAGGATGGCGCGGAGGCATGTCGAAACGGAATGCAATCGGTGATTCATACGGGTAGTGGGATTGTACACAATCGAGACTTCAGAAGGGGAACGTTGTTGCGAAGAACAAGAGGGAAGAATAGCGAAACGGAACGCGTGGGTATCCGATGCGTACCGGGTTACTGCCGCCCTGGTTCATCGGTCACGTAGCGAGCGGCGTCGGCCATGCGGATGGTGGCACCGGTGCGGAGTTCGGCGAAGACGTCGTCCAGCCGCTTTCGCCGTTTTTCGGCCAGCAGTTCCTGACGGAGCCGTTCTCGGGTCGCCTGATCCGCCTGCAGAATTTCCGGCTCCAACGGGCTGACCTTCATAAGATAGTAGCCCTTGTCGGTCTTGATCGGATCACTCAACACGCCGGGGTGCATGGAGGGGATCAACGCCTCGAGTTCAGGCTCCAGCAAGCCCTTTCGGTAGGGGCCCAGATCGCCGCCCTTGGCACGGCTCCGCTCATCAATCGAATACCGGAGGGCGAATCGCGTGAAGTTGCCGCCGGCTTCCACCTGGCGTTTCAGATCCTTGGCGGCGTACACGTTCGGCAGCAACATGACCGAGACCTGCACCTTGGGATTCGCCAGGAGTTGGTTGGCATGTCTTTCAAGGTACGCGTCCAGTTCTTCCTTCGAGATCTCGACCTTGGTCTTGATCCGGTCCTTCAGCAATTCATCCAGAATCAGCTGTTCGCGGTACCGCAACGTCTTCTCGCGGATCTCGTCCGATTGATCAAGCCCTTGCTTGCGCGCCTCCTGCATCAACAACTCGCGCATGATCAATTCATCGAGGAACCGGCGTTTTCCGCCTTCTTTTTCGTACCGGGCGCGGGTGGCCTGCGACAGTTCTTCCCAGCGAATGTCGAACTCAGCCTGGGTGATGGAGCGTCCGTTGATCATGGCGATCACCGGCTCTTCCTGCGGTGGTTCCGTACAGCCAGTCAATAAGCCGAGTGCGTACAACGCCAATGCCGCGCCGGTCAGTCCCACGTGCCAATGCGAATGATGAGTTGTGTGCCGTGACGTCATGCGGTCGGAGAGAGCATCCAGTGCGAAGATCAGCTCGAGCCTTTCTGCGGTTCTTTGTTGTTGGTACCACAGACGTGGAGGGTTTGCAAGATTGCGTTGAGTTCTGGAAAGACCAAACTCCAGTCGTCATGCGGCATCTGGAGTTCAAACGACAGCGGTGACAGGAATCGCAGCCGCTTTTTGTACTTGTCCATGAGGGCCTGCACGGCGGTCTCCGACACTTTCGCCTTGGGATCGAAGGTGATCACGACGGCGTGGAGCTGTTCGACCACGGAGGCGAGACGGAGCTGTTTCGCCAGGAGGCGGATTTGCATGAGTTCGAACAACCGCTCGACCGGATCCGGGGGATGCCCGTACCGGTCTTCGATCTCTCCGTGCAAGAGCGCGAGATCCCCGAGTTGTCCGCAGGACGACAGGCGCTTGTAGAAGGAGAGCCGTTGATGACTGTCGGCCACATAGTCCTCGGGAATATAGGCCGAGACACTGAGTCGCAGCTCGGGATCCGGCTCTTCCTCCACTACGTGGCCCTTGAGGCGCTGTACCGCCTGTTCCACCATTTGCAGATAGAGATCGAGGCCGATGGCGGCGATATGCCCCGATTGTTGTTTGCCGAGCAGATTGCCCGCCCCGCGAATTTCCAAATCGGCTGCGGCGATGCGAAAGCCCGACCCCAGCTCGGTAAATTGTTGGATGGCCGTGAGTCGTTTTTGTGCATCCTCCGACAAGTTGCCTTCATCCGGCACCAGGAAGTAGGCGTAGGCTTGCTCACCGCTTCGTCCCACGCGGCCACGCAGCTGGTAGAGCTGCGCCAGCCCGAAGGTATCGGCGCGATTGACGATGATCGTATTGGCCGTCGGCACATCGATCCCGGACTGAATGATGGCGGACGCGATCAGAATGTCCGCCTCCCGATGAAAAAATTTCAGCATGACGGCTTCCAACGGTTTGGAATCCATCTGGCCATGTGCCATGACGATGCGCGCTTCCGGAACCAGTTCCTGGAGCCATGCGCCCATTCGTTCCATGGTTTCCACGCGGTTATGCACGAAGTAGGTTTGCCCGCCGCGGCCGAGCTCGCGGAGAATCGCTTCGCGAATGGCTTTTTCGCTGAAGCGGAGCACCTGTGTCCGAATGGCGAGTCGCCCGGACGGCGGGGTATTGATGATCGACAGGTCGCGCACACTCGTCATGGTCATTTGGAGCGTGCGGGGAATCGGTGTGGCCGTCAGGGTCAGGACGTCGACTTGGGTGCGCAACTGCTTGAGGCGTTCCTTGTGCTTGACCCCGAACCATTGCTCCTCATCGATGATGACGAGCCCGAGGTTGCGAAACTGCACGTCTTTCTGAAGGAGCCGGTGGGTGCCGATGAGCACATCGACCAGGCCCGCCGCCGTATCTTTGATGATCGCCTTCGTCTCCTTCGGCGATTGAAACCGGGAAATTAGTCCCACACGGGTGGGGAAGGGGGCGAACCGTTCCACGAAATTGTCGTAATGCTGATGGGCAAGGAGGGTCGTGGGCACCAGTACGGCCACCTGCCGGTTTTCCTCAACCGCTTTGAATGCCGCCCGCATGGCGACTTCGGTCTTGCCATAGCCCACATCGCCGCACACCAGGCGATCCATCGGCTTGGTGGAGGCCAGGTCGTGGGTGATGTCCTCGATTGCTTTCCGCTGGTCAGGCGTTTCTTCATATTCGAAGGCTGCCTCAAACTCGTGGTAGAGCGTGCTGTCTTTGCCGTAGGACGTCCGATGGACCAGTTCCCGGTTCGCATAGAGCTCGACGAGCTCGTGCGCCATTTCTTCGATGTCTTTTTTGACTTTCGCGGTCGTTTTCGCCCAACTCGTCCCGCCGAGCCGGTCCAGTCGTGGAACATGTGCGTCGGCCCCCGCGTACCGCTGCACCTGATTCAGCCGGTCGAGCGGTACATAGAGCTTGTCCGTTCCGGCGAATTCGAGCACCAGGAAGTCGCTGTCGAAGTCCTGGACCGAGAGCCGGCGCAGTCCTTGGTATTTGGCGATGCCGTATTGCACGTGCACCACGAAATCACCGACGTTCAGATCCTCTAACGAGGAAAGAAAGGTCGCCGCCTTGCTCTTGTGTTGCGGCTTGTGGCGGGCCCCCTTCGCGAACAGTTCTTCTTCCGTCAGCACGACCAGGCGTAGCTCGGAAGAGAGGAAGCCGGCCGACACGTCGCCGTTCAAGACCGAAAACGGCGCCTTCTGCGCGCCGCCGGCGGCGAGCGCCGAGGGTTTCCACTCCACGGCCGGCCGATCATGTTCGCCGAACAGTGCCAGCAATCGGCCAACCTGACCCTGGCTGCGAGCCACCAGGACGACCGGACCGCCCTCCCGCAGTTGATCGAGCACTTCCAACGTATGGCTGAAGGCGGTCCCGCGCTGACCGAGTCCCACACTCGCCGGGGTTTGCGCCGGGCAGGTCATCACCGGCTCCCAACTCGCGTCCGGCGCGGTGAGCGGCTCAAGGGCGAGCGTCGCATACCTCTCCGTTGCGGCACGAATCTGATCCCAGGTGAGATAGAGCTGATCGGGCGTCGGGTATGGGTTTGGGTCGGAACGATCTTCGTGACGCAGATACCCTTCCTCAATGGCTTGCCAACATTCCGCCGTGTGGGCTTTCAAGGTGTCGGGCTGATCCAGCACCAGTACGGGAGGCTGTGGAAAATAATCCAAGAGGCTGTCCATGGCGCCATAGACGGACGGGGCATGCCATTCGGCATCGGCGGTCAGTGGCGCGAGTGCATCGGGTGCGTCTTCGGGACGGATCAATTCCCGCGCGGGTAGCACCCAGGCCTGCTTGATCTTGTCGGTCGACTTTTGGGTGGCCGGATCGAAAAAACGGATGGATTCGATGGTGTCGCCGAGAAACTCCACCCGCAACGGATCGGGATAGGCCGTCGAGTAAATGTCGACGATGCCTCCGCGGATGCTGAATTCGCCGGGAATTTCCACCACCGAACCTTTGCGATATCCCAGGCGCAGCAGGCCGGACACGAGCGTGTCCCGTTCCAGTGTCCCGTTGGGTTGAAAGCAAAGCAGGGCATCGGTGAACACCAACGCCGGAAGCACGCGCTGGGTCAGGGCCGGGACGGAGGTGAACAGGACCGTGCGAGCGGTCGTGCAGAGCCGGTGCAACGTCTGCATGCGGCGGGCGACCAGATCGATGTGGGGGACGGTCGATTCATACGGCAACGTTTCCCATTTGGGGAAGAGTGCGAGGTCGTCGCCCGATTGCCCGAAGAGGGTGCGGAAAAAAAGCGTGTCTCGATAGAGGCGCTCCGCCTCGTCGTCTGTCTTGGTGACGACCAGCCAGGAGCGGTCAGCCAGTGGTTGGGAAGGCACGCTCTGCGTGAGCAGGGCGAGGCCGAAACCGGTCGTTGAGCCGTGCAAGCCCATGAGGCAGGGTTTGCCTGAGCCGGAGTGAAGGGCTTCTCGTGCCGGCGCGAGCCAGTTCGTCAGATGCAGTGGTACGACAGGTGGCACGAAATCCTTACGCCGTGGTGGAGCGAATGCGTTGTACCAGTGTGGTGGTTGAGACCCCGGGGACGAGCGGGATGGTTTGGACGTGTCCGCCGCGCGCTTCCACCGTGTCCCGGCCGACGATCCGGTCGAGCGGCCAGTCGCCGCCCTTGACCAGAATATCCGGCTGGAGGGTTGCAATGAGCGCACCGGGATCCGGTTCAGGGAAAATGACCACGTAGTCCACGCAGGCCAGCGCCGCAAGGACCTCGGCCCGCTGGACATCCGGCACGATGGGACGATCAGCACCCTTGTGCAGGGCGCGTACGGAGGTGTCGGAATTCACCCCGACGATGAGCACCTCACCGAGATCGCGGGCCGCCTGCAGGTAACGGACATGGCCGATGTGCATGAGATCGAAGCAGCCGTTCGTGAAGACGATCCGGTGCTGCTGCCGACGGTGTTCCGCCAGCAGGGAAGCCAATTCCTCGCGTGTGGTGACTTTTGTGGGCATCATGTTCGGCGTCAATCCAATCATGCATCTTAGCAGGATGAAGAAAAAGTCCGCCACCACGAATCCGTGGTGAACGTCAGGCGCTCGCGAACTCAGACGGGTGGGGGATGTCTTCGTTTCTTCTTCCCCTCGTCATCCAGAGGAAGGGCGCCCAGGCGGACGACTCCTGCGCCATGTCGCTCGATCAGTTTATCCAGGGCAGCCACCGCATCGCGCTGGCGGCGGTCGAAGAGCGGTTCCGGGGCCGGCACGAGGTCCGACAGGCCGAGGCCCACGAGGCGATATCGCGATCGCGGCTGTAGCAAGTTTTTCAAAGCCAGACGAATATCCGGCCACATATCCGGGTCATAGTTCAACGGCGTGGCAAACTTCCGTTGCCGCGTGGTGATGCGAAACTGCGAATCCTTCAGTTTCACGGTGAAGGAGCCGGCAGCCAGACCCTCTAAGCGAAGCTCATGCGCCAGCGTTTCGAGAAACCCATGAATGATCGGCTCCAGTACGCCAGGATCGTTCGTATCTTCGTCGAAGGTCGTTTCGTGGCTCACACTCTTAGACTCGCGGTCGGCTACTACAGGATCGGAATCAAAGCCGCGGGCCAGTGATTGAAACGCTGCCAGGCGGGTGCCCAGTAAGCGCAGAAGCGCTGATTCGAAGCGAGGAAGGAGGAGGTCGCCCATTGTCTTCACTCCCAGGCGCTCGACTGCCTCTGTGGATTTGGGACCCATGCCCGGCAACGAACGAATCGGCAGCGGGGCCAAGAAGGAGGCTTCCGCGCCCGGCTCGATCACCGCCAGCCCGTCCGGCTTGTGCGCATCGGCGGCGATCTTGGCGACGGTTTTTCCGGAGGCCAGGGCAATCGTGCAGGTGAGGCCCGTCGTGCGGAGAATGTCGTCCTTGAGCGTCTGCCCTAACAATCGGGGATCGGGATGACGGGTTTGTAGTCTCGTCGTGTCCGCATAAAATTCATCGATACTCGTCCACTCGGTTTCAGGAAAAAACCGGTTGGTGACTCCTTGAAGCTGACGATGGAGCCTCGTATAGAGCGGCCGGTCAGGTGGGACGAGGATCAGCTGAGGGCAGAGGCGCAGCGCCTGAATGGTCGGCATAGCGGAGCGGACGCCGAATCGCCGGACCGCATAGCTGGCGGCCGCAATAATGCCGCGTGGGGGCGGGCCTCCTACCGCGACCGGTTTTCCTGCCAACGACGGATCGGCGAGCACGGCGGCCGAGGCAAACATGGCGTCGATGTCGCCGAAGAGAATTTGTCGGGGCCAACGAGCAGACATGAAACGTTAGCTCGATTGGAATGGAAGGCTGAATTGCCGGCCCATGAAACTCATCGGAGCGGGTTCCGGTTGCGGTTCATCCTGCACGATCGCGAACTCACGGAGCGGTCCCCGACAGGCTCCGCAGAGGTGCCGTCGTGGTTGAATGGTCCGACGCTGCCGCCGGTAGATGGAGCCGCATTGTTGGCAGCGCCAGGCATACTTCGCCAATGCCGTCACCGCTTTGCCCAACGAATGATAGATCGTGATGCCGAGGCCATCCAGGTTCATGCGCGCCATCATGCGACGGAAATCCTGACCATGATTCGGACGACGCTTGAGGATGTCGTATTGCCACTGATGAATCATTTCGTGCGCCAGCGTCGTCATCGTTTCGCGATCCCGGCTTTGGTCCTGAACTGAGAGGAGGACCGATGACAGCCTGATGCAGCGTCGTCGCGTCTGATCACTGGTGCTGAGTGAGTGAGGATGTCTCGGACCGACCCGGCAGACAAACATGCCGGCAGAGGAGGTCAGTCGCCGGCTCCATTCGATGCGAATCGGCGGCAACGCATCGTGAAAATACCGTCGATTAAGGTCGGCCCAGATGGTCAGCAACGGTTCGGCAGAGGGCGCCATGGACATCACAGGGTGATTCGGTGCCGTATGAGGATAGCACTCACCACTCTGGTTCAGCGGCCGGACAACTCTTCAATGACCGCCGCGGCCAACAGCGGCACCATGATCTCGTGATGCCCGGTGAGGGCGTAGCCTTTGCCGCCTTTTTGGGTGGGGCGGCGCACGACGTTGGTCATGGGACGATAGTGTGTGAGGAAATCCATATTGACCGTCGTGATGTTCGTCAATGAGTGGCCGAGATTGCGTCCCAGCGACACGGCTTTCAAGAACACTTCCGGCAGGATGACGGCGGATCCCAGGTTGAGGTATATCCCGCCCTCCATGCCCGAGACCACAGCGGCCAAGCGGCGAAAATCGAGCAGTGATCCTGCGCCGATCGCTGCGCCGTCTGCGGACGGATGCATGTGAATGATATCGGTGCCGACGGCGACGTGGACGGTGACGGGAAGTCCCAATCTGGCTCCGGTGGCCAGGAGGCTGGTGGCCCGGTTCGGAAACTGGTACTTATGACGATTGATGTACAGGCCGAGCGATTCGCCCAGCCCCTGACCTTCTTTCATCCCCAGCGTGATGGCCTCGTTGAGCATGCGGCCGGTTTCTTCCGCCATGCCGAATCGGCCGGAGTCGATCTCCGCGTCCACTTCTTCTGACGTGTGGCCCATGAAGGCCAGTTCGAAGTCGTGGATGATGACGGCGCCGTTCATGGCCAACGCGGTCACGATGCCGCGCTCCATCAGGTCCACGAGCAGCGGGCCCAATCCCACCTTCACCACATGGGCGCCCATACCGACAATGACCGGCCGGCCGCGACGATGCGCCTTCGCAATGGCCTGCGCCACCTCCCGCAGCGTTTTCACGGCCAGGATATCGGGGAGCGAATCGAGGAAGCGCTTGAACGAGCGACCTTTCGTCCAGACTTTGGCAAAGTTGGAAACCTGTACCTTGCTGTGCCGTCGCTGGAGCGGATAGGTCTTCAAACGAGACGCATCAATCGGCTTGATGATCGCGGGAGGCGTCGAGGATTTCGCGGAACGTTTAGGCCGGGTTGGCAAGAACGTGATCCTCAATGAGTTCGCAGAGCACATGGCCCAGCGTGATGTGGCTTTCTTGAATGCGGGCGGTCACCGTCGACGGCACGACAAAGGCGTACTCAACCAGACTAGCCAGCTTGCCGCCGGAGCCGCCGGTCCAGGCGACGGTCGTGAGTCCCATGGCCTTGGCCGCTTCGACTCCTCTCAGCACATTGGGGGAGTTGCCGCTGGTGCTGATGGCGATGGCCACGTCTCCTGCCTGCCCATGTGCTCGCACCTGGCGGGCGAAGAGTTCGTCGAAGCCGTAGTCGTTGGCGATGCAGGTAATGGCAGCGATGTCCGTGGCAAGCGCAATGGCCGGGAAGGGGGTGCGTTCGCGCTTATAACGGCCGACGAATTCGGCGGCGATGTGCGCGGCATCCGTGGCACTGCCGCCGTTGCCGAAGAGCAAGACTTTATGTCCGGTTTGAAAGGCTCGCCCGATGAGTTGTGCGACCTGCACGATTTTGTCGGCGTGGTCACGCGCAAAGTGCCGCTTGACCTCGGCACTCTCGTCGAACGCCTTGATGGCGAAGTCCTTCATCGTGCGGAATTGTAGGGAAGCCCCAGGCCACTGTCAAACGACTGCCGGGAGGCGTCTACTTTCCTGGCGAGGCGGGGGAAGACCGTTTGGTGATCATGTTCATCGCCAGCGTCAGCATGGAGCCGACATCCGACACATTCGCCGGCAGCACGAGCGTATTGCTGGTTTTGGCCAGTTCCCCGAACTGGGTAATGTACTGTTCGGCGACCCGTAATTGCACGGCTTCGTAGCCGCCGGGAACTTGCGTGGACTCGGCGACTTTGCGCAGCCCCTCGGCGGTCGCGCCGGCGATCGCCATAATGGCGGCCGCCGCACCCTCGGCTTCGTTGATCTGCTGCTGCTTCTTTGCTTCAGACGCCTTGATGACCTGTTGCTTCTCGCCTTCCGCCTGATTGATGGCGGCGTCGCGCTCGCCTTCGGACGTGAGAATCACCGCGCGTTTCTCCCGCTCGGCGCGCATCTGCTTTTCCATCGCGGCCAGGACATCTTTCGGCGGCGTGATGTTCTTGATCTCATACCGCAGGACCTTTACGCCCCAGGGCTCCGTGGCCTTGTCCAGTTCATTGACGACCTGGCTGTTGATGTTGGTGCGTTCTTCGAACGTGCGGTCGAGTTCGATTTTCCCGATTTCACTGCGGAGCGCGGTCTGGGCCAGTTGCGTGATGGCAAAGCGATAGTCGCTGATGCCGTAAGAGGCGCGTTGCGGGTCCAGCACCTTCGAATAGAGAATGCCATCGACGCCGACCTGCACGTTGTCGCGCGTGATACAAATCTGTTCGGGGATATCGATGGCGGTTTCTTTCAACGAGTGTTTGTATTGGACGCTGTCGAGAAACGGCCAGAGAATATGAAATCCGGCGCCGAGCGTGCGCGAATACCGACCGAGACGTTCGACCACATAGGCGCTCTGTTGCGGCACCACCCGCGCCGTTTTGGAAATGACCAGCAGGACGAGGCCCGCAAGGAATATGACGACCCAGAGTCCGCCTGGCATGCCGCTATCCTCCATGATGGGGTAACCTCATTCGGGTTTGATCCACAGGGTGATGCCGTCGACGTGATGGACGAGGCTGCGTTGGCCCTTGGTGAGCGGTGTGTGGCCGAGGTTGTGCGCGTTCCATGTGCTGCCGCGGCATTCCGCTTTGCCCCGGCCGTCGGGAGGAATGTCTTCCAGCACGATGGCCGTTTCCCCGCCCATCGTATCGACCGGCGAGATCCCGCCTCGATCGGTGGCCATGAGTCGGCGGAGTGGTGGGCGTAAGAGCAGCAGGGAGCCGATCGAAAGACCCGAGAACAGCAGCCAGGACATCCACGCGCTTTGGATGAGGTCCAAGCCGACCAGTGTGCCGACCAGCAGCGCCCCGATGCCGAAGAACAACAGATAGAATCCGCCGGGCGTGACCATTTCGCCGCCGAGCAGCAGGATTCCCAGAAAAGCCCAGAGCCACCAGCTCATCGCACCTCCTCACACGTCACGACCAGCCGGATTACAGAGGCATGAATTCTGGCGAAAGTCTATGCGTCTTTCCAGGGACCGTCAAGGATTTGGGCAGAGTCGGTAAGTTTACTCGCGAGCGTCGTTCTGACCCATTGATCTGATAAGTGACAAAAATAAGGCGATGGAATCGTGGCACCGATCGCTCCGTTGACATCAGCGATCCCACGGTCTAGGTTGATGCGGCGCGTGGCTCCTGGGATTGTGGCCGTCCAGAATCCTGTCATGTCGCTGAAGCCCATCATTATCTACCTCTCTTTGCCGGCACGAGTGGCCATGGAATCGGCGTTCATTTGGATTGCGTCCTACGGATATGCAGCGATCTTCGGAGCGCTGATGTTGGGGATCGTGGGTTTGCCGGTACCAGATGAAGCGTTGTTGACATTCGTCGGGTATCTGAATGCTCGCGGGGACCTCATGCTGGCCCCCTCGATTGCCTCCGCGTTCTTCGGGAGTGCCTGCGGGATCAGTCTCAGTTATATGCTGGGGCGTCTCGCAGGCCCGGCCCTGCTCACCCAACTCAGTAGCAGGCTCGCCGTGAATCCGGAACACCTCACCAAGGCGCAGCAATGGGTGCAGCGATGGGGGAAATACACGTTGCTGATCGCGTACTTTGTGCCTGGGGTACGGCATTTCGCTGCGCTTCTGACGGGGGTGTCGAAACTTCCGTTTGGAACGTTTGCGCGATTCGCCTATGTGGGTGCGCTTCTCTGGTCCAGTACCTTCATCATGGTCGGGTATTGGCTCGGCGAGGAATGGAGTCGTCTCTCACCGGCACTGCACCGCTCGCTCCTGTTGTTCGGACTGGCCGTTGCGCTGCTACTGATCGCAGGGCTGGCCTTGCTGAGAAACCGGACTCGGACGAGGGAACCAAGCCTGTGAAGCAGCCTGCCGACTTCAGCGCAAGACCTTCACCATGTGGTGAAAAAGTCGTCCATGCCGGTTCAGTCCGCGGTCGTGGCAGCCGCACAGTTCCCCCAACCGCCGCCCCAAAACCTCCGCTCCGGCTCCTGCTGTGTGAGGCTCAGGACCACTCGTAGGAGGTCCGGACTTCTGCCGTTCGACTCAATCGCCTGTAGAGACCCACCAACGGTCTACGGTTTGCGTAACTGGTTTCCATCACCATGTTGCTCGAACACTCGAGCGATGGGATCTCGTAAACTGTCGCCTGAATGTTGCCGGTGGTCCACCACGCAGGCCACAGGTATGTCAATTCGTCACGGACGTACCACGCGCTGCCGGTGCCCTTGTCGATCTGCTGTCACTTTCCAGGTTAGCCCATTGAACGGTTTGGTCGACCAGGTCGTTGTGCTCCCAGCCGCCGCCGAGCGCCTTGTAGAGTGCGATGAGATCAATCGCGAGTGCGGCCCGACTTTGGACCAGCGCGTCCTGTGCGGTATACAACGATCGCTGTGTGTCCAGGACATCAAGAAAATTGCTCAAGCCTTGGGTATATCGAGTCATCGCTATGCGTGCGGCTTTTTCTTGCTGTTTGACCTCTTCTTCCAATGAGGCGTGCCGTGCGTGTTCATTGTGATAGGCGACCAGCGCGTTCTCAACGTCCTGGAAGGCCGTCAGGACGGTTTTCCGGTACGTCAGATATTGCTGATCGCGCCGGGCTTCATATGTACGAATATTCGCCTTCGTGGCGGGATAGTTCAGCAGGCCCCATTTGATTTGCGGCCCCAGTGTATAGAAGCTCGCCGCCGCCTGCGTTAGGTTCAGCGCGTTTCCGGCCTGCACTCCGTACTGGGCTGTTAAGCTAATCGATGGGAACAAATTCGCCACCTGTACGCCGACACGCGCGGTGGCTGCCGCGAGGCTGCGTTCCGCTTGGCGGACATCAGGACGGCGCCGCAAGAGATCGGATGGGAGCCCAACGGGAATTGCAGGCGGTGCGGTCAGGTTGCGGCCCCTCGCCTTCAATTCGTCGGTGAGGTCGCCTGGATTCTGGCCGAGCAGCACGGCGATGGCGTGCATCATCTGGCCTACATTGCTCTGGAGGGTTGGGATGGTCGCTTGAGTTGATGCGAGACTGGCCGCGGCTTTTGCGACATCCAAATCCGTGGCGAGACCAGCTGTATAGCGGACCTGAGTGATCTTCAGCGTGTCACGTCGTGACGATTCTGTTGTATTTGCGACAGCCAACTCTTCCTGATATTGCCGAAGTTGGAGATAATCCTTGGCGACCTCCGCGACGGTGCTGACGAGCGTATTTCGTAAGCTGTCCTCATAGGACTGCGCCTCCGCCGCAGATGCTTCCACTTGCCGTCGCACGCCGCCGAATACATCGAGCTCATAGCTGGCGTCAAAATAGGGCTGATAGTAGCCATAGGACGTCGGAATCAAGGTCCCGCTACCGAGTTTGGGGATTGCGGGATTCTCGGTACTGATCTTGTTGCGAGAATATTTCCCTTCGAGGTCGACGGTCGGAAGTTGCGTCTTCGCACTGGTATAGCGAAGCGACGCGCGCGCTTCCTGAAGCCGTGCCTCTGCGATCTGAACGTCCACGTTATTGGCGATGGCGCGTTGCACCAGTGACGTGAGGGTTTCATCCGAGAAGGTGGTCCACCATTCGGCGAGGGCCGTCGTGTCCTTGCCGAGGTTCTCTCGGGTTGCCTCGACAAAAGTTGCGGGCGTGTGCATGAGGGGTTCACGATAGTCCGGCCCGACCGTGCATCCGGCCATCACCGTAGACACCAGGACGGCGGCGAGTATGCGGGTCCTCATGACTTGCCTCTTTGTGATCGTGTGTCCAAATGGGCCTGGGCTCCCGGATCCGGCAGAGGTTGTGCCTGGATGTACACATCCATCTGTTGGCCGACGTACAGTGAGAAATCATGCCGCTGATGGAAGCTGTAGACCACCTGTAACACACGCGTATCCACGCGTTCGGTGGATGTTCCGGTCAGCGATTTTTTCGGTACGACGTAGGGCTCGACGCGCACGAACGTGAGCGGAATGTTGAGGTCACTTCGCCCTCGTGGATAGGCGACCGCGGGCTGCGCATGCTCCACACGCCAGGCATCCTGCTCATCCACGTCCACGCGAATGTTCAACACCTCGTTATTGCCCACGAGCATCAGGGCATCGTCGGTTTGAGCGGCCGGAGCATATTCCCCGGCATGAATCTTCACTTGCAGCACTTCCCCGGCAAGAGGTGAGCGGACAGTCAGCCGCTCGACGTCGACTTTGGTCTGAAGAATCTGGGCTTGGACCTCCCGAACCGCGGCTTGCTGCACTCGAAGTTCAGCCGTCCACGTCCCGGTTTTCAGCCGGTCCAGCTCAGCTTGCTGATAGGCCACCGCGGCCTCACGTTGCCGCACGGCGTTGCGTGCCTGGTTGACTTCGTCCTGGCTGATCGCGCGCAAATCCTCCGTGGACGCCGCTTCGCGCAACATCAACTGCGTTCGTGCATCGTCCAGTTGGACGTTGGCCTGGGCGAGTTGCTGTTCCTGTTTCCGGATATCTTCGAGCCGATTCCCTTTCCGCAGTTTGTCCAACGTCGCCTCGGCCGATGACCCGGCGGCCTCGTAACGGGCCAGTTCGGCTCGCTTCGGGCCGTCTTCAAGTTGCCACAGCGGTTGTCCTTTCTTCACCTGATCGCCGACCTTCACATAGACGGTCGTGACCAGTCCCCCAGTCGGGCTACCCACCCTGACGTTCTCGGTCGATGCCTCGATCAATCCCGCACCGAAAACGTAGGCCGCAAATGGCGCCTTCGACGGTTCGGCGACGGGCTTGGACTGTTGCGGCGGCTTGGTTGTCGCCGCCATCATATATAGTCCGAATCCGACGCCCAACACAGCCACGACCGGTAAGAGATATTGGCGAGTCATTGCAGCATCCTTTCTGCGTCCACCATGTCTTGATATGAGTGAAAGATCTGCTGAACCTGTCCGTCGTCGATCCGGGCGATCCGATCCGCAAAGTGGTAGATGCGGGTGTCGTGCGTGACAATGATCAGCGCCCGACCCGTACTCGTCGCCACTGAGCGCAGCAACTCAACGATCCGTTGCCCGGTGACGTGGTCCAGCGAGCTGGTGGGTTCATCACACACCAGCAGGTTCGGGGAATGGACGATGGCCCGGGCGATAGCGACGCGCTGCTGCTGGCCCCCCGAAATGTCCGAGGGGCGGGACATCGTGCGATCGCCCAGCCCGACTTTTTCGAGCGCCTCGTCCGCTTTTCGGAGAGCGTCTGCATACCCGGTCCCGTTGATCAGCAGTGGGATGGCGACATTCTGGCGGAGCGGAAGTGAGCCGATCAGATTGAATTGCTGAAACACAAAGCCGATATGCTGGCCGCGATACTGCGTCCGATCCTCTTCGGTCATGTGGTGAAGATTCTGCCCAAACACCAGGCACTCGCCCTCGCTTGGGTCCAGCACACCGGCGATCGTGGAAATCAGCGTCGTCTTCCCACAGCCGGACGGCCCGACCAGCATCATCACTTCGCCCTGCTGAATCGTGAGGTCGATGCCGCGAAGCGCACGCACCTCGCTGGCTCCACTGCCAAATACCTTTTTGATCGCGTGACACTCGACGGCATGTGTGGTTGTTGTCGCATCCATGGGTCAGCCTCTGAACACGATGCCCGGTTCGAGCTTCATGACTTTCCTCAAACTGATCACGGAAGAAATCGCAACAATGCCGACTACTGCTAGGCCCGCCGCCGCCAGCACCTGCCATGGCAATGTGAAAGTGATCATGCTGTCCTGCGTGGCCCAGCCTAGGAGGGATGCCAGCCCCGTTCCGGTGCCATACCCGAGGAACCCGACCAGCGCCGCCTGCGTCAAAATCATGGAGAGCAGGGTTCGATTTCCGGCGCCCATCGCCTTCAACGCGCCGAAGTGCCGCAGGTTGTCCATCGTGAAGTTGTAGAACGTTTGGCCGGCGATGAGCGTCCCCATTAGGAAGGCGATGAACACGGAGAGGCCGAAATTGATCACAATACTGGTTTCGGTGATGTAGTACCGCAGCGTCTTCTCGATGAACTGCTGCGAGGTGTAGGCCGCCAGCCTCGTAATCCGTCCGATTCGCGCTGCCACCTTCTCAGCGGATTGTCCCTGCTGCGGCGCAGCCAGGATAAACGACAGGTTTTTACGTTGCGAGGGAACCATCGACAACGCCCGCGTGTACGTCGTATACACCACGGGCTGTGATTGAAAGCCACGTGACACTTCGCAGAATCCGACCACCACGACACGGTGATCGTTCAGTTCCAGCGTGTCGCCCAGCTTCAAGGGCGTTCGGGTTCCATCCGGATTCACATGCGCCAGTTTGTCACCGGCGCTGATGGCATCGACAACCACGGCCTCGCTTTGGCGAACATCCGAGAGCGTGCCCGCTGTCATCACTGCGGGGCCACCAATCAATGTCGTATCATCAATCCCGTACAGGACGATCGCGGTGTTTGTGCCGTCTTCGAGTTTGGCCTGGACAGAGCCCTTGTAGAGGGTGACGGCCCACGCGACGCCTTCCACGCTTCGTACTCGACCGATCTGCCCATCCGTCATCGGTTGGGAGTCATCGATGAAGCGCACCTTCGGGTCCATGACCCAGATCTCGGCGTTGACGGCGTTAATTCCCGAGTACATTTGAGTCATGATTCCGACAAACATCGCCAGTTGCTGAACCAGGAGCAACGAGGCGAACATGACGCCGGCGACAATGCCGAGGTATTTGCCGGTATCTCCCATCAACATGTGCAGGGCGATGCGGTTCATGTCACCACAACCTCATTACGCATGGTAAAATATTGCATTGTGCAACTATTAGCCAAGATTTCAGCATACCAGGGAACTCGTTTGCGAGTATCCCTAGTGCGGGCGTCGGCCCGTCGTCAGCTTCTCCAGCAATTCGATCAGAATCTCGCGTTCGCCATTGCTAAGCGGCTGTAGCATCCGAGCGGCTATATCGAGCTGACTGCGGCGGAAATGCTCGCGCAGCACCTTGCCTTTCTCAGATTCCTTGACGATCACGATCCGCCGGTCCTCCAAAGAACGAAATCGCTCGACCATCTGTTTGTTTTCAAGCCGATCGATGATTCTCGTCACGGTGCTGAGCGGAGCTGACAAGGCAGTGGCGAGATCGGTCATAATCAGCTCTCCTTTATCGCCCAACAGAAGCAATGCCTTGATCTCACGTGGCGAAAGCTCGATATCGGGCAGAGGATGATCTGCTGTGTCCATAGGAGCATCCATAATCTCCCCAATAAACACCTGCAGTGCTCTCGCGAGCCGGTTCAGCCTGGCATCGATCTTTTGGTCTTCGTTCCGCATCATTGTTTGCATACTACAACTATTCCATTCGGCAAGTCAACTGTCCCGTACAAACTCTCTGCTCATTCGTTTTGTCGTTGCCACAGCTCCCGATCGCAACCATCGGTCGTGCGATTGCCCGCTAGATCATGCGCAAGGGTTCGAGTCCAAGAACAGCGAGCGGCGGACGATCCCGCTCAACGGAGGGAGCGAGAAATCACTACTGGATGGTGTCTTTGCCAGTGAAACAGGGGCGGCGCTCGGTGAAGCAGTCCACGGAGAGGATTCCTGCCGCCGTGCGTCCATTAGCGAACGAGTCATTGCCCTCAACGAACAAACCATTTGTCCCTCACCATCAAGAATTGTGAGCAAGCCCTCGTTCGTTGAAACGGCGGGATATGGTATAGTCCGCCGACTATGCCTCCCGATACTCCCGTGAAAGCCCTCATCCTCGCCTTCACCGATGCGCCGCCGCTCGCGGCCTATGTCATCAACCGCTTGCAGCCGGAACTGCTGTGTTTCTTTGTGCCGGAATCGGCGAAGACGCAGGTCGAAGAAGCCGTGCAGCCGCTCGTGCAGCAAATGCCGAAGCGCTGGGATTGGGTCGTCACGCCCGATGCGGCGGACATCATCGCCTGCCATCAGGCGTTATCACGAACCATTCATGATCTCCTGCGCACCTGGGCGGTACACGCGGGTGAAGTGGTCGTCGATTTGACCGGGGCGACTCCCGCCATGGCCGCCGCGCTCGCGACAGTGAGCCAACCCTGGACATCCAGAATCATCAGTCTGGTTGATGCGGCAGGGTCTGAAGAGAGCGAAGCGATCATCATCGACGGACTCACCAAACGCTGGGTTCAGGGCAATCCCTGGGATGAATCGGCGGTCGTTGTTCGCCGTGAGGCCAGTGACGCATTCAACCAAGGCTCGTTCAGGGCTGCCGCAACTCTGTTTCATGCGTTGGAAGCTCGAGTGAGCGGCGGGCAGAAGCCGCTCTATCGCGCGCTGGGTGAACTCGCGCTGGGATACGGCCTCTGGGAGCAGTTTCACTATCGGCAGGCTTGGGACAAGCTGAAGACCTCCGTGAAGGCGCTCGACATGGCGTCGATCTGGGGCGGGCCCCCGGGGTTGAAAGGACTGTTGCCCTTGATCAAGGCCAACAGCGGATTTTTAGAGAGGCTGGTGCTCGATCCTGCCGAAGTCAAGGAAGGTGTCGTGCTCGACCTCTTGGCCCATGCTCATCGCCGCGCGCACGTGGATCATGATCATGAACGTGCCATGGTGGCGTTGGTCCGCGCGTTGGAGGCCTGCGCGCAACGGCAGTTATTCAAGCAGTACAAAATTAAGAGCTGGGACGTGCAGCTGGAGCAATTGCCTGAATCAATGCGGGAGACCTGCCGGACCTGTTACCTGGAGGATGTCGATGGCAAATACAAGTTGCCGCTCCAGAGTCAGTGGCGCGCCCTGGCCGGACTCGGCGACCAGATGGGGCAGGCGTTTCTCCGCGACTGGCCGCGGATGAAACCGTTGCTCGATGCGGCGAACCACGCCGTGCTGGGTCATGGGTTCGAGGCGATCAAAGGCGAACGGGTGCAGCAATTGTCCGATGTGGTGATGAAGCTCACGGGCGTGAGCGAGTCCTCGCTGCCGAAGTTTCCCGTCCTCAGTCTCTAGACGACCGCCGTTCGTAACGCGTATCTCGTTGGGCCAGATGTCCGGATGTCGCGCTTGGGTCTTGTGCTGAATTCGAAACCCACGTTGAAATCGCTCACGACCTCGCATTCATCACGGTCGATCAGCGAGACGAGTGTTTGGAGCAACTTGACCATGAGTCCAAGAAGGTCAGAAGTCTGATCAAGCGGTTCTGACGAGATACGAACGACGATGGACATTCGCATCTACTACGAGGACACCGATTGCGGCGGGGTGGTGTACTACGCGAACTACCTCAAATATTTTGAACGGGCCAGGACGCACTATCTTGAGGAGCGCGGACTGTCGGTTGCGGGGTTGCGCGACCAGGGGACGCAGTTCGTTGTGGTGCATGCCGAATTGGACTATCGGTCGCCCGGGCGGTACGGCGACACCTTAGTGATCGACACGACGTTGGTAGACTCGAGTCAGGCGTCGTTCACCTTCGCGCACGTGTTGCGGGAGCGGACGAGCGGGCGTATTGTGGTGGAGGGCTCGGCCAAGCTCGTGACGGTAGACGAGCAATTGAAGGTGACGCGGCTCGACAAACCCACCCTGGCTGCGTTACAAGGACCTCCACACACGAGGAGCTAATGGATAAACTCGGCACATGGTTGGCGGTCACGGGCGTAGCGATCGGTTTCGTCGTGCTGGCCTGGTTGCTCTTCTCAGACAATCCCAAGGACAAGAAAAACAAAAAGCCCTAGCCTCTGGTTGTTCAGTGATGAGATCTCTTTCCCTCCTCGCCATCCTCCTGTGGCTGCCTCTCGTCAGTGCCTGCAAGACCAGCTCAGATCCTGGTGTCGCAGGAATCTATCAAACCTGGGACGATGTGATTTCGCGGTGGATCGGCAAGCACAAGGAAGATCTGTATTTAGAGCTTGGGCCACCGAATCTGCATCCGAAAGAAGCAGAAGACGGCACCGTCGAAATGGTGTGGGACATGACGATCGACCGCATGCCTGGACAGGCTGATGAGTACAACACCTTGCCATTGTACGGCGGGGTGAATTGTCGGCTGATATTTTTCGCAGACAAAGACGGGATCGTGACCAGCGGACGACGAGACGGATGCGATTAATGTTGAATAGGTGGGAGACGCTGACGAGTGTTCTCTTGCGCTGCGTCGAAACGTCTCGGAATATGCCGTCCACGTTCCCCGGAAACCAGCCTTCAGAACCCTGCGCTGTGCCGGTTTCTCCAGCCTCGCGCTGTTCGCATCCGCTCGCTAACAGCTACGCGGAGTAGTTCAAGGGATTGCATAACTGCTCGATCTGGTTGTCGTCCAGATCGATGGCTATCTGTTCAGTGAACATCAGGCCCTGGGGTGCGGACTACAGGGCTGTCTTCATTCGTTCATGAGGCGTGTGACCATTTCCTCCATCCCCTCGGCCCAAACTTGATAGCCGTGTTCACTGGGATGCAGCGCGTCGGACATGATCTCCGCAGACAAGCGCCCCTCGCCATCGAGAAAGCGGCGGTTCAGGTTCAGAAAAAAGATCTGGCGTTGATCGGCCATGGCCGGCAGCCGTTCATTCACGGCCTCGTTGACGCGGCGAAGTGGGTCGTCATTTGTCAGGCCTCGAGGGAAAATCGCCAGGAGCAGGATCTTTGTCCCCGGCAAGCGAGTTCGCAAGGTGGTGAGAATGGCCCGAATGCCGGCGGCGGTATTCTCGGGAGGGTCCTCGCGCATGGCGCTGTTGTTCGTCCCGATCATCACCACGGCCAGTTTCGGCGAGATCCCCTCCAACTCCCCGTGCTGGAGCCGCCACAGGACATTCTCTGTCTGGTCGCTGTTATAGCCGAGGTTCACCGCCCGCCGACCGGCATAGTATTGGTCCCACAACGGGCGCCCATCCTCCTCCCAGCCCTGTGTGATCGAATCTCCGATAAACAAGAGATCGACCTGACCCTGGCGGATGCGGGAGACGGTCCGTTCATGTCGTTCTGTCCACCAGGCCTGGCGCTGTGGGGCAGGCACTTCAGCTTTGAGCTGTTCCGCAGCGGCAACGGTTGGGTCAAGCGAGAGCAGCAACAGGGCAAACGAGCAGGCGAGCCGGAAAGAGGCAGGGCAGGCTACGTGGAACATCACGATCCTCCTGGATGGTACGGCAAGTCTTACAAAAGGACCTGTGTTGGATCAACCCTTCAGTTGGCGCAGGTCGTGACGTCGCCGTCGATGATGACAACCTTCTCATCGGGCAAGAGCCAGTGAAAAGCGGCCGCGCCGTTGCCTCTACGAGGGAGCGGTTGCGTCAGTGCGGCGCGGGGAGATCGTGTGTCTCGCCGCAGGCAGAAAAAGGCGATTCCCGGCATGCCAATGGCCGGCGGTAAAACTCCAGCGGTGGAGCGACCTCGCTCTCAAACGAGAGACGTTCGCCATCCAGCCGGTACCGTCGTGAGGCCTCAAACGCCTTAATGAATGCCGCTTCAAACTCCATACGGCGGGTTTCGCAGGCCATGCGTGTCGTCATACCACGTGACACGGTGACCTCGCCGGCTTGAGGGCCAAATGAAATGGCTGCCGCATACCGATTGCACCCCGCGTGGCCTGACACTCGCCCATCCTTGAACGAAAGGATCACTGGCTGTGCATCATCGCCGTAGGGAACTGAGCGATCACCCCAGTGCGCCAACTCCCAGCGATTCCGCTCAGCGATCTGTTTCATCTCGCCCGGTGGAGGAGTCGAGACGCAAGCCGTGAGCAGCCACAGGGTACAAACTGTCGGACAAAGACGAAGCAAGGGCGTTTTCATGGAGGTGGATTGTACGATGAATTCGAACTGTGTGCCATCCGAAGGACAGATGATGTGTTACACCGGCGGGCGAAGGCGATAGAGCACATGCCGGCGCAGCTCGGATTCGACAGGTACCTGCGGATGATCGAATTCGGAGTCAAGCCGCATCCCGAGACGCTTCATCACGGCACGCGATTTCCGATTGGCGATGGCGGTAAAGGCCACGAGTTCCATCAGGTGAAGTTGCTGAAAGGCGAATGCGACGGCTCGTTGTGCGGCCTCCGTGGCATAACCCAAGCCCCAGTCATGTTTGGCGAGGCGCCAGCCGACTTCTACGCAGGGGGAGAACGGTAGATCATCCGATGGAACATGTAAGCCGACGAAGCCGATGAACTGGTTCGACGCTCGTTCTTCGACAGCCCAGAAACCCCAGCCACGCGTCTCGATCAGCCGCATGACTCGTTGAGCAAACGCATCGCTTTGTTCCCTCGTCCAGGTCTCCGGGTAGTAACGCATGACCTCGGCGTCGGCATTCATTGCCGCGAAGGGTTCCAAATCGGATGGTCGCCACTGTCGGATAATAAGACGGGGAGTGAAAAGTTCAGTGGGATAGAGCATGCCAGTGTGCCCACCTTACGTTAAGTCATATTGGAGCTGTTGGGGCAGAGCGGGCGATTAAAAGACGCTACTCGCACGCGGCACCGGGTCCGACCATATGTGGCCGATACCTGACCCTGCCCCGCTCTTCACCCATCTCAGACCTTCGACCGTCGGCAGCCGTCCTCTACTGCTTCGGCTTCGGTTGCATAACAACGCTCGGCTTTGGTGCGAAGATACAAGCGCTGTCCGATCATGTGATAGATGCAACGTTCGCCGCTATGGGGTGTGAAATTGCCTTTGATCGGATGTTCGTCGGGACACTCGCCGTTTTTGAGCGGCTCGATACCGGTACGATGGACGGCATGAGGGCGTTTCCTGGCGGCTTCCGCATCAGCAACTCCCAGGAGCAATGCGATGAGAACCAGATATGACACCATAAGTCTCATAAGCATTGGGATAGGGGCCTGGGAGAGTGGTGACGACTTGATCACTGGCTTACCTCGCTTGGCCTCGCGCCTGGAAACCACTCGGTATGCTGATCGCCTTGGCGGCCGAAATAAATGACGCGCTTGCCTCGAAGAAACGCAAAGTAACTCTGCACTCCTGCCTTGACGGCGCGCTCACAAAAAGCGCGAAATTTTTGCCCATGCTGCTGGCTGTCGAGAATGGCGGCTTTAAGTGCGGCCGCATCGAAGTGCTCTGCGATTGGCGGCAGGCCTTCGAAGACAAGGGGTGCGGTCACGACTGCTCCCGTGGCGCTGTAGAATGAAAAGGATCCGAGGGCATAGTCCACATGATAGTACTCGACATCATTGGCGATTAGTTTGCCGACGATCTCAGGAAAGGGCATCGATCCATTGAGGGTAGCCTGCGCCAATTTCGCAATCTCCTTCGCGTTCATGTCTGTCTCCAGGTAAAAGTCATGAGAGTGATGATAGTCATCGCCTGGGGGGCAGTTGCTGCGTGACTGAATAGCGTCACTAGGCCTGTGGAACCACTAGGTCGAACCGGCTTGCGTGTCTTTCGGCATCTCATATCGCAACTCGGCGAAGCCCGGTCCGATCTTGTGCACGGATACTAATCGGAGGGGCGGATTCGTGACGCGGCGTGGAAAGAGTGGTTTGCCGCGTCCCAGTGTGACAGAACCGACTTGAACGATCACTTCGTCCAGTAGCCCGGCATCGTAAAATTGCCCGGCGAGATCTCCACCACCCACAATCCAGATATTCTTTGAGCCCGCAGCCTGTCTCATTTCAGCATGAATGGGTCGAACATCTCCTCGAGCCAGGCGAACGTCGGCCTTCGGCACGAGAGGAAGTGCACGGGTGGAGAATACCCATGTCGGCTGGGAATAGGGCCATGGCGAGCCGGTCTGGGCGGCAATGTTGTCGGTATGACGCAACATCCATTCGTAGGTCGCTGATCCCATGGCCAAGGCTCCGACATCCGCAATGAATGAGGGATAACTCGTCTCGTTCACGTCGCCCAGCGGGAAGAGCCAGTCGAGCGAGTCGTCTTCGGTGGCAATGAACCCGTCGAGGCTGGTGGCTGTGTAGTATTGAGTCTTCATGAGGTGGAAACGCAGCGACAATCGGTGCCGCCTCCAGTAGGTACCCGCGTTACATGTCCTCAACGTCCGAGCACTTCGCCGTCACGCGAAGCTGGATGCCA